>Ga0114129_10002548_pt1 | contig 25306 bp, 17 predicted proteins | sample RhiMetdeltSRZDD1_FD_80071 | JGI IMG/M metagenome (GOLD analysis project Ga0114129, IMG submission 80071) | Populus rhizosphere microbial communities from Tennessee, USA - Rhizosphere MetaG P. deltoides SRZDD1 (version 2) (version 2) | ecosystem: Host-associated > Plants > Roots > Rhizosphere >...
CGACCGATAGTTCCCGCGTGGACCCGACCGCCCGCATCAATCAGCTTCGCGACGAAATCCGGCGGCACGAAGACCTCTACTACGTTCACAGCGCTCCCGAGATCACCGACGCCCAGTTCGACGGGTTGATGCGCGAGCTCGAGGCGCTCGAAGAGCAGTACCCCGACCTGGTCTCCGCCGATTCGCCGACGCAACGCGTCGCCGGACGTCCAGTCGAAGGTTTTGCCACAGCTGAACATCTGACGACGATGCTCAGCCTCGACAACGCGTACTCCGAGATTGAACTTCGTGAGTTCGACGAGCGCGTGCGCAAGGGAGCTGGCGCGGCGTTCGCGAGTGGCGAGCTGGTGGACTATGTCGCCGAGCTGAAAATCGACGGCCTGAGCATCGCGCTCACGTACGAGGATGGGAAACTGATCCGCGGCGTCACACGCGGCGACGGCGTGCGCGGCGAAGACGTCACCTCGAACGTTCGCGTGGTGAAGGGCGTTCCGCGGCGCCTGACGGGCGGACCCGCCGGGCTCATCGAGGTTCGCGGCGAAATATACCTGCCGAGGAAGGAATTCGAGCGCGTCAACCGTGAGCGTGAAGCGAACGATGAACCGCCGTTTGCCAATCCCCGGAATTCGGCGGCGGGCACGATGCGCAGCCTCGATCCGGCTGTCGTCAGGCGCCGCGGACTGAGCGCGTTCGTCTATCAACTGGTCGTCCCCGGCGTCCGCGAGCGCGCCCACCATGCCGAGACACTCGAGGCGCTGGCAGCCTGGGATCTGCCGGTAGAAAAAAACTGGCAGCGCTGCCGCGGTATAGAGGAGCTGGTCGCGTTCTGTCAGAGCTGGCAGGACCGGCGGCAGACCCTCGACTTCGACACCGACGGCGTGGTCGTCAAAGTCGACGATCTTGCGCTGCGGGAGCGTCTGGGATCGACGTCGAAGTTCCCGCGGTGGGCGGTTGCCTTCAAGTTTCCGGCGGAGCGAGCCGAGACCACGCTGCGCGCCATCCAGGTCAACGTCGGGCGGACCGGCGCCGCGACGCCCTACGCCGTGCTTGAACCGGTCAAGTTGGGCGGATCGACGATCTCGCTCGCCACGCTGCACAACGAGCAGGAGATTGCGCGCCGCGACCTTCGCGAGGGCGACGTGGTCGTCATCGAAAAAGGCGGCGACGTGATCCCGAAGGTCGTCGAGCCCGTCCTTGCGAAGCGGCCTGACGACTCCGTTCCCTGGAAGATGCCGGCGGCCTGCCCGTTCTGCAAGAGCGATCTTCAGAAGCCGGAAGGCGAGGTCGTCTGGCGGTGCCCGAACTCATCGTGTCCGGCCAAGATCCGCCGAGCGCTGGAGCATTTCGCGTCCAGGCGCGCGATGAACATCGAGGGGCTGGGCGAGTCGCTCGTGGACCAGCTCGTCACGACGGAGATGATCCGCGACTTCGCCGATCTCTACCACCTCGAGCGCGAGGCTCTGGCGAAACTGACCAGCGTGTCGATAAGAGAGGGCAAGGAGCTTCAGCGGCGCCTGGGGGACAAGTCTGCCGCCAAGCTGCTCGAGCAGATCGATCGGAGCCGCGGGAACGATCTCTGGCGGTTGATTTACGCGGTTGGAATCCGGCACGTCGGTGAGCGAGGCGCGCAGGCGATCGCGAGAGCCTTTGGCACCGTCGAAGCGCTGATGGGCGCGTCCCTGGAGGCGCTCGAACGAGTGCCCGACGTCGGCCCTGTGGTAGCGCGATCGGTTAGGGAGTTCTTCGACGAGCCGCGGAATCGGGCACTGATGGAACGCCTGCAGGCGGCTGGGGTTCGCACCGAGTCTGCCGCGCCGGCGGCAGCTGGACCGACGCCGCTCGAGGGAAAAACCTTCGTACTGACCGGCACATTGGAATCGATGTCGCGTGACGACGCCCAGGCGTCGATCGAGCGGTTGGGTGGAAAGGTCGCAGGGTCGGTCAGCCGGAAGACGTCATACCTCGTCGTTGGCGGTGACGCGGGGACCAAACTCGACAAGGCACGCGAGCTCGGGGTGGCGATCCTGAACGAAGAAGATTTCCGGGCGCTTATAATGAAGTCGGAGGCTGAGCCGTCCGGCTAGGGTCGGAGACGACGGAGAGTCCGGCTGAAGCGAAAGTCCGGCTAAAGCCGGACGCTACAGAAGGTCCGGCTAAAGCCGGACGCTACGGAAGGTCCGGCTAAAGCCGGACGCTACGGAAGGTCCGGCTAAAGCCGGACGCTACGAACCGCGCCGAAAGAGCACCGATGTCGAAGCGCTTTACGTTCGTCACCGTCGCGTTGACCGCCACCGTGGCGTTTCTCGTCGGGGTCATCCTCGCCGGGGGGGTCACGACTGCGCCGACTGTGTCTACCGCACCCGTGGCCCCGCCCAAATCTTACTCAGTAGAAAGAACCAGGCGCGACGCGGTTGCCGGCGTGCCCCTCGTCAACTTTGCTGACGTCGCAGAGCGGATCAATGCCGCGGTCGTCAACATCGATGCGACCACCAGGCTCGGGGTCCGGGATCCCCAGCCATTCTTCCGGCGCAGCCCCGAAGACATGCTGGACGGACCGCCGCGCGATCGCACGCCGTCGCAGGGCTCCGGCAGCGGTTTCATCATCGATACAGACGGCTACATCCTCACCAACCATCATGTGATCGAGTCGGCCGATCGGATTACGGTCACGCTGGCTGACGGCCGCACGTTTCGCGGCGAGGTCATCGGCACCGACCCGGCGATTGATGTCGCCCTCCTGAAGATCCAGGGCGCACAGAATTTGCCCGAGGCGCCGCTCGGGAACTCCGACGATCTGCGGGTCGGCGAGTGGGTGTGCGCGATCGGCAATCCGCTCGGCTACGTACACTCGGTCACGGTCGGCGTCGTCAGCTTCATCGGCCGGAAGCTGTTCGACAACAGCCTCGACGACTACATCCAGACCGACGCGGCCATCAACTTCGGGAACAGCGGCGGGCCACTCATCAACTCGCGCGGCGAGGTAATCGGCATCAACTCGGCGATCAGCTCGCGCGCCAGCAGCATTGGTTTCGCGGTGCCGATCAATCACGCCGTGGGCATCCTGCCGCAGCTCAAGGCGGACGGCCGGGTGTCGCGCGGTTTCATCGGCGTCACGCTCACCGATGTCACGCCGGGGCTGCAGCGCGCGCTCGGGTTGAGCGTCTCGCATGGCGCGGTCGTCCAGGACGTCACCCCGCGATCGCCCGCCGAGCGCGCAGGGCTCAAGGCCTATGACGTGATCCTCGAGGTCGAAGGGCAGGCCGTGATGACCAATCAGGAACTGATCCGGGACATCTCAGGGCGCAAGCCTGGCAGCATCGCGCGCCTCGAGGTGCTTCGCGAAGGGCGCCGCCAGAGCCTTCCGATCAAGCTTGCTGAGCGTCCCGCTCGCGGCGACGAGTTCGATGACGCTCAGGACGGGCTCAACGCGCCCGCGAGCCCGCGTCCGTCCCTTCCGGACGAGGACGTTCCGCTCGGCGTGTGGGTACGCGAAATGGATCGCATATTCACCACGAAATACGACATCCCTGGTTCGCTGCACGGCGTCGTCGTCCACCGCGTCGATCCGGCGGGGCCGGCGACCCAGGCGCTGCGGCGAAACCTCGTCATCCTCGAGATCAACCGGAAGGCCACCCGCTCGCTCGCCGAGTACCAGCAGGTGGTGAACGCCCTGCGCGCGGGTGACGTAGCCGCTGTCTACTACTACGATCCGACGAGCACCCGCCGCGGCCTGATCACGGTTACGGTAGACTGACGGCTCGCGAACTGAAGGCTGACGGCTTCACGACTGACGACTTTCACGACTTACACCACTGACAACCGTGTCCGCCCGCATTCTCCTCATAGACGACGACGCCGGTATCCGTGATTCGATGCGGATGCCTCTCGAGTACGAAGGATACGAGTATCTGCAGGCGGCTACCGCCGAAGAGGGCATCACCCTCGTGCAGCGCGAGTCTCCGGACATCGTATTCCTCGATGTCAAGATGCCGGGCATGGACGGCATGGAAGCGCTCAGCAGGATCAAGGCGATCAACGAGTCCGTTCCGGTTGTCATGATTTCTGCGCACGGAACGACCAGCACGGCCTTCGAAGCGTCCAAGCGGGGCGCAATCGATTTCATCGAGAAGCCCTTCGGGGCGGAGCGGCTGCTGGTCACGATCCGCAATCAACTGGATCGCACGCGCCTGATCGACGAGAACCGCTCGCTGAAACGCGCGGTGGAGGTGCGTCACCAGATGGTCGGGGAGAGTCCCGGGCTTCGTCACGTCTGGGACGCGATCAAGCGCGCGGCGCCGACCAATGCGACCGTCCTGCTGCTCGGAGAGAGCGGCGTCGGCAAGGAACTGGTCGCCCGCGCGATCCACCGCAACAGCCTGCGCTCACGCGAGCGATTCATTCAGGTCAACTGCGCGGCCATTCCCGAAGAGTTGATCGAGTCGGAGCTGTTCGGACACGAGAAGGGGTCGTTCACCGGAGCGACTGAGAAGCAGATCGGCAAGTTCGAGCAGGCCGATCGCGGAACGATCTTCCTCGACGAAGTGGGCGACATGAGCCCGAAGACGCAGGCGAAGGTCCTGCGCGTCCTGCAGGAAGGCGAGGTCGAGCGGCTCGGCTCGGCGCGGACGATCAAGGTGGACGTGCGCGTCATCGCCGCGACCAACAAAGACCTCGAGCAGGAGATCGAAAAGGGCACGTTCCGCGAGGACCTGTATTTCCGCCTGAGTGTCATCCCCATCCTGGTGCCGCCGCTTCGCGATCGGCGCGAGGACATTCCCCCGCTCGTGCGGCACTTCGCCGACCTCTTCAGCCGCGACAACAATCGCCGTCCGCAGCGATTCACCCCCGCGGCGCTCGAGTACCTGCAGAAGGCGCGATGGAAGGGGAACGTCCGCGAGCTCAAGAACACCGTCGAACGGCTGATCATCATGACCCCGGGCGAATCGGTCGACGTCGACGATTTGCGCGACGTGGTCCGGCTTGAGGCAAAGGCCGCGGGATCGGATAATGAGAAGGATCCGCCCGGCACGCTCCGCGAGTTCAAGGAGTCGGCCGAGCGGGCATTCCTGGTCGGGAAACTCCGCGAAAACAACTGGAATATCTCGAAGACCGCGGAAGTCATCGGGACACCGCGGAGCAATCTGTACAAGAAACTCGAGCAGTACGGAATCGCCCAGGAAAGCGACGGCTGAAAAGTTCGTCGCCCGCCGCAGCAGGCCAGACGATCGCCCACCTTCGCGCCCGAAGGGCGCGAAGGTGGGAGGAAAGTCCGAACTCCGCAGGGCAGTGCGCCGGGTAACTCCCGGTCGGGGCAACTCGAAGGATAGTGGCACAGAAAACATACCGCCCGCCTTCGCGTCCTTCGGACGCTTCGGCGGCGCAAGCCCGCTTTTCACGGCCGACCGATCGTCGGCGAAGGCGAGCCTGCTCCGCCGAAGCGCCGGAAGGGCGCGAAGGCGAGTAAGGGTGAAAAGGTGCGGTAAGAGCGCACCGCGCTCGTGGTAACACGGGTGGCAGGCAAAACCCCGCACGGAGCAAGGCCAAATAGGGAGGCGTTACCAGGACTGCCCGTCCGAAGCCTCCGGGTAGGCCGCTTGATCCCGTCAGCAATGACGGGGCTAGAGGAATGATCGTCACCCTGCCGAAGCTCCGGGCGAATGCCCGGAGCGGAGGCGGGGAACAGAATTCGGCTTACAGCCCGCTGCGGCGGGCTTTTTTTTCAGATCGCAATTCTTGTCCAGGTGGCTGGCACCTACGCCGGGTAGGTGCCAGCCACCAAGGACCGAGCGAACCAAAATGTTGCAATAATCGTCAAAGGCTATGTTGGTTTTCAATAGAGGGGCCTGACGTGGGCAGGAATACGCTCAGCTTCGGTGCGGTCGCCATCCTTCATGCCATCGCGACCGGCAGCCAGTTCGGGTTCGACATCATGAACCTGACCGGCCTCACGAGCGGGACGGTCTACCCGACGCTGGACCGCCTGGAGCGCGGCGGTCTGTTGAAATCCCATTGGGAGTCCGAGGTGCAGGCGCACGGCGAGGGACGTCCCGCGCGACGCTATTTCAAGCTGACCGCGGCCGGCGCGACAGCGTTGACCGCCGCGCTCGACAAACACCGCATGCTGCGGCCCGTTCGCATCGACCCACGCCTGCTGGAGTCGACTGAGTCGTGACCTCCCAGACGCCGCTGCCGTGGCCGCTCGCGTTCGCCCTGCGCTGGATCGATCTCTGGCGGCTGCTGACGCCCGCCTCGCGCAGAACGAGCTGGCGGGATCAGTGGCGCGCCGATCTCTGGCACTACTGGCTATGGCTGTCACGCGAGCCGTTGCCCCAGCGCTCGCGCACATGGCGGCTCGCCGCCCGCGCGGCCGCGGTCCCACTTCATGCCCTCTCGCTCCGGCTCTCCGAATGGAGTCTTCAGATGTTCGCCAACGACCTTCGTCTCGCCTGGCGGCTGATCGTCCGTCGTCCGGCATTCACGTTCGTCGCCGTGCTCATTCTTGGTCTGGGGATCGGCGCCAACGCCACGATTTTCAGCTGGGTGGAAACGATTCTGTTGAAGCCCCTTCCCGGAGTTGCCGAGCAGGACCGGTTGGTGGCGATACGCGGCACGACCCCCACGCGCAACAACCTGAGCTACTCGTATCCGAACTATCTGGATCTGCGCAACGCGCGGCCCGACGGCTTCGAGGATTTGATTGCGTTTCGCACGGTCGCGATGAACCTGCGCGCCGACGGCGGTCCAGTTCGCGTCTGGGGCGAGCTGGTGACGCCGAATTTCTTCGACGTCCTGCGCGTGACGCCGATGCTCGGGCGCGGTTTTCTGCCGTCAGAGGGGGAGACGCCGGGGGCGGCCGCCGTGGCGGTGATCAGCGAAAGCCTGTGGCGCCGCCAGTTCGCCGCGGATGCCTCGATTGCTGGCCGACCGATCACGCTGAACGGTCAATCGTTCTCCGTCATCGGTGTCGCGCCGCCAGGGTTCCACGGTTCCACGGCCGGCCTCGCGCTCGACATGTTCGTGCCGATCACGATGCAGAAAGCGATCATGTCCGGCGACCGGTTGGGGTTGCGCGGCAACTCGTTCCTGCAGGTGTTCGGGCGGCTGTCGGCCGGTTCGAACATGAACCGTGCGCAGGCGTCAGCGTCGGTCGTCGCCGCCCGCCTGGCCCAACAGTACCCGGACACCAACAAGGACCGTGGCGCGCTCGTCGTCCCGCTCTATCGTGACGGCGCCAGCAACCTGCTCATGCCCGTGGTCGCCACGCTGATGGCGGTCGTCGGGATCGTGCTCCTCATCGCGTGCGCAAATCTCGCTGGTTTGCTGCTCGCCAAGGCTGCAGGGCGGCAGCGTGAAGTCGCCGTCCGGCTCGCTGTCGGAGCCAGCCGGGGCCGCCTCGTCAGGCAATTCCTGATCGAGGGCGCGCTGCTGGCCGCAGCAGGCGGCGCCGCCGGCATTGTCATCAGCTACTGGACCTCCGGCATGCTCACGTTTTTCGTGCCTCCGACGCCGTTTCCTGTGAACTTCACCGCGGAGCTGAGCCCGACGGTGCTGGCGTTTTCGGTGGCCACGACGTTTGCAACCGCGCTGGTGTTCGGGCTCCTTCCAGCGCTGAAAGCGTCGAGACCCAATCTCGTCGAGTCGTTGAAGGAATCGGTCGGGACGGTCGTCAGGGGCCACTCCCGCGGATGGCTGCGGCAGGCGCTGGTCGTCGGCCAGGTCGCGCTGTCGGTGCTCCTGCTCCTGGGCGCCGCGTTGTTCGCGCGCAGCTTCGAGCGCGCGCAGCTCGTCGATCCAGGATTCTCGCTGCGAACGGGTTTTCTTGCCTCGCTCGACGTCCTGCCCAACGGTTACGACGAGGCCCGCGGGATTGTGTTCTACCAGCAACTGCTGAAGCGGATCAGCGCACTGCCTGGCGTCGAAACCGCATCGCTCGCGACGGCCATGCCGCTCGACATCGGAACCGGCAGCGACATGGGCGTGCGCATCGACGGATATGAGGCAAGACCCGGCGAGGAGATCAGCGTGGTCTACAACCGTGTGGGTCCCGACTATTTCGCCGCGATGGGTGTTCCTCTCGTGCAAGGACGAGGCATCGACGAGCGTGACGTTGCAGGCCGCGAGGTATCGGTGGTGATCAACGAGACGATGGCCAGGCGCTACTTCGGTGGCCGCGATCCGATCGGCGGTGTCGTCCGGTTCGGGATCGGACCGGCACGTGTCGTCGGCGTCGCCAAAGATGGGAAGTATACGAGGCTGAACGAGCCGCCACAGAACTACATGTACGTTCCACTGTTCCAGTTCTACCGGCCCGACCTGGCGTTGCTCGTCCGGACCGCCGGCGACCCGGCATCCGTCGTTCCGCTGACCCAGGCGGCGATCAAAGAGCTCGACCCCAACCTGCCGATGTTCGATGTGCGGACGATCGAGGAGCACCTGCAGCTCGGGCTCTTCATCCCGCGCATGGCCAGCATCATGCTGACGTTGTTCGGCGGTCTTGCGCTGCTGCTGGCGACCGTGGGCTTGTATAGCGTCATCGCGTTCACCGTCGCGCAACGGACGAGGGAGATCGGCATCCGAGTCGCGTTGGGCGCCGCCCGCGCAGACGTCCGCCGCCTGATCCTCCGGCAAGGTGTTGTCATCAGCGCGCTGGGGATTGCGATCGGCCTGGCGCTCGGGTTCGTCGTCAGCCAGCTGATCGCAAGCCAGCTGATGGTCGCGCCCGCCGACCCCGTCAGCTTCGCCGGAACTGCGGTCGCGTTGCTCCTCGTATCACTGACGGCCTGCCTCCTGCCAGCCCGCCGCGCAGCAGCCATGGACCCACTACGAGCGCTCCGCCGCGAGTAATGATGACCTCGGCATGAACTCCCGTCCTGAACCCCCGTCCTGAACCCTCGTGTAATATCAATGCATGTCTCAATTTCTGGTCACGGGCGGCGCTGGTTTCATCGGATCACATCTCGCGGAGGAGCTGGTTCGTCAGAATCACCGCGTGCGTGTCGCGGATAGCTTGATCACTGGCAAACGGACCAATCTCGATCACATTTCTGGAATCGACCTGCGGATCGGTGACCTTGCGGACATGGATTTCACGCGCGGCGTCATGGAAGGCGTGGACTTCGTGCTGCACCAGGCGGCGATTCCATCTGTTCCGCGCTCTGTGAAGGATCCGATCACGTCGAACCGCGCGAACGTCGACGGTACCTTGAACGTTCTGGTCGCTGCCCGCGATGCTGGCGTCCGACGCGTGGTGTTTGCCGGATCGTCGTCAGCCTATGGCGACAGCCCGACGCTGCCCAAGCACGAGCAGATGCCCGACCGGCCGCTCTCACCCTACGCGCTCCAGAAGGTCATCGGCGAGCAGTACCTGCAGATGTTCACGAAGCTCTACGGCCTCGAAACCGTCAGCATCAGGTACTTCAACGTCTTCGGTCCGCGGCAGGATCCGTCCTCGCCTTACTCGGGCGTCATCTCCGTTTTCGCGACCGCGCTGCTCGAGAACCGCTCGCCAACCATCTTTGGCGACGGCGAGCAGACCCGTGACTTCACCTACGTCGACAACGTGGTCGACGGAGTCCTGCGGTCATGCGAGGCAATCGGCGCCAGCGGTCAGACGATCAACGTCGCAACCGGCGGCCGCATCTCGCTGAACACCCTGTTCGAGACGATGCGCAAGCTGGTCGGCGCGGATGTGCGTCCGTCGTACGACGAGCCGCGAAAGGGTGATGTTCGCGACTCACAGGCTGACATCTCGAAGGCCCGCCAGATCCTCGGCTACGAGCCCAAGGTGTCGTTCGAAGACGGGTTGCAGCGGACTGTCGACTGGTACCGCACAGCCGGGACTACCGCATCTGCCTAGTCCGGCCGTCAGCGGCCCATGTCCAGCTCAACGCCCAGGCCGGCAATCTTGTACGGTGCGTCGGACTCGAAGTCGAATGTGAACGTTCCCTGGGCCTCCCCATCGGCAGTGGGGAATTGAACCTGGATCTGCTGTGCGCTCGCCTTGACGATCTTCGACGGCGTGAGCTTGGAAAACGTCGCACGCATCTTGGTGAACATTGCCGTCCGGTCTTCCACAGACCGCCTTGCCAGAATCGAGGCGGCCATGTGCGCTTCGTAGAACGCCAGATACTGCTTGATGTCGCCCGAGTTGAACGCCTCGACGTATGCGGCGACACGTTTTCCTTGCGGTGAATCGGGCAGCGTCACAGCCTTTGCGGGCTGGTGAACGCCGGCAATGGCCAGCGACAGGATCAGGGCTCCGAGCATCAGGTCCTCCTTGGTTGGATGGCGACCCGAAGACCCTATTCGCGACCTGTGAAGAACTGATGAATGGTCTCGACCGGTGGACTGGAGTATTGTCGACGTCCGTGGATCGTCGTTCGTCGTTCGTTGCTCGTAGGCCCCTAGCGACGACGTGGTTTTCCGAGCCACGAGCGACGAACTACGAACTACGAACTACGATACGTGGTGTCCGGCTTTAGCCGCACCAAACAGGACAATGATCAAGACCAACATTCTCGTCGTCGAGGACGATTCGAGGACGTCGGCGTCGCTGGCGCTGTATCTGCGTCACGCAGGGTACGAGGTGACGACGGCGGCGAATGGCATTGATGCGCTCGAGCGGGCGGCGACACAGCGACCCTCGCTGATCGTGCTCGACCTGATGATCCCTGGCGCCGATGGTCTGGAAGTGTGCCGTACCGTCCGGGCGACCACCAACGTCCCGATCATCATGTTGACCGCGCGCAGCACGGAAGAGGACAAGTTGCGGGGCCTCGAATCAGGCGCCGACGACTACGTGACGAAACCGTTCAGCCCGCGCGAGCTGGTCGCAAGGGTTGGCGCTGTTCTGAGGCGCACGCAACCGCCGCGCGGCGTGATCAACACCGGACCTGAGGGTGAGATCGAAATCGACATCGGCCTGCGCCAGGTGAGGCGTCGAGGGCACGTTGTCAATCTGACCGCCACGGAGTTTCGCCTGCTCGAGGCCCTGGCGGCGATGCCCGGCCGGGCGTTCACACGTGCGGAGCTGGCGCAACGGGCGTTTGGACACGGCTACGAAGCGCTCGAGCGCACCATCGACGTCCACGTCATGAATCTTCGCCGCAAGATCGAGCCCGAGCGCTCGCGTCGTCCGGCGGTGATCGTGACCGTGTTCGGAACCGGCTACAGGCTCGAGGTACGCGCTGCGGATTAGCCTGCGCACCCGTGTGTTCCTGACCGTGGCGACCGTGCTCGCCGGCGCGATCGCGGTGTCCGCGCTGCTCTCGCGCCGGGCCACGCTTGTGGAGGTCCATTCGGTCGTCACGGAACCGGTCAGGATAGATCCAAATGCGTTGGTTGTTCCGGTCCAGCGGCACGTTGCGGCGAACGGGCTCACAGGTGTCACGAGCGTTCTCGAGCGCGTCGCTGACGATCAGAATCGCGGGCTGATGCTCGTCGACATCGAGAGTGGCAGGCTGATCGCCGCCTCGAGCGAGCGCCTTGCGCGGGCCCGGTTGCTGAAGGCGACACCGGCCGGCGAGATCGACGCGGAGTTCGACAGCGGCGGCGCCCTGTCAGCGCTCGCACTGAAGGGCGTGCCGACGTTCGCCATCGTCGATCGATCGAACAACCCTGTCGGACGCCTGTTCGTGATCCCGCAGCCATCGTCCGAAACAGCGCCGTCGCGGCCGCCAGTGGTCCCGCCATGGGTGGTGACGACGATTGCAACCGGTCTGATTGCGCTCCTGGTGACGTTCATGCTGTCGCGCCGCGTCTTGCGTCCTGTGACGGCGCTCACGGATGCGGCGCGACGTATGGAAGGTGGCGATCTGGGTGTGCGCGTCGACGATCGGGCGACCGGCGACGAGATGGGAGATCTCGCGCACGCCTTCAACTCGATGGCGTCGCGCCTCGCCGAGACCGAACGGTTGCGGCGGCAAATGGTCAGCGACGTAGCACACGAGCTGCGTTCGCCGGTAACGAACCTGCGATGCAGCCTCGAAGCGATGCAGGATGGCCTGCAGCCCGCCGATCGTGCAGCGATCGACGCGTTGCACGAGGAGTCGTTGTATCTTCAGCGGCTGATCACCGAGCTCCAGGACCTCGCGCTCGCCGAGGCAGGCCGGCTGGTGCTGCAGCTCGAGACAGCGGACATCGGCTCCATCGTGCGACGTGCTGCCGCACCCTTCGCGGCCACGCGCGGCGCGAGAATCGATGTCGATATCCCGCCGGCGCTCCCGCCCGTCAAGGCGGACCCGGCGCGAATGGAACAGGTCTTCAGGAACCTCTTCTCGAACGCTCGTATTCACACACCGGGGGATGGCAGGGTCACAGTGAGAGCGGAGACCGAAGGGAGCACGAGAATTCGGCTTGCCGTGCGTGACACGGGTCGAGGAATTGCTGCCGAGCACCTGCCGTACGTCTTCGATCGCTTCTACCGGGCCGACAGCTCCAGAAGCCGCTCAACCGGCGGCTCCGGCCTGGGACTCGCGATCGTGCGCCAACTCGTCGAGGCCCACGGCGGGAAGGTCGAAGCGTCAAGTGAGGGTGAGGGACATGGCGCAACCTTCATCGTCCGCCTCCCAGTTGCAGAACGCACATCGTGAACAACCTCAAGGCTTTCGCTCAAGGGGATGCCGGCGCCTCTTCCGGCGGCCTGACCGCGACATCCGAGCGCTCCGTGTGGTCGGCACAGTGAGCGCAATCTGCTGAACGCGCCCGGCCATCACCTCGCGACCCAGGGGAGTCAGGCTCAGCGTACGATACTGATCGTTCGACACGCGAACGAGACCGGCGCCGCAAGCGGCGTCGAGCCAACGTTCCACGGCCCGCGGCTCCTCGTTGCGCAGAAGTCCCGTCGTCGTCAATCGGGTCAGCGCTGGCGGAAGCTCGTCGAGATGCCCGACGAGCATTGCGTGACCTTGCGCTTCCCGTAGCGCTCACCGGCGCGCGCGATGCCGGACAGAATCTTGCGCACGAGGAGGAGCTGTTCGCCGTCGACGCCGGTCCGCCGGGCACAGTTGCTGCAGGTCTCGCATGGCTCTCGTTCCGGTCGATCGCCGAAATACCGCAGGATCGTGGCGCGCAGACACCCGCTGGTTTCGGCATAGCCGATCATTCGACGGAGCTTCCGGTGCTCGAGATCCTTGCGTCGTGCAACCTCCATCGGATCGAGCGGTGGTCGCCGTCGGCCTGGGCGCTCTTCGGGATCCTTGTCGATGAGAAATTCGCGCGTCTTCACGTCCGAGTAATCCCAGAGCAGCGTGGCGGTGGCCGGCCTTCCGTCGCGGCCTGCGCGTCCTATCTCCTGATAGTAGGCTTCCACTGATCCGGTGATATCGGCGTGCACGACCACCTCGATATCGGGCCGATCGATACCCATCCCGAACGCGTTTGTCGCGCATACGACCTGCAGGGCGTTGGTCGCGAACCCGTCCTGGACGCGGGCCCGTTCAATTTCCCCCACTCCTGCGTGATAGGCGGAAGCCGCAACGCCCGCGGCGCACAACACTCCGGCGGCCTCCTCAGCGTTGCGTCGTGTGGAAGTGTAGACTAGCGACTTGCGCCTGCTTACGAGTTTCGGCAGAAGCCCGTATTTCTCCCATGGACGCGAGACCGAGCGTACCTCCAGAAAGATGTTCGGCCTGTCGAAGCCAGACACGATCGACTCCGGCTTCGAGAGCCCCAGGAGTTCGACGATATCCTCACGGACCTCGGCTGTGGCCGTGGCGGTGAAAGCGGCAATCGGCGGCCGCCCAGGCTGCCGATCGCTTCGGTGGCACTGGGCCGCAGCATCTCGCAGCAACCGATAGTCCGGGCGAAATTCGTGGCCCCACTCCGACACACAATGCGCCTCGTCCACCACGAAGCGCGACACGGGCAGTTCCGGGAGCAACTGCGCGAAACGATTCGACGCAAACCGCTCCGGCGCGACATATAGAAGTCGGAGCTCGCCGGCCCGCGCGACCCTCCACGCCGCGACGCGCGACTCGGCTGTTAACAGAGAATGGATACCCGCGGCAGGAATGCCACGGCGGTTCAACTCGTCCACCTGATCCTTCATCAGCGAGATCAGCGGTGACACAACCAGCGTCAGGCGGGCAGGAGGACGGCCGGCAGTTGAAAACGGAGAGACTTACCTGACCCGGTCGGCATCACCGCGAGGACGTGGTGTGCTGCTTCAACTTCGAAACGAGATCGTCAGTTGCGCAATTCATCCCGCAACGTTGTCGCAACTCCCGTGCCCAACGAATGGGTCCCAATCCTGATGCGCCGCCGTCGCCAGTACGCGAGAGCTGCGCGGTGATCAGCCGCCCAGTCGCTTGAAATTTTCACTGAACCTCCGGCGGGAACCCCCGTGATGAACCCCCGTGATGAACCTACGTGATAACCGGCATATGGAACGCATTCGCCGCGCTCTCGCGCGGCCAGCGCGTCGTCACGACTTTCGTGCGCGTGTAGAACTTGATGCCTTCGGGCCCGTACATGTGCAGGTCGCCGAAGAGTGATTGCTTCCAGCCCCCGAACGGTAGAATCGAGACGGGCACAGGAATGGGCACGTTGATGCCGACCATGCCAACCTGAATCTCGTCCTCGAACTTGCGCGCCGCCGCGCCCGAGTTCGTGAACACGGCGGTGCCATTCCCATAGGGATTCGCATTGATCAGCGCGATCGCATCGTCGAGCGAATCTGCGCGCAGGACGATCAGGACGGGACCAAAGATCTCGTGCTGATAGATGGACATCGCCGGTGTCACCCGATCGAACAGCGTGGGACCGAGGAAGAACCCACTTTCGTGTCCGGCAATCTTCAGCTCGCGCCCGTCGACGACGAGAGCCGCGCCCTCTGAGACGCCCGCGTCGATATGTCCTTTCACCTTCGCGCGATGCTCGCGGGTGACGAGCGGCCCCATGTCCATGTGCTCCGTCATGCTGGGACCGACCTTGAGCGTGCGAGCGCGATGGGCGAGGGCGTCGACGAGTGGATCGGCTATCTCGCCGACCGCCACGACTGCAGAGATCGCCATGCACCGTTCGCCGGCGGAACCGTAGGCGGCACCAGCGAGCGCGTCCGCGGCGACCTCGAGGTCGGCATCGGGCAGAACCACTGCGTGATTCTTGGCCCCGCCGAGCGCCTGCACGCGCTTGCCATGCTGGGCGGCGGTGACGTACACGTGGCGCGCGATCGGCGTCGAGCCGACGAACGACACAGCCTGGATGCCGGGGTGAGTGAGGATCGCGTTCACCGCTTCGGCGTCCCCGTGCACCACATTCAACACGCCATCGGGGAGCCCCGCTTCCTTCAGCAACTGCGCCAGCCGAACGCTGGCCGACGGATCCTTTTCGGACGGCTTGAGCACGAAGGTATTCCCGCAGACGATGGCGATCGGGAACATCCACAACGGAACCATCGCCGGGAAATTGAAGGGCGTGATACCGGCACAGACGCCGAGGGGCTCGAGTCGGGAGTAAGTGTCGATGTCGCGGCCGACGGAGGCGGCGTACTCACCCTTCAGCAGATGCGGCGCGCCGCAGGCGAACTCGACGACCTCGATGCCGCGCTGAACGGAGCCCATCGCATCGAGGAAGACCTTGCCGTGCTCCTCGCTGACGATCGAGGCCAGCTCCTTGTGGTGGGCCGTCAATAACTCGAGGAAGCGGGCGAAGATGCGGACGCGCCGGACCGGTGACGTCGCGCTCCAGGCCGGAAGCGCCGCGGCCGCAGCGGCGACCGCGCGGTCGACGTCCTGGCCGTCGCCCAGCGGGACCGTGCGAATCACTTCACCAGTCGAAGGGTTGCAGATATCCCCGCGGCGGGTACTGTGCGCATCCGCGGGTGCTCCGTTGATCCAGAGCGGCACGGTGCTGACCGGTGTCGAAACTGTTCCGGATGACATGGTGATGTCCTTCGCGCAAACGGCGTATCAGCGTGTGCTCGCAGTGTGTCGCGGCGCGAGCAACAGGTACAGAACGAAACTCAAGCCGAACGTGACGAACCACGCGTATGTGTAGAGGGTGTCGACAAACGTCGGGTTCGCCACCTGCCCGCCAGGGGTCGCGGCGGCGCGCAGGAACCCGGGCGCGACGGGCAGGATCGCCAGAACGAGGGCAAGAACGGCGCGATAGTTCACGCCGTTGGTGTATGTGTATCGACCCTGCAGTTTGAAGAGGTCGACCGTGGAAAGTGAGCGCCTGCGGAGCACCCAATAGTCGGCAATCAGGATTCCGCCGATCGCCCCCATCAGGCTCGAATAGCCGATCAACCAGGTGAAGATGTACGCGGCCGCATCGGCATACAACTTCCAGGGCAGCATGGCGATGCCGATGACCGCAGTGATCAGGCCGCCGGTCACGTAGCTGATTCGGCGAGGTGCCAGGCTCGAGAAGTCGTTGGCTGGTGACACGACGTTGGCCGCCATGTTCGTCGTCAGCTGCGCGATCAGCACGATCAACGCGCCGAAGATGATGATCGGTGCGCTGCCGATGCGCGCAATGAGCGCGACAGGGTCCCAGATCGCTTCGCCGAAGACGACGATCGTCGCGCTGGTCACGGCGACGCCGATGAACGCGAAGGCGGTCATCGTGGCCGGCAGGCCCATCGCCTGGCCAAGCGCCTGCGATCGCTGGCTGCGGGCGTAGCGTGTGAAGTCGGGGATGTTGAGGCTCAGCGTGGCCCAGTAGCCGACGTTGGCCGTCAAGCCGGCGGGGAACAGCTGCCAGAACGGGACCTGGTTCTGCTGAAGCCTGGAAGACTCCTGCAGAATGTGCCCGAGTCCGCCGCCGCGAACGATGGCCCAGCCGAGCAGCAGGACGCCGCCGCCAAGTAGCAGGGGCGCCGACCAGCTCTCGAGGATCTTGATGCCCTCGAGTCCGTGCAGGATGATGCCGACCTGGATCAGCCAGAAGATAGCGAACGCGATCCACACGGTCCCCGGCAGGGTTGCCCAGGCCGGAAACGCCGCGGCCAGCAAGGTGTTCAAGGCAAGCCCACCAATCCACGTCTGAATCCCGAACCATCCGCAAGCCACCAGCGCGCGGAGCATCGCCGGGATGTTCGCGCCTTTGACGCCAAAGCTCGCGCGGCACAGCACGGGGAACGACACGCCATATTTCGTTCCGGCGTGCGCGTTCAGGATCATTGGCAGAAGCACGATCGTGTTGCCGAGCATGATCGTCAACATGGCCTGCCACCAGTTCATGCCTTGCAGCATGAGCCCGGAGGCGAGGGTATACGTCGTAATCACGACGCTCATGCCGATCCAGAGCGCCGCGATGTGATACGTCGACCAGGTGCGCGCCGATAGGGCCGTCGGCGCGAGATCGGGATTCCAGAGCGGGCTTCCCGAGAGGTCCTCGTGGACCTCTACGAAGTCGTGGGTTGTGGCGGTCTGCGCCACGATCAGCGAACCGGGCTTCCGGCCGACGGGTTGGGCGCCGCGTAGCCCTCGGTCTCGTATCCTCCGAAATAGGCCCTGGCGTCGGGACGCCGAATCTTCGAGTGCGCGACCACGCGATCGCGGCGCAGGCCGCGGAAATCTTCGATCGTCGCCCAGCCGCGCTTCTCCATCGTCGCTCGCATGTCCGCGATCAGCGCCTTGAGCACGTTCGGGCCGATGGCGTGGTCGAGCATCGCAGCGGTGCACACCTGAACCGTGCCGCATCCGAGCAGGAAGTAGTTGAGCGCATGATCGAACGAGGCGATGCCGCCGATGCCGGAAAACGCCTTGTCGTGAAACGCCTGCGTCATTTGCGACATCTTCGCCATCGACTGCGGGAGGATTGCCGGGCCGCCGAGGCCGCCGCTGGACACGAGACCGTCGACATTCATCTCGAACTCGAGGGTCACCGGATCGATTAGCGGCAGGGACGGGAAGGTATTGGACGACGAGATGGCATCGGCGCCACCGAGGAATGCAGCGCGTGCCTCTTCGACGATGTCGGTCGTGGAGGGCGTCAGCTTGGCCCAGACGGGGACCTTCGACACTTCCTTGACGACCTGGGCGACGATCGAGATGAGTTCCTGGTCCTTGCCGATGTTCGAGCCCATGTCCTTGCGGTCCATGTGCGGGCAGGAAAGGTTCAGCTCGAGGGCGTCAGCGCCCTCGTCCTGACAGATCGTCGCCAGCTCCTGCCAGTGCCGCAGCTCTTCGTCGCTTCCCGATCCCGCCATGATCGAAACAATGAGAATCCGGTCAGGATGCGCTTTCTTGATCCGTGACAGCCGTGGCGCCCACCAGTCGATTGCCTTGTCGGAAATGAGCTCCCAGTTCCACGACGAGTGCAGGGCAGTGCCCGGCCGCTTCTGCATCGACAGGTGCGAGGAGTCCGGCGTGGCGCGCAGGAACTTCGTTTTGGGGCCGGCGACGTTCACGACGGGGTGGAGACCGATGGTTTTCGTCACGACGCCACCCCAGCCGGCGTCGAACGCGCGAATGATGTTGCTGTCGGACTCGGTCGGCGGTGCGGACGCGAGCAGGAACGGGTTCTCGAACCGAAGTCCCGTAAAGGAGACGGCCAGTTCTATAGACATGGTGAGGCGCCCCTCGGGGTCAGACTCGTGTCGGAGTGGTGTCAGACGCGTGTCGAAGTGAGCCCAGACTCGTGCCTGACCCTTTTCAGCCAACTATAGCTCATATAATGACCGCTGACTCAGGAGCCACCCCATGCCCAGACGAGTTGTCGGCGGCTTGATCCAGGCCGCCGCGCCCATTACTGACCCGGCAGCGCCGATCGACAAGGTCCGGCAGGCCGCCATTGATGCGCACATCCCCCTCATCGAAGAGGCCGGCCGCCGCGGCGTGCAGATCCTGGGCCTCGAGGAGATTTTCAACGGACCGTATTTCTGCCCCTCGCAGGACGCGCATTGGTACGACATCGCCGAATCGGTGCCCGGCCCGACGACCGAGCTCATGGGGCAGTACGCCAGGAAATATCAGATGGCGATGGTGGTGCCGGTTTACGAGCGCGAACAGGCTGGCGTGTACTACAACACGGCCGCGGTGTACGACTCGGACGGCACGTATCTCGGAAAGTACCGCAAGAATCACATCCCCCACACATCAGGATTCTGGGAGAAGTATTTCTTCAAGCCCGGCAACCTCGGTTACCCGGTCTTCAAGACGCGCTTCGCCACGATCGGCGTCTACATCTGCTACGACCGTCACTTCCCGGAAGGCGCGCGGCTCCTCGGACTCCACGGTGCGGAGATCGTCTTCAACCCCTCGGCCACGGTTGCCGGGCTCTCGCAGTACTTGTGGAAGCTCGAACAGCCCGCGCACGCGGTCGCCAACGGCTACTTCATGGCCTGCAGCAACCGCGTAGGCACGGAGTCGCCCTGGAACATCGGACGCTTCTACGGCTCGTCCTACTTTGTCGATCCGCGCGGCAACTTTCTTGCGATGGGATCCGAAGACAAGGACGAACTGGTCGTGGCCGAGATGGATCTCGACATGATCGAGGAAGTGCGTCGCGTCTGGCAGTTCTACCGCGACCGCCGCCCCGACAGCTACGCACACCTCGCGGAGCAGCTTCCATGACCTTGCTGATAAAGAACGGCACCATCGTCACCGCCACGGATCAATACAAGGGTGACGTGTTCGTCGATGGCGAGAAAGTCACCACCATCGGCACGTCGCTGACGATGTCCGCCGATCGCACGATCGACGCGTCCGGGAAGTATCTGTTCCCGGGCGGCATCGACGTCCACACGCATCTCGACATGCCGTTTGGCGGGACGACATCCGCTGATGACTTCGAGTCCGGGACGATCGCCGCCGCGCATGGCGGCACGACGACCGTCGTCGACTTCGCGATTCAGTACCACGGCCAGACGCTGCATCACGCCTGGGAAACGTGGATGAAGAAGGCGGAGGGCAAAGCGGCCATCGACTACGGCTTCCATATGATCGTCACCGAGCTGACCGATCAGGTGGAGCAGGAGATGGACGCGCTCGTCCGTCAGGGCGTCACGTCCTTCAAGCTGTTCATGGCGTACCCCGGCGTGTTCATGCTGGATGACGCGAGCATCTTCCGCGCGCTGTTACGGACGGGCAAGAACGGCGGGACGATCTGCATGCACGCCGAGAACGGCGGGGTGATCGACGTCCTCGTGAAGAAGGCGTTGGCTGAAGGCAAGACCGCGCCCAAGTATCATGCGCTGACGCGGCCCGCCCGCGCCGAGGCCGAAGCTACGCACCGGGCCATCGCGATGGCCGAGATCGCCGACGTCCCGATCTACATCGTCCATCTGTCGGCGGCAGAAGCGCTCGAGATGGTAACGGAAGCGCGCGACAGGGGATTGCCGGCGTTCGCCGAAACCTGTCCTCAATACCTGTTCCTGTCGTACGACAATTATGAAGAGCCGGGATTCGAAGGCGCGAAATATGTCATGAGCCCGCCGCTCAGGCCGAAGGAGACGCAGGATCGACTCTGGCGAGGGCTGGCCTACAACGATCTCCAGGCGATCTCGACCGACCATTGCCCGTTCTGCATGAAGGAGCAGAAGACGATGGGGGAGGGGGACTTTTCGAAGATTCCGAATGGGGCGCCGGGCATCGAGACGCGCATGAGCCTCGTCTACGACGGCGGCGTCAGAACCGGACGCATTTCGTTGAATCGATTCGTCGAGCTGACGTCGACGTCGCCGGCGAAGATCTTCGGACTCTTCCCGCGGAAGGGCACCATCGCTCCCGGGTCCGACGCAGACATCGTCATTTTCGATCCGGAGAAGAAACTGCGGCTGTCGGCCAGGACGCTCCACATGAACGTGGACTACAACCCCTACGAAGGACGAGAAGTCACCGGCGTGACCGACACCGTGATATCGCGCGGCCGGGTCATCATCGACGGCGGATCCTTTACGGGCCGCGCCGGTGCCGGGAGCTTCCTGCGGCGCAACATCAGGACATGAACGCCGTCGGGCCACGAAGACCGCGTTTCTCGATCGTGCTTCCGACGCACAATCGCGCGGACGTCCTGCCTTTTGCCATCCGAAGCGCGTTGTGGCAGACGATGCCGGATTTCGAACTGCTCATCGCCGGCGACGGGTGCACCGACGGCACTCGGGACGTCGTCGCTGCGTTCGACGATCCTCGAATCCGGTGGTTCGATCTGCCGAAAGCGCCAGGCGTAGGCTACGCCAATCGCAACGCCGTATTGCGTGACGCTCGCGGCGGAAACATTGCCTATCTGGCTCACGACGACATCTGGTTTCCCGACCATCTCGAACGTCTCGGGTCGCTGCTCGATCGCCCGCACACCGAGTTCGCCTACACACGAGGGATTGGCGTCGATATTCACGGGCGAATGCTTCCTTACTGGTATAACCTCGGTGTTCCGCGCCATCAGGATGGATTGTGGCGAGGCGATAGTGCGATCACGATGGCAACCGTTGGCCATTCACGGGAGTGCCTCGACAAATACGGCTATTGGGACGAAACGATGCGGTTCGGCGCGGACGTGGTCATGTGGCATCGCATCGTGATGGGGGGCCGTTTCAAGAACCTGTCGTTCGATCCGAATCCGACCTCGCTGCATTTCGTCGCACGGTGGCGGGACACGACGGCACATCGGGTCAAGTCGTGGGTGGGCGGTTGGCTGCTCGACGGATTCATCGATGAAAACCTGCCCGCGATGCTGCGCCTGCGTGCGCTGCCTGATCGGACGCAACAGGAGGCAGCCTGGTTGCGTCTCGCCCGGGATCCAGGCGAAGAAGTCCGTGGCATTCGGGAAGGCGTCGTTCAGCTATCGGATACCATGCTGTGGCGATCGCGGACGCAGCCGCAGCTCGCGGGATTGCGCTTCGGGCTGACTCTGGGTTCACTGCTCGATCGTTCGGTCGGTGCGGCGATGTGGATCGCATCGCCTTGGCGGCGTCGTTGGTATGGAAACCTGCAAGGTAAGACGCGGGCGCTCCATCTGGCTGGAGTGGCCGGAAGGGCGCCCGAGCCCTTCGTTGCGAAGAGCGGAACATTGGAGCATGGTTGTGACGCACACGACGATTCAACAGGAGCGAACCGCCGGGCGCTCGTTACTGGACGAGACGCTAGCCGCGGCGCGCCGCGACCAACAGATGGCAACCCCTGAGGGTGAGCAGGTTCGCCAGTTGACCGATGGCGTTCGGATCCGTCCGCTCCCGGTGCACGCAGACTCGCGCGGCTCGGTATGCGAGCTCTTCGACGTGCGATGGGGCTGGCACGACGAGCCGCTGGTGTTTGCGTATGCCTTCACCATTCGGCCCGGCGTCGTGAAAGGCTGGAGTCTACATAAGGAGCACGAGGATCGGTATGTCCTGATCCAGGGGGAGATGGATCTGGTGCTGTTCGACCCCCGGCCGGCATCGAGCACGTACGGGAAGGTCTGCAAAATCACGCTGACAGCGAACCAGCGCTGTATCGTGAACATTCCGCGCAACGTCTGGCACGCCGATCACAACATCGGATCGACCGACGTGCTGGCCGTCAACTTTCCGACGATTTGTTACGATCACGCGAGTCCGGACAAGTACCGGCTGCCCGTTGGCACCGACTTGATCCCTCACTCGTTCGGAGACGCGATCGGCGGGTAGGTCAAGGATCGCTTACTCCTCGATGATCAAGCGTGGATCCTTCTGAATGACGCGGTTGATGCAGACGTCGAAATAGTACGTCAGCAGTTTGTCGCCGAGTTCGGAGCGCTCTCTAACCTGCAGGTGGATTCTCCCAGTCTTCGGTCGGTCCGGTCTGCCAGCATCGATATCAGCTTTGAAGTCCTCGGGGTCGGTTTGCCGGAAGATCGGCGGTAAGCCGTCAGAGTACGGCTTGTCGCAGTTGTCCGGGGCGGGCGAAGGGTCTTGGACCGTCCGAAAGTTGCCTACGGCGACGACGATGTCGGCCTCGCAGTAATTGTCGAATCTGAACTTGAGAAACTTTCCCTTGTGTGCGCGGATTTCGCCTTCTTTCAAGGTGACCACGCACGTTTTCGGGTTTGCCGAAGTTCCGCGGATGATGATGGGAGTTTCGATGTCGCGCTCGCCCTTCGGCCCGACCTGATGCATTGCGCACGCCGCAAGTGCGGCACTTGCCCCAGCCCCGGCCAGGACAGTCAGCAGTCTCTTGGCAACCACTGTCGCCTCCTCGTCTTGACGAGTTACCGCACAGTACGGTCGTACGCCGGACAGCCCCTGAGCGCTTCCAGCTCGTAGGCCCGTCGCACGATTTCCTCGCTGGCGCCACGGGCGAGCGCCAGGTCGAGAGCGGAGCAAGCCTGGTCGAGCTGGCCTCCCAGCGCGTGCACAATAGCACGGTTGTAGAGCACATCCCCATCCTCCGCGTTCACGGCCAGCGCCCGCTGAATGGCGGTCTCGGCGGCGGCCCAGTTGCCGACCTTGGCCTGGTACATCGCGAGGACCGCCAGGTTCGGGGCATTTTTGTCGTTGATGGCCAGAAGTTTGGTGACTTCCTCGATGGCTCGGCGGTAGCTGTTGACGGCATCATCCCGACGTCCAAGCTTCGTCAGCGCATCGCCGAGGTTGGCATGGAGATCAGGCTGGTTGGGCGACAGACCGATGGCATGCTGATACGCGTCCGCCGCCCTGCTGTACTCGCCCTGCCAGAACAGGACGGTTCCCAGGTTGGAATAGGTAGTCGCCGCAGGCCTGATTCTGTTTGCGTGCTCGTAGCTTGCAATCGCAGCCGGTAACTTGCCCGCGCTCTGTTGTACGGTTCCAAGGTTGTGAAAGCCGCGGGCACTGTCAGGTTGCAGTTCGGTGACCCGTTGATAGGCTCTTTCCGCATCAGCGAGACGTCCAGCGCGGTAGCTTGCCAGCCCCAGATCGGAGTGATTGCGCCAGTAGTTCGGCCGCAGCGCGATCGCCCGTTGCAACTCCTGGACGGCAAGATCCCATTCCGCCCGGCGCGCGTAGATTCCGCCCAGGAGTCGGTGCGCGTCGTCGTTTGACGGTTCGACCGCGAGGACCCGTTGGAGTTCTTCCTGAGCCTCCGGCAGCCGGCCCAGGCTCTGGTACATGACGGCAAGCGAAAGACGGACGGCAGGCAGATCGGGATCGCTCTTGAGGGCATCCAGAATCGCGGTCGTCGCTCTCGTCGTCCAGATTGGGTCCTTCGTCTCCTGATATAGCGCCCAATACGCCTGACCGAGTCCCGCATATGCCATCGCAAAGCGGTTGTCCTTGGCGATCGCGCTCTGGAACAGGCGAACCGAGTGGTCGAGATTGCCCGGCACGTCGGGCCGTTCGAGAAACAGTCTCGCCTGTGAGTATTCCGCGAATGCTTCCTGGTTGGCCGTCGGCGGACCGGCTTCGCGCTCGGGCCCACCCGGGACGAGTCCTTCGCCGCTCAGCGCGGCAGTGAGTCCTTCCGCGACACGCCGGTGAAGCGCGAAGAGCTGCGAGACATCGCCGCTGAAACGCCCGGCCGGCGTGCGGTGGCCGTCGTTTCGAACCAGCGTCACGTCGACGTCAAGGTTCTGTCCCTTCCGCTGGATCTGACCGTCGACGACGAACGACGCACCGAGCGATCGAGCAACTTTCGCCGCGTCGCGCTCGCTGGCGGCGACGAGCCGTGAATCATCGAGCGAGAGCACGCGAACGTTCTTGAACGACGACAGCCGCGTCGCGACACCTTCAGTCAGTCCTACGGCGAGAGCGTCGTTTTCAGGACTTCCGGTCAGGTTCTTCAGCGGCAGGATTCCAACGGTGGCCGGGTGGGCCAGGACGGGCGGAAACCAGGTGTTCTGCGCCCATCGCCACATTCCAACAGCAGCGATCGCCATCAGGACTGCGACGATCGACAACGCCAGCCGATGCTGTTTCAGACGACGGCGTGTACTCGGCCACGCTGTATGGCCTCGTGAGAGCGCTCGATCGGTTTCGTCGAGCGTTGGGGCATTGCTCAGAAGCCGCGCCGCGCGCTCGAGCGCGCCGTGGAGCTCGCGTGCGTTGCGCGGCCGATCCTGCGGCTTGAGCGCCATCGTTCGCTCGACGAGTGAGCTCAGGTGATCCGGGAGCGAAGCGTCGACGTCGTCCACCCTCGGCACCTTGCCCTGGAACACGGCGCGGGCGCTGTCGAGCAGATCAGTCTGATGAAAAGGGCGGCGGCCGGTCAGCATCTCGAAGAGAAGCAGCCCAACGCCGTAGATGTCCGTTCGTGCATCGGCGCGGCCGCCCGACATCTGTTCGGGCGCCATGTAGCCCGGTGTTCCGATGATGCGGCCGGCCTCGGAAGCAGGATCTGCTGCGCTGCCCCTCGGCACATCCGACACCGAGCGCGCAATGCCGAAGTCGAGAATTTTGGCCTTGCCACCGGGGGTCAGGTGCACGTTCGCC
>Ga0114129_10002549_pt1 | contig 25304 bp, 23 predicted proteins | sample RhiMetdeltSRZDD1_FD_80071 | JGI IMG/M metagenome (GOLD analysis project Ga0114129, IMG submission 80071) | Populus rhizosphere microbial communities from Tennessee, USA - Rhizosphere MetaG P. deltoides SRZDD1 (version 2) (version 2) | ecosystem: Host-associated > Plants > Roots > Rhizosphere >...
AAGAGCAGGATCGTCTACAAAGCGCTGCCAACCGACGACCCCAAGCAGCGGCGTCCCGACATCACGCGCGCCAGGACGCTGCTGCACTGGGAGCCGAAGGTGCAGCTCGAGGAAGGGCTCGTCAAGACGATCGAGTATTTCAGGATCAAGGTCGGATCCCGGGCGTAGATCTTGATGGCTACGAATGGCGAAGCGCCCGGAGCGGATCGATGTTGGCGGCACGCCGAGCGGGGACGACGCAGGCGAGGATCGCGACGGCGGCCAACACGGCGGGTACGACGATGAAGCTGGCCGCATCGTACGCAGCGACGCCATAGAGGAACGTCGAGAGCGACTTGACCGCTGCAGCCGACACCGCGAGACCGACGGCGACGCCCGCCCCGGCAATCGCGAGCCCCTGACGGACCACCAGACGCACGATGTCGCGCGCCTGAGCGCCGAGCGCCGTCCGCACGCCGATCTCTCGCGTCCGCTGCGCAACGCTGTACGACAGGACGCCGAAAAGACCAACGCCGGCTATCGCGAGCGCAAATGCGGCAAAGCCCGCGAGCAGCAGCGCATACGTGCGGGGCCTCGCCAGGCTCGTCATCATGCGATCGTCCATCGTCATCACCGCGTCGAGCGCCAGCGTCGGCGCTTCCAGTCTCACGACATCGCGGAGGATGGGCGCGTAGGGCACCGGATCGCCGGCGGTGCGCACCGCCAGGATCGGATCGGCGACGGCGTTCGTGCATCCAATCTGTCTGAACGGCAGAAACAGCTCCGGCTGCGGCAGGTCCGTCACGGCTCCCTGCCGCATGTCCTCAACAACGCCGACAACCTGCCAGCGATCGCTGTTACCGCGGCACATCCCCAGGCTCGGCACCATGGCACCGAGTGGCGCGGCGCCGAGGTACTTCGCGGCAAATGACCGGTTGACCACGATCGCCTGCGGCGCGCTCATCGTGTCGGACTCGGACAGGCTGCGGCCGGACGTGAGGCGCAGGCCAAGCGCGTTGAAATAGCCCGGGCTGACGACGCGCTCGATCGTGTTGACGTCGATTTCAATCGACGGATCCGACGGCGGGCGCATCTTGAACGCGCGAAATCCACCGGCCGTCAGCAGCGGCAGCGCGTTCCCATACGCGACATCGCGCACGCCCGCCACGCCGCGAAGGCGGCCGATGATCCCCTCGAGGACCTGAATCCGCCGCTCCATCGAGTAAGCAGCCGGGAGCGAGATGCGTGCCGTCAACACGTTCGACGGGTCGTAGCCGCGATCCGCGTTCACCAGCGCGACGAAGCTGCGCCCGAGCAGCGACGCGCCGACCAGCAACAGGCAGGCAACCGCGACCTGGCCGGCCATGATCGACGTGCGTATCCGTGCCGTGCGAGCGCCGGCGCTGCTGCGTGACTGATATCCGCCGTCGCCCAGTGATTCCGCCAGATCGACACGCCGCGCGCCGAGAGCCGGCATCAACCCGCACACGACGCTCGTGATCAGCGAGATCGCGAGCGCAAACAGCAGCACCCGCCAATCCACGGCGACGTCGTCGAGGCGAGGAAAATCGGCCGGCAGGATCGCCGGCAGCAAACGATGGAGCGCCGTGGACAGCGCGAGACCAGCCGCTCCTCCGGCCAGACCAAGAATTCCGCTCTCCACCAGCAGTTGCCGCGTCAGCCGCGCCGTGCCGGCGCCCATCGCCGCGCGAATCGCCAGTTCGTGGCGCCGCGTCGCGGCGCGCGCCAGCTGCAGGCTCGCGACATTGGCTGTAGCGGTCGCCAGCAGAAGCGCGACTGCGACGAGCAGCACGACGATGCCCGGCTTCACATCCTGGGTCAGAGCGTCGCGCGCCGATGTCACGGCGATGTCAATCGGCTCCTTGGCGCCGAAGAGCGCTATCGCGACGGTACTGGCGTCGGGTGCGCTCCGGGCCCGCGCGGTGGCCTCCGCTGAAGCCTGCGCAGGCGTGACGCCGTCGCGCAACCGCGCGAGCGCGGAGAAAATCACGCCGGTCAGCAATCCCTGCGGTCCTGCCACTTCCGGCACCACCCACGCCGTCCACAGACGCGCTTCGCGATCCGGAAACGCAAACTCCCGCGGCATCACGCCGACAATCGTGTACGGCTGTTCGTCCAGGCGCAGCTCGCCGCCCACCGCTTCCGGCCGGCCGCCGAACTGTTCGCGCCAGAGGCCATATGAGAGCAGCGCCACGCCGGGCGCACCACGCGCCCCCTCGCCCTCGGCGAACGAACGGCCGAGCAGCGGACGCGCTTCGAGCAGCGGAAACGCACTGGGCGTGATGGCAATGAGCGGTACGCGCCGTGGTTCGCCGCCGGCGATCGTCATCGTTTGCGTCCGGCGAATCCAGCCGGCGAGCCCGTCGATCGTCGCGGGATGATCCGCCCAGGCCAGATAGGCGCCGTTCATCACGGTGCCTCGGACACGACCGATTCGGCCGCCGCGCGTCTCCGTGACCCGTACGAGACGATCCGCATTCGGCCACGGCAACGGTTTGAGCAGTACGCCATACGCGACGCTGAACAGCGTCGTCGTCGCCCCAATTCCGAGCGCCATCGTCACAATCGCAAGCGCGGTGAACCCCGGCTCGCGACGTAGCAGACGGACGGCGTAGCACGCGTCCTGGATCAGCCCGGCACCCAGAGACCGTGAAGTGACGGGCGGCTCGATCGCAGTCGATTGTTCCGATCGCGGCCGAAGGGCGTTCGCGTCAGTGGTCCATGCCTCGATGAGCTCGTCCACTTGACGCTCGGCCGCCTCCTGCGAGCTGCCTTCGGCGCGAGCCCTCTGAAACGCCAACGCGGCATGCTGACTCAGTTCCTCGATGATGTCTCCGTCGGGCACATGTCCACGCGAGGCAAACGCCTCACGAATGCGGGCATTCCAGTTCATGAGATCCCCGCGATACGATCGAGAGCGAGGAAGAACGTCTGCCAGACGTCGCGCTGGCTCTTCAGGACCTTGCGGCCGTCCGCGGTCAGCCGGTAGTAACGGCGGCGGCGCTGTCCCGCCTTCTCGACCCAGCGTCCCTCAATCAGTCCCCTGTCCTCGAGTCGATACAGCGTCGGATAGAGCGAGGCGATGTGGAAGGTGATCGCGCCGCGCGACCGATCGGTGATGAGTTGTCCGATCTCGTAGCCGTGACGCTGCCGCTGCTCGAGCAGCGCGAGGATCAGCACTTCGGCGCTGCCGCGTTTGAGCTCGCGTTCTAGGAGCGTCGTGCCCATATGTGGCATGACACTATATCATGGGGTTGCTGGGTCGAGTGGCTCGAGTGAGGCGGCTGAAGGCCTGTCGCGCCGCAGCTCGACGAGTGTCCATTTCGAGCGAAGGCGGGTTACCGCGAGCGACGATACTCGATGTAATGCGCGGTCTCGTCGGCGACGGCTTTACCGCACAGCTGCTCCACCACGTCGAACGCCATGTCGATGCCGGCCGACACGCCAGCCGATGTGACGATGCCGTCGCTGACGACCCGCGACTGGCGGTCAACCTGAATGGAGGTGTCGAGCGACGCGAGCAGATCGTGAGCCGCCCAGTGCGTCGTAGCGCGGCGTCCGGCCAGAAGGCCGACTCGCGCAAGCACCAGAGCCCCAGTGCACACGGACGTGACGAGCGATGCAGACGACGCAGTGGAACGTACCCACGCGAGCGTCGGCTCGTCGTGCAGCAGCGCGCGCGTACCGAATCCGCCCGGGACGACCAGAAGGTCGATGGCCGGTGTGTCGCTCCACGCGTAGCCCGGCATCACCTTCAGGCCGCCGATGGCGGTGACTGCCTCGCGCGAGCGCGCGACGGTGAATACGCGAAACGGCGCGCTGTGGTCGGTACGGCGTGACTCCGCGCCGGCAACCAGGCGCGTGCGGGAGAAGACTTCGAACGGTCCCGCGAAATCCAGCACTTCGACGTCGTCGAAGATCAGGATCCCGACGGTCCTTACCACTTGAGCATCATGAAGCCGCGCAGGATCGTCCCGACGCTGTTGGCAAACTCGCCCAGTCGCGGCGCGCCCACCACCGCGTGGACGTCCCGCGGATTGAAGTGGTTGGTGACGTTGAACAACTGGATGCCAATGTCGGCGGACCGCTTCTTCACCGTGAACGTCTTGTAGGTCACGAGATCGGTCGCCATGAACGAGGGAAACGAGCGGACGTTGGTTTCGACCGCCACGTAGCGCTGGTCGACAATGGTGTAGGGAAATCCCGATCGCCATTCCACCACTGGGGAGACGACTATCCGATACGGGAGGTTCGCGGTGCCCCAGGCGATGATGCGGTCTCGTGCGTCGGTGGGCAGGCGCGTCACGCCGGCCCGCTGGATGAGCGGCACCGCGAGCGATTGAAACAGCGTGGCGAAATCGTTGAACTCTCCGCGTCCCGAGGAGCGCACATAACTGATGAACAGCTGCTGGTCGCCGTCCCATCGACGACGGCCCGAAATCTCCAGCTCGCGGTACGCGCTCGATCCATCACTCCGGACCTGGAGAATCCCGCCGCCGGCCGGCGGCACGCGCAACGTCGCGATCTTGCTCGTGCGTCGATCGGTCACGCTAATCTGCAGGTCGAGCCGCGGCGTCACCTGCCGTTCGATGCCGGCTGTCGCCGTCAGCGCCCGCGGCAGTGACAAGGGGCCCACGGAGGGGTCGAACACCAATTCGCTCAGCGTGGCGCCGGTTTCCGGATCGATGTCTCGCTCCGTTCGAAGCGGATACCCTGCGTACGCTTCGACCGCGAGCGGCAGGCTCGCGACGAAGCTGCCGTAGCCACCCTTCAATACGGTGCGCGCTGACTCATCGAGCGCGTAGCGCATCCCGGCACGGGCCGACGGGGCCGCCGCGGCATGACCGCTTCCTCGGTCCACGCGCGCGCCCACGTCGATCGTCAGCCGGTTGGACGCCTGCCAGACGTCGCGTCCAGACAGCGAGAGGGGCGTGTCGTGGGACCGAATCGTCACTCTGGGCTCGAACTCGACGCGCCGCACCATCCGCCCGTCGATGTTGAACACCTCGATTGGGACTTCGTCGACCGTGCCGTCGAGGCGGCGCGCTGCCACCTCCCCAGTCACCATGAAGTCGTGAGAGCGGGATCCGATCGTCCGCGTATGCTCCCAAGCGACCTTCGCGCCGAACCTCGCCGAGCGCCGCTCGACCGCCGCAAACCAGTTCCCGCGCCATCCGTTCGGTGAAAGGTACGAGACTCCCTGGCCGTTCGGAAGCGACTTCGTATTGTGCGCGAGCGCGCTGGCTTGAATCATGAGCACGCTGCGATCGCTGATCACGACCCTGTCGGTGATCCCGATGAAGCGATCGCTTGCCGTGAAGTCGGTCGTCGCCTCCTGCTCGCGCCGCGGGCTGAGGCCCTTGCGGCGAGTCACAGTCGGGAACAGGAAGCTCTCGATGCTGACATTGCTACGGGGCGTCGCCTGGAGATCCAGCCGCCAGAACGTCGTCGAGCTTCTTTCGATGACGTCCTGACCGGTGTGCTCCGTGACGTCGGGAATCGGGATTCGCTCGTAGTCGAATTCCGCGGCGGCGAAATAACGAACGCGGCCGTTGAGCCGGGCGCCACCGCCGTAGACGCGCGGAAAGATGCCTTCCAGGCGGCCGAACCCAGGGCTCGAGAAACGCGGACGGGGCACCACGCCCTGGACGCCAAACTTGAAGCGATCGGCGCCCGACGTACTGCGAATCTGCACGAGCCCGCCGACCAGCTCGCCGTACGTGATCGCCATCGGATCGCGGAGCACGTCGACTGCCTTCACCGCCTCGAACGGGAGATTGATCGAGGAGATTCCGGTCGCCGGATTCGTGACGTTGAAGCCGTCGATGAAGAGCGGCGTGTCGGAGGCGCGCGCACCGCCCAGCTGCAGAAGGCCGTCGGGCCCGCGGACGATCGAGGGCAACAACGGCAGCGACTCACGGGCCTTCATGTGCGACGACGGCAGTCGTGCCACAGTGTTCGCGGTCATCGTACTGCCCAGCAACGACGTCGTCGGAGCCGCGGCTGTCGGCTCAGCCAACCCAATTACGCTGACGGTCTCGACGGTTCGAGCGACCGAAAGCTCGAGCCTGCCGGCCTTGTCGCGGTCGACCGTGACCGTCTCGAAGCCGTCGAGTGACGCCGAGATCGTCTGGCCCTGCAATGCCGCGGGGAACTCGAAGGTGCCATCTCCGGCCGTGATCGTCGTCGCGACCACGGTCTCGCCGTCGCGTAATTGGACAGTGGCGCCTGGCAGCGGAAGGCCGGTCTGATCGACGACGAGGCCGCGTACAACGGGCTCGGGTTGTGCCGCCGCGTTATTGGCGCACAACACCACGACAAGGAGTGACAAGGCCCCGGTCCCGACCGAGCGGATCCACTCGTTCATGCAGTGTCGTAAAGGAGTAGTTTGGGTAGCAGTATAACCGGTTCGCCGCTGCGAACGGGGTCCAAATCGTGGCTCGTCGCGCTGCGGTCGAGAACCGATCATCCGGAGACTAAAGGCTTACAAAAGTCGGACCTTTTACCGTCCGAAGCGCTCTGCCGCACGCGCTCGTGCCGCGGCGGCTACTTCCTCTCGATTACGCGGAAGAGCACTCGTACTCAGCGAGTCGATCAAGCGGCGCGCCACGTCCGCCACTTCGTCTATTGCCCGATGGAACGCGAGCTCATTCGTCTTCGACGGCGCGTTGAACCCGCTGAGTTTGCGGACGAACTGGAGCGAGGCCGCGCGAATCTCCTCGTCTGTCGCCGGCGGATCGAAATTGAAAAGCGTCTTGATGTTTCTGCACATGGCTGGTAACAGTCCTGCCCTTCCTGCCCTATCTCGTCAGCTTCCGATACTTGATCCGATGCGGCTGGTCGGCGGCGGCGCCCAGACGACGCTTCCGATCGGCCTCGTAGTCCTGGTAATTCCCCTCGAACCAGACCACCTGACTGTCGCCCTCGAAGGCGAGCATGTGCGTCGCGATGCGATCGAGAAACCAGCGATCGTGGCTGATTACTACGGCACAGCCGCCGAAGTTCAACAGCGCTTCTTCGAGCGACCGCAGCGTATCCACGTCGAGGTCGTTCGTCGGCTCGTCGAGCAGTAACAGGTTGCTCCCTTTCTTCAGCAGCTTCGCGAGGTGCACGCGATTCCGCTCGCCGCCCGACAACGTCCCGACTTTTCGCTGTTGTCCCGCACCCTTGAAATTGAACCACGACACATACGCCCGCGACGCAACCTTCCGCTTGCCGAGCTCGATATCGTCGGTACCGCCGGTGATTTCCTCGAAGACTGTCTTGCTCGCATCGAGCGCGTCGCGGCTTTGGTCGACGTAACCGATCCGTACCGTCTCGCCGATTCTCAATGTGCCTGCGTCCGGAGTCTCCTGCCCGATGATCATCCGGAAGAGCGTCGTCTTGCCGGCGCCGTTCGGACCGATCACGCCGACGATTCCGCCACGCGGGAGCGTGAAGTCGAGGCCGTCGATGAGGAGTTTGTCGCCGTACCCCTTCTTCAGCTTCCGGGCCTCGACGACGATATCGCCGAGCCTGGGCCCCGGCGCGATGTAGATTTCGGCGGTTTCGATCTTCTGAGCGCTTTCTTCCTTCAGCAGATCCTCGTACGCGTTCAGCCTCGCCTTCCCTTTGGCCTGACGCGCGCGCGGCGACATCCGAATCCATTCGAGCTCTCGCTCCAGCGTCCGCTGCTTGCGCGTTTCGGCTTTCTCTTCCTGCTGCAGGCGGTTCTGCTTCTGCTCGAGCCACGACGAGTAGTTGCCTTCCCAGGGAATGCCCCGGCCCCTGTCGAGCTCGAGGATCCAGCCGGCGACGTTGTCGAGGAAGTAGCGATCGTGCGTGACCGCGACGACGGTGCCCGCATAGTCTTTGAGAAATCGCTCGAGCCAGGCCACCGATTCGGCGTCGAGATGATTGGTCGGCTCGTCGAGCAGCAACAGATCCGGCGACTGGAGCAGCAGCCGGCACAGCGCCACGCGCCGGCGTTCCCCGCCGGAGAGCGTCGTGACATCGGCATCCGCGGGCGGAAGGCGCAGGGCATCCATCGCCAGTTCGAGCTGCGAATCGAGATCCCACGCATTGGATGCGTCGATTCGGTCCTGCAGCTTCCCCTGCTCGTCCAGCACTTTTTCCATTTCCGCTGGCGAGAGATCCTCCCCCAGCTTGGCATTCACTTCATCGTAACGCGCCAGAAGAGCCTTGGTGCCGGCCACGCCTTCCTCGACGTTGCCGAGCACCGTCTTCGACGGATCCAGGCGCGGTTCCTGATGGAGGAACCCAATAGAGATGCTCTCGGCCGGAAACGCTTCGCCGATGAAGCTCGTGTCTTCGCCTGACATGATCTTGAGCAGCGAGCTCTTGCCGGCGCCGTTCAAGCCGAGCACGCCGATCTTGGCGCCGAAATAGAACGAGAGCCAGATGTCTTCGAGAACTTTGGCGTCGGGCGGATGCACCTTCCCGAGACCCTTCATGGTGTAAATAAACTGCGGCATCAGAAACGTGTATTGTACATTCAACCGCGGAGAACGCTGAGGCCACGGAGCCATCTTCCTCCCGATCTCCGCGCGCTCGGCGGTTAGACGTGACGATGATTCGCCGCATCCTCCACATCGACATGGACGCGTTCTACGCGTCGGTCGAGCAGCGCGACAAACCGGCGCTGCGCGGGAAACCACTGGCGGTCGGGGGACAGCCGACGCAACGAGGCGTGGTCGCCGCCGCGAGCTACGAAGCGCGCGCGCACGGCGTCTACTCGGCAATGCCGATGGCGACCGCGGTGCGGCTGTGTCCATCACTCGTGATCGTGCCGCCCGACTTCACACGGTACAAAGAGGCCTCGAACGCCGTCTTCTCGATCTTCCGCGAGGTGACACCGCTCGTCGAGCCGCTGTCGCTCGATGAGGCCTACCTCGACGTCACCGAGAATGCCTGGAGCGAGCCGTTCGGTACGGCGGTCGCCAAGCGGCTGAAGGCAAGAATTCGCGCCGACACCGGATTGACGGCGTCGGCCGGCGTCGCGCCGAACAAGTTTCTTGCGAAGATCGCCTCGGGCTGGAAAAAGCCCGATGGCCTCACGGTGATCAGTCCGGACCGCGTCGAGCCGTTCCTTCAGAAGCTGCCAGTCGACGCGCTCTGGGGCGTTGGACCGGTCACCGGAAAGAAACTGCGCGCGCGCGGCATCGAGCGCCTTGTCGACGTGCGCGCGGTAGACATGAACGTGCTGCGCGAAACGGTCGGCAGCCTCGCCGACTGGCTGCGACAGCTCGCCAACGGCATCGACGACAGACCGGTGGTGCCCAACCGCGAAACGAAATCCTCCGGCTCTGAGAGCACGTATCCGGAAGACCTCACGGACCTCGACAGGATCAGGCACGAGATCGCGGACATGGCGTCGCAGTCGATTGCGTGGCTCGCCCGGAAACAGCGGATGGCGCGAACGGTGACGATCAAAGTGCGCTACAGCGATTTCACGACGATCACCCGCAGTCACACGGCGGCGCCGACGCGCGACGAGTCGGACCTCACCGCACGCGCGCTGCGTTTGCTCGAGAAAACCGACGCGGGTCGGCGGCCGGTCCGGCTGCTCGGCGTCAGCGTGCATAATTTCTGCGACACACTCGAGGGCGAGCCAGTTTCTAGCGATCCCGATCGGTTGCCGTTCGGCGATGAAAGCATGGACCCCGGAGGACACTGAGGACACCGAGCACGGCCACGTGGTGCCTCCTCCGCGTCCCCTGCGTTCTCTGTGCTGGAGAGCTTGTGACGATCGATACCTGGAATCCGACCCAGTACGACAAATTCCAGCGCGAGCGCGAGCAGCCGTTTTACGACTTGCTGTCGATGATCCGCCCGTCTCCGCGCATGCGCATCGTCGATCTGGGATGCGGTACCGGCAAGCTGACCCGCGAGCTGCACGTGCGGATGTCGGCACTCGACACGCTTGGCATCGATCGATCGGCACGGATGCTCGCCGGTCAGCAGGACGAGCCGCCGACGCCAGGTCTTCGGTTCGCTGTTGGGACGGTTGAATGGTTTCTCGGCGAGGACGACCAGTCCTACGACTTGCTGTTTTCGAATGCGGTGTTCCATTGGATCGAAAACCACGAGCATCTGCTCGCTCGGCTGGCGGCCAAGCTGGCCGCGAATGGCCAGCTCGCCTTCCAGGTACCAGCCATGCACGACGAAGCATCGCATCTTGTTGCAGATGAGCTCTGCGAGGAGGAGCCGTTTGCGTCCGCCCTGGCCGGATGGCGACGCGCGCGGCCGGTGCTCACACCCGACGCCTATTCACGCCTGCTGTTCCGAATCGGCTTCCCCGATCCACGTGCCGCTCTGATGGTCTATCCTCATGTTCTGGCGGGACCAGAGGCGGTGGTCGACTGGATGAGGGGCACGCTGCTCGCCGAGTACGAGAAGCGCCTGTCGCCCGAGCTGTTCACCTCGTTTGTCGAGGAGTATCAGGCGCGGCTGATGCCTCGACTCCAGGCGACCAGGCCGTTCTTCTTCCCGTTCAAGCGCATACTATGCTGGGGACAGAAGACGAACTGATCAGACGCGACGGAGATCATGCTTAAAGGGACGCGCGACGGAATTCTGAAGAAAGTCCAGCCCGTGAGCATCCACGGCCAGGTCTCGTGGGATGTCTTTTTCACCGACGTCGACGATCCGGATGGGCAGATCACGGTTGCGCGCATCGGGCCGGAAGCGGTGATCGGCAACAACCTCGAGCCGGGCGATCGCATCCAGGTGGAGTATCTCGTCGGCCAGGCGGTCCGCGTCACGCGCCTCGTTCCCAAGTCGTAGCACGCAGCACCGTAGCCCGGAGCACCGTGGCGCGTGCGAAGTCCTCTACGGTTTCTTCTCGATCCTGACATGCCGTAAATCGACGCGCGCGTTCGGTGTCTCTCCAGTGCGCGGAGTCGCCTCGATGGCGTCGACTGCGGACATGCCGTCGACGACATGGCCAAACGCGGTGTATACGCCATCGAGCGCCGGAGAACTTCCCGTGCAGATGAAGAACGACGTCTGCGCGCTGTCGGGCGCCTCGCCGCGCGCCATCGAAACGACGCCTTTGACGTGCTTCGTGTCGTTGAATTCGGGTGCGAGGTTGTGCACGAGAGCTTGCTGCTTCTCCGTGAGCGCTCCGGTACGGCTCGAGAGCGCGCCGGTCTGGATCACGAATCCGGGCGCAACGCGGTGAAAGGCCATCCGGTCGTACACGCCGGCAGCAGCGAGTCGCATGAACTGGCGAACCGTATTGGGTGCCTTGTCTGGAAAGAATTCGATCGCGATCGGACCCGACGCGGTGTCGAGCACGGCACGATAGGCGCCAAGCTCTTGAGGCGTCTCGTTCACGAACGGTTCGGCGGGCGCATCCCGAATCGTCACATGGCGGATCTCGATCCGCTCGGTCGCTACGCCTTTGTCGTCGACCGGCACCTCGGAGATCTTCTGAAGCACCTCGATACCGTCCGAGACGCGAGCGAACACCGTGTACTGGTTGTCGAGCGCCGGTTGATCGGCGAGAACGATGAAGAACTGAGCGCCGGCGCTGTCGGGCCTTCCGGGCACGAGCACCGCCGCCACTGAGCCGCGCGTCATCTTTGGCGCGCGCGCTTCCGCTTTCACCGCATTCTGACCGCCGGTCCCATACAACGCGCGCTTGGACGGATCCTTGGTCAGCGGATCGCCTCCCTGGACCATGCCGTGCTTCACGGCGCGATGAAAAATTGTTCCGTCGTATCCACCCTCGGCCGCGACCTTCATGAAATACGCGCTCTGGTTCGGCGCCGTCGCTGGCGTCAAGTCGATGACGAAGGTACCGGCACTCGTCTCGAAGACCGCTTGCTTGGGCGGCGCCTGCGCCGACAGAGTCCCGCCGAGCCCGGACACGAGATTCCATGGGATGGTCCGGCCAAGGCCGGCCACTGCGGACACTGTTGCGAAACCGAGGATCAGGATGCGGGCGCGTCGAAGACTCGAGCCGCGTGCCATATGTAATGAAACCCTGAAATCAGCGTGATTGCGAGCGACGCAAAGATGCCGACATCGACGACCACCGAGTGGTAGCCAAGATAGTTGAAGACCATTGCGGCGACCGCAGTCACGATATACGTGGCGGTCGCGGTCTTGCCGTAGATCGATGGTTGAAACGTTCGTCGCCCCACAGCCAGGTTCACAATCGCGACGGTCAAGACGATGCCGATGTCACGACTGATGATGAGCACGGTGAGCCAGATTGGCAGGCGGTTCGCGAGCCCGAGGCCCGGCAGCGTCAGTACGACGAACGTGGTCACGAGCAGCAGCTTGTCGGCCATCGGATCGAGCCACGCGCCGAGCGTGGTCTTCTGACCGGACCGCCGGGCGATCACGCCGTCGAGCGCGTCGGTGATGCCCGCGGTCACGAACACGGCGAGCGCCGACCCGAGGTAACCGTAGACAACCAGAATGACGAATGCGGGAATCAGGAACATCCGCAACAGTGTGAGCTGGTTGGCGGGTGTCAGCACGGTCATCGCAGACCCGCGAGGGCCTCGAGCTTGGCCATCGCGTCGATCGCCTCGGCGCCGGTCACCGGCCGCGACGGCTGAAAGGCATTCTCACCGACCGTGCCGAGGACGCCGGATGCGACGGCGGCCGACGCCGCCGGGTACGCGAGATGGCTGGAAGACAGATCGCTGAACTTCAGTCGCGCCGCGGCCCAGCTCTTGGCGCGATCGGGACGCTGCACGGCAATGCGCGCCAGCAGGCGCGCCACCGCCTGCGCAAGGTCGGTGCGGCGGACGACCGTGCGCGGTTGAAACGCGTGGTTGGCGAACGGCTCCAGGATGCCGGCGCGGGCGACAGCCATGATCCACGTCGCGGCCCAGCTGCCACGGACGTCGGTGATCAGCACGGCGTCCGCCCGGCGACCGCCGTTCAACAGACTCCCGAGCCGGATGCCGATCAATGCTGCGAGGTCGGCGCGGGTGATCTGCGCCGCCTGATCGATCGCGCGAAACTCGGCCGGCAGCTTCGCCAGCTCCGCCTTCGCGCGGACCGCGTCGAGCCGCTTCTGCAGATCGGCGTTCGGTTCCAGCGCAAGGGCGTCGGCATAGAATTTTGCGGCGCCTTCGAAATCGCCGCGCGCGTCGAGAATTTCCCCGATTTGTGCGAGCGATTTCGCGTCAGTGGGATCGAGCGCGACCGCCTTGCGGAAATGAGCGAGCGCCGCTTCGACGCTCTCCGGACTGCTCCTCTGCCGTTCGACGCCGGCGAGCTCGCGATACAGGAAGGGACTGTCGGGAGAGCTCGCAATCGCCGTGGTGTAGGCCTGAATGGCTTCGTCGAGCCGGCCGGCGCGCGCGGCCTGACGGGCCTGCTGGAGGTTCTGCTCGACGCTGCGGAATTTCAACACCTCGACACGCCGGCGGATGTCGGTCATCGACGGATCGACCGCCAGCGCCGCCTCGAACGCGGCCACGGCCTCAGGCTCGCGGTTGAGCGCGACGAGCGCTTGCCCGCGGCCGACGAGCGGCGAGATGTCCACGGCCTGTTGACCGAGCTCCAGCGCGCGGTCGAAATGCGGCAGCGCGGCCTTCGCGTCCTTGCGCGCCAGCTCCATGTAGCCGAGCGAGGCTTCTGCCGGATAGAACGCCGGCGTTGCCTTCAGCGCCGCAACGAACTCCCGCTCGGCCATCTTGAGATCGCCGGCCTGAAGGAACGCCCAGCCGCGGCGCTGATTGTCGACCGCGCGACTCGCCGCCAGCGCCGGCGGCACGGCGGGCTGCAGGAAGTCCGGAAACTTCGGCGCGGTCACGACCGGGGGCGGGACGATCTTCGGCGCGCAAGCGCTGACGACGACCAGCGCGGCAAGAACAAGCCTTCGCATCACAAAAATACTATCCGCCTTCGCTCGCTACGTCACTTCCGAGCTTCGGCGCAACACGTTCCGCCTGCGCCGGCGGGCGATGGAGCCACGGCGGTGCGATCGATCATGAGCTGCCCGCGCCTAATCGGCTCAACAGCCTGCGCGGCACGTCGGCGACGATCGACACCTGCCCGTCGCGTGTCTCGTGCAGGACGACACGGCCATGGCGGTAGACGCGCGCGATGCGCTCGCGATCGGCCGCGACATCGGGGTCGAAGGTCAGCGTCACGCGCCGCACGTCGAGCGCCAGCCGCGACGCCACGGTTTCGACGAGCTCGTCGATCCCCTGCCGCTTCAAGGCGGAGATGCACAACGCCGACGGGTCCTGGGCCTGGAGCCGCCGGCGTTCGTCGGCCGTCAGCGCATCGCATTTGTTGTAGACCTCGACGAGCGGCACGTCGACCGCGCCGACTTCAGCCAGCACCTGGTTGACGGCCGCCACACGTCGATCCCGGTCGGGGGCGGCCGCGTCGATCACATGCAGGACGAGATCCGCGTCGGCTGTCTCCTCGAGCGTCGCGCGAAACGCCGCGACGAGCGCGTGCGGCAGGCGCTCGATGAAACCGACCGTATCGGACACGAGCAGCTCGCGGCTGTCGGGCATCCGCACCTGGCGGATCAGCGGATCGAGCGTGACGAACAGCGCGTTCGAGGCTTCTGCATCCGCTCTCGCCAGCACGTTGAACAACGTCGTCTTTCCCGCGTTCGTATAGCCGACGAGCGCAACGGTCGGCACCGATGCCTTGTGGCGCCGCTCGCGCAGCTGCGAGCGGCGGCGGCGCACTTGCTCGATGTCCTCGGAGATGGCGTGGATGCGCGTGCGGATCCGGCGCCGATCCGTTTCGAGCTTCGTCTCGCCAGGTCCTCGCGTGCCGATCCCGCCGCCCAGCCGCGAGAGCGCGTCGCCGGCGCCCACCAGGCGGGGCAACAGATACTTCAACTGGGCGAGCTCGACCTGCAGCTTTCCTTCGCGCGTGCGCGCACGGCGGGCGAAGATGTCGAGAATGAGCTGCGTACGATCGATGATCTTCCGGCCGACCTCTTTCTCGATCTGCCGCAGCTGCGCCGGCGTCAGCTCGTTGTCGATGATGACGACGTCGACGTCGGTCTCCGCCGCGGAGAGCGCCAGCGTCTGAACCTTGCCGGCGCCGAGAAACGTGGACGGATCCGGCTTCGGACGCTCCTGCAGCACGCGCAGGACCACTTCCGCGCCGGCGGCCTCTGCCAGACCCGCCAGCTCGTCGAGCGATCGTTCTGCTTCGAGGCGGCGCGCCCGACCCGCGATCAAACCGACGAGCGCCGCGCGTTCGGCGCCGCCTACGCGCGGGCGGTTTGCAGCCATGCGTGAATCTCGTCCCATGGAATCGCCCCGGCCCGCACGAGCCGCGGCTCACCCTCCGTGACATCCAGAATCGTCGACGGCGCGCCACCTCGGGTTGGGCCGGCGTCGAGCAGAAACTCGATCCGATCGCCGAGCGACCGCTCGACTTCGTCCGGCGTCGCCGCCGCCGGCTCGCCGCTCACATTCGCGCTGGTTGCCGTGACCGGCCGGCCGCACGCGGCGCACACGGCCCTGGCAATCGGATCGGCGGGAATTCGCACGCCCACTTTACCTGTGCCGCCGGTCAAATCGCGAGAAAGCGACGGTGCCGCCGGCATCAACATCGTCAGCGGTCCCGGCCAGAACCGGTCCGCAAGCCGTACGGCAACCGGCGGAAGCTGTCCGAGATGGAGGGCGATCTGTCTGGCATCGGCGGCGATGAGCGGCAGCGCACGCTCCGCGGCCCGGCCTTTGACTTCAAAAACCCGCGCGATCGCTTCGGCGTTGAACGGATCGGCGGCGAGCCCATACAGCGTGTCTGTCGGGATCGCCACGACCTGTCCCGCGCGGATCCACTTCGCCGCCTCATCGATCGCATCCCGCTGCGGCGCCTCCGGGTCGACGAAGACACGACGCACGGATCAATCCACCATCATTTTTTGAACGGCGCTGGCCAGCACGGCCATCACGACCAGGTCGACGACGAACACGACGCGGATGGAGCTGCCGCCAAGAAACCCGGCAATGAACGGGCTGCTCGCCATCCCGACGAGCGATGCGCTCGTCAGCACCCCAAAGCCGGCGCCGTGGGAGCCTGGCGGAATGACTCTGCCCGCCGCGCTATACGACGCCGTCATCGCCGCACCGATCCCGAGCCCCAGCAGAACCGATGCCGCGCTCATGATCCAAAGATTACCCGTCGCTCCGATCAACGCCGAACCAGCGGCCGTCATCGCCGCTCCGCCGACGATCACGGTGCGCATTGAATAGTGCTTCAGCAGACGGCCGCAGAAATGATGACCGAGCGCGCCCGTGCCGGCCATGATCGAAAAGAGGACCCCCGAGGCAAAAGCCACTTGCGAGTGCGAGAGGCCGATGCGCTCGACATACAAAGGCAGAACCGGGCCGAAGCTGCGGTCGACGAACTGGAGTCCGAAGATGACCACCATCAACAGGATGAAGTTCTCGAACGCCAGAACGTTCCGGAAGGTGACGCGGTCGGTGCGGTTCGAGAGGTTCGAGAGGTTCGCGGGGTTCTCGAGGTTCGCGAGGTTCTCATGGTTCTCGAGTCCCTTCGCGAGCGGCGTGTTTGCATGAGTTGCGCGCTCGTCATACATCAGGTGGACCAGCACGAGGCCGGCGGCGTAGAAGGCCGCAGTGACCAGAAACGCGCGGCGCAGGCCGACGGCACCCGCAAGAGCTCCGCCGATGATCGGTCCCACGCCTGGGCCGATGCGCTGCGCGGTTTGGACGAGGCCGATGGCCGAAGGCATGCGGTCGCGCGGTGCGGATTCGGCGGCCATCGCGACCGACAACGATCCGTAGCCGGCAAACAGACCCTGTACTGCGCGGATCGCGAGCACCTGCCACACTCGGTTGACGTACGCCATCGCCGCAAAGAGCACGACGAAGCTCACGAGCGACCGCTCCACCATGATCTTGCGTCCAAAGCGGTCGCCAAGGCGGCCCCATGCGGGCGCAAGGATCGCGGTGAGCGCCGGCGTAATCCCGAGGCTCACGCCGGTCCACATGGCGATCCGACCGACGTCCGTAACCCCAAGCTGACGGATGAAGAGCGGCAGGAACGGCATCACCAGCGTGAAGCCGGTGTATCCCATGAACGACGCGGCGGTGATCGCGTAGACGTTCCGTTGCCAGCTGCTTCGGGTGTTGGGTGCTGCGTGCCGGGTGCTGGGTGCTGCCACTCAGAAATGAATCTTGACGTCCGTCGCCGGCGCCACGTGAATGCTGTCGATGAATCGGATGCGGTGAGGATCGTTCTGCATGATCACCGAGCTGGTGCGAATGCCGTCGCCGAAGAACCGCACCCCCTTCATCAGGGTCCCTTCGGTCACGCCGGTGGCGGCGAAGATGATGTTCTTCCCTGGCGCCAGATCCTTCGCGCGGTAGACCTTCTTGAAATCGGTGATCCCCATCGCCCGACACCGCTCTTCGTGCTCGGGCTTGCTCACGACGAGACGCGCGAAGATCTCGCCATTCAGGCAGCGCATTGCCGCAGCGGTCAGGACGCCCTCCGGCGCGCCGCCGGTCCCCATCACCGCATGAACGCCTGATCCGACAACGGCCGCCGCGATACCGGCTGACAGGTCGCCGTCGCCGATCAGCCGAATGCGCGCGCCGGTGGCGCGGATGTCTTCGATGAGCTTTTCATGCCGGGGCCGGTCGAGCACGATGACGACGAGGTCCTCGACGGAGCGTTCCAGACAGCGAGCGATCGCTCTCAAGTTCTCGTGAACCGGGGCGTCGAGGCTCACCGATTCCTTCGAGCTCGGTCCCACGACGAGCTTCTCCATGTACAGATCGGGTGCGTGCAGCAGCCCACCGCGATTCGATGCCGCCAGCACGGCGATGGCATTGGGGGCCCCGGTCGCGCACAGGTTCGTGCCCTCGAGCGGATCGACGGCAATGTCCACCTCGGTGAATCGCACGCCCATCCCGACCTTCTCGCCGATGTACAGCATCGGCGCCTCGTCGCGTTCCCCTTCGCCGATCACGATGGTGCCGTGAATGGGCACGCTGTCCATCACCTTGCGCATCGCTTCGACCGCCACTTGATCGGACTTGTGGCGATCGCCCTGCCCCATCGTGTGGGCGCACGCGATAGCGGCCTGTTCGACGACTCTCAAGAACTCGAGAGAAAGATCGGAGTCCATATATCAAAGTAAAAAGAGAAAAGTTAATTAACTTTTAACTTTCTCTGAGTAAGCCGGCAACTCACACCGTGTTGGGCGATCGGTCCGGTACCCGAGCAGGTAATCCGCCTGCATGATCTTGTGAATTTCGCGGGTGCCTTCGTAGATCACGGCGCCCTTGCAATTGCGATAGAACCGGCCCACCGGATATTCGTCGGAGTAGCCGTTGGCGCCGTGAATCTGGACGGCATCCCCCGCGGCACGCTCCGACGCGACGGTTGCGAACCATTTTGCGAGACCGGTTTCGCGCGTGTTGCGCAGGCCGTTGTTCTTCAGCCACCCCGATCGCAGCCACAACAGGCGCGCCGCCTGATAGTCCGATTCCATCTGCGCGATCATTTCCTTCACCAGCTGGTGCTGGCCGATTTCAACGCCGAACGTTCTCCGTTCCTTCGCATACTTCACGCTGGCGTCACGACACGCGCGAATCAACCCGGTTGCGCCGGCTGCCACGGTGAAGCGCCCCTGATCGAGCGCGAACATCGCAATCTTGAAGCCCTCGCCGACGCGGCCAAGAACGTTCTCCTCCGGCACTTCGACATCGTCCATTTTGAAGAAGCCCGTGTTGCCTGCGAGGATGCCCCATTTCTCCTTCATGGGGCCGCTCGAGAAGCCCTTGGACGTGCGCTCGACGATGAAGGCGGTCATGCCTGAGGGATCGCCTCGCTTCTTCTTCTCCAGATCGGTCCATGCGATCACGAGAAAGTGGTCCGCGACGTCGGCCAGCGAAATCCAGCTCTTCTCGCCGTTGATCACATAGCGATCGCCCTTCTTCGCCGCTGTCGTCTGGATCCCTCGCGCATCGCTGCCGGCCCCCGGCTCAGTGAGACCGTATCCCGAAATCTTCCTGCCCTGCGCCTGCGGCACCAGGTACCGCTGCTTCTGCTCCTCGGTCCCCCATGAGAGCAGCGTGAGGCAATTCAGTCCGGCGTGCACCGACATGATGACGCGCAGCGACGTGTCGAGATACTCGAGCTCTTCGCTCGCGACTCCGAGCGCGATGTAATCCATGCCGGCGCCGCCGTACTCCTGCGGCACCGAGATGCCGAGGAGCCCAAGCTTCGCCATGCCGCCGAGAATGCGCTCGCGATCGAAAAAGTGCTTCCGGTCGTTTTCGCGGACGAAGGGAGCGACGTTTTGTGCGCCCCACTCGCGGATCGACTGTTCGAGCAGGCGATGTTCGTCGTTCAGGCTGAAGTCAATCATGATGTCTCGAGAACGACGTTCAACCGCAGAACCCGCAGAATTCGCGGAGAATCATGTGATCTGCGTTTTCTGCGAGTTCTGCGGTGATCGTCGGGCGGGAGTTTTGGGCACGCAAAGCAGGAAATCGTATCATGCGCGGCGGGCGATGTGCACCGGCGCGCCGCGTCCGAGTCCGAGCTGTTCAGCCGCGCTCGCGCCGTTGGCGGCGATCTCCAAATGGTCGCTGCTGCCGAAGAGCGCGCACACTTCACCGGCAGACATGTCGGTGTACGTGGAGACGACCTTGGATACCTGCCGGCGGCCGACGTGGATGTCGAGCGGTGCCCCGGACAACCTCTCGAACGTCTTGCGGTCGATGTTGGTGATGAGATTGCCGAAGCGATCCACGCGCAGCACTTGTCCTTCGACTTCATCGTCCGCGATGCGCGGGTGCGGCAGGTCGAGACGCACGATCGCACCGGCGGGTCGTCCCATCGCGGTCAGCTCGATGCCCTTGGCCAGCCACGCCGCGGCGGGCGCGAAGCGATCGCGGCCTTCGAACGTACGGCTGACGGTCGGCCGCGCGTATCTTCTCTCGGTCAGCTCGACGACGCGCTTCGGCGGATGCTCGTCCAGCGCTACCGTGAGCACGCCGTTGTCGGGCGCGACGAACTTGTAGTCGCCCGCATCGGCCGCAATTCCGCGACGCGTCGAGCCGACACCGGGATCGACCACCACCAGGAAGATTGTGCCGGCCGGGAAGTAACGGTACGACGCGGCAAGCTCGAGCGCACCGGCGAGGACATCGTGCGCTGGAACCTCATGGGAAATATCGACCAGCGTCGCGTCCGGACAAATCCCGAGCGCCACTCCCTTCATCGTGCCGGCGTAGTGGTCGCGCAAGCCGAAGTCGGTCAGCAGCGCGATGATGGGCCGCGCCATCCCTCTATCGTATTGCAGAATTGCAGGATTGCAGGATGGCAGGATGGCAGGACTAACTTCCTACAGTCCTGCCATGCTGCCGTCGTGCAATTTCTTCAGGCGGGCTTACGGAAAAGAATCTCGCGGAGGTTGTTCTGAAGCAGAAAAGAATCTGACACGCGCAAGCCCGAGAACAATCTGATGATGTCGCGGTTCAGCAGGATCGCCTGGCGGCCGCGCGCGGCGGGGTACGCGCGGTGCTTGAGGTTCACTTCATCCGAGATGATGAACTTCGTGTAGCGTGCCTCGCGCGGCTGAGCGGTGCCGAAGAACCCGAGCAGTGCGCCATCAACACGCAGCACGCGTGTGAGCTCGCCGGCCAGTTCCTGCGCCGCGGCACGATCGAGGTAGTCGATCAGGTCCCAGCAGAGGATGCCGTCCACGCTGCCGGTGGCTTGAGGGAATCGTTTCTTGAAAAACGCCGGCAGCACGTCGAGCGTGCCGCCACGCACGTGGCGGTCGATGTCCGCGAAGATGTCTTCGACGAAGATCTTGCACCCGAGCTGCTCGCCGAAGAAGCTCACATTGCTGCCGACGACCGGCCCCAGGTCCAGCAGGACGGGAGATTCGCGCGACGTGAGGCACGACAGGAATTTCCGAAGGGCCTTGGTCGCGAAAACTGGATCGTCAGCGGCCATCGACTGACGCTGCGGGACGTCAGCCTCTGCCTTGCGCGTGGCGAGTCGATCTAGAAGGCCCATATCGAAAAGGTAAAAGCTAAAAGTGAAAAGTTAAAAGTGAGACGACACTTCAAACTTCGCTTTTACCTTTTACCTTTTCACTTTTGACGTTCGCCTACACGCCGACCCGCTGAGGAGCAGGCGGCTGCTGCGCCTGCTTGTCCGGCTGCGGCGTCGCCGCCTGCGCGGCGGGCTTCGGCGCCGCCGGCTGGCCGGCCGCCGCGCCCTTGCGCTGCATGTCGACGCTGCCGCGGAAGTGCGCGCCTTCGGCGATGGCCACGCGGGGCGAGATGATGTCGCCATCCACCGACCCGTTGTCGCGGATGTCGACCTTCTCGCTAGCCGTCACGTTGCCGGTGACCTCGCCGAGCACGATCACGGACTTCGCGAAGACTTGGGCCTTGATCTTTCCGTTGGGGCCGATCGTCAGCACGTGGTCCTTCAGCTGAATGGTCCCTTCGACGTGCCCTTCGATAGTCAGGTCTTCGCTGCCGTTCAGCTCGCCTTTGATGACGACCGATTTGCCGATGTTCACGATGTCCTTCTCCATGTGATGGCCCGCGTCGAGACGAGAACCAGGACTTCCGACCGGAACCGGAGCGGACGGCTGCGGTGCAGCTACTGGTTGTCCGCTCGCAGGCCGTACCGCTTCATCGCGTTTCCACATGTAATCCTCCCCTGTCCTCTTCCCGGGGCGCCAGGGTGTGTGCCGGGGACGTGTTTGAACGAAGTTCCTCGGAAGTATATGGGCCGGGCGAAAGCTTGTCTAGTCCTTTTGTTACCGAGGGTTAGCGCCAATGATACAATGAACGTTTCACTGTGCGTGTCTACTTTGACTACAACGCGACGACCCCCCTTGCGCCCGATGTCATCGCCGCGATAAGCAGCGTCACCCGCGATGTGTTCGGCAATGCATCGAGCGTGCACCACTTCGGACAGCAGGCCAAAGCGGCGATGGACGGCGCGCGATCGGCGGTCGCGACGCTGATTCACGCCGATCCGTCGGAGATCGTCTTTACGAGCAGCGGCACCGAGGCCGACAACTTCGCGATCAGAGGCGCGGCCGAGGCCCTCGAGGCGACGGGACGGCGTCATCTCATTGCCAGCGCCATCGAGCACGAGGCGGTGTTGAACACGCTGAAGGCGCTGGGGCGTCGCGGATGGCGAACGACGCTGCTGCCGGTAGACGACACCGGGGTTGTCTCGCCCGAACGGCTGCGCGACACGATCACCGACGACACGGCGCTCGTGTCGGTGATGCACGCAAACAACGAGATCGGCACGATCCAGCCGATTGCTGCCCTCGCCGACGTTGCGCACGCGCGAGGCGCGCTGATACACACCGACGCAGTACAGTCGACGGGAAAGATTCCGGTGGACGCGCGCACGCTCGGCGTCGACCTCCTGTCGCTCTCGGCGCACAAGTTCAACGGGCCGAAAGGAGCGGGCGCGCTCTGGATCAAACGCGGGACGCGGATGCAGCCGATCCTCACCGGTGGCAAACACGAACGGAACCGTCGCGCGGGCACGGAAAATGTGCCGGCGATCGCCGGGCTCGGCGTGGCCGCCCAGCTCGCGGCGGCCAAGCTCGCGCCGGAGGCCACACGCGTGGGCGCGCTGCGCGATCGGCTCGAAGACGCGATCCTCCGCGCAGTGCCCGGCACCGCCATCAACGGCGCTCGAGGATCGCGCGTGCCGAACACGACCAACATCAGCTTCGATCGTGTCGAGGCGGAGAGCCTGTTGATCGCCCTGGATCTCGAAGGCATCGCAGTATCGACCGGGTCTGCCTGCTCTTCCGGCACGCTCGAACCGTCGCACGTGCTGCGCGCCATGGGACTGCCCACGCATCGAACGCAGAATTCGCTGCGGTTCAGCCTGGGCGCCTATTCGACCGACGAGGAAGTCGATCGAGTGATTGAGGTGTTGCCGCGGCTCGTGGAGAAGCTGAGGGGACTCACGCAGAAGGCTGCAGGAGCCAGGGGCTAGATCATGCGGATCGTAGTCGCGATGTCGGGCGGCGTTGATTCTTCCGTTGCCGCAGCCCTGCTCGCCGAGCAGGGCCACGACGTGATTGGTCTCTCGATGCAGCTCTACGACCAGTCAGAGGGGCAGACGTCGTTTGGGAGCTGCTGCTCGATCGACGACCTGCACGACGCGCGGCGGGTCGCTGCCGCGATCAACATCCCTCACTACATCATGAATTTCGAGCGACAGTTCGAGGAACAGGTCGTCTCGAACTTCGTCGAGGAATACGCCGCGGGCCGCACACCGCTGCCGTGTGCGCACTGCAACACCGATCTGAAGTTCGCCACGCTCGCAGAGCGCGCAGCGGCCCTGGGCGCCGACGCCGTTGCCACGGGACACTACGCGCGCGTCGAGCGCGACGAGGCAAACGGCCGCTTCCACCTTCGCCGCGGCGTCGACGCCACGAAGGATCAGTCGTACTTTCTGTTCTCGCTCACGCAGTCACAGCTCGCACGCGCGGTGTTTCCGGTCGGTGACCGGCCGAAGGACGAAGTCCGCGAGTTCGCGCGGCAGCGGAAGCTACCAGTCGCCGACAAAGCCGACAGCCAGGAGATCTGCTTCATCCCCGACAACGACTATCGAGGATTCATCGAGAGGCGGCTGCCGGAGGGAGACCGCGGCGGTTTGCTGGTCGACCAGGACGGACGTGTGCTCGGCGCCCACGAGGGAGTTCACCGCTTTACCGTGGGGCAGCGGAAGGGCCTCGGCCTCGCCTCCGTGTCAGGCTCGCCGATGTACGTCCTGGCCCTGCGCCCGTCCGACCAGCACGTGATTGTCGGCCCGAAGTCGTCGCTCGAGCGGACCGCGCTCGACGCGTCGGGCGTGAACTGGGTGATTGAAGAGCCCACCGGTCCGATTCGTGCGAGGGTGCAGATTCGCCACCGGCACCCGGCGGCGCCTGCGACCGTGCAGGCGATTGACTCCGGGAGGGCCACAGTGTCGTTCGACGCGCCCCAGATCGCGATTACTCCAGGACAAGCCGTGGTCTTCTACGAAGGTGATCGAGTACTGGGTGGTGGATGGATAGACTGAGGTTCGTCGAACGTCGAACGACGAACTCTAGACGGACGCCAGGTGTTCCGGGATGTTGTCGATGTAATGCTCGGCGTCGATCGCCGCCATGCAGCCTGACCCGGCGGCGGTAATCGCCTGACGGTAGATGTGATCCTGCACGTCTCCGCACGCGAAGACCCCGGCGACGCTGGTCTTTGCGCCGTCGTGCGTGAGGATATAGCCGTTTTGATCGAGCTCGAGTTGACCGCGGAAGAGTGAGGTGTTTGGCGTGTGGCCGATGGCCACGAAGACACCGGACACCGGCACCTCGGTGACTTCGTCGGTCTTGTTGTGGCGAAGAACCATCGCGGTCACCTCGCCTTTGCCTGAGTCCCTGATCTCCTGAACTTCGGTGTTGAGGCGCCAGGCGATTTTCTCGTTCGCCCGCGCCTTGTCCTGCATGATCTTCGAGGCGCGCAGCGTGTCGCGGCGGTGCACCACGGTGACCTTCGAGGCGAAGCGCGTCAGAAACACCGCTTCTTCCATCGCCGAATCGCCGCCGCCGATGACCGCGATTTCCTGCCCGCGGAAGAAATAGCCGTCGCAGGTGGCGCACGTCGAGACGCCGTGCCCCATCAGCGTCCGCTCCGACGGCAGGCCCAGCAGCCGCGCCGATGCGCCGGTCGCGATGATCAGCGTCTTCGTCCGGTACTCGGCCTCTGGCGTCTTCACCATGATCGGCTGGCTGCAGAGATCCACGCTCGACACGTTACCCTGAATGAACTCTGCGCCAAACTTCTCGGACTGCGCGCGCATCTCCGCCATCAGATCGGGTCCCATGATGCCGTCGCGATAGCCGGGGAAGTTCTCGACCATCGTCGTCAGCATCAGCTGACCGCCCGCCTCGATCCCTTCAACGACAACCGGCTGGAGGTTGGCGCGCGCGGAATAGAGGGCTGCGGTCAGCCCGGCGGGGCCGGAGCCGATGATGACGACGCTACGGGTTGCAGGCATTTGGTAAATGGGTAAATGGGTAACTTGGTAATTGATTGGCGGATTGGACTTACCAACTACCAATTTACCAACTTACCAATTCTTTCAGATGTGCTTATCGATGACTTTTTTGAGATCGTCCTTCTGCGCGAGGCCAACGACCGACTCGACCACCTGGCCGCCTTTGAAGATGAGGATCGTCGGAATGCCGCGAATCTGAAACTTGAACGACACGTTCGGGTTCTCGTCGACGTTTAATTTACCTACAGTGACCTTGCCGGCGTACTCGCTCGCCAGCG
>Ga0114129_10002550_pt1 | contig 25295 bp, 20 predicted proteins | sample RhiMetdeltSRZDD1_FD_80071 | JGI IMG/M metagenome (GOLD analysis project Ga0114129, IMG submission 80071) | Populus rhizosphere microbial communities from Tennessee, USA - Rhizosphere MetaG P. deltoides SRZDD1 (version 2) (version 2) | ecosystem: Host-associated > Plants > Roots > Rhizosphere >...
ATGGGCGTGGGGCCCACCCGCAGCACCCCAGCGCGCACAAAACGCGCGCCGGGGACCCCGCCCACGCGCTGCGGCACGACTCGCGTTGCTCGCTCGCCGCGGCCGCAGGCGCTTCTCAATGGGCGTGGGGCCCACCCCCACGCGCCATACGCTTTTGCGCCCCAACGCGCACAAGCGTCACCTGAAAAACAAGGAAACCCGAACCCCGAACCCGGCACGTAAGCGAGCTACCGAGCCACCGAACTACCGAGCGACCGGCTGGACGTTCTGGGCGGCTACCGATCTTAGTCGGGACGAGCGGGCTGGTTGCTCGATCGCAGGGTTGGGAGGAGGCGATCTCCCGGATAACCCGCTCGCCTCGACGAGTGATTCTACGAGCGGAACGTCTTTATGAGTGCATCAGTATTTCCGATTTGATTCGCTGCCTCTCTTTCCGCAGCATTCGGTTTCAGCCTTCATTGGGAATGTTTCAGTTCGGGCCAGCTTTCGCTCGCTCGACGGTGCGCGAGCGTCGGCCAGGCGACCAGTCCGTCCAGCTTTTTTGGGGGAGAAACTCATGAAGCGACTCTTGCTCGTCGTAGTAGCACTGACCCTCGCGGAAAGCGCCGCGGCACAGGAACAACGCGCATCGATCGAAGGAACGATTCGAGACAGTTCCGGCGCTGTCATGCCGGGTGTGGCGGTCGACGCGCGCAGCCCGGCGATGGCGGGCGTGCAGTCGACGATGACTGATGCCACAGGCACGTATCGATTTCCGGCGCTGCCGCCGGGCCGCTACGAGGTCACCGCGACTTTGCAAGGCTTCCAGCCGGCCAAGACTTCCGATGTACGGCTCGAGCTCGGTCAGGTATTGAAGATCGATCTGATTCTCATCGTAGAAGCGATCTCCGAAACCGTGAAGGTTACAGCGGAATCGCCGCTGATCGACGTGAAGCAGAACGCAGCCGGCGGAAACGTGCAGGCGGAGATCATCGAGCGCATTCCGAAGGGACGCGATTTTGCCGGGCTGCTCACGTCCGTCCCCGCCGTCACCAACGAAGCGCGGAACAGCGGCATCCAGATCGACGGCGCAAGCGGCGCCGACAATCGCTTCCTGATCGACGGCGTCGACACGACGAACCTTCTCAACGGGACCTCCGGAAAGACGCTCGCGCCGGACTTCGTGGAGGAGGTGCAGGTGAAGGCGAGCGGCTACAATGCCGAGTACCGCGCATCGCTCGGCGGCGTGATTAGCGCAATCACCAAGTCCGGCGGCAACGACTACCACGGCGGCGCCGGGATTTACTTCACGAGCGACAGCCTGCAGGGAGACGTCCGGCAAACACTCCGCCTCAATCCGTCCAATCAGAATATTGCCGAGTACGTCACGACGCCGCTCGACGACTACGTCAGCCCCGAGCCGATCGCCGATCTGGGCGGTCCCATCGTGCGCGATCGTCTCTGGTTCTATGTGGGGTACGACCCGAGCTGGACAAAGCGAACGCGAACGGTTACGTTCAGCAACAACACGACCGGCACCTTCAGTCAGAAGCCAATCACGAACATCGTCAACTACAACGTCACCGGTCAGATCTCGAGGAGCCTCGGGGGACGTTTTGCGGTCTCGAATCAGCGGGACCGGGGTGGCTACCCCCTGCCGAACAGCGGCCCGGGCGGCCGCAGCACGAGCAATCCGGCGCTGTTCCCGTCCGTCGTTCGTCGCGACAGCTCGAACGATTCGTATTCGGGGGTGCTGGATTGGATCGTGGACAACCGAACCTACGTCAACGTCACCATGACGCGGTTCAAAACGGGGCAGCACGATGTCGGCCAGTTCAGCACGGCCGTTCGCCATCTGTTCCAGGCTTCGAACTTCCAGTTCCCCGAAATCCCACCGTCGCTGCAGAACGTCAATCAGTTTGCCGACAACCCGTCGAGCAGTCAGTTCGTCCGCGGAAATCTGAGCCGCCTCAACTTCAACGCCGACATCACGCGGTACGGCGACTGGCGCGGGCAGCACACGCTCAAGGGGGGCTCCAAATCGAGCGCATTCGCGACGACACGCTGTCGGGTGAGCAGGCAGCGACCGTCCAGCTGTTCTGGGACTCTTCGTACGCGACCAACGACGGCCGTCGCGTTCGTGGCCCCTACGGGTATTACGACGTGGTCCGCTTCTACACGCAGGGAGACATCCATTCGAACAACGTCGGCCTGTTCGTCCAGGATGCCTGGACGCTGAGCAGCAAGCTGACGCTCAATCTCGGAATTCGCGCCGAGAACGAAGACGTGCCCTCGTACCGTGTGGACAATCCCGGCGTGCACTTCAATTTTTCGGACAAGATCGCGCCACGAGCGGGCTTCGCGTACGACGTGCAGGGCAACAGCCGCTGGAAGGTGTACGGCAGCTGGGGTGTGTTCTACGACCTCATGAAGCTGACGATCGGCCGCGTGATGTTCGCCGGCGACAACTGGGTCAACTACTACTACACGCTCGACACGTACGACTGGCCGTCGATTTCGTGCGGCGACGGTGCGCCGGGCAGCGGCTGCCCCGGCACGTTCATTCAGGCGTTCGACTTCAGGCCGGTCGCGAACAACCCGAGTCACGACCTGGTCGTTCCGGTCTGAAGCCGGCGCGCTCGCAGGAGTTCACGCTTGGACTCGACCACGAATTGAATCGGACGATGTCAGTCGGTGTCCGATTCGCGCACAAGTGGGTCGATTACGCGATTGAAGCGGTGTGCGACTTCACACCCACGGGTGAGGAGGATTGCGGCGTGAACAATCCTGGCTTCGGCAGCGAGCTGGGGACCTATCCGCTCGGTCGCAACAACCCCCCGCAGCCTCCAGCCAAGCGCGACTACGACGGCATCGAGGTACGTCTTCGGAAGCGCCTGGCGAATCGATGGTCAGCCGACGTCAGCTATCTTTACGGCTACCTGCGGGGCAACTGGTCCGGCATTGCGAGCTCGGACGAAGCGGTCCGTAGTCTGCAGCCGAACTCCGGACGCGCGTTCAACCTGTTGTATTACTCGTACGACGCGCACGGCACCCCGACCTTCGGCCGCCTCGGGACGGATCGGCCGCACCAGTTCAAGCTCCAGGCGACCTACGATCTGCCGTGGGGCACGCTCGTCGGCCTGAACTCGCTCGTCGAGAGCGGTATTCCGAGGTCGACGATCGCCAGTCAGAAAAACATCAACTTCTTTCCGTTCGGCCGCGGCGATCTCGGCCGAACGCCGACGTTCTCGCAGTTCGACATGCTCCTCCAGCAGGATTTCCGTCTGCCGGGCAGAACCCGCGTCACCGTCGGGCTGAACGCGATCAACGTCTTCGATCAGAAGACGGCGACCGCATTCCAGACGACTCCCTATCGCGACCAGTTCAATCTGTCCGATGCGATCTTCTTCGGGGGATTCGATCCAGCGACCGTCGCGACGGCGCAGAGCTTCCGCAAGGACGAACGATTTAGCCTGGCGAACGGGTACCAGGACGCGCGCGTGATTCGAGTGCAGGCCAGGTTCAGCTTCTGAGTTCGCCGAGGAGGCGGAGAGCGCGGACAAACCTTTCACCGCGGAGGCACGGAGTTCACCGGGGTAATCGTTCGCTCAACGTAGCGAGATCGCAGCTGAATCGAAACAGGTATCTCAAAGCGCAGGGTCGCGGAGGGGAGTCGCGGGGAGGTCTGGATGGAACTCCACGCTTCTGTACGGTGGGGCGCGCGCGTGCGAATCCATACCGAGCTCTCCGTGAGCTTCGTGGCTCCGCGGTGATCGATTGGTCCGCGCCCTCCGCCTCCTCAGTTATCTCGAAGGACGGTCGCCGGATCCAGGCGCGCCGCTCGGTGGGGCGGCACCCACCCCGCGAATGCGGCGATCGCGACGAGGATCACCGCACCCATCGCAAGCGTCGTCGGATCGTTCGGCGCGAGCCCGTAGAGCAGTGCTGCCACGAATTGCGACGCCCAGAGGCTGACCGCGATGCCGATGGCTACGCCAGCAGCAATCTGCACGCCGACGCGTCGCAGGATCATGCGGACAACGCTGCCGGGTGCGGCGCCGAGCGCCATGCGGACGCCGATCTCGGTACGGCGACGGCTCATGCCATGCGAGGTCACTCCGTAAAGCCCGAGACCCGCGAGCAGCAAGGCCACTCCGCCGAAGAAGCCCGAGAGGATCGCGACGAGTCGCTCCTGCACGACGGAGCTCTCGACCTGTTCCGACAGCAGCCGCGGCGTGAGTCGCGCGTCTAGCGCGCGCCCGACGCCGCTCGTCAGCGGTCGGGGCGATCCCTGGGCCGCCCGCGCGCTGATGTTGACCGACGGCGGCGGCTGCGGCCGCTGCGCGATTGGCAAGTACACCGTTGGCACGCTCGCTTGGCGCAGCGTCTGATAGACGGAATCCTCCACGTACGATGAGGGAACGACGCCGACGATCCTGACAGGATGCCGCGCGACGACCAACGTGCTGCCGATCACGTCGGTCCGCCCGCCGAATCGCGTCTGCCACAGGCCGTCACTGATCATCGCGACCGGGCCGTCCGTAGCGTCGGGACGATCGTCAGCAACGGAGATCGATCGGCCGATGAGCGGAGCTACACCCAGCATCTCGAAGAACCCGCCGCTGACGAAGATTCCCATCCACGAGATCGGACTGCCCGCGTTCGGAAATATCGAACCGTTCCGTCGACCATGCTGCAGCGCCGTCGAAGAGATCCCGATGCTGGCGGATCTGATCCCAGATCGGGTGGGTCAGCACACCGCGCGAGGTGCGCCCTAACGTGACGAGCGCCAGCCGATCCGGCTCGCGCACAGGGATCGGACCGAGCAGCAGGCTGTTGACCAGCGAGAAAATCGCCGTGTTCGCGCCAATCCCTAGCGCGAGAGAGAGGATTGCGACCGTCGAGATGAGCGGGAGGATTTGAGAAATCTGACCATTGCAGATTGCAGACTGCAGATTGCAAATTGACGGATTGCAGATTGCAGATTATTGATTGCCACAATTCAGCAATCTGCCATTGCAATCTACAATCTCAATCCGCAATCGGCAATCCGTCAATCAGCATTCTGCAATCTGCAGTCTGCAATTATCACCCTTCTCTCAAGACGCTCGCCGGATCGATTCGTGACGCGCGACGCGCCGGAATCCAGCCGGCGAGCAGGGCGATCGCGCCAAGAACGGCGGGCGCTCCAAGCAGGGTCGAGATGTCACGCGGCTGGAGGCCGTAGAGCAGCGTCGCGACGAGGGTCGATGCCCATAGGCTGGCTGCACTTCCGACGATCACGCCCGTGCCGACGAGCACCGCGACCCGCCGCAGGACCATTCGGACGACGCTGCTCGGCGCGGCGCCGAGGGCCATGCGAATGCCAATCTCCGTGCGACGGCGGCTCACCGAGTACGACGTCACGCCGAACAGTCCGAGGCCCGCCAACAGCAGGGCGAGCGCGCCAAAGAAGCCGGACAGCATCGCGAGCATGCGCTCCTGCGTCAGGGACGCGTTGACCTGATCGGCGAGCGGCCGGAACGTGATCGCGACGTTCGGGTCGACGCTCGTGAGCGCCGCAGCGATGCTCTTCGTCAGCATGGCGGGCGATCCTCCCGCACTGCGGACGCTGATCGCCATCGACGATGGGGGCTCCGGGTATTGCGACACGGGAATGTACATCGTCGGCGGCACCGAGTCGCGCAGCGATCGGTAGACGGCATCCTTGACGTAACCGACGATCTCGCGGTCGACAGCCGGTCGCATCGGGCGACCCGGTTCGTGAAGATGTTTCCCCACCGGGTTGGCTCCGCCGGTGAACTTCATCGCGAACGTTTCGTTGACGATCGCGACAGTGGTCGAGGCCGCTGTGTCGTTCTCGGTGAAGTCGCGCCCGGCGAGGAGTGTCGTCCCAAACGTCTTGAACCAGTCCGGGCTGATCAGATTCACGTACAGGTGGCCTTCGCGCTCGAGGATGGGCTTGCCGTCTATCATGTCGATGCCGAACTGCCAGCTGCTGCCACTCACCGGGGTCACCGCGGATGCGGCGGCGCTCTGAACTCCCGCCACACCGGTGGCCGCGTTCCGCATGCGCGCGAACAGCTCGGGCCGTGACGGCGGGTCGAGCTGCAACCGCTGCGCGTTCACGTTGGCGACGAGTACGGGGTTTCGATCGAACCCCAGGTTCAGGTTTGCGAGTGACGAAAACGTGCGCATGAAAAGACCGGCCGCGACGACGAGAACGAGCGAGAGCGCGACCTGCGCAATGACAAGCGTGCTGCCGAACCCGATGCCGCCATCTCCGACGACGCTGCGACCCTGCTCTTTGAGGGCATCGTTCGGTTGCACGCGGGTCGCGCGGAGCGCGGGCACCGTGCCAAAAAGTATGGCAGTCGCGATCGCGACGGCTGCCGTGAAACCAACCACGCGCCAGTCCAGCGACAGATCGAGAAACACGTTGTTCGTGGACGTCGAGAGCTGGCGCACGAGGAGCCGGCTGCCCCAGTGCGCGAACGCAAGGCCCGCGAGCGCGCCGACGCCCGAGAGAATCAGGCTTTCGGACAGCAACTGCCGTGCGAGGCGCCCGCGCGAGGCGCCGAGGGCTACACGCACGCTCAGCTCATGCCGTCGCGACGTCGCGCGCCCGAGCAGGAGGTTGGCGATGTTGGCGCACGCGATCAGCAGCACCAGGCCGACGACGACCATCATCGTCGTCAGGGGCCTGCGATAACGCGCGCGCAGCCCCGAGCTGCCGGACGCGGCTGGCGTCAGCGTGAGGGCCTCCTTCAGGTAATTCACCTTGTTCTGTTCGGTATATTCCGGCGGCAACGTCGCCTCGCGGATCTGCGGCTGGACACCGCGTAGGGCAACGATCGCCGATTCGATCGATGCTGAAGGTTTCAGACGCGCCATGACGTTCAGCCACCAGGACGCTCGACGGTCGAGCGAGCTCTCCTTACCCCGAATGAGCGGTTCGGTGCCGAGCGGGATGGCGACGTCGAACGTACGGCCGACGTCGGTCCCGAAGAAACCGGGCGGTGTGACGCCAATAATCGTAAAGGGGATCCGCTCAACGGTGAGCGATCGGCCGATTGCGTCTGCGGCGCCGCCGAATCGACGTTGCCAGAAGTTGTAGCCGATCACCGCAACCGGGCCATCTGGTCCGCCACCGCGGCGATCGTCGGCGGCGGTGAACGTACGGCCCAGGATCGCGGGGACGCCGAGGACATCGAAGTATCGTCCGCTCGCCCACACGCCGTCGACGAATTCGGTCTGCCCTCCTTGCGCAAGATTCAATCTCGTGGCCGCCCACGCAAACGCGCCGTCGAAGAGATCTGGCTGATCGCGGATTTGCTCCCAGAGCGGATTCGTCCAGGATGAGTTGCCGGTCTCCGACAGCTGAACCAGCGCGAGTCGCTGCGGTTCCTTGACCGGCAGCGATCTGAGGATGAGGCTGTCGAGAATCGAAAAGATCGCGGTGTTCGCGGCAATTCCGAGCGCCAGCGACAGCGCGGCAATGATCGAGACCGTCGGCGTTGCTTTCAAAGCGCGGAACGCGTCGCGCAGGTCGTGCATGTGCCCCTCCAGTTTCCGTGAGACGGGCTCGGTCCGCGATCGGTTGGTGCCGCCGGTTGGGGGTCAAACGAGGGTCAGACTAGGGTCAGACTAGGGTCAAACAAGGGTCAAACAAGGGTCAAACCGGGGTCAGACCTCTTTCCAACCATGGTGAACCTTTTCGGCCCGAAACTGGAGCGGGATGTACGGAGACGTCTACAGGGTGGTCTGACCCTTGTCTGACCCTTGTCTGACCCTTGTCTGACCCCAGTCTGACCCCGCGGGCAATAATGCGGGCATCAGAATTGTGAATTACGGGCCGGCGCGCAAACCGATCAACAATGCCCGTTTGTTCGCACGACAGGGATCAGAAGCGAGAAGGTAAAGTGAATGCTGCCGAGAAGAAAAAAGCTCGAAGTGAGCAGCGAGAGTACGACGTCACACCAGATAAGACGCCAGACGTCATCAGCCAGAGCGACTGAATTCAGGATCGCGCTAGCTTCTGGATTCTAGCGTTTGGCAGGGGAGCCAGTATTGAAGCTCGAGGGAGTCTATTCCGTCCTGCCCACACCATTTACCGGCTCAGGAGATCTCGACGACGACAGCTTGCGGCGAGTGATCGATCTGTTCATGCAGGCGGGCGTCAACGGTGTCACGGCGCTCGGGGTCACGGGCGAAGTCGCGCGCCTCGACGACAACGAGCGCCACAGAGTGCTCGAGGTCGTCACGCAGCACGTGAACGGCCGCATTGGCGTCGTCGCAGGCACCACCGCGGAAGGCACACGAACTGCCATTAGCTACAGCCGCGCCGCGCGCGCAGCCGGCGCGACGGCGGTGATGGTCAGCCCGCCGCGCATGCCGAAGCTGAACTCCGAGGCCGTCGTCCGTCACTACCGCGCGATCGCGGACACCGTCGACGTCGAGATCGTTGTCCAGGACTACCCACCGATCTCGGGGTACGCCATGGAGCCGTGGCTGCTGGCCCGTATTGCGAAGGAGATTCCAAGAGCCCGCACGATCAAGCTCGAGGATCCGCCGACGCCGTACAAGACGTCGCGGATCCTCGAGCAGTGTGAGGGGCTCGAGGTGCGGATCTTCGGCGGACTCGGCGGCGTGTTCCTGCTCGAAGAGCTGATGGCAGGCGCAACCGGCGCGATGACCGGCTTTGCCTTTCCGGAGATTCTCGTGCAGATTGTCACGCTGTTTCGAGCCGGTCAGGTCAATCAGGCCGCGGACGTCTTCTATCGCACTGTACCGCTGATGCGGTTCGAGTTTCAGGAAGGGATCGGCATGGCAATCCGGAAGGAAGTGTTGCATCGCCGCGGCGCGCTTGCGAGCCCTGCAACCAGAACGCCGGCTGCGCCGCTCGATCAAACGACACGCGAAGCGCTTGACAGGGTCATGGCATGGGTAGACACCAGAACGTCGAATCGGCAGTAACATGCGGGAGACCGATGAATCTCGGGCTCAAAGGGAAGGTGGCGATGGTCGCCGGGGCCAGCCGCGGGCTCGGCTTCGCGGTCGCCCAGACGCTGGCATGTGAAGGGGCGTTCGTCTCGATTTCCTCGCGAGATCCCGCGGCGATTCGCGCCGCTGCCGCCCGCATCGGCGAGAACGCGTTTGCAACCGTCGCGGATGTGAAATCTGCTCCGGCGATTCTACACTGGGCGGAAGTCACCACGACGGAGTTTGGCGGCGTCGACCTGCTGTTTGCCAACTCCGGCGGACCGCCGGCGGGCCCCGCGCTTTCGTTCGACGATGCCGCGTGGCAGGACGCGGCCGACCTGTTGCTGTTCAGCACGATTCGAATGGTGCGCGCAGTCGTGCCGTCGATGCAGGCACGAGGTGGCGGTGCCATCCTGATGTCCACTTCTTCGTCCGTGAAGGAGCCCATCCCGAACTTGAGCCTCTCGACCGTGCTCCGCGCATCGGTGTCAGCTCTCGCGAAGACGCTCGCGCTGGAGCTCGCCCCGTCGAACATCCGTGTCAATCAGATCGTGCCCGGCAGGATCGATACCGATCGTGTTCGTCAGCTCGATCAAATCAACGGACAGCGTCAGGGCATCTCGGCAGATCAGGCGAAGGCGAAGTCGGTGACGACGATTCCATTGGGCCGGTACGGTGAGCCCGAGGAGTTCGGCCGAGTCGCGGCGTTCCTGCTGTCTGATGCGGCCGGCTACGTGACTGGCGCAACGGTACAGGTTGATGGTGGTTTGATTCGGGGCGTTATCTGACAGCAGGCTTTGGGCTCAGCTTTGGGCTATGGGGCGCTGAACGCAGCATCGGACAGGCATATTGGCTCCAGCCCAAGGCCCAAAGCCGAAAGCCCAGAGCCAAGAGCCGAAGGCCAAAGACCATGGGGGCTGGTCGACGACATGAGCGTGATGCGGAACGTGCTGTTGGCGGCGTCCACGAACGCCTGGCTGCGGGAGCGTGCCATGAAGGCCCGGTTCGTGCGACGGTCCGTCTCGCGCTTCATGCCCGGCGAGCAGGTCGAAGACGCCCTTCGTGCGGCGGGGGAGCTCCGCTCTGGCGGAATCACGACGATCCTCACACAACTCGGCGAGAACATCACGAGAGTCGAGGAGTTCGAGCAGGTCACGCAGCACTACCTCGACGTGCTCGACAAGGTTGCGGCGTCCGGTCTCGATGCGCAGATCTCGATCAAACCGACGCAGCTCGGCCTCGATCTCGATCGCGCGCTCTGCGAGCGCAATCTCGATCGCCTGATCGAGCGGGCCGAGCAGCGCAACAACTTCGTGTGGATCGACATGGAGAGCTCAGCTTACGTCGATCCGACGCTCGATCTGTATCGTCGCGCGCGTGCGAAGTCGAAGCGGGTGGGCGTGGCCTTCCAGGCGTACCTCTATCGCACCGCGAAGGATGTCGAATCGCTGATTCCGCTGGGGCCTGCGATCCGCATCGTCAAGGGCGCGTATCTCGAGCCGCCGACGGTCGCCTTTCCGAAGAAGTCCGATACCGACGAGAGCTTCTACCGGCTGTGCACGCGGCTGATGGCGAACGACGCGCAGCGAGCGGGAACGCTGCTGCACATCGCGACTCACGACGTGACGCTGGCGGGCCGACTGAGCGACTGGATCGCGCAGCAGAAGGTGCCGCAGTCCGCGTACGAGTTCGCGATGCTCTACGGCATCCAGCGCGAGCAGCAGCTGCGCCTCGCGCGACAGGGAAAGCGCCTGCGCGTCCTCATCAGTTACGGCGAGTACTGGTTTCCGTGGTACATGCGCCGCCTCGCCGAACGTCCGGCCAACGTCTGGTTCGTCGTGCGTAATCTGGGTGGGTAGGGACGGGCTGCCACCCGCGACAGCCGTTTACACGGGATCAGAAGAGCAGGAGATTCATTGGATCGAAATCAACAAACTCCTGATCTTTTGACCTCCTGTTCATGACGACGTCGGCTCGGGTGCGCGAACCGGGAAGCCGCGGATCATTCTGTCCTCAGAAGGAAAACCCGGACGAGAGATGGACCCGCGTGTCCCCGTTGTTGAGCCCATGCGCGACGTCGAGATTGATCTTGACGAGCGGCGCGATCAGGAACACGCCAGCACCCACGCCGCGATGCCACACCGCATCATCGAATCGCGTATCGAAGTCGTACGCCTTTCCGGTGTCCACGAATGCTGTTACCCCCAATCGCGCGCTGCTGAGCACTGACGTGATTGGAACGCGCAGTTCGGCGGATGCGACGAACGTACGATCACCGTCGAACGTGCCTGCCTCAAAGCCGCGCAATGTCGGCGATCCGCCGAGCAACAGCCGCTCGTACGATGGCAGCGTGGCGGATGCCGCGACATATTGCACACGTCCGGCGAGCACCAGCTGTCTCACGACTCCGAGATATCCCCGCAGAGCGGCCGAGTAGCGATCGATCCGATCGGCGACGCTTCGGAAGTGCAGGCCGGTCCAGCCCGCGCCAGCGACGATCGCATTGCGCGGAAACGCCGGATCGCCGCGACTGTCGAAGACGATATTGGTACCGAGCGTCCACAGGTGATCGTCCAGGGCGCCGAACTCGACGGAGCTTGTGGACGTATCGATGCCGGCCCTCATCAGATGAAAGAAGTGCCGCTCGGCGCGTGCCTTCCACTCGACGCGCTGATCGCGGACCTCGAAGCGGGGGTTCTCCCGATTCCAGATCGCGATGCTCGAGTCGACGCGCGTGATCGGGCCGCTCTTGAACGTCCGCTCGACCTCGAGCGCAGCGCGCCGCGTCCCGCCCCACGTCAGTGGCACGGACAGACGCTCTCCGGCGCCGAGCAGATCCAGCGTGCTGACGCGTCCGCCATACGTGAATCCATATCCATCGGCATAGCTCAGAATCGGCAGGAACATGAGCCGGCTGCCGATCCGATGGAGCGGACGCGAAGGCGGATTCACAGGGCTCGTCATCGACGTGATTCCCGGGCGCTCGTGCACCACCAGCACGAGCGCCACATCGCTCGTGTTCGTGAGCGATCGATATCGCTTGCGAACTTCGACGCTGTCGAACCGCCCGCTCGCCTTCAGCCGCTGCTCGATCGCGGCAAGCGCGTCGGCATCGAGAGTCTGACCGACCGCCACGTTCGCAAGCTGGACGACATCCTCATCGTTCAAGGACGCGTTTCCATGCACCCGAATCTCGCCGATGATTTCAGCTGGCTGCGGGTTATCATCGGCGAGGTACGGTCCGTGTTCGTGAATCGCTTTGTTCGCTCCATCAGGCCCCCGATTCAGTGGTGTTTGCATGTAGGGGCGGGCCTGCAGGCCCGCCCTGGCGCGGTCTAAAGACCGCGCCCTACGGAAATGAGACCGCGTCCGTAGGGCGGGGCTTTCAAGCCCCGCCGACACGGCGCGGTCTGAAGACCCCGCCCCACAGCAACGCTCGGACCGCAGGCGCCGAGCCTCTTTAGGGACACGGATGGTCGACTTCACGTCGGCGAGCTTGTAGTCGGAGAATGCGCGCGAGTACGACGCCTCGAAGGAGCCGTTGGCGAGCGACACGCCAGCGTGAATGTTCATGCTGCGCGGCAGCCACACACCCGGGAACGGCTGCCCCATGGTCATCGATGCGTGGATGTCGTCCACGCGGACGAGCCAGGCGCCCGGCAGGAAGTCCATCCAGACGTTGTCGAACGTGTACTTGACGATCTGGAACTCCGCCGGATCGACCCACAAGGTCACGAGCGCGGTCTTGTTCATCTTTCGATCGATTGCAGCTTCGGTGTCGCGTTCGCGACGCCGTTCGCGGTCGTGACTGTCTTTCTGACGGTTCTCCTTCTCCTGGCCCGCGCTCTGGTCCTTCGCATCCTTGTGCTCATCATCGTCATTGAACATGTGCTGCGGGTAATACTCGATTCGCAGCACGTCCTTGCCTTCGATCTGCTCGCGGCCGGCGAGGTAATAGTTGCCCGCCTCGAACTTGAAATCCATGAAGTACGCTTCGGACACGAATCGCGGCGTGGCGATTGGAATGGCGCCGCCCGACGGATCCGGCTGCGGTGCTGGAGGCTCCGGTTCGTCTTCGTCCCGGTCCTTGTGCTTCTTTCGCTCGAGCCGCGCGCGCTCACGTTTGATCCAGTCGTCCTCGTACTTGCGCCGATCGCTTTCGCCGACCGTGACGCCGTCGATGCGGACGGGGCTTCGAACGTGCAGGCCTTCACGGACATACCATGCGTACTCCCGTGACGTTCGGAACAGTGGCGTCCTGCTGGGGCCGAGGACCTCGATCCGCTCGCGATCCTCGAGGATGTACTGTTGAAGGGTCTGCCGGTTGACCTCGCGGCGGGCCAGGACCTTTTGCATGAACGCGTCGAGCTCGTTGGCCGCGGCCGGGGCGTCCTGCGCGGCTGCCGGTCGTCCGGGAAGACCTGACAGGCAGAGCACGGCGAACGCGACGACCGCACTTGTCTTGGAAGCAGTCACGGGAGCCTCCAGGTTCGATCGCTCCGGGATCGGTTTGGGATCGCCCGGGTCGGGGCCCCGGGCGCGTTCTTGGCGCGCTGGGGTGAGGATCGACTGGGCGTAGGCAGGGGCTGGCAAAGCCTGGTCCTGTAGACGAGCCCCGCGGGTGGGCGGTTCCCGGTTCGAGTGGGATTTACAATTGGGCCGTCGGGGTTGCGCCCGGCTACCGCACCGGAGGAGACGGAGGTCACGGAACAAGCTGATCACCACGGAGCCGCGAAGTCTCCTTGGTCGAGCCCTAACGCGCATGAACCATCGCATCCGACTCCTCGCCGAAACGCTCTGGCACTACCACCAGCTGAATCACCAATTGTCGAACGCGGACGCAATCCTCGTCCTGTGCAGCCACGATCTGGCCGTGGCTCGGCGAGGTGCGGAGCTTTACCTCGAAGGACGGGCGCCGCGCCTGATCTTTTCGGGCGGCCTGGGCACCATCACGGGCGCCATGTGGACCGAGCCCGAAGCGGATCAGTTCGCACGGGTCGCAATCGAAATGGGAGTGCCGCGGGACCGAATCCTGATCGAGAACACGTCCACGAACACCGGCGAGAACATCCTGTTCACGAAGCGACTGCTCGCCGAACGGCACATCGATGTTCAGAAGTTCATCGTGGTGCAGAAGCCATACATGGAACGGAGGAGCTACGCGACATTCCGCCGGTTCTGGCCCGAGAAGGACGTCATCGTCACATCCCCCCGCGTATCGTTCGACGAATACCTCAACAAGTACTCCAACGAGCGGTTGTCGCCCGAGGATGTGATCAGCATCATGGTGGGAGATCTGCAGCGAATCCGGTTGTATCCCGCGAAGGGATTTCAGATCGAGCAGGAGATCCCGCCGGAAGTTTGGAGCGCGTACGAGGCGCTGGTGAGCGCCGGGTACGATCGACATCTCATCACGGTGTGAACGCTGGAGGGCACTGAGTGGTCCTACGATTGTGGTCGGCTCGCACAACCGCGGCGCAGGCGCCCGCCTACGCGAGGTATCTGGAAGGTCACGTGTTTCCCGAGCTGCGTGGGATCGATGGATACTTGGGCGCGAGGTTGCTCGAACGATCGGCCGCGGGAGCGATCGAGATCCTGGTCATCACCGAATGGCAAGCGCTCGAGTCCATTCGCCGGTTTTCAGGTGACGATCTCGAGCACGCCGTCGTCACCGACGAAGCCGCGAAGTTGTTGACCGACTTCGATCGGCGCGTGCGACACTTCGACGTCGTCGTCACCGATCGCGTCGCAGATCGTTGAGGCGAGGCCGAGGGTATGACCGACGCGAACGCCGAGACCGTCCTGGACCTCGTGGGAGCCACCAAGGGCCACTTCCTTCTCGAGTCCGGTTACCACAGCCGATTGTGGCTCGACCTCGATTCGCTGTTCGTCGACCCCGCTCGCGTCCTTCCGCTGGTGAAGCAGCTTGCCGTTTCCCTCAGGTGGTACGACGTCGAAGGCATTTGTGGGCCACTGCTCGGTGGAGCGTTCCTTGCGCAGACGCTTGCCTCGATCCTGGAGACGCAGTTCTTCTTCACCGAGCGCGTCATGCCGCGGGACGGGCGGGGACTCTATCGGACGTCGTACCGTCTTCCAGCCGCGATACGCGATCGGATGGCCGGGAAGCGTGTGGCGATCGTCGATGACGTGAACAGTGCCGGTTCGGCGGTTCGAGGTACATTTGCCGAGCTCCTGACACAAAATTGCCATCCTGTTGTGATTGGATCGCTCCTGGCACTTGGAACGCAGGCCGAATCGTTCTTTCAGGAGCAGGGCCTCGCGGTCCTCTCGGTTACGCGGCATTCGTTCGAACTGTGGTTACCGGCCGAATGTCCCTTGTGCGCGGAACGCGTGCCGCTCGAGGATCGCGTCGGGTTCGCGCAACAGGAGTCGTCTTCGTGACACGTCGGACTTTTCTTCGCCTCGCCAGCACGTCGATTGCCGCCGCGGGCACCGGGTTCTATGCATACCGCGTCGAGCCGCACTGGCTTGAGATCGTTCGGCGCCCGCTCCCGATTCGGAACTTGCCAGGATCGCTCGCGGGCAGGATCCTGGTGCAGATCAGCGATATTCACGTCGGACCGCGCGTGGACGACGAGTACCTGATCGCCACGTTTCGGTCGATCGCCCACCTTCGTCCCGACATCGTCGTCCTCACCGGCGATTTCATGAGCTATCACGAGCATGTGTTCGAACAATTGAACGCCGTGTACCGGCGATTTCCGAACGGACGGCTGGCCACGCTCGCGATTCTCGGCAATCACGATTACGGTCACGCGTGGTCGAGTCCGGAAATCGCGCAGCGCGTCGTCGAGGCGGTGCAGCCGTTCGGTATCGTCGTGCTGCGCAACCAGGTTCAGGACGTCGACGGGTTGCAGATTGTCGGGCTCGACGACTGGTGGGCGAATCAGTTCGACGCGCGCGCGATTCTCCCGCGCCTCGATTCGAGACGCGCCGCGATTGTGTTGAGCCACAACCCCGACACGGTCGATCTTCCCGTCTGGGACGGCTATGAAGGGTGGATCCTCTCGGGGCACACGCACGGCGGACAGTGCAAGCCCCCGTTTCTCCCGCCGCCGCTGATTCCCGTGCGCAATCGCCGGTACACCGCCGGCGAGTTCGCGCTCGCCGGCAATCGGCGCCTCTATATCAGCCGCGGCGTCGGGCATCTGCTGCACATCCGATTCAACGTCAGACCCGAAGTCACTGTTTTCGAACTGAAAAGCGCGTGAAGAAGCCGCCCACGCTGACGTTTCACCCGCTGACGCCGGATCGCTGGGCCGACTTCGTCTGGTTGTTCGGTGACTGCGGCGTCGGCGGCGGCTGCTGGTGCATGGGGTGGCGGCTTCCCAAACCGCAGTATCTGCGCCAGAAGGGAGAGCCGAACAAACGTGCGATGCGCGCGCTGGTGAATGGCGGATCCGTCCCGGGCGTGATCGCGTACGACGACGAGATCCCTGTGGGCTGGTGTGCGGTGGCGCCTCGCGAGGAGTACGTCGCGCTCGCGCGTTCGACATCGCGCGCAGCAATCGATGCAGAACGTGTGTGGTCGATCACGTGCGTCTACGTGTCACGAACGCATCGCCGTCGACACGTGTCGGGTCGGCTAATCGCCGCCGCAATCGAGCACGTTCGCGCTCGCGGAGGACGCATTGTCGAGGCGTATCCCGTTCCGCCCAAGCGCGGCGTGAGCTCCACCAACTATGCGTTCACGGGATTCGAGTCGATGTTCGAGAAGGCAGGGTTCAAGGAGGTCGTACGCCGTTCCGCTACGAGACCTGTTTTTCGTTATTACATTCCCGCCGGTCGTTCGGTGGCTCGGTAGTCCGGTAGCTCGCCTCGATTCGAACCGCCTACGGGCCTTGTTCCTTTCGATTGAACTCGGGCGGGCTCATCAGCAGCCGCGTAGCCGGATCGAGCACGACGTCGGCTGGCTCGCTCTCGCTCGCAAATGTGAACGTGGCCGCACGCTCCATCATTTCCGCCTTCTCGACGCGCATGGCGGGCGCATTCTCGGCTGTCCTGGTCGAGATGCCGATGTCGATCGCCAGACGATAGGGCTCGCCTGGGTGGGATTGCGTGAGGTCGACGACCACCTGCTTCGCGGCTGCATCGTAACGCCAGCTCCCGGTGAGCTTCGGGACGCCGCTCCGTGTCAGCCACTGCGCAAAGAACCAGCCCAGATCCATTCCTGACGCCGATTCCATGACTCTCCGAAAGTCGTCCGTCGATGCGTTCTGGTTCATGTAGCGCCGATAATACTCACGAATACCGTTCCAGAACGCCTCGGTGCCAATCAGTCCGCGAAGCATGTGCAGCGTCCAGCCGCCTTTTTGATAAACGAACTGATTGAGCACGCGACGCATGTCCGAAAGATTGCGGTGGATCACGGGCGTGTCCGGCATCTTTTGTTCGAGCTCCAGGATCGCGGCTCGGCTGCGCTTCAAGCCAGCGACGAACGCGTCCCGCCCCTCGAACTGCTCGGTGAAGAGCAGGGTGAAGTAGGTCGCGAACCCTTCGCTCAACCACACATCGTCCCAGTCCCGTTCGGTCACGGCGTCGCCGAACCACTGGTGCGCGACCTCGTGAACGACGGGTGCGCGTCCGCCGGCGACGCCCTTCTCGCCGTAGAAGATGACGGATGCGTGTTCGGTGCCGCCGCCGAGACCGGCGGCCTGTACGTGCGCGAGCTTTTCGTAGGCGTACGGGCCGATCTGGTCGCTGAAATACTCGAACGCGCGGCGCCCCAGGAGCTCGAAGGCCGCCTGACCCTTCTCCCGATCCTGCGGAAACACCCAGGACTGGAGCGGGACTCCTCGAACCGTCGCGTAGTGGTGCGCGTCGAAGCGCGCCATCCCGAGCGCGAAGAGCCAGGAGGCGATCGCCACCGACTGCTTCCAGTGCGTTCTCCGCATGTCGCCTGGCAAATCGATTTCCTCGACGAGCAGGCCATTGGCGGCAACTTGATAACGAGCGGGGGCGGTGACGATGAACTCGCCCGTGGCTTTGTCGTACGGATGATCGATCATCGGGAGCCACTGGCGTGCGTTGTTCGGCCAGTTCTCACTGAACGCGGTCCGTTCTCCGTGGATGTTGTCGACGATTCTCAGCCCACCCGCCGGAACGCCGTGGTACGTCGTCGTACACGACACTTCATCGCCCGGGTTCGGCGGCTGCGGCAGCGTGATGCGAAGTCGATCGGCTTGGTGCTTGAACGCCGCGCCGCCTCCGGTGCACGTGACGGCTGAAACCGTCATTCCCTTGCCGTTGCCCGGGCTGGTGAGATCGAGGGCGAACTCCTTCACGCCCGCCGTCACGAAACGAATCGTGGCCGTGCTCTCGCCGGCAATCTCGTTGCTGGCATCCGTGAGCGTCAGTCGAAAGACGTAGTGGATCGCGTCGACGCCTGTCTGCCGAGGATAGGTGTCGGCGCTCAGCGTCGACGACAAGGTGAGCAGGCACAGAACGGAAAGCGGACCCTTCATGGCGCATCACTATAGCGCTGCGCGTCCTGATTGCGTCATCAACTACGCGAATGTGGGGCTCGGTAGCTGCTCGGAGAATTCACGCCGGTGGCTCGGTAGCTCGGTAGCTCGCCCCGATGCCGGGATTCGGGGTGCGGGGTTCGGGATTCGGCCGGGTTCATCGCAAGGGTCGATTCGAGATCGGCGTTCGCGAATGGCTTGCGGCAGCCGATGAGAACAGGAGATCACGAGATAAGGAAAAGGATGATCAAGCGTTCTCCTGTGCTCTGGCCTCCTGTGAATCGTGCGAGTCGCTCGGTGGTTCGGTAGTGGCGCGTGGGGAAAAGCTGCTCGGTGGTTCGGTGTTCGCTGGTCGCAGCTTATATACTTCGACCCATGTTCAAGGCCTCGTTCAGGCAAATGGCTCGCAACTCTTCGCGCATTCTCTTGCTCGCGCTTCTGATCGTTCTCATACCGTTCGTTCCTGCATCTGCGCAGGGCCGCGGCGGCCGCGGACAGCAGTTTGAGCCCGAGCCCTTGAAGTGGCGCTTCATGGGACCGTCGGTGGGTAACCGAATCGCGGCGGTCGCCGGCGTTCCGAGCGATCCGAACATCTACTACGCCGGCGCGGCATCCGGCGGCGTCTGGAAATCGACCGATGGCGGCGCGACGTTCGCGCCGATCTTCGACGGCATGCGCGTCGCGGCGATTGGCGCGCTTGCCGTTGCTCCCACCGATCCGAAGATCGTCTGGGCCGGGACCGGCGAGGCGTGGGCGATTCGCCCGAGCGATGTGATCGGCGACGGCATCTACAAGTCGGAAGATGCGGGAATGACGTGGACGCATTTAGGGCTCGACGAGACGGGCCGTATCGGCCGCATCATCGTGCATCCGACCGACGCGAACGTCGTGTACGCGTGCGCGCTTGGCAGGCTCAGTGGGTCCCAGCCCGAGCGCGGCGTGTTCAAGACGACCGACGGCGGGCGGACGTGGAACCGCGTCCTGTTCGCAGACGAGAACACGGGCTGCTCGGGGCTCACGATGGATCCAAAGGATCCCAACGTCCTTTTCGCAGGCATGTGGCAGGTCGAGATGCACCCGTGGGCGATGCTGAGCGGCGGTCCGGGCAGCGCCATCTATGTCACGCGCGACGGGGGCGCGAAGTGGACGAAGGTCACCCATCCGGGTTTGCCAAAGTCACCAGTCGGGAAGATCGACGTCGCAATTGCGCCGACGGACTCGAACCGCGTCTACGCGCTGATTTCAGACCGCCGATCAAGGTTCTCTGTGGCGATCCGGCGACGGTGGCGTCTCGTGGAAGGTGGTGAGCTGGGATCGCGCGCTCATCGGCCGCGCAGGCTACTACATCCGGCTCGGGATCTCGCCAGGCAACGCCGATGAAGTCCTCGTCGCCAACAGCAGCTCGCACCGGTCGACCGACGGCGGCGTCACCTTTCAACCGTGGGGCGGCTGCGGAGACTGCCACGACATCTGGTTCGATCCAAAAAACCCCGATCGCTTCGCGATGACCGACGATGCCGGGATGCAGATCACGACGACTCACGGTCAGAGCTGGGCACGCGTGCGACTCCCAATCGGGCAGATGTATCACGTTGCCGTCGACAATCAGATCCCGTACTACATCTACAGCAACATGCAGGACGACGGCACGATGCGCGGGCCCAGCAACGCTCCGGAGAGTCAGCCGAACAACGCCGCTCCCTCGACGGGGCCCGGGACAGGGCGCGGTGGGCCCGGTGGAGGCCGCGGAGGTTTCGGCGGATTCGGCTCCGGTGGAGGACGTGGCGGCGCCGGGCCGCCGTGGGACCACGCGCTCGGCGGCTGTGAGTCGGGCTTCACGATCCCCGACCACGGCAATCCTGACATCGTCTGGTCTTCGTGCTATGGAAACAAGCTCACGCGATACGACGCGAACCAGGGGACGGCGCGGTCCGTCGCACCATGGATGATCTCGCTCGATTCACCGCCGGGAGATGCGAAGTATCGCTGCCACTGGACGGCGCCGCTTGCCGTCGATCCGTTCGATCACAACACGGTGTACTACGGCTGTCAGGTCGTGTTCGCGACGAACGATGGCGGCCAGAGCTGGAAAGTGATCAGTCCCGATCTGTCGAGGCAGGATCCGAGCCGGATCATGCCGTCGGGTGGGATGGTCGGCGACAATCTCGGGCAGTTCTACGGTGAGGTCGTGTTCGCGATCGCCCCGTCCCCGGTTCAGAAGGGACTGATCTGGGCGGGCACGAACGACGGCAAGGTGTGGTACACGCGCGATGGCGGCGGACGATGGAACGACGTCACGAGGAACATTTCGGGGCAGTCAAGGATCCGAAGATCGTATCGAGCGATACGGATCTCCTCGCGTCGACCGAGATGCAGATTCGCATTACTGAGGACCTGAACGCGACATCAGACATGGTGAATCAGCTCGAGATCATGCGCCGCCAGATCGAGGATCAGCTGAAGGCGCAGAAAGGCAAGAGTGACGTCGACAAGATGCTCCGCGACATGGATACGAAGCTGCAGAACGTCGAGTTCAAGCTGCTCGAAAAGTCATCGACGCTGAGCGACGACAAATACTTCGTGCAGGCGTACAAGGTCTACTCGAACCTGATTTGGTTGAACGGCGCTGTCGGGACTGGCGCAGGAGATGAAGCGGGCGGTGCGGACTATCGGCCGACCGATACGCAGGTTGCGGTGCTCGAGACGATCGAAAAGGATCTCGACGCCGCGCCCACCGAATACCAGGCGCTGATGCGCACCGACGTGCCGGCGTTCAACAAGACGATGGAGGTGAAGGGGATGCCGCCCCTGTCGTCAGTCGACAGTCGCTAATCGCCAGTCTCAGTCGGCAGTCGGAGTCGGCAGTCTCAATCGTCCGTCGGAGTCGTCAGGCTCGATCGTCAGTCGGCGATTGCCATGTGAACCGCATCGCAGCACACATGCGGCAGGCTCGTCGATGCCAGCAGCGCCCTCAACCACGGTCACGTTCGTCAGGCCTGCTTTCGTCGCCGCCTCCTTGATCTCCGCGAGTTGCTTGCTGGCGATCGATATCCGTGCTGTAGACATGGCTCCGGGGGCATAGCTGCCGCGCGATCTCGACGCTCACCTCGCCTGATCCAGCGCCGATGTCGGCCACAGTCGAATCAGGACCCAAACTCGAGTTCCTGCACAGGAGAGGCATGCGCAAAGAGAGGAGACCATTCGGTGATCCGATTCGCGCTCTGACTGTGGCAAATGTGTGACAGATCCTTCGCGATCGTCCTGGGGGACATGAAGCGCACTCAACTGGTGACGCCCGGGCATTTCAACGAGACAAATGTGGTCCGATCGCGTGGTACTTCAATTGCAGATTCTCTGCTGATTTCATACCGGAGTTGCCGATGTTCTCCCACCGCGCGTCCGTTCGGTTGCTGCTTTGCGTGCTGTCACTCAATCTGACTGCCACCGCTGCGGTGGCGGGGCAGCGCACTGATTTTGGAACGCTCTCGATCCAGGTCCGTCCGCCCGATGCAGAGATCTTCATCGATGGCGAACGTTGGACGGCATCCGCGGAAAGTGGACCGCTCCAGGTCCAGCTCTCGCCAGGCATCCACCGCGTGGAAATCCGATCGCCCCGCCGTCAGACATTTAGCCGGGACATCACGATTCGCGCGGGCGAGACAACGCCACTGAACGTTGCGCTCACGCAGGGCGAGCCTTCCGAGACTGAGCCTGCTCCGGCTCCGCCGCCCGCCCGCCGCTCCCCTGCCCCTCAACCTCAGAGCGCGCCATCAACCGGCATCGTGCAGGTATCACCTGCCGAGGATGGCTTCGTCGTCGCACCGGATTTCCGTGTCACCAACATCAATCACCACACGGCGCAGATGGTCGGCGGCTACGGCGGGTATGTGTTCGCGAGGCAACTCCTCATTGGAGCCGGCGGATACTGGCAGGCGGACTCGACCGACGGTGCGCACATGATCTATGCCGGGCCCGTCGTCGAGTGGCGCATGTTCCCGGACAGCACGATCGGTTTGAACCTGCACGGCCTCGTGGGAGGGGGATGGCGGTACCTGGATAACGACCACTACTACTACCGAGGCATCGGGAGCGACCGCTACCTGCCGCCGCGAGGTCCGTACCCGGTGCCTCATGGATGGTATGAAAACGGGTTCTTCGTGGCGGAGCCCGAGGCCCAGGTTGTCGTGCGATTCGGCTCATCCATCCGGCTGCAAGGTGGTATCGGCTATCGTGCCACGTCAACCGACGGCTTGAGCGGCGCGAGCGGCAGTGTCAGCGTGCAGTTCGGCCGCTGAGGTGCGCCTGTACCTACGCAAATTCGATCTGGTGGCCTTCCTAGCAAAGATGACTTTATTGCCGGCTTTGCTCTGCATCGCTGGCTCGCGAACCCACGAATTGTCAAAACGGTCGACTACGGCCCTCGCTGGCGCGGGCATTACGTCCGCATCACATCGGCCGCCGATCTGGACGGCGAGCTGCGCGCCTGGCTGCAGGAATCGTACGACGTCGTTGGTATGCAGAGCGACCTGGCGGAGCGCCGGGTTGGCCACTCGAAGAGCCGCCAGCCACGATAAGGGGTCAGCCGATATCGGGTCTCAACCTGCCGCGCCCACATCGCGTCACCATCACGGTCTGGTTGTGAAAGGGGTAGGTCAGGTCCTCGACGCCCCGATAGACGCGCGGTGATCGGACATAGACGTCGCCGGCTGTCGACTGCCGGCTGGCGAGTGGCGTATTCTTCCCGAATGGCCACCTACACGCTCCGGATTAACGGCCGCACGGATGAGATCGAGGGTGAGCCGGGCGACAGCCTGCTCTCGGTCCTGCGGTACGAGCTCGGCCTGACGGGATCCAAGTTCGGGTGCGGTGAAGGGCACTGCGGTGCGTGCACCGTTCTCATCGACAACCAGGCGGCGCGCTCGTGCGTCACGCGCCTCGCGGCCGCCGCGGGGAAGGCGATCACTACGATCGAAGGGATTGGCGACGGCGACCGGCTGCACCCGGTCCAGCAGGCGTTCCTCGAGGCCGAGGCGTTCCAGTGCGGCTACTGCACGCCGGGGATGGTGATGGCCACGATCGCGCTGTTGCGCAACAACGCCAATCCGACGGAGCAGGACATCGCCCGCGTCATGGATCGCAACGTGTGCCGATGCGGCACGTATCCGCGGATCCTGGCGGCCATCAAATCCGCCGCAAACCGGGTGAAGACCACCAGCAGCGCAGGAGTACGCCGATGAGACGCGGATGCGGATCCGACGAGACGCGGATTCTCGCGGACAGTCGCGGATCAAGAACTCTCCACGAGACGCGGATTCTCGCGGACAGTCGCGGATCAAGAACTCTCCACGAGGCGCGGATTCTCGTGGACAGTCGCGGATCAAGAATTCTCCACGAGACGCGGATTCTCGCGGATGAGCGCCGATGGGACGATCTCGAGGTCGAACGTTACGAGCTCTCCGGGCCGTCCGCCTATCACTTCGACGTCGAACGACGCGAGTTCATCAAAATCTTCGCCGCGCTCGGCGGCGGTCTCGCTGTCATCGCGCACGCACCATCGCTCGCGCAGGAGTCCGGCCGCGCACAGGGTCGCACACCGTCACGTGATCTTTCGGCGTGGCTTCACATCGACGAAAAAGGCCAGGTCACCGTCTACACGGGCAAAGTCGAAATCGGGCAGAACATCCGGACCTCGCTCGCGCAGACGATCGCTGACGAACTGCGCGTGCCGCTCGCCTCGATCACGATGGTGATGGCCGACACCGACCTTACGCCGTACGACCAGGGAACGTTCGGGTCGCAGACCACGCCGCGCATGGCCCCGCAGCTCGCGCGCGCAGCGGCAACCGCGCGCGAGATGCTGATCGATCAGGCCGCGGCGGAGTGGCGCGTCGAACGCGCGACACTAACCGCGACAGATGGGAGGATTGCAAACGGCCAGGGGCGCGCGTTGTCCTACGGCGAGCTGACGAAGGGTCAGAAACTGACGGGAGTCGTCGCTGCGGAGGCGGCGCTCACACCCGCAGCGCAGTGGACCATTCGCGGCAGCGCGCCAAAGAAAGTGGACGGCCGCGACGTCGTGACCGGCCGGCATCAGTACACGCCAGACATCCTCCGCCCCGGTCTGCAGATCGGGCGTGTCATTCGACCGGAAGGATATGCTGGCACGCTCGTCTCGGTCGACGACAGCGGCGCACGGCAGCTCCCCGGCGTTGTCGTCGTTCGCGATGGCGATCTCCTTGGCATTGTCGCTCCGAACGAGCGCGCGGCGAAGCGCGCTGCGGCGGCGGTTCGGGCAGAGTGGAAGCTACCGGCGAATCCGCCGTCCTCACGGACGATCTACGATCACCTGAAGAAGACGGAACAGACCCGCGGTGAAGGACGCGGCGGCGGCCCGACGATCACCGGCGATGTCGGCCAGGCGCGCGCCAGTGCCGCGAAAACGTTCGACGCGACCTACCACATTCCCTACATCGCCCACGTGCCGCTCGAGCCGCGCGCGGCGGTCGCGGAGTGGACCGACGGGAAGCTGACCGTATGGTGCGGTACGCAGCGTCCCTTCGGGGTTCGCAGCGAGCTTGCGGAAGCGTTCAGGCTGCCCGAGGATCGCGTTCGGGTAATCGTCCCCGACATGGGATCCGCGTACGGCGGCAAGCACACAGGTGAACACGCGATTGAAGCCGCGCGCCTCGCAAAGGCTGCGGGCAGGCCGGTGAAGGTCGTGTGGACCCGAGCGGAAGAGTTTTCGTTCGGCTACTTCCGGCCGGCGGGCGTCATCGAGATCAAGGCTGCGGTCGACAATGGCGGCCGCCTCGTTGCGTGGGAATTCGACAACTGGAATTCCGGCGGCTC
>Ga0114129_10002551_pt1 | contig 25294 bp, 21 predicted proteins | sample RhiMetdeltSRZDD1_FD_80071 | JGI IMG/M metagenome (GOLD analysis project Ga0114129, IMG submission 80071) | Populus rhizosphere microbial communities from Tennessee, USA - Rhizosphere MetaG P. deltoides SRZDD1 (version 2) (version 2) | ecosystem: Host-associated > Plants > Roots > Rhizosphere >...
CGTCGTCGTGGCCACCCATGACAAGGAGATGGTCGACAAGATGCGCCGCCGCGTGATCGAGCTGCGCGAGGGCCGCATCGTGCGAGACGAGCTGTCGGGCCTCTACCGCCCGGACGAGTCCACGACCGAGTTCGCCGTGCGGCTGCGCGGAGAGCTGGGCGTTGGCCCAGAGGGCCATCCCAACTAGCCATGCGCTGGGGCTTCTTCGTCCGGGAGGCACTGCGTGGGCTCAGGCGCAGCTCGGCGCCTGCGCTGGCGGCGCTGCTCACCGTGCTGCTCACCGCGGTGGTCCTCGGGGTCTTCATCCCCGTGGTGCAGGCCACCACCGGCACCGCGAACGAGGTGCGCAGCCGCGTGGTGGTCGACGTGTACGTGAAGGACTCCGCCACGCAGCTCGAGCAGGCCGAGCTGCGCAACGCGATCGAGAACACGAGCAACGTGAAGTCGGTCGAGTTCATCTCGAAGGGTGAGGCGCTCGAGCGCGCGCAGGAGAAGAACCCGAAGGCCTTCGAGGAGGGCGCCGAGCTGCTCGGCTCGAATCCGCTGCCCGCCTCTTTCCGTGTGCACCCCGACGACCCGGACCGGCTCGACGAGATCGTCACGCGCCTGACCGCGGGCGGCGAGCCTCAGCTCGCCGCGATCGACGAGGTGCGCGACCGCGAGGAGGACACCGACAAGATCCTCTCCGCCACCGGGCTCGTGAAGGCCCTCACGGCAGGCCTCGCCGTGCTGCTCGTGCTCGCCTCGATAGCGCTGATCGCGAACACGATCCGGCTGTCGATCTTCGCGCGGCGGCGCGAGGTCGAGGTGATGAAGCTCGTGGGCGCCACGAACTGGTTCATCCGCTGGCCGTTCGTGATCGAGGGCATGATCGTGGGCTTCCTCGGCGGCCTGCTGGCGGTGCTGCTGCTGGCGATCGTGAAGACCACCTTCCTCGACCCGCTGGCCGACCGCTTCGCGCTGCTGGCCGCGCCCGACACGATCGATTTCCCGCTGCTGATCGTGCTGCTGATGTTCGCCTGCATCGCGGTCTCGGCGCTCGGGAGCGGCATCACGCTGCGCCGCTTCCTGCGCGTTTAGCCACTTTTAGCGAACGGCGACTAGCCTCTCGACGATGCGGAATGGAGGCATTGCAGCGCTCTGCGCGCTCGTTGCGCTGGTCGCCGGGCTCTGGCTCGGCGGTCATCCCGAATCCCTGCCGGGACCGGTGCGCGATGCCTTCGTCCAGGAGGACCGGGCGCTCCGCGCCGAGATCATCGACTCGATCGAGGACAACTTCTACAAGCCGGTCGACGAGAAGAAGCTCGACGACGCCTCGCTCAGGGGGATCGTCGAGTCGCTCAACGACCCCTATTCGCACTACCTCACTCCGCCGGAGGCGAAGCAGCTCGACGAGTCCGTGAGCGGCGAGTTCGAGGGCGTCGGCATGAACGTCGAGGAGGACAAGCGCGGGCTGAAGGTGCTGCGCGTGTTCGACGGCTCGCCCGCGGAGCGCGCCCGCATCCGCCGCGGGGACTTCATCCTCGGCGTGGACGGCCGCTCGCTCGCCGGGGTGAACAGCGACGTGGCCACCAGCCGCATCAAGGGGCCCGCCGGGACATCGGTGAGCCTGAGGGTCTTCACGCCGGGCGAGGACAGCGACCGCACCGTCAGGGTGAAGCGCGAGCGCATCGAGATCCCGGTGGCGCGAGGCCGCGTCGTGGAGCGCGACGGCCAGAAGCTGGGGGTCGTCGAGCTGCTCAGCTTCAGCTCCGGGGCCCACGGACTGGTGCGCCGCCAGATCGACAAGGTGCGGCGCCAGGGCGCCGACGCGATCGTGTTCGACCTGCGCGGCAACGGCGGCGGCCTGCTCTCCGAGGCCGTGCTGGTCTCGAGCATCTTCATCGAGGACGGCAAGATCGTCTCGGTGCGCGGCAGGCATCGGCCTGAGCGCACGCAGGACGCCCAGGGCGACGCCATCGACGGCAAGATCCCCGTGGTGACGCTCGTGGACGGCGGCAGCGCCAGCGCATCCGAGATCGTTACTGGCGCCCTGCGCGACCGCAAGCGCGCGAAGGTCGTCGGCACGCGCACGTTCGGCAAGGGGCTCGTGCAGGAGATCCAGCGACTGTCGAACGGCGGCGTACTCGACCTGACCGTCGCGAACTACTACCTGCCGGGCGGGGAGACGATCTCCGCCAAGGGCATCAAGCCGCAGATCCGGGCCGTGGACGACCCGGACACCGACCGCGACGAGGCCCTACCCGTGGCGCTCGACGAGCTGGTTCGCGAGCTGCAATGAGCGCCGCAGTTCGGGGGCGCCCCGCCCGCCGGCTGGACAAGCCGATGGTCGCGGTGCTGGAGAAGCGCGGCCGCTTCCTGGTGGCCGAGCCGCTGTTCGGGCCCGGACCGCGGACGGCGGTGGAGCGGGGCGACGCGGGTGCCGGAGATCTCGTGCTGGTGGGCGCCGGGAAACGCGGCGCGCGCGTGCTGCGCCGACTCGGCCGTCCGGACCGTGCGCGCGACGTCCTGGAGGGGCTGATGCTCGACCGCGGGCTCCATCGCTCCTACCCGCGAGCGGCGAGCGGCGAGGCAGAGGCCGCGCTCGACGACCCCTACGCGGCGGACGCGCGAGTGGACCTGCGCGAGCTGCCGACCTTCACGATCGACCCGGACGACGCCAAGGACTTCGACGATGCCATCTCGGCCCGGCGCGAGGACGGCCGCGTGCGGCTGTGGGTGCACATCGCCGACGTGACCGCCTACCTGCGCCCGGGTGGCCGGTTCGAGCGCGAGGCGTCCCGGCGCGGCACGAGCGTCTACGTGCCCGGCGCGGTCGAGCCGATGCTCCCCGAGGTGCTGTCGAACCAGGCCTGCTCGCTGCGGCCCGGCGAGGACAAGCTGGCCGTGACCGTGGAGATGCAGATGGACGGCGCCGACGTGACGAGCGTGGCGTTCCACCGCTCGCTCGTGCGCAGCGATCGGCGGCTGACCTATGGCGAGGTGGACGAGCTGTTCGCCGGCCGGACCCGCTCGGAGGCGCCGTGGGGGGAGCCGCTCGCGGTCGCGCGCGACGTTGCGCGCGCGCTCCGGGAGCGGCGCGACGCGCTCGAGTTCGGCTCCTGGGAGCCCGCCTTCGACTTCGACGCCGAGGGCAACCCGACCGGCGTGCGCTACGAGCAGCAGACCGAGTCGCACAGCGTGATCGAGATGCTGATGATCCTCGCGAACGAGCAGGTGGCCGGCTACCTGGCGGACCGGAAGCTGCCGACGCTCTACCGCGTGCACGAGCGCCCCGAGCCGCAGTCGGTGGTGTTCCTGGCCGAGCAGCTCGCGAGCCTCGACATCCCAACGCCGCCGCTGCCGAAGCAGATGACGCCGCAGCAGGCGGCCGACGCGATCGCCGAGATCTCCCGCATCGTCGCGCGCGAGTCCGGCGGTAAGCGCGCGTACAGCGTGCTCGTGCTGCGCGCGCTCAAGCAGGCGTACTACAGCCCGCGCAACCTCGGGCACGCGGGTCTCGGCAGCCCGCGCTACTGCCACTTCACCTCGCCGATCCGCCGCTACCCCGACGTGGTTGCGCACCGCGCGCTGCTCCAGGGGCTCGGGATCGACCAGGCGGCGGCCCCGGGGCACGAGCTCGAGGAGGCGGGCGTGATCAGCTCGGCGGCGGAGCGCGAGGCGATGAAGATCGAGCGCGACGCCGATGACATCTGCCTCGCCTTCCTGCTCGAGCGGGTGATCTCGGAGATGGACCCGAACGAGTCACACACCTTCGAGGGCGAGGTGGTCGGCCTGATCGAGAAGGGCGCCTTCGTCCAGTTCGGCGAGCAGCGCTTCGAGGGCCTGCTGCCGGCACGCCGACTGCGCGGCTGGTGGAGCCTCAATGAGCTGGGGACCGCGCTCGAGGCGGAGGGGTCGGGGCGCAGGCTCAGACTCGGGGATGCGGTGAAGGTGGAGGTGGATCGGGTCGAGACGGCTCGAGGGCGCGTGGACCTGGTCCCCGCGGAGTCATACTCGTAGCCGTGGCGAAGAAGAAGAAGCGCAAGGCGGCCCCAGGGGACATCGCCACCAACAGGCAGGCGAGCTTCCGCTTCAACCTGCTCGACAAGTTCGAGGCCGGCATCGTGCTCCAGGGCTCGGAGGTGAAGTCGCTGCGCGACGGCGGGGTGCAGCTGAAGGACGCATACGCCGAGGTCAGGGACGGCGAGGTCTGGCTGCGCAACATGCACATCGCGCCCTACAAGCCCGCGCGCGAGAACCACGACCCCGAGCGCCCGCGCAAGCTGCTCCTGCACCGGCGCGAGATCGAGCGCCTGCTCGAGGCCAGCGCGGAGAAGGGCCTCACGATCGTGCCCACCCGCATCTACTTCAACGGCCCGCGGGCGAAGGTCGAGTTGGCGCTCGCGAAGGGCAAGGACATGTACGACAAGCGCCGCTCGATCAAGGACCGAGACGTGAAGCGCGAGATCGACCGGGCCATGTCGGAGCGCTACTAAGCGGTCATAGATCGAGCCCGCGCTCGGCCGCCCAGCGGCTCAGCTCGTGGCGGCTCGAGAGCTGGAGCTTGCGCAGGACGGAGGAGACGTGGGCCTCCACGGTCTTGGGGGAGATGTCCAGGCGCAGCGCGATCTCCTTGTACATGTAGCCGCGCGCGATGTGCTGGAGCACCTCGCGCTCGCGCGCGGTGAGTGCGTCGAGCTCGGACTGCGGGCTGGGCGCGGGACCGGCGAAGGCGTCGAGCACGAAGCCCGCCAGGCGAGGAGAGAAGACGGCGTCGCCCTCGTGCACGCGGCGGACCGCCTCGGCGAGCTCCTCGCCTGAGATGTTCTTGGTCACGTAGCCGCGCGCGCCCGCGCGGATCACCGCGATCACGTCCTCGGCCGCGTCGGACACCGACAGGGCGAGGAAGCAGGGCGGGCTGTCGGTCTGCGCGGCCACCCGCCGGATCACCTCCACGCCGCCTCCGTCCGGCATGTGCACGTCGAGCAGGACCACGTCCGGGGCGTGCCGCTGGATCGCGTCCACCGCGTCGTCGACGCCGCTGGCCTCGCCCGCGATCTCGAGCAGCGGCTCGAGCTCGGCGCGGACGCCGGCGCGAAACAGCTGGTGGTCGTCGACGATCAGGACGCGCGGCTCGCTCACTGCCGCTCCTCCAGCACGAGCTCCACCTCGGTGCCGCCGCCGGGCGCGCGCGTCACTCGCGCTCGGCCGCCGTGGCGCTCCATGCGGCCGACGATCGATTCGCGAACGCCGCGGCGGTCGCCGGGCACGGCGGCGAGGTCGAACCCCGGTCCGCGATCGCGCACGAACACCTGCGTGCGGCTGCCGCCGCTCTCGGCGTACACGTCGACCGTCGAGCCGGCGCCGAACTTCGCCGCGTTCGTCATCGCCTCGCGTGCGGCCGCCACGACGGCTTCGTGATTGCCGTCGAGCTCGCGGTCGCCCACCACGACGACCTCCACCGGCACGCCGTAGCGCTCCTCCACGTCGGCAGCGGCGGACTCGAGGGCGGCCGCGAGCCGCGCGGCCTGCCCCGGCGCGGCGCGCCCCGCCAGCCACGCCCGCAGCTCGCGCTCCTGGCGGCGCGCGATGGCGGCCACCTCGCTGGGGTCGGCCGCGCTGCGCTGCACCATCGCAAGCGTCTGGAGCACCGAGTCGTGCAGGTGGGCAGCCATCTCCGCGCGCTCCTGCGAGCGGATGCGCTGCGCCCGCTCCTGGGTCAGCGAGCGCACCAGCCGCACGACCCAGGGCGCGAAGATCACCCCGAGCACCACCACGGCGGCGATCAGCGCAAGCAGCACGTCGCGCGCCGCGCCCAACGCTCCCGTGGCCTGGAGGAACACGAACCCCGCCGCCACCACGAGCGCGATGCCGATGCCGGTGCGGGAGATAGCGGCGGCGGCACGGCGGCTATCGGCCACGGCGGTCTCTGCCGTCATGCGCGGCGCGGTGGACGGCGGCTGCGCGGGCCCCCGCGGGGCGTCGGGTGGCTGCGGCGGCTCGCCGAGCGACTGCCGCCAGATCAGTGCTCCACCGCTCGCGATCAGCACGAGCGGCCACACGATCTCGTCGGAGAACCAGATGCCGAGCTCCCGGAAGGCGAGCAGCGCCGCCACCAGCAGCAGACACGTGCCGAGCGCCACCTCCACGGCGGCGCGACCGGTGGGCAGCCGGCTGCGAGCCGAGCCGGACTCGCCGGGCGGGATCAGGATCCACCCGAGCAGGTAGGCGCCCAGGCCGAAGCCGCCGGCCGCGGTCGCGACCACGAAGGCAAGGCGCACCAACGACACGTCGATGCCGAAGCGCCGCGCTATGCCGGCGGCCACGCCGCCGATCCAACCGGCGTCGCGGTCGCGGCGGAGGATGTGCGCCGAGGCGCTGCCCGGACCGGTCGTCACGCGCAGATCATCGCGGGCGGGTCATCCCGGACGCCAGCAGGATCGCTCCCAGGGCCGCGCACGCCACCGGAGCGAGGACGCCGAAGCGGAGGTCGAACGTCCCGCTCGCGTCGAGTAGCAGCAGCACGCCCAGCGCGAGCACCGCGATGCCCGCGACGACCGAGGTGAGATCCGGGCTAGGTCGCACAGGCGTCGTTGCGGCCGAGCTCGTCGAAGTCCGGGCCGAAGTTGAATCTGCCGCGGTCGAAGTCCAGGTCCGGCGACGACCTGCCGATGCGCAGCGATCCCACTCCCACGTCGGCCTTCACGAGCAGGCGCGTGGCGTCGCCGGTGGCGTCCGGAAGGTCCTCCACGTCCACGTCCACGCCCTCGTTGTGGCGGTCGAACGTGCGCACCTCGCCGATCCCGACCTGGGCATCTGTCGCAACGCACACGTCCGCGGGGACGATCAGCCGCGCCTCGCCGATGCCGAGGTCGATGCCCACCGGCACGTCGCCGGAGGGGAGGTCGGTCTGGCGCAGGTCCACGACGAGCTCGCCCATCCCGAGCTGGTATTCGTCGCGCAGGTCGGCCTGCGACGCCGGACGGTAATCACGCTCGCCGACTCCACCGTCGAGGTCGATGCCCGCCGCGGAGACCGCGCCCGCCGAGAGCGCGAGCGTGACGGCCGGAAGCACGAGCCAGCGCACCGGGCGAACGAACGCGCCGACCAGAATGGCCACGCCCGCCACGATCACCGTGATGGCCACCACCGTCTCGCCGCCCGCGGCCGCTGCCCAGGCGCCGGCGATGGCGATCACTCCGCAGAGGACGAGGATTCCGATGCCGAGGGCGGCGCGCCTGGCGATGTCGCCGGCGTCGGCGCCCGGTCCCTCTCCGGAGACGAACCACCAGACCAGAACGCCTGCGGCGACCAGAAGCGCGAACGGAACGAGGATTCCCGCGAGGAGAAGTCCGCCGCCGAGAAGAAAGGGCCAGCTGACGCAGAGCAGGACCACCACCCCTGCGATCACGAGCCAGCGGTTGCGGCCGGGCGCGTCCGTGGCCGTGGGGCTGTCCTCGCTCGGGATCAGGAGCAGCGCGGCGAGGTAGGCCAGGAGGCCGGCGCCGCCTACGAAGACGAGCACCACGGCGCCGATCCTGAAGAGGGTCGGATCGATGTTGAAGTAGCGGCCGAGCCCGCCGCACACGCCGCCGATCACGCGGTCGGAGCCCGAGCGCAGCAGCCGGCGCGGCTGCGGGCTCTCGGGAGGCAGTTGCTGAGTCGTGTCGTCCGTTGTCATGCCGCGAGAGTGCCTTTTTGCAGGGGATCTGCCTATTGGGAATGGCCCCTAGGGGAGGTCACGGACGCCCTGTGCCGCTACCCTTATGTGAGTTGCACGGGGGCGAACCAGCTTCGACGTGGAGCTGCTCGTCGCGATGTAGCGAGTCGAGGACTCCGGGTGGGCCTCGTTAAATAATCCCGGAAACCAATAAGTGCGGACGAGGATCATTCGTTCGCTCTCGCCGCCTAATTAGGCCGTGAGAGAGTCGCCCCGGGTATGCCCGCGGTCCGGCAAGCGGCTTCATAGCAGCGGGCTCACCGCGACGGTTCGACCCTCGGCCGTCACGGGACAACTTCGAGGGTGTGGCGCCGGGGACGTGCCCCGTGGATCGACCGAACCGGACGCCGAGATTCGACTCCGACGGGAACGCTCGTAGCAAGCATCGCGGTGGTGTTCCGCGGACGCCGGGGCAGTGCCGGCCGCCTCCACCTCGCAGTCTCATCTCGACCCCCGCAAGGGGGTCGAGCCGTTCAGCACCGAAGATGTTCGGGATGAGCGAGTCCGAGCTGAACGCATTGCGCGTGCGCTCGGGCGCTTCTATCCGCTGTTGCTCGCGATCGTCGCCGGACTGCTCGCCGTTCTCCGCCGGCGGGACGCCATCCTGCGCTCCCGCTGAGCCCGGCGACGATCGCGCTTTCCTAGGCGGTGTCGAAGGCGGGACCAGTGGCGGACTGGGCCTCGTCCGGCGCGCCGTGCTGCCCGTGCGCCTCGGCGCCCGCCATCGCGGTCGCTGGGCTCTCCTCGCGCAGGATCGTCGTCGCCGCGATGATCGCGACCACGGCGAGCGCGGCTCCGATCAGGTAGGCCACGTGGTAGCCGCCGAGGAGCGCCTCCGCCTGGCCCTCTCCCGATTCGAGCAGGCTGTTCGTGCGCTCCGCGGAGATCGTCGCCAGCAGGGCGAGGCCGATCGCGCCGCCGACCTGACCGGTCGTGTTCACGAGACCGGAGGCGAGCCCGGCGTCCTGCGGCGTGGCGCCGGACATAGCGAGCATCATCAGGGCGGGGAAGGCCACTCCCGCGCCGCCTCCGAAGATGAACATCGCCGGGAACACGTCGACGATGTAGTTGCCGTCCACCGGCGTCCGCGCGAAGAGCAGCATCGCGACCATCAGCAGGCCGAGGCCCGCGATCAGCACACGCCGCGGTCCGAAGCGCATGTTCAGCTTGTCCGTGAAGCCGAGCGACAGAACGCCCATCAGCAGGGATCCCGGCAGGAACGCGAGGCCGACCTCGAGCGGCTCGTAGCCCAGCACGAGCTGCAGGTAGAGCGCGCCGAGGAAGAAGAGGCCGAACATGCCCACCACGAGGAGCGCCATCACGATGTTGGCGCCCGTCACGTTGCGCGAGTGGAACAGCCGCAGCGGCATCAGCGGCTTCTCGATGCGCGCCTGACGCAGCACGAACGCCGCCACGAGCGCCACCGAGATCGCCCCGAGGATCAGCGTCTGCGCCGAGGCCCAGCCGTGCTCCTCGACACCGAGGATCGTGTACACGGCGAGCATCAGGCCCGCGGTCACGAGCACCGCGCCGGGCGCGTCCGCGCCCTCACTGAGGCCGATGCCCGGCCTGCTCTCCACGAGCCGGACCGCCAGCAGGGCGGTCACGAGCCCGATGGGGACGTTCACGAAGAAGATCCAGTGCCAGTTGATGAGGTCGGTGAGGATTCCGCCGGCGAGCAGGCCGATCGAGCCGCCGGCCGAGGCCACGAACCCGAACACGCCTATCGCCTTCGCCTGCTCGCGCGGCTCGGGGAACATCGTCACGATCATTCCGAGCGTGACCGCAGAGGCCGCCGCACCGCCGGCGCCCTGCACGAAGCGGGCCGCGATCAGCATCTCCTGGGTCTGCGCAAGCGCGCAGAGCAGCGAGGCGCCCGTGAACACCGCCAGCCCGACGAGGAACACGCGACGGTGGCCGAGCAGATCGCCGAGGCGTCCCGCGAGCAGCAGCAGCCCGCCGAACGCGATCAGGTAGGCGTTCACCACCCAGGCGAGGTTGTTCTGTGTGAAGTCGAGGTCGCTCTTGATCGACGGCAGAGCGACGTTCACCACCGTCGCGTCCAGCACGATCATCAGTACGCCCGCGCAGAGGACGTAGAGAGCGATCCAGCGTCGTCGATCCGTTTCAGCAGCAGTCATGTCCGTAAAGACCTTGGTCGGGTTCCAAACTCATCGCTCGGCAAGTTGCTCGAGTCGTTTCGCGAGCCGCTCCATGCCGCGCTCCCGCGCCGCAGCGGCCGCCCCGCTGAAGTTAGTGGAGGCATCCCCTGGAAGCTCGAGATCCACGTCACGCAGGGTCGCAATCTCCTTGAAGCGCCGCAGTTCGTCGGCCTGAGTGGTGAGCGCCGCGCGGACGCTCGGCTTCGTCTCGCGCACCGCGTGCTCCAAGGCGGCCTCCAGGGACCCGTGGCGCTGGAGTAGCTCGGCGGCCGTCTTCTCGCCGATCCCCTTCGCTCCGGGGATGCCGTCGGAGGGGTCGCCGCGCAGCGCGATGAAGTCGGGCACGAGCTCGGGCGGCACCCCGTAGCGGCGGCGCACCTCGCGCGCGTCCACGAGCTCGGCACCCTGCTTGCCGGTGCGTACATAGAGGATCGTCACGCTGTCGTTCGCGCACTGGAACAGGTCGCGGTCGCCGGTCATCACGAGCGTCCTGCCGCCCGCATCCGTCTCGCGGCGCGCGTAGGCGCCGAGCAGGTCGTCCGCCTCGAGCGTGTCGCTCACCGCGACGGTCCAACCGAAGGCCTCGAAGAAGTCGCGCGAGCCGGCGAACTGGGGCGCCAGCGTGTCCGGCAGCTCGGGCCGGTCGGCGTGGTAGCCGTCGAACAGCTCCACGCGGTAGTCGGCGGCGTCCGGCCCGAAGCAGAGCGCCACCGCGCGCGGCTGGTGCTCGTCGATCTCGCGCAGGATCAGGTTGGCGGTCCCGAGGAGCGCGTTGACGGGCTGGCCGTCGGCGCCCTTGATCGAGTCGGGCAGCGCGTAGAAGGCGCGGAACAGCATCGAGGGCGCGTCGACCACGAGTAGCGGACCTGTCACGCGGGCAAACCTAGCCAGACTTGGCGGAAGACCCCAACGACGCCACCCCGTACCTGCCCGAGCACCGCTCCATGAAGGCGTTGCGCGAGGCGGCGGCGGGTTGCCGCGGCTGCCATCTGTGGCGCCCGGCCACGCAGACCGTCTTCGGCGAGGGGCGCAAGTCCTCGCGGGTGATGCTGGTCGGCGAGCAGCCGGGGGACAGGGAGGACCGGGCCGGCAGGCCCTTCGTCGGCCCCGCGGGGCGCGAGCTCGACCGCGGCATGGAGGCCGCCGGCATCGAGCGCCGGGACGCCTACCTGACGAACGTGGTGAAGCACTTCAAGTTCGAGGAGCGCGGCAAGCGGCGCATCCACCAGACGCCGAAGCGCTTCGAGATCGATGCGTGCCAGCCGTGGCTGGAGGCGGAGCTCGACGTGGTGAAGCCGGAGGCGCTCGTCCTGCTGGGGGCGGTGGCGGCGAAGGCCCTGCTCGGCAGCTCGTTCAAGGTGACCCAGCACCGCGGCGAGCTGCTCGACTCGGACCTGGCACCGATCGTGAGCGCCACCATCCACCCGTCGGCGATCCTGCGGCAGCGCGACGACGCCGCCCGCGCGCGCGAGCGCGAGGCGTTCGCGGAGGATCTGCGGGTGGTGGCGGCGGCGCTGGACGCGGGTGAACGGCAGCATTGAAGGCGGTCGAGCCGCCGAGGGCGCCCTCGTAGCGGAGGCTCAACACGAAGCGGGACTATTTGTCCCGCAACGTGTTGAGCTTGCCTGGGCGTCGGTGTAACAGCCCCCTTCAGAGCGTGTAGTTCTCCTTATCGACCATCGGTCAGTAAGGAGATGCTCATGACGCAGCCGGAGACCATCAGCACCGCAGGCGCCCCGCGCGCCAAGCGCTTCCTGCTCGCCGAGCCCGAGGCGCGCGTTCTCGAGTGGATCGCCCGCCGACTGCCGGCTCGGGTGATGCCGGACCACCTCACAGCACTCGGCGTTCTGGCCGCGCTCGGCATCGCCGCCGCCTACGTGCTCTCGAACGGCGACAAGGCCTGGCTCTGGGCGGCGAGCGTCCTGCTCGTTGTCCACTGGCTCGGCGACTCGCTCGACGGCACCCTCGCCCGGGTGCGAAGGACCGAGCGGCCGCGCTACGGCTACTACCTCGACCACCTCGTCGACGCGCTCGCCACCGCCGCCATCGGCATTGGTCTCGGGCTGTCGCCCTACATGCTGCTCGCGGTCGGGCTCGTGATCGTGATCGCCTATCTGATCCTCTCGATCAACACATACCTGGAGACGCACGCGTTCGGCGTCTTCGCCCTCGGCTACGGCCGCCTCGGCCCGACGGAGGCGCGGCTGCTGCTGATCGCCGTGAACACGCTGCTCGCCGTGGGCCTGGTGGGAGTCGGCCTTCTGGACGTCCTGGGGATCGGCATCGCGGCTCTGATGATCGCCGCGCTCGTGGGCCGCGCCGGCCGCAACCTGAAGCGGCTCTCCGAGCTCGAGTCGGCCTAGCCGGCGCGCAGGGCGCGCGAGCGGTCCGCCACCGGCTGGAGGAAGTCCGGCAGGGGGCGGACCAGGCCGCGCCCGGTCTCGCGCTCCCAGATCTGCTCGAGCTGGGCGAGGTGCTCGTCCATCACCTCGTCGATCAGCGGGAAGTCCGCCGAGCGGATCGCGGCGAGGGTGCGCTCGTGGATCGAGATCACCCAGTCGGGCACGAGCGGCGCGTGCACGGCCATGTCGCGTGCGATCTCCAGCCGGCGGAAGAGGCTCCGAATCAGCTGCACGACGGTCGAGTTGCGCGTGGCGCGCGCCATCGCCAGGTGGAACTTGAGATCGAGCTGGAGGAACAGGTCCTCGTTCTCGAGGAAGTCGTCCGCGTTCGCTAGCGCGCGCTTGCGCTCGATCAGCGCCGCCATCGCCGCGAAGTCCTCCTCGCTCGCGTGCACAGCGGCGAGCTGGGCCACCCGCGGCTCCAGCAGCCTGCGCGCCTCGAGCACGCCGGCCACCTCGCTCACGCGGATCGCCTGGCGGCTGCGGAGCAGGTCGCGCGGGATCAGCTCGGACGCCACGAAGATGCCGCCGGACTGGCCGCGGCGGACGACGAGCACGCCGGCCTCGGCCAAGACCTTCACGGCCTCGCGCAGGGTCGGACGGCTGATCCGCATCTGGGCCGCGAGCTCGCGCTCGGACGGCAGGCGGTCACCCATGTGGAGATCGCCGGCCTTGATCCGCTCGGCGATCTGCTCGACGGCCTCCTCGAAGGTGCGGCGCGACGAGACGGGCTCGAATGAGCTTTCCAAAGCAAGCCCAGGATATCCCGCGGCGGTGGTGGCCACGGCCGCTAGGGGTTGCGGGCGGCGTCCACGCGCTCGAGCGCCTGGCGCTCCGCGACCTCGATCGGCGGCGTGCCCTCGTCCTCCGCGGTCTCGATCGCGAGCTCGAGACGCTCCATCGCGCGGGCGATCAGCTCGGCCTCGCCGCCCTTTCCGTACCACTCCGTCGAGACATGGATCAGGCCGCCGCAGTTGGCCAGGAAGTCGGGGACGTAGAGGATGTCGCGCTCCATCAGGACGCGAGCCACGCCGCGGTCCGTGAGCGGGTTGTTCGCCGCGCCGGCGATCACGCGGCAGTCGAGCGTCTTCGCCAGCGCCTCGTCGATCAGTCCGCCGGCCGCGCACGGTGCCAGCACGTCGAGCTCGCTCGCCAGGATCGACTCAGCGGACGGAGCGGTCTCGAAGGCGTGCTCGCCCGCGAGCCGCTCGCAGCGCCCGCCGTCGAGGTCGCACGCGATCACGCTCGCGCCGGCCGTCGCGAGCCGGGCGGCCAGCACGGAGCCGACCTTGCCGAGTCCGATCACGCCCACGCGCCTGCCGTCGAGCTCGTCCGAGCCCGTGGCCGCTGCGAGGCCCTGCCGCATCGCCTGGAAGACGGTCTCGGCGGTCACGGGGGAGGGGTCGCCTCCGCCGCCGTTGCCCGCGGAGCGCCCGACCGCGAAGCGCGTGAAGCGCGACAGGTGGTCCATGTCCGCGGTGGTCGTCCCGATGTCCTCCGCGGTGATGTAGGCACCGTCGAGCCCCTCGATCACGCGCGCGGCGCCCTCGAGGCGAAGGTTGCGCATCTCGTCGCGGCCATCGTCGATCATGACCGCCTTGCCCCCGCCGAGGTCGAGACCGGCGGCGGACGCCTTCAGCGTCATCGTCCGCGCCAGGCCCATCACGTCCTCGAGCGCCTCGCGCAGGCCCCCCGGGTAGCGCTTGAGGCGCATCCCGCCCAGCGCGGGCCCCAGCACCGTCGAGTGCACCGCGACGATGAATCGGAGGCCCGTCTCCGGGTCCTGGCGGATGACGATCTGCTCGTGATCGTCGTCTGCCAGGCCGATGTTCGCTCGCGGCGGTGGCTGGGTAGCAATGGTCATAGACCTTGACCTTATACCCGGTTGTAGACGGCATCAACCGAGTGGGCGGGAAAGCCACAGAATTGCGTTCCGTGTACCGTCAATGGTAAGTTACATTAGCCAATCGGCCTGAGCGCACTGCGCCATGCGTGGCGCGCACGACGGGAGAGAGAGGAGCCGGATGTCGATCGCCGTACCCAGAGGACCCGGGCGGCGCCCCACAGGGGGCGAGCGCGGCACCGCGGGTGGCGAGCGCTTCCGTCGCGACCGCCGCGGCGGCCGCGCGGGCGACGGCAACGGCGCCGGCCGCAGGCCGCTCCTCGACATCTCGCTCGACGACAAGTACCTCCTCGAAGACGGTCGCATCCTCCTCACGGGCCTCCAGGGCCTCGTTCGCCTGCCGCTCGACCAGCACCGCGCCGACCGCCGTCGCGGGCTCCACACCGGGACGATGATCTCCGGCTATCAGGGCTCGCCGCTCGGCGGCCTCGACAAGGAGCTCGCGCGCAACCGCGAGCTCGTCGAGGAGCACCACGTGCGCCACGTGCCCGGCCTCAACGAGGAGCTCGGCGCCACCTCTGCCTGGGGCAGCCAGCTGGCGACGCAGCTGCCTGGCGCGAAGTACGACGGCGTGCTGGCCATGTGGTACGGCAAGGCCCCGGGCCTCGACCGCGCGGCCGACTCGCTGCGCCACGGCAACTTCGTAGGCGTCTCCCGCACGGGCGGCGGCCTCGCCATCGTCGGCGACGACCCGGGCTGCAAGTCGTCCACGATCCCGAGCGCGTCCGAGTCGCTGCTCGCCAGCCTCCAGATGCCCGTCTTCTTCCCGGGCAACGTGCAGGAGGTGCTCGACCTCGGCCTGCACGCGCTCGCCTGCTCGCGCGCCTCCGGCCTCTGGTCCGGCTTCAAGATCGTGACCAGCGTGGCCGACGCCGTGGCTACCGCGGCCGTCGCGCCCGACCGCGTGATGCCGGTGATGCCGACGGTCGAGTGGAACGGCAAGCCCTACGAGCACGTGCCGAACGCCAACCTGCTGGCACCCGCCTCACTCGACATGGAGCGCACCCTGCTCGGCCCGCGCACCCAGCTCGCGCTCGCGTACGCGCGCGAGAACAGGCTGAACCGCATCGAGGGCGCCGAGCGCGCCTGGCTCGGCATCGTGGTGCCCGGAAAGACCTACTACGACCTGATGCACGCCCTGCGCGAGCTCGGTCTCGGCGGCGGAGCGCTGGAGCGCGCCGGCATCCGCATCCTGAAGCTGGGGATGATCTCTCCGCTCGAGCCCGAGATCGCCCGCGAGTTCGCCCGCGGTCTCGACGAGGTGCTGGTGGCGGAGGAGAAGGGCCCGTTCGTGGAGACGCTCCTGAAGGACGCGCTCTACGGCAGCGCGAACGCCCCGCGGATCCTCGGCAAGCAGGACGAGCGCGGCGAGCCGCTGCTTCCGCGCGAGCTGGACCTGGACGCCGACCTGATCGGCCGGGCCGTGGCGGCGCGCCTCAGCGCCCGCGGCATCCGGATCGACTCGGTGGAGGCGCGCCTGCGCAAGCTGGCGGAGATCCATGGCCGGCCAGCCGAGCTCCCGATGGCTGCGCGCACCCCGTTCTTCTGCTCCGGCTGCCCGCACAACAGCTCAGTGAAGGCCCCGGAGGGAACACTCGTGGGCGGAGGAATCGGCTGCCACACGATGGTGCTGCTGAATCCGGAGGGGAAGGGCGAGATCACCGGCATCACGCAGATGGGCGGCGAGGGCGCGCAGTGGATCGGCATGGCGCCGTTCACCGACGACAGCCACCTCGTGCAGAACCTCGGCGACGGCACCTTCCACCACTCGGGCTCCCTAGCGGTGCGCGCCGCGGTTGCCGCGGGCGTGAACATCACCTACAAGCTGCTCTACAACGAGCACGTCGCGATGACCGGCGGCCAGGCCATCGAGGGCCAGCTGAGCGTGCCGGACCTCACCCGCTGGCTCGAGCTCGAGGGCGTCAAGCGGATCATCGTCACGACCGAGGACACGGGCCGCTACCGCGGCGTCAAGCTGGCCTCGATCGCCGAGCTCCGCGACCGCAAGGAGCTGCTCGACTCGCAGCTGGAACTCGCGGGGGTCGAGGGCGTGACCGTGCTGATCCACGACCAGGAGTGCGCCGCCGAGCTGCGCCGCCAGCGCAAGCGCGGCAAGGCGCCCGAGCCCAAGGAGCGCGTCTGGATCAACGAGCGCGTCTGCGAGGGCTGCGGCGACTGCGGCGAGAAGTCCAACTGCCTCTCGGTCCTGCCGGTGGAGACCGAGTTCGGGCGCAAGACCCAGATCCACCAGGCCTCCTGCAACAAGGACCTGACCTGCCTGGAGGGGGACTGCCCGTCCTTCCTCACCGTCGTCCCGGGCGAGAAGGCAAAGCACCGCACGCCCGACCTCGACGTCGAGCTGCCGGCGCCCGAGCGCCTCGTCGGAGACGAGGACTTCGGCGTGCGCATGATGGGCATCGGCGGCACGGGCGTCGTGACCGTGAACCAGGTGCTCGGCATGGCGGCGCTGCTCGACGGCCTGCACGTGTCCGGGCTCGACCAGACCGGCCTCTCGCAGAAGGGCGGCCCGGTGATCTCAGACCTTCGCATCACGCGCGAGCTGCTGCCGGCCGCAAGCAAGATGCCGGCGGGGAGCGTTGACCTCTATCTCGGCTTCGACCTGCTCGGGGCGGGGAGCGCGAAGAATTTGCTCACCGCCGACCGCGAGCGCACCGTGGCGGTCGTGTCCACCAGCGCCGTTCCCACCGGCCGCATGGTGATCGACGTGAATGAGCGCTTCCCCGAGCTGGCGGCCCAGCTCGACAAGATCGACGCCGCCACCCGCAGCGAGCACAACCTCTACCTGGACGCTCAGCAGCTCTCGGAGCGGCTGTTCGGCGACCACATGATGACCAACACGCTCGCCCTCGGCGCGGCCTACCAGCGCGGCCTGCTGCCGGTGTCCGGCGAGGCGCTCGAGCGCGCGATCGAGCTGAACGGCGCCGCCGTCGAGAAGAACGTTGCGGCGCTGCGCTGGGGACGCGCGGTGGTCGCGGCGCCCGATGCCGTCGAGGCCGCCACCCGGCCGCCCGAGACGGTCGAGGCCGTGCACGAGCTCTCGGACGCCGAGCGCGAGATCGTGGCGCTCGCGGTCAACGGCGACGCCGGCGAGCTGCGCCGGCTCGCCGAGCTGCGCGTGCCGGAGCTGGTGGCCTACCAGGACGCCGGCTGGGCCCGCCGCTGGGCGGAGGTCGTGCGGCGCGTGCACGTGGCCGAGCAGGAGCGCACCCCGGGCCACTCGGAGCTGGCCGAGGCCGTGGCACGGCAGCTCTTCAAGCTGATGGCCTACAAGGACGAGTACGAGGTGGCCCGCCTCCACCTCGACGCCGTCGAGCGCGCCAAGCTCGGCGCCGAGTTCGGCGACGACGCCAAGCTCTACTTCATGCTGCACCCGCCGCTCCTGCGCGCGCTCGGGCTGAAGCGAAAGCTGAAGCTCGGCTCCTGGTTCGTGCCCGCGTTCCGCTCGCTCTACCGGATGCGCCGCCTGCGTGGCACTCGGCTCGACCCGTTCGGTGCGGCCGAGGTGCGCCGCGTCGAGCGCGAGCTGATCGACGAGTACGAGGGCATGGTGGCCGAGGCGCTCGGGCTGCTCACGCCGGACACGCACGACACGGCCGTCGAGCTGCTCGAGCTGCCGGACGTGATCCGCGGCTACGAGGAGATCAAGCTGCGCAACGTCGTGCTGTTCCGCAAGCGCGCAGACGCGATCCTGAAGCGCCTGCGCGCCGGCAAACCGGCTCCCGAGCTGCTGAAGCTCGGCTAGTCGCCGAGCGGCACCGCCTCGCCGTCCAGGGTGCCGGCGTCGTAGTCGATGCCCATCGCCTCGAGGATCGTGGGCAGGACGTCGACATGCCGCAGCTCGAGCGACGAGTCCTTGTGGCTCACGCCCGGGCCGTAGAACACCATCGGGATGTTCTGGATCAGCTTGTTGTGGCCGCCGTGGTCACCGACGACGCCGTAGGTCACGTCGGTGGCGACGAGCCCGACCACGTCGGGGCCGTTCGGCGCGGCCATCGTGTCCACAAGCTCACCCGCGTGCGCCAGGAACCAGTTGCGGTCCGAACGGCTCATCGGGTTGGTGTCGACGAGCTCGTAGTCGTCCTGATCGTCGTTGGTGCGATAGCTCGCGATCACCCCGGGCATGTCGAGCACGGCCTCGGCCGCCTCCTGCTTCTTCGTGGGCGAGTTGTCGGTCAGCCACGCGGCCACGTGGCCGTCCTGGTACGAGAACGCGAGGTTTCCGGCCAGCGCGTCGCGCAGGTCCTCGACCGCCGGGCTGGGATCGAGGTATCGCTCGGTCTCGAGGGGTCCGGTCTCCGCGCCGAAGTACCAGTTGCAATCGGAGCGGATCCCGCCGCACGGCGGGTTCGTCACGACCGGGTTGAGATCGCCGAAGAAGGTCTCCCCGGGGGTCCCGGTCTGCGCCGCGTGGTCCGCCGTGATCACGATGAGAGTGTCGTCGAGCAGTCCCCGTCCCTCCAGGGCGTCCACGATCCTGCCCACCTGCGCGTCCGCGTTCCTGGCGGCGAACGGAAGGTGTGAGACCTGACGGTCGGACCCGGGCGGGCCGGTCACGGTGTCCTCAGGCCCCCACATGTGGCCCATCTTGTCGATGGCGCCGAGGCTGACCATCATGCCGTGCCAGGTGGGGTCGTTCTGGATCACTTGGATGGCGGCGTCCGCGGACCAGGTGTCGCCGCCGAGGTGCGCCGGGTCGAAGCCGGGCACGAAGCGGTTGCCGTCGAGCGGATAGATGTTGGCCGGTGAGAGCCCGCCGGTCCCGTAGGCGCCGGCCGCCTGCCACGTGGACCAGCGGCTGCACGAGCTCAGGTCGAAATACGACGGCGGCGTGCCGTTCGCGTACTCGGGCGAGCGCCAGCCCGACGGCACTGCGGGATCGCACGCCGGCGACGATACGTTGCGGATCTGGAAGATGATGTCGTCCGAATCGGTGTTGGCCGTCCAGCCGCTCGTGCAGGCGGAAGTGCGCTTCTGCGAGATCGACGCGAACTTGGAGTTGTCGTCGAATTGCTCGTCGAGGTAGTCCTGGAGCTTCGCGTAGTCGCCGGCCTCGATCAGCTTCTTGAACTGGCCGCAGCTCATGCTCGAGGTCACGTAGTAGTTCGGCACGCCGGGCACGGTGTCATCGCCGAGGACCTCGTCCACGTCCCGGTAGACCTCGTTCGTCCAGCCCATGTGCTTCGGGAACAGCCCGCTCGTGAGCACGTTGTGGCTGATCACCGTCTCGGCGGCCATGTGGCCCACCAGCGCGTTCGGGAAGCTCTTCCCCTTTGCCTGGAGCTCCTGGACGTTCTTCATCCCGTAGCGGTCGATCGTGTCCGGCCGCGCCTGGTCGAGCACGATGACCACGACGTGGGTGGGAGGGTCGGCGACCGCCGCCGAGGGCGCCACCAGCGCGAGGGTCAGCAGGGAGACTGCGAACGCGAGAACCATCCTTGGACGCGGCACGGGCGAGACCCCTCTCGTTACAGCTTTTTTACAGGGCTCCTTCCTACCTGATATATCACCGCGAAGTCAATGCGCCGCTCGCTAGCGTCGGTCGCGTGGACACCTTCGCGATCGGCGGCGAGCTCGAGGTCCACCGCCTCGGCTTCGGCGCGATGCGGATCACGGGCAGGGGCATCTGGGGCCCTCCGGACGACCCGGACGAGGCCAGGCGCCTGCTCCGGCGCGTGGTCGAGCTCGGCATCGACCTGATCGACACGGCCGACTCGTACGGGCCTGAGGTGAGCGAGAACCTGATCGCCGAGGCGCTCCGTCCCTACCCGGACAACCTCGTCATCGCGACGAAGGGCGGGCTGCGCCGCACCGGGCCGGGGCAGTGGCCGCGCGACGCGCGGCCGGAGCGCCTCAAGGAGTGTTGTGAGGGCAGCCTGCGGCGTCTGAAGCTGGACCAGATCCCGCTCTACCAGCTGCACGCCCCCGACCCGAAGGTGCCCTACGAGGACTCGGTGGGCGCGCTCAAGGAGCTCCAGGACGAGGGCAAGATCCGCCACGTCGGCGTCTCGAACGTCTCGGTCGCGCAGCTCGAGCAGGCGCGCGCGATAGTCGAGGTCGCCTCGGTTCAGAACCGCTACAACGTCGCCGACCGCGACTCCGAGGACGTGCTCGAGGTGTGCGAGTCGCTCGGGATCGGATTCATCCCCTGGTTCCCGCTCGCCACGGGCCGGCTCGCCGAGCCGGCCGGGCCGCTCGACCGCATCGCGCGCGAGCACGACGCCACTCCCGCCCAGATCGCGCTGGCCTGGCTGCTCGCGCGCTCGTCGATGATGCTGCCGATCCCGGGGACCTCGTCGATCGAGCACCTGGAGGAGGACCTGGCCGCCACGCGGATCGAGCTCTCGCTCTCCGAGGTCGAGGAGATTGGACGCGCCCGTCAGGGGTAAGGGCCCGCAATGACTCCGTCCTTCGCCCCCACCAGCCTGGACCACGTGGCCCTCTGGGTTGACGATCGCGAGCCGCTGGCCACGTTCCTGTGCGAGCACCTCGGCATGCACGTGATCGAGGAGACCGACACGTTCACGCTCGTCGGGATCGACGCGAAGCTCGGCAAGCTGACGCTCTTCGACGCCGAGGGGCCACGCCACCGCGGTGCGCTCGAGCGCGTGGTCCTGCGAGTGCGCGAGCTCGAGTCGGTGCTGGCCTCGCTGCCCTTCGAGACGACTTCCCAGCGCGACGGTGTGGCGGCTTTCGATGCCCCCGCCGGCGTGCCGCTCGGCCTCGTCGAGGCGGCCGGCGAGGACTTCGACCTCGACCACGTCGTGCTGCGCCTCTCCGATCCGGAGGCAGCCACGCGCGAGCTGGCCGCCATGGGCTTCGAGCACCGCGAGGACGGGTGTGTCACCGTGGGCGACCGCCACGTGAGGATCGTGCTCGGCAGCGCCGCCGACGGTGGGCAGCCGCTGCTGAACCACCTGGCCCTGCTCGTGGACGACGCGCACGAGGTCCAGCACGAGGCGGAGGGCGCGGGGCTCGAGATCGACGACGTGAAGGACGCCAAGAACACCTTCGCGGTCTTCCTGCGCGGCCCCGAGGGGGTCCGCGTGGAGTACGTCGAGCACAAGCCGGGCTTCGCGCTGGTCTGAGCGCCGATGGCCGACCTGGTGGTGGCGGGGGCCGGAATGGCCGGGCTCGCGGCCGCCGCCGAGGCGCGCCGGCTCGACGCCGAGCCGCTGGTGTTGGAGAAGCTGCGGCGTCCCGGCGGCTCGATGCGCCTGTCGAGCGGCGTGATCTGGCGTCACCGCGACTTCGACAGCTTCCGCGAAGAGTGCCCGGACGGTGACGAGCGCCTCCAGCTGCTCGTTTTCGAGCGACTCGACGCCGACCTCGACTGGCTCGAGTCGCTCGGCGCGCCGGTGGTGGCGCGCGAGAGCGGCAACCCGCTCACCACGGGCAAGCGCTTCGACCCGGCCGGGCTCACGGACGCGCTGGTGGAGGCGGCCGGCGAGGTCCAGGTGGCCGAGCGCCTGCGCGAGGCGGCACCGGCCGTGCCGCTCGTGCTGGCCACCGGCGGTTTCGCCGCGGACCGCGAGCTGCTCGAGGAGCATGTCTCGCCCGAGGCGGGTCATGCCTTCCTGCGCGCGGCGCCCGGCAGCACCGGGGACGGCCTGCGCGTGGGCCTCGCGGCGGGCGCCGCCACCAGCGCCGGGCTCGATCAGGTCTACGCGCGCGCGATGCCCGCCCCACCGGCGCGGATCGACGAAGACGATCTCGTGCGGCTCTCGCAGCTCTACGCCCGGCACGCGGAGGTCACGAACGAGCGCGGGGAGAGTTACAAGACGGCCACGTGGTCCGAGATCGACGTGGCGCAGTGGCAGCTGCGCCAGCCGCGCGCGCGCGCGTGGTTCAGCGTCCCGGTCGAACGGCTCGGCGAGTGTGTGCGCGAGCGCACCGTTGCGGAGATGGTCGACGCCGCCGAGGCCGCCGGCGCCCCCGTCCGGCGTGCGCAAGACCATGTGACCGTGGAGACCGTGGCGGGAGTAACAACCACGCTCGGCGGGCTCGCGATCGACGAGCACGCCCAGGCGGCACCCGGCGTGTTCGCGTGTGGAGCCGACGCCGGCGGGATTGCCACGGGCGGGTATGCGAGCGGCCTCGCGGCTGCGCTCGTGTTCGGGCGCATAGCTGCACGGGCGGCGCTGGGGGAGGGGCCGTGAGCGAGGGCGGCGCTCCGCCACCGCATCGCTTCGGCACCGGCGAGCCGTTCTCGGTCGGGCTCGAGGAGGAGCTGCTGCTCGTGGACGCTGACACGCTCGCGCTCGCCCACGTGGCCGACCGGGTGCTTCCGGGCACCGGGCTGCCGAGCGAGCGGGTCGACCACGAGGCGTTCCTGGCGGAGCTCGAGGTGCGCTCCGAGCCGTCGGGCTCGGTGGGGGAGGCCATCGGCCAGCTCGCCGAGGGGCGCGCCGCCGCGCATGCCGCGGGCGCGACGCTCATGGCCGCCGGCCTCCATCCCGACGCGCGGCTGTTCGACGTCGAGCTGGTCCAGTCCGAGCGCTACGAGCGCGTGGAGCGCCAGATGCGCGGACTGATCAAGCGGACACCGGAGTGCGCGCTGCACGTGCACGTGGGCCTGCCCGATCCCGAGGCGGCCGTCGCGGCGATGAACGGCCTGCGTGAGCTGCTGCCGCTGCTGCACGGGCTCGGCGCGAACTCCCCGTTCTGGTTCGGCGCCGACTCGGGCATGGCGAGCTCGCGCGCCGCGGTGATCCGCGCCTACCCGGGGCGCGGCATCCCGCCGTTTCTCGCTTCCTGGGACCAGTACCTCGCCTGCCTCGATGCCGTGCGCTCTGGCGGAGGCCCGACCGACCACACGATGGTCTGGTGGGACGCGCGCCCGCAGCCACGACTCGGCACGGTCGAGCTCCGCGAGGTGGACGTTCAGACCGACCTCGACTCGGCGGCCGCGATCGCCGCCCTGGCACGCGCGATCGTCAGGCGGGCGGCTGAAGAGCCCCCAGGGGAGCGGGCTCCTGAGCAGGCGCTCCACTGGTCGAGCTTCCGGGCGGCGCGCGACGGACTCGACGCGGAGATCTACTTCGAGGGCGCCGCGCGGCCACTGCGCGAGGTCGCGGACAGCGTGCTGGCGAGGCTCGAACGCGCCGACCCCGAGCTCGAGGGCATCGACCGGATCGTGCGCGAGGGCAACGGGGCCGACCGGCAGCGCGCCGCGCACGAGCGGGACGGCATGCCCGGCCTTCTGCGCTACCTCGCGGAGGGGACCGCGCGCCAGCCGCACGGCTGACGGCCACGACGTTGCGCCTTCTCGCCGTTGGGCCGAGAATGGGTCGATGGCCGTGCGCCTCCCATGGGCGCTCGCACTCGGATCAGTCGTGGCGCTTCTCGGGGCCGGATCGCTGGCGCCCAGGGCCGATGCATCGCTCTACCTCGCCCTCGGTGACTCCGTCAGCGCCGGCGGCGGCGCCGGTGCGGGGCGCGGGTTCGTGGACCTCTACCACGCGTACCTGCGCAACTCCGGCCGCTCGGACGCGCTCACGAACCTCGCGGTCGGCGGCGATACGAGCTCGAGCATGAGGTATCCGGGCGGACAGCTCGACCGCGCGCTGGCGGCCATCGACCAGCCGTCCGACACGAGCGTCCTGACGCTCGACATCGGGGGCAACGACGGCGGCTACGGACAGTGCCCGAATGGCTTCAACTCGGCCCCGTGCCCGTTCGCTGCGAACTACACCGCGATCGTCGACGCGCTCGCGACGGCGCTCGCGAACGATCCCGGCGACGAGACGTTCCAGGTGATGCAGTACTACAACCCCGCGAACGGGACAGGCTCGACGACCGAGGACAGGTACAACCTCGGGCTGCTTGGCTCAGACGGCAAGGTCGACTGCGCCGGAACCGGCGCTCAGCTCGGCCTGAACGACCTCATCGCCTGCATAGGGCGCGATCACGGCGCCGTGGCCGTCGACACCTACCCGACCTTCAAGGCCCACGGGCAGGCCCTCATGGCCGACTCGCTGCATCCGAACGAGGTCGGACACGCCTACATCGCGTGCCTGTTCGAGTACCCCGGTGCGGCGGGCAGTGCCCACCCGTGCGCCGCGGACCAGGTGGCCCCGCTCATACGGTTGTCCGGTCGACGCACGCAGCGGGTGTTGCGCAGGCGCGGCGTCTCAGTGGTCGTCCGTACCGACGAGGAGTCGCTCGTGACCGTCTCCGGCAGGGTGTGGTTGCCTGCGACGAGCAGATTCGTCCGGTTCCGGCGAGTGACCACGAGCGTCAATGCGAACACACCGACACGGATCACGATCCGGCCGACGAGGAGAGGCATGGCCGCCCTGCGGCGCGCGCTCCGCCTCCGAAGCTCCCTGCGGACGCGCATCGCGGTCGTGGCCAAGGATGTCGCGGACAACAGTCGGCGCGCGACACGGAGGATCACGCTCGTGCGCTGACTGTCGCCAGCGCACGAGACGTGAAGGTGGGTTTGGCGCCGCTCTAGGCGGCGTCGCGGAGAGCCGAGACGGTGTCGTCCTGCGCCAGCCGGCGCAGGGCGCGGTCCTCGAGCGGGCGGACCCGCGCGCTCGAGAGCCCGAGCCGGCGGCCGGTCTCGCGCAGTGCCTGCGGCTGCTCGCGGTCCAGTCCAAAGCGGAGCGTGATCACGTCACGCTCGGCGTCCGGGAGCGTGTCCACGGCCTCGCGGAGACGCTCGTCCTCGATGCCGGCCACGACCTCCTCCTCGACGGAGGGGCCGTCGCCCGCGATCAGGTCGCCGAGGGCGGTGTCGCCGTCCTCGCCGACTCCCTGGTCGAGGCTCGTCGGGCCGCGATCGGCGCGACGGATGTCAGCCACTTCGTCGAGCGGCAGCTCGACGAACGCGGCGATCTCCTCCTCGGACGGCGAGCGGCCCAGCTCGACGGCGAGCTTGCGCTCGGCGTCCTGGATCTTCCGCGCCCGCGCCACGATGTGAACCGGCAGGCGCACGGTGCGGCCCGAGTTCGCGAGTCCGCGGCCGATCGCCTGGCGGATCCAGAGCGTGCCGTAGGTGGAGAACTTGAATCCCTTGCGCCAGTCGAACTTCTCGACCGCGCGGATCAGACCGAGCATGCCCTCCTGGATGAGGTCACCGAGGGGCAGGCCCTGGCCCTGA
>Ga0114129_10002552_pt1 | contig 25293 bp, 25 predicted proteins | sample RhiMetdeltSRZDD1_FD_80071 | JGI IMG/M metagenome (GOLD analysis project Ga0114129, IMG submission 80071) | Populus rhizosphere microbial communities from Tennessee, USA - Rhizosphere MetaG P. deltoides SRZDD1 (version 2) (version 2) | ecosystem: Host-associated > Plants > Roots > Rhizosphere >...
GCGTAGCCGTCCGCGATGCCCGTCGCAGGACCACGGCCGTCGGAGTTGTTGACGATCGCGTGCGCCGCTGCCGCCACCGCGAACAGAACGGCGAAGAACGCGTTCAAGGAACGCTGTCGCATTTGTTTGAAGCTCCCTTTGTGAGGTGGGTCGGGCGTTCTCCGACAAAGGGAGGTGTTTCGTCAAGTCGGACTACAGCTGGCGGAGCGCAGCCCTCGCCCGCCCGAGCACCAGCCCGAAGCGCCCGTCGGGCGATTCGAACCAGCAATCCGGTGTAAACCCCGCCGAATCGACGAGGCGGACGATCTGCTCGCGCGAGAACCGGCGCGAGATCTCCGTGCGGATCCCCTCGCCGCGCTCGAGCCTCAGGCGACCGCTCAGGCGCCCGAGTTCCACGTCCAGCGCCCGCCGTGCGACCAGCCACATCTCGATGCGCCGCGCCGGCACGATGTACGGCGCATAGTGGTCGTAGTCGTCGGGATCGAATGCGCTGCCGGCCAGGGCGTTCACGCTGCGCAGGATGTTCCGGTTGAATTCGGCCGTGACCCCGGCCGAATCGTTGTACGCCGCGTGGATCACCGCCGGGTCGGTCACGAGGTTCGCGCCGAGCAGCAAGAGGTCGCCGGGCGCGAGATGGGAGCGCATGCGCGACACGAGCCGGAGGGCGTCGGCGTCCTCGTGGTTGCCGATCGTTCCTCCGAGAAAAAGCGCGAGGCGAGGACCGGAGCGCGCAGATCGCGGCAGCGTGAGCTCCTGCGTGTAATCGGCCAGGACTTCTTCGACCTGGACCTCCGGGCGCGCCTGCGAAAGGAGCTCGCGCGTGCGGGCCAGTGCGTGTGCGGAGATGTCGACCGCGACATAGCGCGGCCTTCCTCCGAGCCGCAGTGCCGCGTCGAGCAACGCCACCGTCTTCGACGCCGCGCCGCTGCCCAGTTCCACGACTTCCGACAGCTCCCTGCCGCCCGCGGCCTGCACGATCGCCGTCGCTTGCGCGATGAGCAGCTCTCGCTCGGTCCGCGTCGGGTAGTACTCCGGCAGGCGGGTAATCTCCTCGAAGAGGGCCGAGCCTCGATCGTCGTAGAAGTACTTGCTGGGAATCTCTCGCGGGGAGCGCGCGAGCGCCTCTCGCAGCTCGGCGAGCGCGGTCCTCTCGGTCTCGCCGTCGCGAAGCGGTGCAATGCGCGCCGCCGCTTCGGACCCGCCGGGGATTCGATCGAGTCGACGCATCGTCAGACCTCGCCAGCGCAGCGCACTCCAGCCGGGATCTCCCGAAACCCCGGCTCGTACCAGTTGCGGAAGGTTGGACGCTTGAGCCGTGGATGCGTTGCCCAGCTTCCGCCGCGCAGCACCCGATGCGTGCCGAACCACGGCGTCGAGTAGCCCTCGTACGGATAGGCGCGAAAGCCCGGATACGGCTCGAACCAGCTCGACGTCCACTCCCAGATCTGGCCGCAACCCGGCAGGCCCGCGCGCCGCGCCACCTCCCACTCCGCCTCGCTGGGGAGCCGTGCGCCGCGCCAGCGGGCGTACGCATCGGCCTCGAACCAGGAGATGCAGCTGATCGCGTGGTGTGCGGGCGCATCGGGCGAGCCGAGCGGCGCGTCTACCGCGTTCGCGTTGCGCCAGCGCCATCCCTCGGGCGACCAGTACTGCTCGTCGCGGTAACCGCCCGCGTCGACGAAATCGCCGAACTCGCCTACGGTCGTCGGCGAGGCATCGATCCAGAATGGCGGCAGCTTCACGAGGTGCGCCGGCCGCTCGTTGTCGTACGCCTCCGCTGCGTCCTCGCTGCCGACAATCCCCGTCGTTCCCGCGCCGAAGACGATGCGCGCCGGCTCGCGCACTTCCGCAACCGGTGCGCCGCGGTGCAGCCGTCCCAGGCAGAGCGCCGCGATGACCTGCACGTGCTCCGCATGCTGGAGCTCGTGCTGCGCCACGTTGCGGACGAGGAAGTCGGACGGCAGACCGTCCACGAGGGGCGGCGGTCCGCCGCGCAAGCGCTCTCGCACGCGCTGCAGGATCTCTTCGAGCCAGGCGCGGAGCTCCGCCGCGGCAGGCAGGTCGTGGCGATCGCTCTTCGACGTGGACGTCGGATCGAACGACGCGCCGAAGCGGAGGCCCACCGCGTCTCCGGGGAGCAGCCAGCGCGACTGGATCGCCGCCACGTGCCCCAGGTGCCAACCGATCGGGCTGTACCCCGGCGCAGGACGCTCGGCCCACCGATCCTCGGGCAGGCGAGCGGTCGCCTTGAGCAGGTACGCACGCGCCTGAAGCAGCTGCGCGGCGAGGCCTTCGCCGGTGAGCCCCTGCAGCAGTCTCACGAGAGGCGCTCCACGTGCGGGTCGGAGCCGCGCCGCAGCACCGCAAGATGCCCGGCCGGAATTTCCCGGAAGCGGGCGACCCCCTGCTCGGCAGGCCAGAGAGGTTCCGACGCCATGCACCAACCTAGCTCGTGCGTGCCGCCGGGACCACCCGCGCAATACAGACTGGCGGGCGGGAGACCGACCGAGTGCCGCGCTCCGACGAGCACATCGCCGTCGCCGACCAGGATGGTCGCGACCGCCGTGCATTGCGCCTGCGCGCAGATCCGCGAGAGACGCGCCAACGCCGCGCGGACGGCTTCGGGAAGCGTCGCCGCGCCGCGATCGAGCGCATCGAGGATCAGGGCGAACAGGCCTTCGGAATCGCTGCCGCCCTGGACTGCCTGATACGCCGCATCGCCGAGGCCCTCGCGCAAGAGGCGCGCAGGGCCACGTTGCCATCCGGTGACGAATCCGTTGTGGAGGAAGGCGATGTGGCCGCGCGCGAAAGGCTGCACGCATCCGAGATCGTAGGCGATCCCGGGCGTGGCGCTGCGCACCGCCGCGAGAAAGGAAACGGCGCGAAGTCGTTCGGACACCAGGGCCAGATTCGGGTCGGCCCAGATGGGCTGCGCGCTGCGATAGAGCGCCGGCTCGACACGGGCGTCGCCCAGCCAGAGCGCGGCGCCCCAACCGTCGGCGTTCACCACGCCGCTGGTCATCTCGCGCGGCCGGTAGCTCTGCACGTAGAGCGAGTGCGCCGCACGCTGCAGCAACTCGCCGGGCGCGACCGGCGCGCCGATGTATCCCACCATTCGGCACATCGTCCGTAGGCTGCGCTACCCAGAGGCGGCGTGCAACTCAATCAGGTCGGTCGCGGTGCACCCATGAATAGACGATGGCCGCGACCAGGATGGTGGCGATCACCAGGAGCGAGATGCCGGTGGGGATGTGGACCCACCGGTAGAGCACCATTTTCATCCCTACGAACAAGAGGATGGCGGCGAGGCCCGGCTTCAGGTACCGCAGCCGCGCGAGCGCGCCGCGCACCACGAAATAGAGCGAGCGCAGTCCCAGCAGCGCGCAGATGTTGCTCGAGAACACCAGGAAGGAATCGTCGGTGACCGCGAACACCGCCGGGATCGAATCCAACGCGAACACCAGATCCGCCGTCTCCGCCCCGATCACGGCGAGGAACAGCGGAGTCGCCCGGCGACGTCCGTCGCGGCGGACGAAGAACTGCGGTCCCTCGATGGTGTCCGTCACCGGAAAGTGGTTGCGGAAGAAACGCACCACCGGGTTGTCGCTGGGCGCGCGCTCCTCCTCGTCCCGGTGGAGCGCGAGCTTGATTGCCGTGTAGACGAGGACTGCTCCGAAGATGACGAGCACCCAGCGGAAGTGATGCACGAGCGCCACTCCCGCGAAGATCAGCGACCCGCGCAAGACGAGCGCCCCCAGCACGCCCCAGAAGAGCACCCGGTGCTGGTAATTCGGAGGGATCGCGAAGCTCTGGAAGAGCAGGACGAAGACGAACAGGTTGTCGACGGAGAGCGATTCCTCGAGCACGTAGCCCGCGAAGAACTCCAGGCCCGCTTCGGACCCGTAGCGGCGCCACAGATACGCGCCGAAGGCGAGCGAGAGCCCAATCATCAACGCGCTCCAGCCGATCGCCGCCCGGATGCCATGGTCGCGGCGGGACCAGAGGGTCAGGTCGACGGCGAGCACCAGGAAGATCCCGACCAGGAACGCCACCCACAGCTCGGGCGAGTCGATGTTCGGGGCTCCGACGTCCGCGCGCGGCGTCACTCGCGCTCACTCCGGCCGCGCGGCGTCGCGCCGCTCTTGTGGCGCAGCACGAGCCGCACCGGGACCTGCAGCCGGAAGCGGTCGCGGAAGCGATTCGCCAGGAAGCGGCGGTAGGGGTCGTCGACCGCCTGCGGCCGGTTGCACTGGATGGCGATGGAGATCGGCCGCACACCGATCTGCACGGCATACGAGAAGCGCACGGGATAGCCGTGCCAGAGCGGCGCCGGATGCTCGTCCTGGGTGCGCTGCACCCAATCGTTCAGCTCCGGGGTCTTGAGGCGGGTGGCGGCCTGGTCGTGCAGCTCCGCCGCGACGTCGAAGATGCGCGCGACCTTGGTGCCTTCGAGCGCGCTGACGAACAGGAGCGGTGCATAGGCGACGTGCTGCAGGTGGCGCGCGGCCTCCTCGCGCAGCCGCTTCGCCTCGCCTTCCTTGTCACGGACGAGGTCCCATTTGTTCACCACGAGGATCACGGCCCGGCCGCGCTCCTCCGCCTGCGCGGCGATGCGGGCGTCCTGCTCGACGCCCAGCTCGGTCGCGTCCGTGAGCACGACCACGACGTCGGCGCGCTCGACCGCGCGCAGTGCGCGCTGGGCGCTGAACACCTCGACCTTGTCGATCACCTGCCGCTTCTTGCGCAGCCCGGCGGTGTCGACGAGCACGAAGGTGCGGCCGTCGTGCTCGGTCGATTCCTCCACCGCGTCCCGCGTCGTTCCCGGCATGGCGGAGGCGACGAATCGTTCCTCGCCGAGGAGCCGGTTCAGCAACGTCGACTTGCCCACGTTCGGACGCCCGACCACCGCGAGGCGCACGGGACCACCCGGGCGGGGTTCCTCCTCCTCCGCGAGGGGCGCCCCTTCGGAGCCGACGTCCGGCGGGGGGAGCTTCTCGACGGCAGCGTCGACCAACTCCGCCACTCCGCGGCCATGCTCCGCGCTCAGGGGAAACACGTCGAACCCGAGCGAGTGCAGCTCGCCCAGATCCATCGCCTCCTCGCGCCGCGTGGAGTCGATCTTGTTCGCCGCCAGCAGGACGGGCTTTCCGCCTTTGCGCAGCAGGGCGGCCAATTCGCGGTCGGCGCCGGCGAGGCCCTCCTCCGCGTCGACGACGAGCACCAGGACGTCCGCCTCGTGGATCGCGGCCTGCGCCTGCTCCCGAACGGCTCGCACGAGCTGCTCCTCCGATCTGGGCGTGAACCCGCCGGTGTCCACCACGCGGAAGTGGCGACCCGCGTTCTCGGCTTCGGCGTACTGCCGGTCACGGGTCACTCCGGGCGTGTCCTCCACGATCGCGAGCCGCCGGCCGACGATGCGGTTGAACAGCGTCGACTTCCCCACGTTCGGACGTCCGACCAGCGCGACGAGCGGGAGCGTCCTGCCGGAAGCCGATGCCATGGACTTGAGCCCCATCGCCCCGGCGCAGCACCGCCGCTTCCGGCGCTACGCGCTCACCACCGCAAGCCGCGTGCGCGCCGCCGGAGTGCGGTGCGTCGCCGCCTCGAGGACGTCCACTTCGGTACCGACGAGCGCGACCAGGCTGGCGCGCTCCACGCGCACGCGGACCGTGTCGCCGACGCCGCAAGCACCAGCGAAGTGGACGGTCCAGTTCTCCCGCGAGCGGCCGAACCGCTCTCCCGGAACGCCCGGCGGCGTGCGCGCGCTCTCCACCAGCACCTCGACCTCTTCGCCGACGCGCGCCCGGTGACGCTGAAGCGTCCGCGCCTGCTGCAGCCGCTGCACCTGCTCCAGGCGCCGCGTCGCGACCGCCCGCGGGACTTCCGCCCACTCCGGGCTCGGCGCCGCGGCGGCGCGCTCCTTGGCAAGGCGCAGGGCGGCCGCCGTGTGCGGGCGCTCGCTGAAGAGGAAACTGAAGAGGTTGTCGTAGGGGATGCGCCGCAAGAGGGCCAGCGTGAGCTCGTGCTCGGCGTCGGTCTCGCCGGGAAAGCCGCAGATGATGTCGCTCGTCAGCGCGACGCCCGGGCAGGCGGCGAAGAGGCTCGCCACTCGCTCCTCGTACTGCGCGACCGTGTACCGCCGCCGCATGCGCTCGAGCACGCTGTCGGCGCCGTGCTGCACGGGCAGATGGAAGTGCGGCATCAGCTCGGGGACCTCGCGGAAGCAGTCGATCAGCTCCGGCGAGAGGTCCATCGGATGGCTGGTGGTGAAGCGGATGCGGCGCACGCCCGGCACGGCAGCGACGCGGCGGATGAGCTGCGCGAACGTGCACCCGCCCGCGTACGAATTCACGTTCTGCCCGATCAGCGTGACCTCGCGGACGCCGACTCCGGCGAGCGCGGCGACTTCGCGGACGATCTCCGCGTACGGCCGCGACACCTCGCGCCCGCGGGTGTGCGGCACGACGCAGAAGCTGCAGACGTTGTCGCAGCCCTTCATCGCGGTGACGAAAGCGGTTGCCTTGCCACGCGCGCTCTCGGGATCCGCCTGCGGGAAGACGTACTCCTCGGAGGGCACCCACCCGGTCTCGACGCCGCCGCGCTCGGCGAGGTCCGCCACGCGCGCGATCTGGTCGGGGCCGAGCACGAAGTCCACGTACGGCGCGCGCTCGAGCAACGCTTCCTTCTCCTGCTGCGCTACGCATCCGGAAACGCCGATGCGCGCGCCGCGCTGCGCCTTCACGATCTTGTACCGGCCCAGCGCCGAGTACAGCTTGTCCTCGGCCTTCTCGCGGATCGCGCAGGTGTTGATCAGCACCAGATCGGCCCGCTCCGCCGACTCGGTCGCGACCCAGCCGGCGCGAGCGAGCGACTCGCCCATCCGGGCGGAGTCGTGCTCGTTCATCTGGCAGCCGAAGGTGTGGACGAAGTAGCGCTTCTGCACGGCCGCAGGGGTATGTCAGAGCGTCGGTAACGCGTCAATTGAATCGGCCCCGTTTGACGCCCCGCGGCTCATGGGCGAGTCTGCCCTCTCGCTCCACCGCACTCCTCGTCCGCTCGGAGGACACCGATGCGTCTCTTCTTCGCTGCCCTTGCGATCACGGCGCTCGCCGCGCGCGCCGAAGGGATCGACCGCGATAGCCTGCTGAGCGAGGCGCCGGCGGTGCCGACCAAGGGCACCGTGCGGGTGAGCGGCATCACGACCGGCACCAGCGACCAGGGCGGCGTCAACGGGACCCAGGGTCAAGCAAACGTGGCCGGCAGCATCATGTGGACGCCTGTGGAGAACCTCGCGGGCGACGTCGGCATGTATTGGCAAGTCGGCGCGAACGGGCCCTCGGCGCGCGTGCGGTACCAGCTGCTCTCCCAGGCGCGCGTGGGCCTCGACGTCTCGGCCGGAGTGCGGTTCAAGACCGTGGGATTCCATCCCGACCAAGGCGAGGTCGAGCTCCTGCTCCTGGCCGGCCGCCGCGTCGGCAAGTTCGAGTTCGTCTTGAACGGCGTGTTCGGGTTCGAGACGGGCGGCGAGAGCGGGAAGGATGCCGAGGCGAAGGCATTCGCCGGCTACCGGTTCAGCGAGGACCTGCGCAGCGGCCTCGACGGACGGATCCAGGTCGAGGTCGGCGAGGAGGAAGAGGCGGGGCCGACCGCAGCGCGCAAGGTGGGCCGCGACTACGACCTCACCGTCGGGCCCGCGGTCTCGTTGATCGTCGCGCGGAACCTCGGCACGCTCTTCCGCAACTTCCAGGTGCAGGGCTTGGTCGGCGTCGCCCAGCCGAAGCGCACCGATATCACCGCCGCGGTCGGAATCGTGTCGGCGAGCATCGATTTCTAGGCGAGCTTCGCGGCGGCGCGCTGGACGATCCGCTTGCGCTCCTCGTTGAGGCCGCGGCGCGCCGCGGAGAGCGAGTCCACCAGCTCCGGCCCGGCCTTTCGCGGCGAGCCTGCGTCGAACGGTGGCGAGGGGTCGTACTCCATCAGAAGCTGGATCTCGCGCGCGACCTTCTCGCCTCGCAATTCCGCGGCGAGACGCAGGCCGAAATCGATACCAGCGGTGACTCCGCCGCCGGTGGCGCGGTTGCGGTCGATGACGACGCGCTCGCGGACGGGGATCGCGCCGAACGGCGGCAGCAGATCGAGGCTGAGCCAGTGCGTCGTCGCCCGGTAGCCGCGGAGGAGCCCGGCGGCGCCGAGCACCAAGGCGCCCGTGCAGACCGACGTGACCCATTGCGCCCGCTCGGCCTGCGCGCGCAGGAACCGGAGCAGCGCATCGTCCTCCATCGCCGGATTCACGCCCGGTCCGCCGGGGACGCAGACCACGTCGAGCTGCGGCGCTTCGCCGTAGCCCGCGTCTGGCTGCAGCCGCAGCCCGGTGTCGCTGCGAGCCTCGCCGGCGCCGACCAGGAGCACCTTCGCGTCGGGCAGACGGCCGAACACCTCGTACGGGCCGGTCAGGTCGAGCTGCGTCAGCCGCGGGAAGAGTACCAGCCCGATTTGCGTCGTCATCGGCCCTCCGGGTACCCCGCGCGCCGCAATCCGCGCGAGCTCTGCGTCCAATCGGGCTCCACCTTGACGTGCAAGGAGAGGAATACCTTGGAGCCGAGGAGCTTCTCGATCTGCTGCCGCGCCTTGGTCCCGATCTGCTTGAGGCGCGCACCGCCGCGGCCGATCACGATGGCCTTCTGGCTCTCGCGCTCGACGAAGACGGTGGCCAGGATGCGCGTGAGGCCGCGCGGTCCCACCTCGCGCTCGGACTCGTCGAATTCCTCGATCACGACGGCGGTGCTGTACGGCACCTCCTGCTCGGTCTGGTGCAGGATCTGCTCGCGAATCAGCTCCGCCACCAGGTCGCGCTCCGGCACGTCCGTCCAGACCTCGCCGGGAAACATCGGCGGTCCTTCGGGCAGGTGCGCGGCGACCGCTTCGAGCAGACCTTGGACGTTCTCGCCGGTGAGCGCGGAGAGCGGGTAGACTTCGGTCCACTCGTGCTCGCGACGCCAGCGGTCGATGAGCGGCAGGAGCTGCGCGCGCGGGAGCGTATCGACCTTGTTGATCACGAGCAGGGTCGGCTTCTTCGCCGCCTTCACCTGATCGAGCGCCTTGCGCGTCGCCGAGTCGATCCCGGGGCTGCCCGCCTCGATGAGAAAGAGCGCGGCGTCGGCCTGGGCAAGCGCCTGGAGCGCCTGCTGCACCATGCGCGCGTTGAGACCGCCACGGGCCGAGTGCAGGCCGGGCGTGTCGAGCAGCGCAATCTGGCAGCCCGGCCGCGTGACGACGCCGAGAATGCGCGATCGCGTGGTCTGCGGCTTGGGCGAAACGATGGCCAGCTTCTGCCCGAGAAGCCGGTTGAGCAGCGTGCTCTTCCCGACGTTCGGCCGCCCGACGATGGCCGCGAACCCCGCCCGATGCGGTCCCGGCGGCGCGGCGACAGACAAGCTACGGCGCCTTCTCGCTGCGCACGATCTCGACGCGCTCCAGCTTCACCTGCCCGTTGCCCGCGCGGGCGATCTTCGGCACCAGCTCGAACCCCTTCACCACCTCGCCGAAGATGGTGTGGCGGCTGTTGAGGTGCGGCGTGGGGACCTCGGTGATGAAGAATTGCGATCCGTTCGTGTTCGGCCCCGCGTTGGCCATCGCGAGGAGCCCGGGCTTGTCGAACTTGCGGCCGCTCTGGAACTCGTCCTTGAACCGGTATCCGGGGTCGCCGGTCCCGGTGCCGAGCGGGTCGCCGCCCTGGATCATGAAGTTCGGGATGACGCGGTGGAACACCGTTCCGTCGTAGAGCTTGTCGCGGCTCTTCTTGCCCGTGCGCGGATCGGTCCACTCCTTGGCGCCGGTGGCGAGGCCGACGAAGTTGGCGACGGTCTCGGGCGCGTCCTTCTCCAGCAGCCGGACGGTGATGTCGCCCTGGCTGGTCTTGAAGATGGCGTAGAGGTCGCCCTTGCCCTGCGGGATTCCGGTGCTCGGATTGGCCATGGTCTTGTCCTGTGCCCTTCCTTCGGGTTGTCCCGCCGGCTTCACCGCGCTGCTGGCGGATGGCTTCTTCTGCGGTGGCTTCGTCTCGGCTTTCGCGGCGCCTGCGGCGAAAGCGGCTACGGCGAGCAAGGGCAGGATGGTTCGCATGCGTCTGTACACTCCCGGCGAGGGGCGGCGAGCCTATAGCAAACTTACGACCTCCGCGCTGCGAAAAGCGCAGCGCCGGCGCAGACCGCCGGCGACTGATCAAAACCGCTTCTACGTGCCCGGCAGACCGGCGTCGAGCGCAGCCTTGGCGGCGGCCTGTTCGGCTTCCTTCTTCGTGCGGCCGGAGCCGCGCCCGAGCGCCACGCCCTGGAACTGGACCTCGACGTCGAAGGTCCGCGCGTGCTGCGGACCCGGCGCGTCGAGCACCTGGTACACCGGACCCGCGCGGTGCGCCCCTTGCAGCTTCTCCTGCAGCTCGGTCTTGTAGTCGCGGCCCAGAAGCCCGCAGCTGGCAGCGTCGAACAGCGGCGCGAGCAGGCGGTCGAGCACCTCCAGCGCGCTCTGCAGGCCGCGCGAAAGGTAGACGGCCGCCACCACCGCCTCGACCGCGTCGGCGAGCAGGCTTTGCTTCTCGCGCCCGCCGGTGCGCTCCTCGCCCCGCCCGAGCAGGAGCAGCTCGCCGAGGCCGACGTCGCGCGCCACCTGGGCGAGCGACTCCGCCTTGACGATGCTGGCACGCAGCCGCGTCAGGTCGCCTTCGGCAGCGAGCGGCTGGCGCTCGAAGCAGCGCATCGACACCGCCAGCCCGAGGACGGCGTCGCCGAGGAACTCGAGCCGCTCGTTCGACTCCATCGTCTCGCCCGCGAGCCTGCGCTCGTGGACGAAGCTGCCGTGCCGCAGCGCCTCGAGCGCCACTTCCCCCCGCAGCGATCCTTCCGGCAGTCCGAGCCGGGCGGTGAGCTGCGCCACTCGCTCGGAATCCGTCAGCTCGGGCATCGGCGCTGAAGCCTACCCTCGCGCCGCTTCCTCCGCCACGCTGTAAGGGTCCAGGTCGCGCCGGGCGATGCGGAGCGCCAGCTCGTCCAGGTGCGCGCCTTGCGAGCCGAGCCGCTCCACCGCTGCCCGCAGCATCCGGTCGCGCAGGATCTCGATCAACTCGTACCGGGCGCGCTGCGTCTCCCGCTGCAGCAGGCCGGGACCGGCCTTGAGCAGCTGGTAGTGAGCGTCGATCGCGCTCCACAGCTCGGCGGTTCCTTCTCCTTGCGAGGCGACGCACTTGACGATCGCGACGTCGCGGTCCTTCGCCGAAAGCTCCAGCATCTGCCGCAGGTCGCGCACCGTCCGGTCCGCGCCTTCGCGATCGGCCTTGTTCACGCAGAACAGGTCGGCGACTTCGAGGATGCCGGCCTTGATCGCCTGGATGTCGTCCCCGAGCCCCGGGACCACGACGACGACCGTCGTGTGCGCCAGCCGGCAGACCTCCACCTCGTCCTGGCCGACCCCGACGGTCTCGATGATGACGACGTCCTTCCCCATCGCGTCGAGCACGCGGACGCAGTCGCCCGTCGCGCGCGAGAGGCCGCCGAGCTGCCCTCGCGTGGCGAGGGAGCGGATGAACACCCCGGGATCGAGCGCGTGGTCCTGCATGCGGATGCGGTCGCCGAGGATCGCACCGCCCGTGAACGGGCTCGTCGGGTCGACCGCCACCACGCCGACCGTCTTCCCGAGTCCGCGTAGATGCGCAATGAGGCGGTCGACGAGCGTGCTCTTGCCCGCGCCCGGGTTGCCGGTGATCCCGATCAGCTGCGCGCGCCCGGTCGACGCGAAGAGGGCGCGAAGCTCCGGCTCGGCCGTTGGCTGGGCGTCGTCGATGAGGCGCATCAGTCGGGCGGCCGCCCGGACATCTCCCTGCAGGACGCGGTCGGCGAGCGCGCCCATCAGGCCTTCAGCAGGTCCCGCGCGATGATCAGCCTCTGCACCTCGCTCGTGCCCTCGCCGATGGTGCACAGCTTCACGTCGCGGTAGATGCGCTCCACCAGGAACTCTCGCGTGAACCCGTACCCGCCGTGGATCTGCACGCCGTGGGCGGCGGCGCGGCAGGCGGCCTCGCTGGCGAACAGCTTGCCCATCGAGGCTTCGGTCGTATAGGGCCGGCCCGCGTCGCACAACGCCGCAGCGCGATGGACGAGGAGCCGCGCCGCGTCCAGCTCGGTGGCCATGTCGGCCATCATCCAGCGCAACGCCTGGAAGTCGGCGATGGGCTTCCCGAACGCCTTGCGCTCCTTCGAGTACGCGATGGACTCCTCCAGCGCGCCGCGGCCGAGACCGACGCTGAGCGCGCCGATCGTGATCCGGCCCTTGTCGAGGATCTGCAGCGTGTCGAGGAAGCCGCGATCGACCTCGCCGACGCGGTTCTCGTCCGGCACCTCGACGTCTTCCAGGACCAGCTCGGCGGTGTCGCTGGAGCGCATCCCGAGCTTGCCGTGCAACGCGCGCTGCGAGAACCCGCGCATCCCGCGCTCGAGCACGAACGCGGTGATCCCCTTCTGCTTCTTCTCCGGGCTCGTCAGGGCAAGCACGACGAAGACGTCGCCGACCGAGCCCTGCGTGATGAACATCTTCGCCCCGTTGAGGACCCACTTCTTGCCCTTGCGCACCGCAGTGGTGCGCAGGCCGGCGGCATCGGACCCGCTGCCCGGCTCGGTGAGCGCCCAAGCCGCGAGCTTGCGGCCGGAGGCGACGTCGGGGATGTAGCGCTGGCGCAGCGCCTCCGAGCCGAAGCGGAGGATGTGCGAGGTGCCCAGGCCGTTGTGCGAGGCGACGGTGAGCGCCAGCGACCCGTCCCAGCGCGCGACTTCCTCGACGACCAGGGCGATGCTGACCGTGTCGAGCTGCGAGCCGCCCAGCTCCTCCGGAACGGCCATCCCCAAGAGGCCCAGCTCGCCGAGCTGCGCGACCACTTCGCGCGGGAAGCGTTCCTCGCGGTCCCACTCGACGGCGTGCGGCTTCACTTCCCGCACGCAAAAATCGCGCACCATCCCCGCCAGCTTTCGCTGGCTCTCCGTCGGCTCGAAGTCCATCCTCACTCCAGCAGTCGAGATGCAGCGCCCGCCCTAGCGACCCCGATTCTCCGTACCCTCTGTCGCGCCGCAAATCCACAGCAAACGGCGTGCTCTGCAGCGGACACCGGGCGTCCCGGCGGTCCCGGAGAGCGCAATGTCCAAGGTCGACTGGCTCATCGGCAGCGTGAAATAGGGGGACACCATACGTAATTCAGCGTGTCAGGGTCGACACGACGGCCCCGGCACGGAATTACGTATGGTGTCCCCGTCAATCAGACCGGGGTGACGCTGCGGCGTTTCGGCGAGCGGAGCCGCTCGCGCTGCGCCGCCGCCGCGAAGCGCGCGACGATCTCGGCGCGGAGGCGCTCGCCGGGCACGACGGCCTCCAGGACCTGCTCGGAGGCGAGCTTCAAGATGTCGATGTCCGCCTTGTATTCGTCGCGGAGCTGCTGCACGTAGGCGGCGCGCTCGCCCTCGGGCTTCTCCTGGATCTTGTTGTAGTAGACAGCGTTCACCGCCGCCTCCGGACCCATCACGGCGATCATCGCCTGCGGGAGCGCGATCGTGGCGTCCGGCTCGAACCCGGGCCCGCAGAAGGCGTAGAGGCCCGCTCCGTACGCCTTGCGGACCACGACGCACAGCTTGGGCACCGTCGCCTCGCTGACCGCCATGATCATCTTCGCGCCGGCGCGGATGATCCCCTCGCGCTCCACCTTCGTGCCGATCATGAAGCCGGGGACGTCCGCCAGGTACAGGAGCGGCACCCCGAACGCGTCGCACAGCCAGATGAACCGCGCGGCCTTGTCCGCGCTGTCGACGAAGAGCACGCCTCCTTTGTGCTTCGGCTGGCTGGCCACGATGCCCACGGGCCTGCCCTCGATGCGGGCCAGGCAGGTGATCACCTCGGGCGCGAACAGCTTCTTGATCTCGAAGATGCTGTCCTTGTCGACCAGCTCGCGGATGAGCGCGAACATGTCGAAGAACTTGTTCTGGTCGGGCGGGATCAGCTCCTCGATGCGCTTGCCGGACGCGGCGGGCGGGACGGGCACGGCGATCGGCACCGCCGACTCGAAGTTCTCCGGGAGGTAGCTGAGATACCGCTTGCCCGCCTCGATCGCTTCCTCCTCGGTCTTCACCAGCACGTCGCCACATCCCGAGACGGTGCAGTGCATGCGCGCGCCGCCCAGCTCCTCGAGCGTCACCTTCTCGCCGATGACCATCTCCGCCATGCGCGGCGAGCCGAGGTACATCGAGGCATTCCCCTCGACCATCACCACGACGTCGCAGAACGCGGGGATGTACGCTCCGCCCGCGGCGCTCGGTCCGAACAGCAGGCAGAGCTGGGGCACGAGCCCGCTCAGCTGGCACTGCAGGTAGAAGATGCGCCCGGCTCCGCGCCGGCCGGGAAACATCTCGAGCTGGTCGGTGATGCGCGCGCCCGCCGAGTCGACCAGGTAGACCATCGGGCAGCGCAGCTTCAGCGCCTGCTCCTGGATGCGGACGATCTTCTCCACGGTACGGCGGCCCCAGGACCCCGCCTTCACCGTCGAGTCGTTGGCCATCAGCGCGACCAGCCGGCCGCCGATCTTCCCCAGCCCGGTGACGACGCCGTCCGCTGGCAGGTCAGGGTCGAGCGCGTTGGCGAGCGCGCCATCCTCGACGAAGCTGCCGGCGTCGAGCAGCAGGCGGACCCGCTCGCGGGCGAACAGCTTCCCCTGCTCGGCGTTCTTCTGGTGGTACTTGGGCGCGCCGCCCTTCTCGATGCGCTGCAGCTCCGACTTGATCTTCGCGTCCGAGGACATGGCGCGCGCCTTGTAGCAGAGCGCGCCCGGCGGCGCTAACGCCGATCCCCGCGTCGTGGACCGCGATCAGCCGTCCTGTGCGGGGTCGAACAGCTTCACGGCGACGACGTCTCCGCGGTAGCGGATGTCGCGCAGCTCGACGATGCGGAAGCGCTCCACCGGACGTTGCATCCCCGCCTGGACGTCGTACTCGATCCAGAGGGTACCGTTCTCGTCGTCGGTCCGGTACCAGAGGTACTGCGCGTCCCGGGTCATCTCCACGCTCGAGGCCCAGTCGTATGGCGAATCCCTCTCCAGCGCCGACTCGGGCCGGTCGGGATTGAACCAGGGCGCCTGGTAGAGCCAGGCGACGTTTCCGTCGTGGTAGCGGACGGCGAGCGCCCTGCAGCTGTCGCCGAGCCGGCCGTAGCACTCGACGGCAGCGACCGGCTTCCCGTCGCAGAAGATCTCCCTCCCCTGTACAGCCGGCCTGCAGCCGCCGAACCGATGGACGCGCCCCGGCCGGGACGCGGTACAAGCGACGAGCAGCGCGAACGCGCACAGGATCGGCACCCTGCGGGCACGCATGCCCGGGACGATAGCATGTCCGACTCGCGGCGGAAGCCCCCCGGCTGTGGACCCGGCGGGCCCGTATGCTTGAGAACAGTGCCCGCTGGGGTACGATCGAGCGGCGATGCCCAGGCGGAAGCCGCGCGAGGGCGGCGACACGGCCGTCGCGACCGAGAAGAAGACGAAGACCGCGCGGCCGCGTCTCTGGCGCGTGCTCCTCCACAACGACGACTTCACCACCATGGAGTTCGTGGTGAAGGTCCTCGTGGAAATCTTCGCCAAGACCCCGGCGGAGGCCACTGACCTGATGCTCCAGGTCCATCACCGTGGCGCCTGCGTGGCGGGCGTGTACACTTACGAAGTTGCGGAGACCAAGGTTGCCGCGGTCGAGCAGATGGCGCGACAGGCCGAGTTCCCGTTCCTGTGTACGATGGAGCGGGACGAGTAGCGAGGCGGACGAGGAATGGCGCTGAGCATCACCAAGGAGCTGGAGTCGACCCTGGGGCTGGCATTCGCGGAGGCGAAAGCCCGGCGGCACGAGCACGTGACGCTGGAGCACCTCTTGTACGCGCTGCTCCGCGACCCGGTCGCCGCCCGCATCCTGCGCGCATGCGGGGCCCGGCTGCCGGAGCTGCGGCGCGAGCTGGAGCAGCACCTCGACGACTCGCAGCCGTCGCTGCCGCGCGGCGCCGATCGCGAGCCCGAGCACACCCAGGCATTCAAGCGCGTGCTGGAACGGGCAGCGCTGCAGGTACAGTCGAGCGGGAAGGAGCAGATCGACGGCGGCAACGTCCTCGTCGCCTTCTATCGCGAGCGCGACTCGCATGCCGTCTACCTGCTGGAGCGGCAGGGGATCACCCGCCTGGACCTCCTCCGGTACATCTCGCACGGCGCGCTCAAGGTCCGCGACCCCTCGGCGATGCGGCAGTACGAGGAGGGGGAGCCCGGCGCGGATCGGCAGCAGCACGCGCACGACGACGAGGACGAAGAGGGTCCGGCCGACGATCCGCTGGGCGCCTACTGCGTCGACCTCGTCGCGCGCGCTGCGGCCGGGAAGATCGACCCTCTGGTCGGCCGCGTGGCGGAGCTGGAACGGACCATCCAGATCCTCTGCCGGAGGCGCAAGAACAACCCGATCTTCGTCGGCGAATCGGGCGTGGGGAAGACCGCCATCGCCGAGGGCCTGGCGCTCCGGCTGGCGGAGAACGGCGTCCCGGCGGTGCTGAAAGGCGCTCCGCTCTACGCGCTCGATCTCGGCGCGCTGCTCGCCGGCACCAAGTTCCGCGGCCAGTTCGAGGAGCGCCTCAAGGGCGTGGTGAAGGCCCTCGCGCAGAAGCCCGGCGCGATCCTCTTCATCGACGAGATCCACATGCTGGTCGGCGCCGGCGCGACCAGCGGCGGCTCGATGGACGCGTCGAACCTGCTCAAGCCCGCCCTGGCCGACGGGTCGCTGCGCTGCATCGGCTCGACCACCTTCCACGAGTTCAAGGCGAGCTTCGATCGAGACAAGGCGCTCGCCCGCAGGTTCCAGAAGATCGAGATCCTGGAGCCCTCGCACGACGAGTCGGTGCAGATCCTCCAGGGCCTCAAGTCGCGCTACGAGGAGCACCACGGGGTGAAGTTCAGCGAGGAGGCGCTCAAGGCGGCGGTCGAGCTGTCCGCCAAGCACCTCGTCGACCGCCACCTGCCGGACAAGGCGATCGACGTGCTCGACGAAGCCGGCTCGCTGCAGCGGATGCAGCCTGCCGAGAAGCGCGTCGCGGTGATCGCCGTCCCGGAGATCGAGCAGGTGGTGGCGAAGATCGCGCGCATCCCGCCGCGCAGCGTCTCGGCCGACGACAAGACGGCGCTCAAGAGCCTCGCGCCCGAGCTGAAGAAGGTCGTCTTCGGTCAGGACGCGGCCATCGAGGCGCTCGCCTCCGCCATCCTGCTCTCCCGGAGCGGGCTCGGCTCGCCCACCAAGCCCATCGGCAGCTTCCTCTTCAGCGGACCCACCGGAGTGGGCAAGACGGAGCTGGCGCGGCAGCTCGCGCGCATCCTCGGCGTGCCGCTCATCCGCTTCGACATGTCGGAGTACATGGAGAAGCACACGGTGAGCCGGCTGATCGGCGCGCCCCCGGGCTATGTCGGATTCGACCAGGGCGGGCTGCTCACCGACGCCATCCGCAAGTCGCCGCACGCCGTGCTGCTCCTCGACGAGATCGAGAAGGCGCACCACGACTTGTTCGACCTGCTCCTCCAGGTCATGGACCACGCCACGCTGACCGACAACAACGGCCGCGCGGCCGACTTCCGCCACGTGGTGCTGATCTTCACCACCAACGCGGGCGCGCGCGAGATGAGCTCCGCGCGTCTCGGCTTCGGCGCCGCCGGACGGCCCGACCTCGTGGTCGGCACCGGCGCGGGCGACTCGCAGGTGACCGTGGACGGCGGGCGCGGAGGCGGTCCGGCGAAGGCCGCCATCGAGCGGACGTTCAGCCCGGAGTTCCGCAACCGCCTCGACGGCTGGATCGCGTTCAGCGGGCTGCCGCGCGACGTCATCCTCCGCGTGGTCGACAAGCAGGCCGACGAGCTCCGCGCCCAGCTGCGCGAGAAGAACGTCGAGTTGCAGCTCTCGGAACCGGCGCGGAACTGGCTGGCGGACCACGGATTCTCGCCGCAGTTCGGCGCCCGCCCGATGGCGCGGCTGCTCCAGCAGGTGATGAAGAAGCCGCTGGCGGAGCGGATCCTCTTCGGCGACCTGCAGGCCGGGGGCACCGTCCTGGCCGACGTGGCCGACGACAAGATCGAGCTGCGTCTGCTCACTGCACGCGCGTAGGCGTTCCCACATCAGCCGAGCCCGCCGCAGCGCCGGCTACTCGCGCCTGCGGTCATTTGGGTACGCCGGTTTCTAGCTGCGTACATTTCTTTCGCAGTACAGCACCGGCATGCGATTCCTCCCGCTGGCGCTGGCGCTCGCACTGCCCGCCTCCGCTTTCGCGCAAGACAGGGAGGGACCGCCCAAGCCGCCGCCGCGGATGCCGGTCGACGAGACGCCGACGCAGTACGCTTGCACGCTCGAGCGGCTGCTCCGGGGCGAGCGCTGCACGTTCGAATTCGATCCGCAGCCCGGCGAGCCCTCCGAGCCGACCGCGCGCGAGAACTCCCGCGCCGCGGCGGTCGCCGCCCGATATTGCGCCGCTGCGGCCACCCCGGTGACCGACGAGCGATCCGACGCGACGCTGCGGAAGATGTGCGAGGACGAGATCGCGCGGATCGCGCTCGACGTGTGCTCGCTCGAGGGGCGGCTTCCGCTGCGCGATTCCCACGGACGCGTGGCGAGCGCCGCGAGCGAGTGCGTCGACTCCCTCGGTCACGTGCTGGCCCGGACGCGCACGATGGCCGGCATGGCGCTGAGCTGCTGTCGCTGCCTGGCGGCAGAGCACTGCGCCGTCCCTGCGTCGCAGTGCAACAGCGAGGTCGTGGACCTTTCTCCTGGTGAGGCCCTGAAGGCGTGCCTGGAGAAGTCGTGCGAGAGCGCGTGTTCGGTGGCGCAGTACCAGGCACCCCCGAAGCTCAAGCCCTATCCGCCGCTTCCGCCTTACCCGCCGTACCCGTATCCCTACCCGCCGTACCCGTACCCTCCGCCCTATTGGCCGCATCGGCATCCGCCGTATCCCCCGTATCCGCGCCTCGCCACCCCACGGCACCGGCCGATGCGCCAGACCAGCTCGGGAATTCCCCGGAACGTCCAGGAGACCCGATGATGAAGTGCGTCCGTTCCGTTCTCGCCCTCGTCTTCGTCGCAGCTTGCGCGTCCCAACCGCGGAACGGGGAGTCGTCCGCCACCGCGCCCGAGCCGCTTCCCGTCGACCTCGCTGCCGCGCCGGCCAAGCCGCCCTCGACCTTCAACGCGCGCGTCTGGGTCAGTTGGCAGGAGACCGCCATGGACTGCGAGGCTTCCGCGCGCGCCATGCGGCAGTCGAATCCCGCCCACTCCTGGGAAGCGCTGCGCGCGTGCATCGAGATCGGCCGCTTCAACCGCGGGCCGTTCACGCAGATCGCCTTGCTCACCTCGTACTGGGACGAGGAGCTGCGCACCCGGTCCGACGCGGCACGCGTCGTCGGCCAGGTGATCGCGAACCGCGGCGGCGACGTCGACGGCGACATCTCGCGCCTGCAGAAGGTCCGCATGCCCGTCTTCACGCTCGGCGCCGCGATGAAGCAGCCCGACGTCTACAAGGGCCGCTACGTGATCATCCGCGCGCGGCTGTTCGACGTGAAGATGGACGAGAAGAACGCCACCGCCATGCTGGCGGAGACGTCGATGAAGCCCGCGGAAGCCCTGCGCGACAACGGCGACGTCTACGTGTCCTCGTACAACCGGTCGGGTTCCTACAGCGGTTCGGGCTCGGCAGCGGGCTCGTACCAGACGGACCGCTCCGGCAGCGGGCGGGGAAGCTATTCGTACAGCGGCGAGAGCGGCTACAGCTCGGCGGGATCGTCCACGTCGGGATACGCGAAGCGCTTCTACGAGAACGTGGTGCATCCGACCGGCCGGCAGGCGCTGGGGAGGCTGCCCGAGGCGGATCCGTTCCTCGAGCCGAACAAGGAATTCGTCTTCGTCGCCCGCTTCGACGGCTCCCGCCCGGCGAACGCGCCGAACACCGGGCCGATGGCAGCCCTGACGATCTTCACCTACTACTCGCCGGGCGCGCTGCTGCTCGAGTAACGCCTCAGCGCCCCTTCCAGCGCGGCGGGCGCTTCTCGGCGAACGCCGCCAGCCCTTCGAGGCGGTCCTCGCTGCGCAGAGCCTCGTCGTAGTGCGCCCGCTCGCGCTCGAGCGCGGCGTCGAGCGGAAGGTCCCACGCCTCCTCCAAGGAGGCTTTCGCAGCGGCGACGGCGACGGGAGCGTTGGCGGCGATCTCGTGGCCGATCGCCACCGCCGCGGAGACGGACTCGCCCGCCGCGCTGATCCGGCTCGCCAGGCCGATGCGCAGGGCCTCTTCGGCGTCCACGCGGCGCGCGGTCAGGATCAGGTCGCGAGCGCGGCCCATCCCGATGACGCGCGCGAGCCGCACCGTACCTCCGCCGCCGGGGATGACGCCGATGCGCACCTCGGTGAGGCCCATCTGCGCCGCCGGATCCAGCACGCGCAGGTCGCAGGCGAGCGCCAGCTCGCAGCCGCCGCCGAGGGCGAGCCCGTTGACCGCCGCGATCCAGGGCTTCCTGCAGCGCTCCACCTCGCGCAGGCCGCCGTGCAGCTCGACGAGCCAGCGGCGGACGTCGTCCTCCGTCCAGCCGCGCCGCTCCTTCAGGTTCGCTCCGGCGCAGAAGGCGCGCGAGCCCGCGCCGGTCAGCACCACCGCGCGCACCTGCGCGTCCGCCGCTGCCCTCTGCGCCTCGGCGCCGAGCTCCGCGACCAGCGCGCGCGAAAGGACGTTCATGCGCGCCTCGCCATCGATGGTCAGCACGCGGACGGGACCGCGATCCTGGCTCCTTAGCTCGGCCATGGAGTCAGGTCGCAGCGACGGGGGGCGCCTCCCCCGGTGAGCGGCGTCCCAGCGCGGCCTGCAGCCTCCGGCCGGTGAGCTTGTGCCCGATCAGCTCCTGCGCGAGCGCGCCCGCGTCGACGAGCTTGTCGAGGTCGACGCCGGTCTGGATGCCCATCTCCGTGCACATGCTCGCCAGGTCCTCGGTGGCGAGGTTGCCCGCCGCGCCGGGCGCATAGGGACATCCGCCGGTGCCGCCGATCGACGTGTCGTAGGTCGCGATGCCCATCTCGAGTCCCACCAGGCAGTTCGCCAGCGCCGTGCCGTGCGTGTCGTGCAGGTGCATGGCGAGCTGGTCCGCCCGGAACTCCTTCAGGAACAGCTCGAGGATGCCCCGGGTCTGCAGCGGGTTGCCGACGCCGATGGTGTCGCCGAGCGACAGCTCGTCGCAGCCCATGTCGCGCAGCTGCCTTGCGATCGCAAGCGCACGCTGCGGGTCGACCTTTCCCTCGTACGGGCAGCCCCACACCGTGCTCAGGTACGCGCGCACCGAGACGCCCGCCTTCCGCGCGACCGGGACGATCTCGCCGAACTGCCGCAGCGACTCCGCGACCGATTTGTTGGTGTTCTTCAGGTTGTGGCCCTCGGTCGCGGACATGAAGACGGCGACTTCCTTCAGCCCCGCGGCGATGGCGCGGTCCAGGCCCGTGCGGTTGGGGACGAGCGCGCTGTAGCGCACGCCGGGCACGCGCGGCGCGCGCCGGGCGACCTCGTCGGTATCCGCGAGCTGCGGGATCCAGTCGGGCCGCACGAAGCTGCCGACCTCGATGCGACGCAAGCCGGCGGCGACCAGTGCCGCGATGAGGCGGACCTTGGCCTCGACCGGCAGGCTCACGGCCTCGTTCTGCAGCCCGTCGCGCGGGCCGACTTCGACGAGCGTGACGCGCGCCGGGTACACGATCAGCTCCGCGGCTTCACGTTGCCCCGCACCCACTCCGCGATCGATCGGGTGCTGGCGCCAGGCGTGAAGATCTCCGCCACGCCCATCTTCTTGAGAGGCTCGATGTCGGAGTCGGGGATGATGCCTCCGCCGAAGACGAGGACGTCCGCGGCGCCCTCTTTCTTGAGCAGCTCGATCACGGCGGGGAACAGCGTCATGTGCGCGCCGGACATGATGGACAGGCCGATCGCGTCGGCGTCCTCCTGCACCGCGGTGGCGACGATCATCTCGGGGGTCTGGTGCAGACCCGTGTAGATGACCTCGAAGCCCTCGTCGCGGAGCGCCCGGGCGATGATCTTCGCGCCGCGGTCGTGACCGTCGAGACCTGGCTTGGCGACCAGGATGCGGACCTTCCGTGCAGTGTCGGCCATCGAGGGAAAGATAACCGATGGGCTGCGCGCCCGGAAGATTTGCGGCCTGGACAGTCGGGCGGACGACTGCTTAAGGTCGGACCATGAGCGCCAAGGTCCAGTTGATCTGGAAGCCCGGCTGAACGGGGTGCATGAAAGCGCGGGAGTTTCTCGCGCAGAAGCTGGGCGAAGAGGTCGATCTGCGGAACGTCCTCAAGGAGCCGCTCTCGGTCGAGGAGCTCCGGCGCCTCGCCTCGCGCGTGGGCGGCGTCGACGAGCTGGTCGCGCCGAAGCGCCGGGCAGAGGCGGAAGGCCTGCACGCGGAGAAGCTGCTCCGCTGGCTGGCAGAGGACGGCGCGCGGCTGCGCCGGCCGATCGTGGTGACCGGCAGCAAGGTCACGCTCGGATTCACCGAGGACACGCGCAAAGAGCTCGAGGCCGTGCTCACTTCTCCAGCAGCGCGATGAGCTGCGGGGTCGTCTCGGTGAGCGGCTCGTGGAGGCGCACGAACCGCAGCCCGGCGACGTATGCGAGCGCGGCGAGCGCGTCCGGCTGGTAGTAGCGGATACGGAAGTGCGCCGAGAGGACCTCGCCCGAGTCCAGGCGCAGCGTCTTGCGCACGTGGTCGACCGACCCGTCGAAGTGCCCCTCCTCGACCACGCGGCCCAGGCCGGGGATCTCGTGCTCGGTCCTCGCGTCCGGTTCCTTGGCCAGCCGCAGCGGGTTGTCCGTCGTCAGGACCAGCGTGCCGCCGGCGCGGAGCACGCGTCCGGCCTCGACCAGCGCCAGCGCGGCGTCCTCCTCCGAGCCGAGGAACATCGAGCTGTAGAAGCAGAAGGCGGCCGCGAGGCTTCCCTGGTGGAACGGCAGCGCCCGCAGGTCGGCCTGAACCAAGGCAGCCGCCGGTGCCTCCGCTCGCGCCTCCGAGAGCAGCAGCGCGCTGCGGTCGATGCCGACCGCGCGGTGCCCGAATTGCAACAGCTCGCGCAGATGCCGGCCGTAGCCGCACCCTAGATCCGCGACGGACTTTCCGGGCTCCACCTGTGCAAGTTGCAGCGCGACATAGACGTCCTGCTGCGCGAGCCGGCGCGGCGCGAGGCGGCGCGTGGTCTCGAGGAAGATGCGATCGGCGTCGCTCACGGCCGCCGCGGGATGCCTGCGGGCGGCTCGACCCACTCGTCGGCCCAGCGCTCGAGGCCGCGCAGCACGCGCCCGAGCGCCTCCCCCTTTCGGGTGAGACTGTACTCCACGCCCACCGGGGGACCGGACAGGACCCGGCGCTCCACCACGCCGGCCTCCTCCAGCTCCTTGAGGCGCTCCGAGAGCATCCGTTCGCTGACGACCTGCAGCACCTCGGCGAGCTCGCCGAACCGCAGCGGACCGTCGAGCAGGACGTGGAGGACCAGCGTCGTCCACCGTTTCCCGAGGAGGTCGACGGCGACCTGGAACCGCGGGCACAACTCGGTGCTGTACCTGCGCGCTCTCATCTCTCTCCGAGTCTAACCACCGCGCAACCGATGCGCGAATCTCCTCGACGCTGCCCGCGAATCCCGCCCGGCAGCTCCGGCATCGTAGCTTCCGAAACGTAAGCAACAACCTTTCCGTAAGGAGAAGCCATGGCGACCTGGAGCATCGACACCGGCCACTCGGCCATCCACTTCGGCGTGCGGCACATGATGTTCACCAAGACGCGCGGCCGCTTCACCCGCTGGAACGGCGAGTTGCGGCTCGAGCCGGCAAACCTTTCCGAATCGAGCGTCGAGGTGACGATCGACGCTTCCAGCATCGACACCGGCGACGCCCAGCGCGACGCTCACCTCCGCTCGGCCGACTTCCTCGACGTGGAGAAGTTCCCCAGCCTCACCTTCCGCAGCCGGAGGATCGAGGATCTCGGCGAGGGCAAGCTGCAGGTCCACGGCGACCTGACCATTCGCGGCGTCACCCGCCCGGTGGCGCTGGAGACGGAGTACGCGGGCCGCGTGAAGGATCCGTGGGGCAACGACCGCGCCGGATTCACCGCACGGACGAGCATCGATCGCACCGACTTCGGCCTGCGCTGGAACGTGCCGCTGGAGACCGGCGGCCTGGTGGTAGGGAACAAAGTCGAGATCGAGCTGGAAATCGAAGCCGTCGCCGCAGCGGCCACGAAGGCGGCCTGAGTCCGACGACGCTGGTAGTGCCGGGTACGCCTAGAAGCTGCCCTTCTCCCGGTACGCGCCCCAGACCTTGCGGAAGACGTCGCAGACCTCTCCCAGCGTGCAGTACGCCTTGACCGCCTCGAGCACGGGGACCATCAGGTTCTTGCGCTCGTCGCGGCAGGCGGCCTCGACCGCGCGCAGCTTCTCCTGCACGGCCGCCTGGTTGCGGGAGCGCTTGACTGCCTGGAGCCGCTCGATCTGGTCGTGGGCGACCTTCTCGTCGATCTTCAGGATCGGGATCGGCTCGTCGCCGTCCGCCCTGAACGCGTTCACGCCGACGATCTTGCGCTCGCCGCTCTCCACCTCGCGCTGGAACTGGTAGGCGCTCTCGGCGATCTCGCGCTGCGGGTAGCCTTCCTCGATGGCGCGGATGATTCCGCCGAGCTGCGCGATCTTGTCGAGGATCTGCAGCGCGCGCTTCTCCATCTCGTCGGTGAGGTACTCGACGTAGTAGCTGCCGGCGAGCGGGTCCACCACCCGGTCCACGCCGCTCTCGTACGCGATGATCTGCTGCGTGCGCAGCGCCAGCCGCACGGAGTCCTCGGTGGGCAGCGCGTAGGTCTCGTCGAGCGAGTTGGTGTGGAGCGACTGCGTTCCGCCCAGCACCGCCGCGAGCGCCTGCAGCGCGGTGCGCACGACGTTGTTGTACGGCTGCTGCGCGGTCAGAGACACGCCCGCGGTCTGCGCGTGCGTGCGCAGGCTCAGGCTGATCGGCTTCTTCGCCCCGAACCGGTCGCGCATGGTGCGCGCGTAGATGCGCCGGGCGGCGCGGAACTTGGCGATCTCCTCGAAGAAGTCGTTGTGCACGTCCCAGAAGAAGCTGAGGCGCTGCGCGACATCGTCCACGTCCAGGCCGCGCTTGATGCATTCCTCGACGTAGCCGAACCCGTCGGCGAGC
>Ga0114129_10002553_pt1 | contig 25293 bp, 25 predicted proteins | sample RhiMetdeltSRZDD1_FD_80071 | JGI IMG/M metagenome (GOLD analysis project Ga0114129, IMG submission 80071) | Populus rhizosphere microbial communities from Tennessee, USA - Rhizosphere MetaG P. deltoides SRZDD1 (version 2) (version 2) | ecosystem: Host-associated > Plants > Roots > Rhizosphere >...
CGTGCCCTCGGAGCTTGTGTTCGATCAGAGCCTCGGCGACCTCTTCGTCTGCCGCGTAGCCGGAAATGTGCTCGACCCGATGGTCGTGGGGTCGATCGAGTACGCCGTCGTGGAGTTCTCGCCACTTCTGGTCGTCGTGATGGGACATGAGCGCTGCGGCGCCGTGACCGCGGCCGTCGAGCTCGTGAACGGCGGTGGAAGCCCGGGAGGCAGCATCCACGCGGTGGTCGACGCCCTCGCGGCGGTTCTCGAACCCGGGATGAGCGTGGCCGACGGCGTGCGCGCGAACGTCCTGGCCGGTGCACGGGCTCTTCCCGAGCGGAGTGCGATCGTTCGGCGCGCGGTGGAAGCGAATGCGCTGCGGATCGTCCAGGCCGAGTACTCGCTCGACTCGGGGCGGGTCGTGGTCCTCTAGAGCGGCGCGCCGTACAGCGCGAACCAGCGCGAGAGATCCTGCTCGATCGGCATCTCGCCCTCGAGCTTGGCCTTCAGCTCGAGCTCCTCGGCGTTCGGCACGGGGGAAACCAGGTTTCCCCCGTGAACCCCCTTCTTAATTCAGAGCGGCGCGCCGTACAGCGCGAACCAGCGCGAGAGATCCTGTTCGATGGGCATCTCGCCCTCGAGCTTGGCCTTGAGCTCGAGCTCCTCGGCGTTGTCACGCTCCTTCTCGCCCTTCGGCACGAACGGCCAGAACGTGCCCAGCTTGTAGCCGTAGATCCAGTACACCGGAACCTTGGGGCCGTCGAAGCGGAAGACCCCGGCGAGCAGCTGCGACCCGAACCCGCGACTGATCAACTCGGTCGCAATGAGGTGAACCGTGTTGACGAGATCCTCGAAGTCGGAATCGTGGATGACGAGCCACTCGAACCCGAAGTCATCGGATTTGCGTTCGACCTTCGAATTCGACTGCTGCGCGGCGAAGTCGAGGAGCTCCTGGAGCTCGTTCTCGGCGCGCACGAACTCGCCGGCCGAGAGAGGCTTGAAACAGAGCGCCGCAACGCGGGCGGGCTTCAGCCCGAGCTCGGCCTCGAGGGTGATTCGCGCCGTCGAGATCGCGAAGAGCCGGTCGCTCTTCGCGTCCTTGAGCTTCTTCCGCCCGAAGAGGACGTCGGTGAAGCCCATGTGGTCCGGCCGGTTCCCCTTACCGGATTTCTGACGCGCGAAAAGCGAGCCAGGCCAGGACGCAGGGAGACCCTGTGCCGGTGGCACAGGGGCGACCGAGGACGACGCCTGGCGAAGCCTTTGCAGCCGTCCAGAAACCGGTGGAGGTGGCCGGCCGGGCCACGTGCTACTGAACCGGCTTGCCCATCTCGCGGGCGATCTCGGACAGGCGGGCGAGTCGCTTCTCGAGAGGCGGGTGGGTCGCAAAGAGCTCGGCGGCCGCGGCTTTCACGTTCGTCGGGACGATGAAGAACGCGTTCATCGTCTCGACCTCGCGGAGGTCGCGCTGCGGAATCTGCATCATCCCGCTCGCGATCTTCTGCAGCGCGCTCATCAGGTTTTCGGGCGCGCCCGTGATGAGGGCCGAGCCCCGGTCGGCCGCGTACTCGCGGTAACGCGAGATCGCGCGGATGAGCAGGTAGCTGATGAAGTAGGTCAGCAACGAGACGAGGAAGATGATGAGCCAGACCGGGACACCTCCGGTGTCGCGTCCGCGGTCACCCCCACTGAAGAGACCGCCGTACAACCCGAACCGAGTCAGCAGGCCCGCCAGCATCGCGAAGAAGCTCGCCAGCGTCATGACCAGCACGTCGCGGTTCGCGATATGCGAGAGCTCGTGGGCGAGGACGCCCTCGACCTCGTGCGGCTCGAGCCGGCGCCACAGCCCAGTGGTCACGGCGACGACAGCATGCTTGGGGCTGCGGCCGGTCGCGAACGCGTTGGGGACGTCCGTGTCGATCACGGCCACCCGCGGCTTGGGCAGGTCCGCCATCGCGCACAATCGCTCGATCATGCCGTGCAGCTCGGGCGCCTCCTGCTCGCTCACGACCTTGGCGCCGGAGGCGGCCAGGGCGAGCTTGTCGGAGGTGAAGTACTGGAAGACCGCCAGCCCGACGACGATCAGCAGCATCGGGATGAGACCGACGTTCAGGACCTGAAACAGAACTACGGCAAAGCCCACGTACAGCGCGCCGAGCAGCGCGCCTGTGAACAGCATCCGGAAGGAAAGACCGGCGTCGCGACCGTAGGACTTGCGTTTCATCGAAAATCGCGCTCCTTGAAGTGGATTGGAGTAATCGTAGCGTCGCTCTGCCTGGTGACGGCCACATCAGCGGCGGCCGCAGTGGGGCTCGTGGCCACCAGGGGCGAGCCTCTCCACCGCATCCAGCTGGGCGGCCCGGAGGGTCTCCTGACCTCGACTTCCACCCGGATCGCGGGGCTCATCGCGGCTGACGATCTGCGGCACCCGGAGCGGCTGGGAGTGCTCGTCGTGCCGAATGCCACAGCCCGGGTGGCGGCCCTCCAACGCCGCTTCGACCAGCTCCACAGTGCTCGCCGGTGGGCGTACGTCATGCTCGCCGTCCTCACGATCGGGGCGATCCTTGTTGCGCTCCGGCTGCGCACGGGATTCACGCGGCGCTTCTGCGTTGCCGTCGCACCGGTGATGCTCACCGTCTCGCTCCTGCTCAGCCTCGCAGGAGCGGCGCGTCCGGAGGTGATCCTGCCGGTGCTCGGGCTCGGCTCGATTGCGCTGGCCGCCGCCGTTGCGCTGCCGCGGCGCCTGATCGTGTACCTCGGGCCAGCGATCCTCGCCCTCTTCCTCGTCGTCATGTGGAGCTGGCCGGAGACGTCCGGCTTCGCCGCCCTGGGCCCCCGCCCCGAGCAGGGCGGTCGCTTCTACGGGATCACGAACCTCGAGGAAACCGTCCTGCTGGCCATCTCGCTCTTCTCGGCGGCCGAGCTCGGCCTCGCCTCCGTCCTCCCGATCGGCGCGCTCGCGCTCGTCACGGTGGGATGGAGCCGCACGGGAGCCGACGGGGGAGGGCTGCTCGTGTTTGCGGCAGCCTTCGCCTTCCTCACCCTGCGGCTCTGGGGGCCTATCACCATGAGGCGAGTCGTAGTAGCGCTGGGCCTCGGGATCGCGCTCGTCTTCGCCTTCATCGGCATCGATGAGGCAAGCGGAGGCCACAGCCACGTCACGCGCGCGTTCGAGAAGGGCCCGGCCGGCTGGTTCGGCGATTTGGGACACCGCCTGCACCTGTCGGCCGACAGGCTGAACACCTGGCACGCCGCACTGGTCTTCGCCGTCGCACTTGTAGCGCTCGTCTGGCTCGCCGTCCAGCGCCCGCGGTCGGCGATGCTCGACGCGTTGCTCGCCGGAGTGGCGGTTTCGCTCCTCGTGAACGACTCCCCCACCGATGTTGCCGCCGCCGGCGCCATCGCCGGATTCGTCCTGTGGACGTGGACGGCGACCAGATACACTCGCGCCCGTGCGCTGGCTGATCCCGATCCTGGCCGCGGCGGCCCTCCTGGCGGCGGGATGCGGCTCGGAGGGCCAGACGAAGGCCCTGCCCGAGACCGTCGTCGGCTCCACCCCGACTCAGACAACGGTGGCAAAGGGCAACGCGCAGGCCGGTAAGCAGGTCTTCACGTCTCAGGGCTGCGGCTCGTGCCACACGTTCGAGCCGGCCGGCTCGAGCGGCAACGTCGGCCCGAATCTGACCGAGGCCTTGAAAGGCAAGGACGCTGCTTTCATCGACCAGTCGATCGTGGATCCGAACGCCGTCGTCGCGGCCGGCTACCAGCCGAACATCATGCCCCAGACCTACGGGTCGTCGCTCTCTGCCAAGCAGATCGCCGACCTGGTCGCCTTCTTGCAGACGAAGTAACGATGAGCTCCTCGCGCTCCTGGGGCGCCCGCTGGCAAGGGAGGCAAACCGGCGGCGCGCAGGACGGTACATCCCAGTACAGCCACGCGTCGCCGGTGCAGCATCCCGCAGCGAGCGGCGCCACGCGGCCGGCGCTGCCGGGCTTCGCCCAGCCGGGACGGCCGCCGTCCAGGAGTGCGAGGTGATCGATCTGCGCGCTGCGCGGGCGAACCCGGACGAGTACCGGGCGGCCATCGCGCGCAAGGGCTACGCCCAGCAGTTCGACGAGCTGCTGGCCGCAGATGCGCGCTGGCGCGAGCTCGTCCCGCGGGTCGACGAGCTGCGCAGCCGCCAGAAGCTGAAGGGCAAGCCCACGCCCGAGCAGGTGGAGGAGCTGAAGCAGGTGAAATCAGACCTCCAGCGGTTGGAGGCAGAGCTGTCCGCGGCCGAAGCGGCGCGCGACGAGCTGCTGCGCGTCGTCCCCACTCCCCCGCACGATTCGGTCCCGGACGAAGCGGAGGGAGACGCCGAGGGTCAGATCGTCCGCCTGGTCGGCGAGCCGCCCGAGCTTGTCGATCCGAAAGAGCACCTCGAGCTGGGCGAGTTCGATATGGAGCGGGGGGCGCGCCTGTCTGGCTCGCGGTTCGGCTACATCGTGGGCGACGCCGCCAGGCTCACGCTCGCGCTCTATCACTTCGCGCTCGACCGGGTCGGCGCGCAAGGCTTCATCCCGGTGATCCCGCCGGTTCTCGTGCGGGAAGAGGCGATGTACGGGACGGGATTCTTTCCCGCGGAGCGTTTCGAGATCTACGAAGTAGCCGGCGAGGGCCTCTACCTCACCGGCACGTCTGAGGTCGCGCTGGCGGGCTTGCACATGGGTGAGATATTGGACGCTGAGAAACTGCCCCTGCGCTACACCGGCTTCTCGACCAACTTCCGGCGCGAGGCGGGTGCGGCCGGCCGGGATACGCGCGGGATGTTCCGCGTCCACCAGTTCAACAAGGTGGAGATGTTCGCCTACGTCCTCCCGGAGGAGTCGTGGGCCGAGCTCGAGCGACTGCTGGAGATCGAGGAGTCGCTCGCCCGCGAGCTCGAGCTCCCCTACCGGGTCGTCAACATCGAGGCCTCGGAGCTGAGCGCCGCGGCGGCCAAGCGCTACGACGTCGAGGCATGGTTTCCCTCACAGGAGCGCTACCGCGAGATCACGTCGACCATGAATGCAACCGACTACCAGGCTCGGCGGCTCGGTATCCGCTACCGCGCCGAGGGTGGGACGGAGTACGTCCACACCCTCAACGGCACGGCGGTAACGGATCGATGGGCCCTCGCCGTTCTGGAGAACTTCCAGGGCGAAGTGCCCGACGTCCTGCGCGACTTCGGCGCGCCGGACGCGGTTAGAACCGCTCGCTGACCCCGGTCTTCTGGCGGCCGTAGTAGTCGCCGAGACTCGACCGGTAGCCCTCGCTCTTGAACGTGTCCTCATCGAACTCGGGCGCGTTCTTGATCTCGTCCTTCGTCAGGCTAACGTGGACCTTCTCCTCGTTGGGGTCGATTCGCTCGATGGCCCCGGCCGGGATCATGGTCTTCTTGCCGAAGATCCACGGACCTGTGTCGACGACGATGAAGTTCGCGCCGACCTCGTAGGTAGCGTCGTCGATCTTGCCGATATCGCCGTCGCGCGCTTCCACCTTGAAGCCACGCAGGTCGATGTCAGCCCAAGCGGCTTGCTGGAACATCCATAGCTCAGCAACTGTCATCACTCACATACCCCCTCGGAACTAGGTTGATGGTCAAGGGAAGGGGTTCCCCGCTCACACTTAGGCAAACCTCCCAGGAAACCGCATAGCCATGCGGAAAATCGAGGCTCCGGCCGTGCCGGCGCAAGTACATCCCAACCCTCTTACTGTTGCGACAATAGGTCCTGGCGGGGTGCCGGAGCGGTCTAACGGGGCAGTCTTGAAAACTGTTGAGGGGGCAACTCCTCCGAGAGTTCGAATCTCTCTCCCGCCGTTTAGCGCCTGAGCCGGATCGCGTTCAGATCCTCTGCTCGGATCTCGTCCGAACGCTCGATCAGGTCCTCGATGTCGTCGTGCTCCGCGTGCAGGTACCGGCCGGCGAGGTCGTCCGCGCGCCCTGAGGCGAGGACGCACACGAGCTGAGGCGCGAGCTCCGGCGGCGTCCAGGGCGCGTCGTCGGAGAACCATCCGAAGGTCATCTCGGTTTGGACGAGGCCCGGGCTGATGACGAAGACGGGGATCCGTCCGTCCAGCTCGTTGGCGAGGGTCTCTGCGTAACGGACGACGGCGGCCTTGCTCGCCGGATACGCGGTGCTGTTCGCGCCCGGCAGGTACGCGGCACCGCTCCCGGTGATGACGATCCTCCCCCGTGCTCGCTCCAGCATGCGAGGGATCACCGCCCGGCAACAGAGGTGCACGCCGTGCACGTTCACGTCGAAGACGCGCCACCATTCGCGGAAGTCCACCTCCCAGCTCGCCCCCTCCGGCCCGCCGATTCCCGCATTTGCCACAAGAAGATCGAGCGGGCCTAGCTGCCTCTCGACCTCCTCGACCGCGCGCTCGACAGCGCCCTGGTCGGTGACGTCGAGCTCGAGTGCGATCCCGCCGACCTCCTCCGAGACCGACTCGACCTGATCGCGCGAACGCGCGGCCACGGCGACCCGCGCACCCGCTCCTGCCAGCTCACGGGCGATGTTCGCGCCGATTCCGCGCCCGCCGCCGGTGACGAGCGCTACCTGGCCGGCGAGTTCGGCCACCTACTTCGGCTTCGGCCCGTGTCCGTTTCCGGGAGCCGACGCCGGCGGAGGAGGAGGCGGCGCGGCCGGGGGAGCCGCCGGAGCGGCCGCCGGCGTGGGCGGAACGGTGGCCGGCGGGGGCGGCGGTGGCGTCGATTGCGGCTTCGCGCTCACCGACTCCTGAAAGTTGCCGGGCGGCGCAGGCGGAGGCGTTGCAGGGGCCGCCGCCTGAGTCGGGTCACCCGTGACCGTGTTGTTCGCGGTAGTAGGAGCCGCGACGGGACTTCCGGAGCCTTTCGCCGGCGTAGCGGGCTTCGGCTTCGAGTTCGTCGGCGCTGAGGAGCGCGTCGTCCTGGGAGCCGCGGATCGAGTGGAGCTTCCAGAACTGGCCGGCCCGGCCGAAGAGGTCGATGAGGGACCGGCGCTGACGAACGACCCGGAAACGGGGCCAGAAACGGAGCCGGAACCGGCGGTCGGCGCGGCGGCTGTCCGGGACCGGCTGCGGCGAGTCGGCGCCGCCGGCCGATGTCGCGTTGTCACCTGCTTCGCGAGCGTCACCTGCGCGGGGCCCGCCGTGGCTTCGTGAAACGGCGACAAGGCCGGAGTGCTGCGGGTCGCCGCCAGCCAGAGGAGTGCCGAAACAACGAGTCCGGCGCCGATGAGCAGGGCATACAAGCCGAGAGTGGGAGTGCCTCTCCGCATGAAGTCATCATCGCATGCGCTACGCCTGAATGGAAGGGAGCTCGAACGAGAAGCGTGAACCGGCACCGCTCGTCGACTCGACCCACAGTCGGCCTCCCATGCGCTGCACGAGCTCTCGGGAGATGTACAGGCCGAGTCCAGCCCCGCCCACTCCGCCCTCCATCTGGACGTCGGAGCGGTAGAACTTGTCGAAGATCTGCTCTCGTCGGTCCTCCGGAATTCCAGGCCCTTCGTCGGACACGCCGAACGTCACCAGGCCGTTCGCAACTTCAACGGCGACACGCACCGGGCCACGGTCGGCGTACTTGACCGCGTTGTCGATCAGGTTCTCGAGCACCTGGCGCGTGCGCAGAGGATCGGCCAGGACGTAGGCCTCCTGTTCCTCCACCAGCTGCACCCGCGCGGTCTCGTGACGCCGCCGCGCGTCGTCGACGACTTCGCGCGCCAGCGCGACTGCTTCGAACCGCTCCTGCCCCAACAGCAGGCGATCGGACTCGATGCCGCTCGCGACGAGCAGGTCCTCGACCAGCCGCGCGAGCCGCTTCGCCTGCTCCGCAAGCGTGGCGAGCAGTTCGGAACGGTCGTCAATCGGGATCTCGTCGCCTCGCTCGCGCAGCGTCATCACGGCGCCGTACAGGCCGGTCAGCGGCGTGCGCAGCTCGTGGGACACCGTTGCTACGAAATCGTTCTTGAGCTGCTCGAGACGGTGCTCCTCCGTGACGTCGGCGAACGTGTAGACCGTCCCCTCCCCAGTCTGAACGCCGGTCAGGGACAGCCACAGCTCGCGCAGGCCCAGCTGGACGGGAAAGACCTGCGGCCTCACTGAGCCTTCTTCGCCGACGGGGATCTCGCCGGCGATGCTTCCCAGCCCCGGCAAATCGGCAAGCGCCCGTCCCCATACGTCTCGGCGCGTCAGGCCGGTGATCAGCTCGGCCGCGCGGTTCCAGAAGCGCACGAGGCCGCCGTCGTCGGTGAGGAAGACGCCGTCGTGGACGCTCGAGAGAACGCGAAGTGCCTCGGAGCGCTCGCGCTGCGCCATCCGTCCCCGCACGACAAATGGCGACGCGGCCAAGGCGATGACCGCCACGGTCGCAAGCGTGGCGAGCGCAGCCCCGAGAACGGTCAGCCAGGTGTTCCGCACGTCCTCGTCGATCACGCTCCCCGGCCGCGCGGCGACGACCTCCACACGCGACGAAAGTGGAGCGCCGGCCGCCCGGTAGCGCGTGTCACCGAGGTGGATATCCGCGGCCCGCGCAGGTGCGGTTCCCGGATCGGCGAGCAGCAGCCTGTCGCCGGTCTCGACAGTCGCCGTGCTGACGGCTTCGAGCAGCGGAGGACGACCGACAGCGACCACGACGGTCCCGATCGGCTTCCGCCCTAGGAAGACGACGGCCGTCCGCCGCGCCGCAGCCGGGAGGCGGGCAGGGATGGCGCTGCCTCGCACGAGGAAGTACGAGCCGGGGTGCCGACGGGCGAGGCTGGCGAGTGCCAGGCGGTCGCGCCGCGCGAGGGCATGTTGGACGGACGTGAGGCGGGCGATCCTGCCGGCTTGCTCGTGCGCCCTCGCCAAAACGAGCTCCGCCTGCTGACGTCCAGCCTGCGCCTCAGCGACGACAGTCTCGCTTGCTGTGCGGTTGACGCGGTCGGCCTGGTCACGCCCGACCGCCCACGCAACGATCGCCGTGGGGACGAGCGCCACGAGAACCGCGAACGCAACCGGGCGCAGGCGCGTCCGGCGTGTGGCCGGGCGTGCGGCCCGGCTGCTGGGAATCGCGGACGCCGGCATGGCCCGATGGTTACATAGCGGCCACGGGTCGGGGAGCCCGAGACGCAGGAACGTCCGGATACCCGCAGAAACTGAGTCCATGAACTTCGAGGAGAGCATCGCCGTCGCGGTCGGGATCGCGGTCGCTATTTCGTTCCTGGTCCTTTTCCTGGTCGGCGGCATCGGGATCGGTTGATCTAGGAGCTCGGACCCAAAAAGACGGGCGGGACTGGTCCGGCGCTCTCCGCTTGCGTTGTGGCGACCGAGTTGCTGCAATGGGGCGGTTGTTCCGCGTCCCGCTCCTCATCGTCGCCCTGACATTCACGGTGTGCGGATCGGCCGCCGCGTCGCAATTGATCGACCGCAGGGCCGACCACGTCCAACTGTCTGTCTCCACTCGTGGGGTGGCCGCGCTCACGTACACCGCTCGCGGTGTCCACAAACACGTGCTCGCCTGGGGGGCCCGTGACGCGCTCGCGCCGACGCAGGCGCGCCCGCAGGTGAAGTTTCGCCTCGACTACTCGGGCGGATGGGGAGCCTTCGGGCGGCCGCTCTGGCAGGCACCGAACGCGTGCCGCCCTTACGGCGGCCCGAAGCTCCCGCTGCTCGTCGCAGCATGCACGGCTCCCGACGGCTCTTTCTGGGCCGCGCAGAAGTGGCAGCGCCTCACCCCGATGGGGTCGAGCGCGGGAGTTGCCGAGCTCCACCTCTCCCACTGGACCGGGATGCCGGCCTCGCTCGACGTTCACGTCGACGCGCGGTCGAGTGCAGACATCCTCTTCGGCCAGTACACATACCGCGGCGTGCCGGTTCACGGCTTCCGCTGGACCAGGCACGGCTCGCCGCTCGACACCTACGGCCGGAACGTCTACGTGGACACGTATGGCTCGGCCTATGGCGGCGGCTGGCATCGGGAGAACGGCTTCCTTGCGCAGAAGCCGAGCGGGCTTTTCTGTTACGCGCTCGGCCCCGCCCACGGAAAGGGGACGCTGTACCGGGCAACGGCGCTCGGCCCGGGCGTGACGCCGATCGTCTCCTGGGTCGGACGAGCACAGCCTGGAGCGACGCTCGGGCTCACCGGTCTGCTGGTGGGCGCCAGCCGTTTGTGCTGACTCGTGCGCCGGCCCGGTAGTCGGTTGATGCTCCGGCGCGCGAAACGCGAGCGGGGCTAGGACGCAAGGAGCGCTCGTATGCCTGTCATACGGGCGCGACCGAGGACGACGCACCGCGACGCGGTGCAGCCGCCCGGAGCGCAACATGATTTCCGGGCCGGTGCACCTGCTTGAGTTCGCCTTCATGGGCGACCTCCGAGCACTGATGCGCCGCTTTCCCTCGGGTGTCGCCGTCGTGACGGTGGACGCGAACGGAGACCGGCTCGGACTGACGGTGGGGACCCTCGTATCGCTCTCGCTCGAGCCGCCGCTGGTCGGGATCTCGATCGCTCGCGAGGCGGCGCTCCATGAGCTGCTCCGCGAGGCGGGAGGCTTCGGCCTCAGCCTGTTGGCGGCGGGGCAGGAAGCGGTTGCGCAGCACTTCGCCCGCGGCGTTCCGCCGATCGCCCACTGGCACGGGATCGAGACGCGCGACGGCGTGCGTGGGACTCCTTTGATCGAGGGCGCGCTCGGGTGGCTCGAGTGCGGCGTGTGGGCGGAGTGGCCCGTCGGCGACCACACGTTCTTCGCGGGCGAGGTGCTCGAGTGCGAGCTCGGCACGCCGCAGCCGCCACTCCTGTACCTCGACGGCCGGTATCGACCGCAGTGATCGACGCCGTCGTCTTCGATCTGGACGGTCTCCTGATCGACTCCGAGCAGGTATGGGACGCGGCGCGCGAGCAACTCACGCGGGAGCGCGGCGGCCGCTGGCACGACCGGGCCCAGCGAGACATGATGGGGATGAGCTCCAACGAGTGGTCCCGGTACATGCACGACGAGCTCGGCCTGCCTGAGCCGCCGGAGGAGATCAACGACGAGGTCGTGCGTCGGATGATCGAGCTCTACCGCGAGCGGCTGCCGCTCCTTCCGGGTGCACGCGAGGCGGTGGCCCGCCTCGCCGCGAGGTGGCCGCTCGGGCTGGCGTCCTCGTCCAACCCTCCGATCATCGAGCTCGTACTCGAGCTGGCCGGCGTGAAGCAGGACTTCCGCGTGACCGTCTCGTCGGAGGAGGTCGGCCGCGGCAAGCCCGCGCCCGACGTCTACCTCGAGGCGGCCAAGCGCCTCGGCGTCCCGCCGGATAGCTGCGCGGCCATCGAGGACTCCCACAACGGCATCCGCTCCGCACACGAGGCCGGGATGTGCGTCGTCGCGATCCCCAACCAAACATTCCCGCCGGACGAGGAGGCGCTCGCGCTTGCGGATTGCGTCCTGGAATCCCTCGCCGAACTGACGGTGGAAGCAGTTACTTCTTGCGAATGAGCGTCATCCCGTCGCGCACGCTGAGCATCACGCACGCGACGCGATCGTCGGCCATGACGTGGTCGTTGAATCGCCGGATGTGAACGGTGTTCCCGTCCTGATCCGACCGGTCGGCGACCCGGCCGGACCAGAGCACGTTGTCGGCGACGATGAAGCCGTCGTCCGCCAGCTTGGGCAGCACGGCCTCGTAGTAGTTGACGTAGTTCTCCTTGTCGGCGTCGATGAAGATCAGGTCGAACGGCCCATCGAGTGACGCGATCGTCTCGAGCGCGGGGCCGAGGCGGTAGTCGATCCGGTCCGCGACCCCGGCTTCCTCGGCGTACCGGCGCGCGATCTCGGTCGTCGCCTCGTCGACGTCGCAGGTGGTGATCCGCCCGCCGTCCTCGAGGCCCATCGCCATCGAGATCGACGACCAACCCGTGAAGGTGCCGAGCTCGAGGACCCTGAGCGCGCCCGTCTGACGGACGAGAAACTCGAGGAAACGACCCTCGAGCAGACCCACCATCATCTGTGGCGAGTCACTCTTCTCGCGCGTCTCCGCGGCGAGCCGCGTGAACAACTCCGGCACCGGAGTCGTGTGCTCCTCTGCGTAGCGCTCGACGTCCTCCTTGACGATGAAGCTCATTCGACCCTCCCGATGAGCACGCATGCGTTGTGGCCGCCGAGGCCCATCGCGTTCGAGAGGGCGACGTCGAGCTCCGCGTCACGAGCCTCGTTCGGCACGTAATCCAGATCGCATTCGGGGTCGGGATGCTCGTAGTTCATAGTCGGCGGAAGCTTGCCCTCGTGGACGGCGAGAACGCACATCATCGCCTCGATCGCACCGGCGGCGCCGAAGCAGTGGCCCATCACGGACTTGGTGGAAGTGACCGTGAGGTCGTGCGCGTGGTCGCCGAAGACCTCCTTGATCGCCTTCGTCTCGGCCGCGTCGCCGAGCGGCGTGGCGGTTCCGTGCGCGTTGATGTACCCCACCCGCTCCGGAGCCACACCTGCCATCTCGAGCGCGGAGGACATCATCTCCTTGACTCCGACCGACGCCGGGTCGGGGGCGGCCATGTGGTAGGCGTCATTGGACGTCCCGTAGCCGAGCACCTCCGCGTAGACCTTCGCCCCCCGCGCCCGCGCCGCGTCGAGGTCCTCCAGCACGAGCGTCGCCGCCCCCTCGCCCATCACGAAGCCGGCCCGAGTCGCGTCGAACGGGCGCGACGCGCGAGGCGGGTGCTCCTCCTCCGCGGCGAGGCCGCGCATCGCACAGAACCCGGCCAGGATCAGCGGATCGATGCACGCCTCCGTGCCACCCGCCAGAACGGCGTCCGCTCCCCCGCGGCGAATCAGCTCGGCGGCCTCGCCCACCGCGTGCGACCCGGTGGCGCATGCGGAGACCGTCGCGTAGTTGGGCCCGCGGTACCCCAGGGTGATCGCTAGCTGCCCGCTCGCCGAATCGACCAGGACGTTTTGGAGGAAGTTCGGCGAGACGCGGTCCGGGCCGCGGTCGCGCAGGACGTCGTGCTGCTCGTTGATCGTCTTGATCCCGCCGATGCCGGAGCCGTAGACGATCCCGACCCGCGCTGGGTCGTAGCGGTCGTCCAGGCCGGCGTCGGCCACGGCCTCGCGGGACGCGGCCAGCGCGAACAGGACGTTCGCGTCGAGCCGGCGCAGCTCCTTCGATGAGACCAGCCCGGTCGGGTCGAAGTCCTTGACCTCGGCGGCGATCGTCACAGGAAACGGACTGGCGTCGAACGCGCGGATGAAGTCGATGCCGCTCCGGCCGGCCACCGCCGCCTCCCACGTAGACGGAGCGTCGTTCCCCACCGGCGTGACCGCCCCAAGTCCCGTGACGACTACGCGCTTCGACATTGCCCGGCAGCTTAGTGCTGTCGTGCGCAGGCACGGTCGTTTCCGGCCTGCGAAAAGCGAGTCTCGCAAGGACGCAGGGAGCGCTCGTACTGAATCAAGTACGGGCGCGACCGAGGACGCCGCGAGACGATGCTTTGCAGCCGGCCTGGGGCCGGGCGTGTCTGCGGCCGCCAGCACCTAATGTTGGGGGTTATGCCGGGTCGCCACGTTCCGTTTCCGCCGATGGAGGCCGAGCTCATCGCCGAGCTCCCGCCCGCCGACGGCTGGCAGTACGAACCGAAATGGGACGGCTTTCGCGGTGTGCTGGAGAACGACGGCGGCGAGCTCGCGCTGTGGAGCAGGAACGGAAGGCCGCTCCTGCGGTACTTCCCCGAGCTTCGGCCGCTCGGCGACCTGCTCCCTCCCCACTCCGCGCTCGACGGCGAGATCGTCATCTCCCGCGACGGGAAGCTCGACTTCGACTCGATGCAGCTCCGGCTGCACCCGGCCGAGAGCCGCGTTCGCAAGCTCTCCGCCGAGATCCCCGCCGAGTTCATCGCCTTCGACGTCCTGCTCTGGGACGGCGAGCCCGTGCACGAGCGCCCGCTCGAGGAGCGGCGGCGGTTCCTCGAGGAGCACGCGGAAGGGTTCCGGCTCTCGCCCGTCTCACACGACGCGAAGCAGGCACAGAAGTGGCTCCAGCGGCTCGAGGCCGCGGGCCTGGACGGCGTCATCGCCAAGAAGCTCGGGCGGCCCTACCTGCCGGGGTCGCGCGACGGCGTGGTCAAGGTCAAGCCGCACCGGACCGCCGACTGCGTGATCGTCGGCTTCCGCTGGAGCGAGAAGGTCGATGGGAAGATCTCGACGCTCCTGCTCGGGCTCTACAACGACGGGGGTGACCTCGACTTCGTCGGGCATTGCTCCGGGATCTCGGCACCCGTCCAGCGGCAGCTCCAGGAGCTGCTTCCGCCCCTGGTCGAGCCGGGCTACATCTCCGCGGAGCGCACGCCGGGTGGACAGAGCCGGTGGTCGCGCGGGAAGGAGCTCGACTGGAATCCCGTCCGGCCCGAGCTCGTCTGCGAGGTGCGCTTCGACAAGCTGGAAAAGAACCGGTTCCGACACGGCACGCGGCTGATCCGCTTCCGTCCGGACAAGGATCCGAAGGACTGCACCTGGCGTGAGGTCAGGCCTCCGCGGCGCCGCGGTGATCCGACGTTCGAGTCGCTCCTGGCCGGATGAGGATCGGAGACGGGTACGGCGAGATGCTGCTCGCCGCGCTTGAGGAGGGCGGCGAGATTCTCGAGATCGTCGAGCGCGACGGCGGATTCATCACGGCGAGCCGCTTTGGCCCGCAGGTGTATTTCGCCGAGTACCGCAAATGGCGCTCGATCGAGCGCCGCGCTCTTCGGTTCGCTCGCGGCCGCGTCCTCGACGTGGGTGCAGGCGCCGGGCGGGTCGCGCTTCACCTCCAGGAGAAGGGACACGAGGTGGTCGCGATCGACGCTTCGCCCGGAGCGGTCGAGGTGTCCCGGCGCCGGGGCGTCCGCGACGCGCGACTCATGCGGATCGAGGATGCCGACGAGTCATTGGGCACATTCGACACTGTTGTCATGTACGGCAACAACCTGGGCTTACTCTCCTCGCAGACGAAGGCGCCTCGCATCCTCAGGCGGCTGGCTCGCATCACTTCGGAGCGGGCCCGCATCCTCGGGGAGTGCACCGATCCATACACGACCGACGATCCCGACCACCTCGCCTACCACGAGCGAAACCGGCGGCGGGGCCGCATGGGCGGACAGATCAGGATCCGCATCAGATACCGCGAAACAGCCACGCCGTGGTTCGACTACCTCTTCCTCTCGCAGCCCGAGCTCGCGGAGGTCCTCGAGGGGACCGGATGGAGGCTCAGCCGGATGATCGAGGACGACGCCCCGATCTACGTGGCCATCATCGAGAAGGAGTCTAGAGCACCAGCTTCTCGAACCGGCTGACGACGAGACCTTTTCCGCCCCTTTTGTCAGCCTTTCTATGGGAAAGAAGAGCTTGTCCGGACCGGCGAACGCGACCTCGCGGCGGCCGATTCGCGCGCCGACGATAACCGGACGCCGTGCTAGGGTCGCGCCTTCAATGCGCCGCTGGTTTGCGACCTCGATCGTCATTGCCCTCGCCGCCGTGGCGGCGGGTTGCGGCGGAGGCGCCAGCGGAACAACGACCGAAAGCCAGGGCACGACCTCGGCCGACATGTGCGCGAAGGACCAGCTCAAGCTGGTAACCCCCGGCACGCTCACCATCGGCACGGGGAACCCGGCCTATCCGCCGTGGTACGAGGGCGGCGAGATCCTGGGCTCTCCCTTCAAGGTCAACGACCCGTCGACGGGGGAGGGCTACGAGAGCGCGGTCGCCTACGCGATCGCCAAGCGTCTCGACTTCGCGAAGCCCGACGTGAAGTGGATCGCCGTGCCCTTCAACCTCACCTTCAGGCCCGGCCCGAAGAATTTCGACTTCGCCATGCAGCAGATCTCCTACAGCAAGAAGCGTGCAGAGGCGGTCGACTTCAGCGACTCGTACTACGACGTCAACCAGGCGCTCGTCGCGCTCAAGGACAAGCCGCTCGCGAACGTCACCTCGATCGCGGAACTGAAGGACGAGGAGCTCGGCCTCGTCGTCGGGACGACGAGCTACCAGTACATCATCGACAACATCAGGCCGAACAAACAGCCGCTTGTCTTCGACACCCTGGACGCGAACGTCGCCGCGCTCAAGAACGGGCAGATCGACGGGCTCGTCACCGACTTCCCGAGCGCGTACTACATCGGAAACGTTCAGCTCTCGAACGCGAAAATCGTCGGCCGTTTCCCGACCATTGGTTCCCAGGAGTACTTCGGCCTGACCTTCGAGAAGGGCAACCCTCTGGTCGGGTGCGTGAACAAGGCCATCGAGGCGCTGAGGGCTGACGGAACGCTCAAGCAGCTCGAGCAGCAGTGGATCACGAGCAAGGCGCACGCCCCCCTGATCAAGCAGTAGCCGCGGCTGGAAGCCGGCGGTCGCGGATCCTCGGCGGAGACGGGGGAACGCGCTCGATCCTGATCGCGACGGCGAGCACAGTCGTCTTCTTCGCGCTGATCGCGGTGATCGTGGTCACCTCGCCGGGGTGGCCGGAGGTCAAGAAGGCGTTCTTCGATCCCGAGGTCTTCGCCGACTCCTTCCCGGGGATCGCGGAAGCGTTCCTCCTGAACATCCGGATCTTCATGATCGCCGAGGCGATCATCCTCGTCTTCGCGCTCCTGATCGCGGTGCTGCGCAGCTTGCCCGGGCCGGTCTTCTTCCCGCTACGCGTCCTGGCGATCGCCTACACCGATCTCTTCCGCGGCGTGCCGACCATCCTGGTCATCTTCCTGCTCGGCTTCGGCGCGCCCGCTCTCCAGCTGTCGTGGGTGCCGACCGACCCGCTCTTCTGGGGGATCGTCGCGCTCGCGCTCGTGTACTCGGCCTACGTGGCGGAGGTCTACCGGGCGGGGATCGAGTCGGTGCATCCGAGCCAGGACGCGGCGGCACGGTCCCTCGGCCTCGGCCGCGTGCAGTCGCTGCGCTACGTCATCCTGCCCCAGGCCGTCCGCCGCGTGGTGCCGCCGCTGTTGAACGACTTCATCGGGCTGCAGAAGGACTCGGCGCTGGTCGCCCTCATCGGTCCGGTCGAAGCCTTCCGCCAGGCACAGATCGACGAGGCCGCCACGTTCAACTTCACGCCGTACCTGGCGACGGCATTGCTCTTCATCCTCATCACCGTCCCGCTCGCGCGGTTCACCGACTGGCTGATCGCACGCGACCGCCGGCGCCAGCTCGCGGGGCACGCGTGACGCAGGACCGAGAGGCCCTGCGCCTGGAGGACGTGCACAAGTCCTTTGGTCAGGCAGAGGTGCTGAAGGGAATCGACCTCGCGCTCGCGCCGCACGAGGTGGTGTGCCTGATCGGCGCCTCCGGCTCCGGGAAATCCACTCTGCTGCGCTGCGTGAACCTGCTCGAGCCAATCGACGCCGGACGGATCCTGATCACCGGCCGCGACGTGACGGCCCCCGGTGTCGACGTGAACAGCGTGCGGCGCGGGATCGGGATCGTGTTCCAGTCCTACAACCTCTTTCCGCACATGACCATCCTCCGCAACATCACGCTGGCACCGCGCAAGGTGTTGGGCACGCCGAAGGAGCGCGCGGAGACCGAGGCCCGAGAGCTGCTTGCGCGCTTCGGGCTCGACGCGAGGCGGGATGAGTATCCGGACCGGCTCTCGGGGGGGCAGCAGCAGCGGGCGGCGATCGCACGGGCGCTCGCGATGAAGCCGAACCTGCTTCTGCTCGACGAGGTGACGAGCGCACTCGATCCGGAGCTCGTGGCGGAGGTACTAGAAGTGATCCGCGAGCTGGCCGCAGGCGGCATGACCATGCTGATCGCGACTCACGAGATGGCGTTCGCCCGTGACATCGCGAGTCGGGTTTGCTTCCTGGACGAGGGCGTCATTCTCGAGGAGGGCTACCCTCGGCAGATCTTCACCGCGCCGCGCGAAGAGCGAACGCGCCGCTTCCTCGAACGATTCATCGAGGCCGGCCGGCTGTGAGTTGACAAGGCAACCGGCTGATGAGACACTCGGACCGCTGCGGAAGCAACAGGCCGAGGCGTTGGCAGTGCGCGCTGTGCATCGGCCAGTCAGCCATAACGGGCACTGCGCTCCATGATGCGTGAACCCGTGTGCGAGCGCGCACTGCGAGCGCCTCTAATCTGCCCCTGAACTCCCCGATGACGCTACGGCGATTACGGAGGCCTGTCAAGGCCCGCAGCACGGCGGCGCAACGATGCGGGCGGGGCGAGGAACGGCCAAACCGTGCGCTATCCTGGCTGCGCCCGGAGAAGTGGCCGAGTGGCTGAAGGCGGCGCCCTGCTAAGGCGTTAAGGGGGTAAATACCTCCTTCGAGGGTTCGAATCCCTCCTTCTCCGCTTCGCCGTCAGTATCGACGGCGCCCGGAGGGGTGGCAGAGCGGTCGAATGCGGCGGTCTCGAAAACCGTTTCGGGCCGTTAGGTCCGACGAGGGTTCAAATCCCTCCCCCTCCGCCTCACCAAAGCTGAAGCCCGCGTGTGAAGCGGGCTTTCGGCCATGTGGGGACGACATGTGGCTGCCCCGGTCTACCCGCCGTACCTTGCGTGATCGACCGACGTGCCTACACTCACGTCGAGATCGGCGGCGGAACCGCCCCTGACGCGACCCCAGCAAGTGCGCAAAGTCCCCCCAGACCACAACCGTGCCGATCGTCAGGCGAACGGGGCTCCACGCTCGATGCGAGACCGAGCCTCCTCAGCGGGCAAGAGCGCGAGCGTCAGCGCTCGGAAGGCGAGCGGGCGGCTTTTCGAGGCCGTCGACCGGCTTGCCGACAAGGCGATCGACCGCGTCCTGCTCACCAACGAGCGCATCACTTCGGCCGCCGAAGGCAAGCAGATCCTGGCAGGCGAAGCCGACACGGAGGCGCTTGCAGGCGACATCCAGAGGGTCGTCGTACTCGCCGTGCCCGTCGTTCGCAGACTGGCTCGCGGCGCCCGCTTCACAAAGGTTCCGTGGCTGATGGTTGCCTCGAGCGCCGTTTCAATCGGGATCGGCGTGCGCACAGGTGTGCGGGAGCTGCAGGTACTAGCTTCGCTAGTGGCTCAGCGGCTCGAGCAGGCTACGGGCGTGCCCAGCGACCCAGCGCTGGTGAAGAAGCTGGCGATCGATCTCTACCTCGATCCGAAGCGCACTCCTGAGCTGCCCGACGACAGCCTGCGCCTCGTTCGACTTACGCGCAAGTGGGTGTTGAGCGGAGCCCTCGGCCGGAAGACATCGAAGCGCGCCGCAAGGGCCCTCGAAGCTGGCGAGCGACTCGACGCGGTCGCGCTTTCCGCGCGCTGGGACGCGGTGCGTCGGCGCCGGGACGACTCGCCGACAAAGGGACGCATCCACCGGTGAAGCCTCGGCCGGCTCCCCTACGAGCCATGACCGGACTCGAACGAGGAGGCCGTTCAGTGCGATGCATGGCCGGCTCCCAAAACTCCCAAAACGATCGCGATCGCGACTCGATCGCATGCAAGCCCTGTGAGATTGCATCGTCCCCGCAGATCGCGAACTTCGCGCTCCGCCGACGACTGTCTCGAAAACCGTTTCGGGCCGTTAGGTCCGACGAGGGTTCAAATCCCTCCCCCTCCGCTTGACTAGCCAGAATCCCCCTCCCACAAAGGGATTCCGGCCTGTCCACTGCCCTCGTCGGGGGCAGGCGGTGAGTCGGCAAAAGGCCGCTCAAGACCGCACGTGCGGGTGGGCGCTTGTTCAAGTCCTGCAGTTCTTGTAAAGGCGATCCGGGGCGTCTCGCGCGTCGGAAGCAGGGTTTGGGACGCGCGTGTCCGTGGGTATGGCGGCACGGACATCCCCCGACGGGGGCTACTCAACACCAAGGAGGTCAATCGTGCTCAGACGACGCATTGCGCTCGCAGGTACGGTCTTGGTCGTGGCGAGCCTCGGCGCGGCCCCAGCCGCGTGGGCGAAAAACTCCGGGACGCCGAAGCCCGTCTTGAGCGGTAACCCGGATGGAACGGTTGTGTGCCATGCCTACCCCGGTGCGATCGTCAACAACAAAAATGGCGTTCACGGAACGCCCGGGGCTCCGTCTGACCAGTGTCTGCTTCCAGAGGCTCCGGCTCCTTAGCCTGGTGGACCCAAGCATGAGAGAGGCCCGCTTCGGTGGGCCCCTCTCTTTTGTTCCACCCCCTTAGTTCGGCCACCATTTGCGCTCGACTGCGCGTTCGGTGCCGCCAGTGCGATCGAGCGCGTCGAGCTCTGCGAGGTCCTCGGCCGAAAGCACGAAGTCGAAGACCTCGGCGTTCTCGGCAATGCGCTCGCGGTGGGTCGACTTCGGGATGACCGGGATGCTCCGCTCGATGCACCAGCGCAGCAGCACCTGGGCGGGAGTACGCTCGTGACGCCCTGCGATCCGCGCGACCGCGTCGCTTGCGAGGTATCGGCCCGTTCCCAGAGGGCTGTAGGCCTCCAGCGCGATCCCGCTCTGGCCGCAGAAGTCGAGTAAAGCCCTGCGGTACGCGTACGGACTGAACTGGACCTGATCCACGACCGGCGGCTGCGTCGCCGTTACGAGAAGCTTCCGCAGTTCGTCGACCCCGAAGTTGGAGACCCCGATCGACCGCGCGTACCCGAGCTCGCGCGCTTGCTCCATCCCGGGCCACGCCCAGGTCGGGCCGCCCTGGGGCCAGTGGATGACGTACAGATCGACGTAGTCGACTGCGAGACGCTGCAGACTGCGTTCGACCTCCGCGACCGGGTCCTCCCGAGCTGGGAAGAACTTGGTGGTGATGAAGACCTCCGCGCGCGAGACACCGCTCTCGCGCAACCCCCGACCCACGCTTTGCTCGTTGCCGTACTCCTGCGCCGTGTCGATGTGTCGGTACCCGAGTTCGAGCGCCGAGCGGACGGCGTCCACGCACTCGGGGCCGTTCGGCATCTGCCAGACACCGAGGCCGACCAGCGGGATCTCGTTCCCGTCCGACAGCACGCGGCCCGTTCCGTCTGCCGTCACCACTCGCGTCGACATCGCATCTCCCCTCGAGTCATCGAAAGATCCGACTGCCGCGGCCCTCACGATCAGCCGGCCTCTGCGAGGAAAGCATGCACGTCGGCGGCAAACCGGCTGTGGTGCTGGAACAGGAAACCGTGAGCCGAGTCCGGGTAGATGGTGACGCGCGCATCCGGAAGAAGCCCTGCCAAGAGGTACGAGTAGCGCGGGAGGATCATCGGGTCGCTGTCGCCGTTCGCGACGAAGACCGGCTGATCGATGCCGGCGACTCGTTGAAGCAGCGAGTGGTTGGGGATGCCCCAGGCACAGATTGCGTCGTATTGCGCCTGTCGGGTTTGCCAGGTCGTCGGCTCGTCCCGGTTGGTCGTCCGCCCGAAGATGCGTCCGGCGGCCTGCTGTCCTGCTTCCCGGCTCGTGTTCGTGGGCGCGAAGAAGACATCGAGGTATCCCTGCGGGTTCGGCTCCCGCCCGCCGATGGCGCCGATCACCTCCGGCGACCAGCCGTGCATCCCGGCCGCGCCCTGTGGTGCCGAGGATGCAAGCACGATGCGCCGCAGCAGGTCGGGACGGATCAGCGCGATCTCTTGCGCGACGAAGCTGCCGATCGAGAACCCGAGCAGATCCACGCGTTCAAGACTCAGCGCTTCCATGAAGGCAATCGCGTCGTGAGCCATCGCCTCGACGGTGTTCGGAGTCGTCCCGGTCGTGCCACCGACGCCGACGTTGTCGAACGGAACCACGCGTCGCTCCGCGGCGAGGTCGTCGATCAGCGCTGAATCCCAGTTGTCGAGATTGCCGCGGAAGTGCTGCAGCAGGACGAGCGGCACGTCACCGGCGCCGAGGTCGCGGTACGCATACTCGATCCCATTCTCGGCCGTGACCCGTGCGGTCTGGGCATCGGCGTAGCCCGTTTGCGAATCGGTCGTCGTTTGTTCGTCTGTCCTTGCCATGAGTGCTCCTTTCAGGTCATGAGTTGCATTCCCGACCGCGGTCATCTCACAGTTAGCCCCACTGCGACCCGCCGATAACCACCGCTCACCCAGTCGCCGATCAGGCGGCCGTATTCGTCCGCTGCTTGCACGACGAGCGCGACGCCGCGCCGCCCGATCCCGTCGATCAGGTCGTACAGCCGAGCCAGTTCGTCTTCTCGGCCGAGAAGCTCAGGGACTCCCGGGTCACGGCGGCTAGCCAGGTCGAATCTCCGCCTCCTCCGCCGGCAACGCTATATGCGGTTGTGGCAGTGCCGCCGGGATAGGCTCGCCGCCTGACCCGGCCACATTGACAATGGAGTATCACGTATTGTCGTCCACACCGAGATAACGCCGGCCGAGGCCGCCGACGGACTCGCCATCCGTGAGCTGTTCGACGCCTACGCCCACTGCGCTGACCGTCGCGATGCCGAAGGGCAGAAGGCGCTCTTCACCGCCGACACCCGCTTCGCGGTCTACATGGACGGCGAGGGCAGCGAGCCGACATACGTGCTCGAGGGACGAGAGGCGCTCACCCCCGTGTTCGCCGATCTAAATCGATACGAGGCGACGACGCACTTCAACGGGCAGAGCACCGTCACACTCGACGGCGACCGCGCGACCGGCGAGAGCTACACGATCGCCCACCACCTCTTCACCGAGGACGGCGCCCGGAAGATCATGGTCGCCTCGCTCCGCTACCTTGACACGTTCGCAAAGATTGACGGTAGTTGGTACTTCGCCGAGCGCAAGCTCCTCCTCGATTGGAGCGAGACGCGACCGTCGACTCCGGTTACGTGATCCATCACGGAACGATCTCGGCTCCAAACGCCGTCAAGGAGGAATGAATGTCAACACCCGCAAGTCCGCTGCTCTCGCCGTCGCAACTGGCGGCTCTCGCCGAGATCGGCGAAGAGCGCTCGGCGCCTGCGGGTGAGCTGCTCTACCGGGTCGGTGATCGGACGTATCCGTTTGTGGCGATCCGCGAGGGCGTGGTCGCGATCGTCGACGCGGCCGGCAATGAGCTCATCCGGCACGGTGCCTCCGGCTTCCTCGGTGAGCTGAACCTTCTCTCGGGCCAGACGGTCTTCGTCAGCGCTCTCGTGATCGAGCCGCTCCGGTACATCGCCGTCGAGCGCAGCGCGCTGCTCCTACTGCTCAACGAAGACGGCCCGCTCAGCGATCTGGTCCTGTCCACGTTCATCTCCCGGCGCGAGGCGCTGCAGAGCGCGCAAGGGGTCGGGATGGAGATCGTCGGGCCACGCGTGTCGGAGCCAACCATGCGGCTGCTGGACTTCGCGCGCGCGAACCGGCTCCCGTACACATGGGACGATTCCGACCCACCGGACGACGGCGCTGCGCCTCTCGTGCGCCTCCCTGGAGGCGGAGAGCTGCACGGCCCGACCACCGGGCAGGTGCTGCGCGCGCTCGGGATCGGGCTCGAGCTGGCTCCTCGCGAGCAGGTCGACCTGCTGATCGTCGGCGCCGGTCCGGGAGGCCTCGCGGCCGCCGTCTACGGCGCCTCCGAAGGCCTGGACACGCTTGTCGTCGAGGGCACCGCGCTCGGCGGCCAGGCCGGATCGTCCCGCCGGATCGAGAACTACCTGGGCTTTCCCGCCGGAATCAGCGGCAACGAGCTCACGGGCCGCGCAGTCATCCAGGCGCGCAAGTTCAACGCACGCATCGCAACGCCCTACCGCGCCCTCTCCCTGGAGCCGGGGAACGGCCGGCATCTCGTCCGTCTCGAGGACGACCGGGAGGTCGCAGCGCGCGCGGTGCTGCTCGCGACGGGCGCTCAGTACCAGCGGCTCCCGGTCGATCGCCTCGCGGAGTTCGAAGGACTGACCGTCTTCTACGCCGCCGGAGCTCCCGAGGCGCAGCTCTGCGCCGGCTCACGTGTCGCCGTCGTCGGCGGAGGCAACTCCGCCGGCCAGGCCGCCGTCGGGCTCGCCCGCGGCGGCGCGCTCGTCACCCTGCTCCACCGGCGCGCCGACCTCAGCGAGACGATGTCGGACTACCTCATCCGCGAGCTCGACCGGTACGGCGTCGCGGTTCGAGACGGGAGTGAGATCGCCGCGCTCCACGGGGACGACGGGCGCCTCGCGGCCGTCACGCTTACGAGCGGTGAGCACCTTTCCCTGTCATTCATGTTCCTCTTCCTCGGCGCGCGTCCGTGCACCGAGTGGCTCGACGACACCGTGGCCCGCGACGACGACGGTTTCATTCTCACCGGCGCGGCTGCGGGCATGGACAACCTGCTCGAAACCGATATTCCCGGCGTGTTCGCAGCCGGTGACGTCCGCTCCGGCTCGAGCAAGCGATGCGCCACCGCCGTTGGGGAAGGGGCGATGGCGGTCCAGTTCGTCCATGCGCACCTCGCCCGCACCGCCACGGCTCGAGGAGCGCGGTAGCGACATCGGGGCGTTGCGAGGAGCTCACGAGGCTCCGTTCCATCCCCTGCGAGCGCCGTGATTGTGGCTCTCGGAATCCGACTCTACGAGCGGGACAGCCGTTAGCCGCACGTCAGCGGAGCGGGCATTCCTGGCCATCCAGGATCGTGTTTTCAACCAGGCGGGCCCCGATGCAAAGGCGGGTCGGCGTCTGCATCAGGGCAATGACGTTGTATGCGATCAGCGGCCGCTTGGCGAGAGGGACCCGCCAGAGGTAGCCCGGGCTGACCGAGATCGAGGCGGCATACCCGTCCCGGCGACGTGCACCCGAGTAGATTTCGTTGTACTCGACGCGGACGAGCCTGGGGAGCGTAGCGCCTCCCGTGCCGCCGACGATCACCCCGACGCGTGAGCGCCACCCCGGCACGCGCGAGTCGGTGGCGGCGAAGACGTTGTGCGCGATCTTCGCGCGATATATCTCGCCCGTCAGGAAGAGCTGCGCCGCACCGCGCTTGTACATGCCGAAGTGGTTGTCGACGAAGCGGAGATCACTGCCCCCCGATATCTGGACGAGGTCCTGGTGGCCGCACCGCTGGCGCGCGTAGCTGCCGAGGTTCAAGCGGAGCAGCGGCCAGTTGATCCGGTCCGCCCGGCACGGGAGCGCCCGCTCGAGCCGCGTGGAACGGATAGTCAGGTGCGAGTCGACCTGGCCGTGGACGAAGTCGCAGCCGAAGCAGTCGTGGAACCAGCTGTTCTCCACGATCACGTTCCGGGCCCACTTCCGCAGCCACAGGCAGTTGACCCAGTGCGGAGCGCGGTCGCCGCAATGTGAAAACTGGCTGCGCTGAACGAAGACCCAGTTCGAGTCAGGAATCTCCACGTGGGCCGAGTAACGGGTCCCGAGGGCGGACACTTTGAGGTCGTGGAGCTTGACGTTCAGCGACCTGCTGACATTGAGGATCGCGTCGCCGTTGAGCGGGCTGATGCGCAGCGGCCCCACGGACACGTTGCGAGCCCCGTCGAGGTAAAGCTCCTGCACGACCGCGCCCGGCGTGCCA
>Ga0114129_10002554_pt1 | contig 25291 bp, 20 predicted proteins | sample RhiMetdeltSRZDD1_FD_80071 | JGI IMG/M metagenome (GOLD analysis project Ga0114129, IMG submission 80071) | Populus rhizosphere microbial communities from Tennessee, USA - Rhizosphere MetaG P. deltoides SRZDD1 (version 2) (version 2) | ecosystem: Host-associated > Plants > Roots > Rhizosphere >...
CATGTCCGTCAGGATTCCGTCAGAAAGACCGAGACGTGATTGACGAAACGTTCCGGATACTGGAACAGCGCCCCGTGGCCGGAGTCGGGGTACAGGATCAACTGGGCGTTTCTCAGATGGTGGAACAGGTGATAGGCGTTCTGGTCCGGAAGCATGGTGTCGTCGCTCCCGCACACGACCAGAACCGGTTGATGAATCCGTTTCAAGATTGAATTGCCCGGGTCCTTGGTGGCACACCAGTCGATCAACGCCTTGGCTTGCGGACCGCCTACCGCGTCGCCGTTCTCCGGATCCCGATCGACGGTTCGGGCGCTAGCGCGCTTCAGGAATGCCCGCCCCGCGGCTTGGCTTGCCTCCGACCGAGTGAAAAAGAGAGGCAATCGGATATCGGGGGCTTCCGTATGCGAGCGAGCCTCCTCCACGACCGCCAGAAGGTGCTCCTCCCCTCCTTGGGCGGCGGTGCCGACCAGCACGAGTCTACGCACGAGTGCCGGGTGCGCGGCGGCCAGTTGCTGAGCGACGAACCCTCCCAGCGAGTATCCGAGCAGATCGAGGGTGGTGAACCCGAGCGCGGAAATGAAACCCCTGGCGTCCTCGGCCATCTGGGCCACGTTGTCGGGTGTGCGGCCGCTGGACTTCCCCACGCCCGTGTTGTCGAAGACCACCACGGGACGATCCTTGGTCAGAGCATTCACCACGGCCGGATCCCAGGCATCCATGGTGCCGGTAAAGTGCTGCAGCAACAGGAGTGGCGTCCCTTGCTGCGCACCCAGCCTGCGATACGCGAACGTGATGCCCGCGCTCTCGATGAATTCGGTGGGTGCGGTCTCGAGACGTTCCGCGGTGCTTCCCGATGCGGTCGCGGCTTCCTTCATTTGTACTCCACCTCGCTCATGTCGATCGAAACCACGAGCGGCGCTGGCGCCGGGCTCCCGTCCGGCTGCCGGGGAAACATGGCGTGTTTGGTCGGCACGATGATACCGGAGAATTCCGTGAGCTCCGACACGTAGTGCGCGGTTGCAGCGCCTCCGAAAATATCCACGTCGTAGTCGTGGCGCTTGAGAAGGCCTTGCGCGTCGAAGTAGAAGGTCTGCTCCGTAGAGTGGGTCGCGATGCTTGCCGGGAACTTGACTTTCAAACGTCGCCAGGCGGCGCCGTTTTCCTTCCACGGCTCGATCTCCTCGGTCTCGACACCGGGTAGGGCGAAGAGAAACGGTGTGTTCAAATAGGTCCACATCGCGCATCCCGCGAAGTACGCCAGCTGCAGTTTGTCGATCGGGGTGTCAAAGGCGTGCCCCTGGAACGACTCGCGGGGATTGAGGCGCTCCTCCACGACGGCGCCATCACTGGTTTCAATGGCGATTCGGTCGGGCTGAAAGGACGTGCGCTGGTTGGCTTTGACGAATGGCCAATGTGACGCCCACTCTTTGCGCAAATCGACGGTCAGGTAAACGTCGTCTAGAACGCCTTCCTGGCCTTTCACTTTCCACAGAACGCCGCCCTGTGTCAGATGCGCAGAAACGGTCTTCAACCGGCGCCATCGGTCGAGCCCTCCATGTGCGTCCATTGCAGTGGTCGCTAGATCGCTCATTCGCCCGCCCGCGCGAACAGATTCGCACCGTGTGCGGTCCCGTTGATTCGGATTGTGAATGCCATCTGTGGATCTCCTGTGCCCATACTCGAGCGATTCTTCTTGGTTCAAACCGAGCGATATCCCTCTTGGATCCACTGGGAGAGCTGAGCGGAGTACGCCTCGGCAGCATCCTCCCAGATGAGATGCCCCCCATCGAGAAGCGTGTGACGGCAATGGGGCAAAGCGTCGGCAAGCAACTGTCCGTTCGGTGGCGGAACGATGGGATCGTTCCTGCCGGCCAGAACGAGTACAGGGGTATCGATGCTTGGCAGAAGCGCCTTGAGGCGCGGGAGGTCGCGCGGGTAAGCCCGAACAAACTGGGCCGCCTCCTCGAACCTCCGGCCTGCGGAAGACAGCCTGTAGTCCTCCAGAACCGCCGCCGGTGTCTTTATCGCGGCGGACTGAGTCACAAAGCCTGCACCGATCTCACCCCCGTCCGCGTTTGCGAAGGCGCCTGCCGGCGATTCGATCAGCTCTTTGAGGCCGGCGCCTGCCAGTTCTGGGCTCGTGGCTCCGCCCCCGCCGATGACGCTCTCGAACAGCGTCGGCTTCCGGGCGGCCGCAAACAATAGAGCCAGGGTCCCGACATCGGGCCCGACCGCGTGCAGTCGTCCAAAGCCAAGATGTTCCGCGAGCTTGATAAGGAAGTCTCCCATCGCCTCGGGCGACATCACGTCTGGGCGGCTCTCGGAGCGACCGAAGCCCGGAAGGTCCACTAGGATCAGTGGGCCAAGCTCCTTGATTGCGGGCAAGATTCCGCGAAAGGCATAGATACTCTCCGGCCACGGACTGGTTAGGAGAATCGGGATGCCATCGGATCGACCGCCCCACGCGAGACGAATCTCGAGGCCGCCGATCTGTGAGATGGTGACATGGCCGATATCCGGAAGGTTGCCGCTCATTGAGTTCTCGACTGTCAGTTCGTTGGGATTGTTCGTCATGGTGCGCTCACGAGCGGAAAGCAACGCAAGCGCCGCGCCACGGCTAACTCCTTGAATTGTTATGGATTGGCTTCACCGAGGATGCCGACGGTTCGGCAATTGCCGACCGGTCAGCGTTTTCGACGCGAGGGGTTCACGACGCCAAGGGCTTTGATTTTCGACTCGAGGGTCTGGCGCGGGATGCCGAGCCTGGCGGCCGCTCCCCGAGGGCCGGAGATCCGACCATGGGACTCGGCAAGGGCGGCTTCGATCAAGGCTTTCTCGCCCTGAACGAGCGTGGTCACCTCGCGCCCCGTCCGCTTGAGGAGTTGGGACGGGGAGATCTTCAGCCACGACTCGTCGATGACGAAAGTCTCGCCATCGCACAACACAACCGCGCGCTCGATCACGTTCTGCAATTCTCGCACGTTCCCAGGCCACTCGTACGCTTGCAGCAGTTCCAGCGTGCGCTTCGTGATGTAGCGGATGCTCTTCCCGGCGCTTCGAGCGTAGCGATCGACCAGATACTCAACCAGGACGGGAATGTCATCCACCCGCTCGCGCAACGGCGGAATCCGGATGGGAAAGACATTGAGCCGGAAATAGAGGTCCGGACGGAAGGCCCCGCTCTGCAAGGCGGCTTCCAGGTCGCGGTTCGTGGAGGCGAGCACGCGGACATCCACCCTGATGGGATGACTGCTGCCCACGCGCTCAATCTCCCGCTCTTGAAGCACGCGCAGGAGCGCGATTTGCGTTTCCCCTGGGAGCTCGCCAACCTCGTCGAGGAGAATGGTGCCTCCGTCAGCGGCTTCGAACCGCCCGACCCGCCGCTGCAGCGCACCGGTGAACGCCCCTTTCTCGTGCCCGAAGAGCTCGGAGGCAATGAGCGAGGGGGGAATGGCCGCGCAGTTCACCCGGATGAAGGCGCGATTCGAGCGACCGGACATCCGGTGGATGGCCCGCGCGACCAGCTCTTTGCCGGTTCCGGTCTCCCCGAGGATGAGCACGGTGGAGTCGGTTTTGGCCACCTTGGCCGCCTGGGCCAGAACGCGCTGTAAGGCCTCGGAGGAACCGACAATCTCCTCGAACATCGACGCCCGGTCGATGTCCTCACGCAACGCGAGGTTCTCGTTGAGTGTCCTCTCCTCGACCCGCCTGCGATCGTCGATATCCGTTCCGCTCGCATACCAGCGGAGGATCCGTCCCTGCTCGTCGCGCAGGGGATGGTAGCGGACGAGGAACCATCGGTACTCGCCATCCTTGCGACGAAGGCGCCACTCGAGCTCGAACGGCTCCTTGTGAGCCAGCCCCTCACTGCGCTGCTCCTTGAGCCGGGCCCAATCCTCGGGATGGAACAACGTCGGATTACCCTGGGCGTCCGGGGTCATCAAATGTTCCATGGTGAATCCCGTGTAGTCGAGCAGGGGTCGGTTCGCATAGAGGCCTCTACCGTCCGCGTCGAGAACAACGATTGCCTGCGATATGGCGTCGACGATCCCCCGCAGCTCCTGTTCCGAAGCCTTGATTTCGAGAAACGCCTTTTTGAGAGCCGCCTGAGACCGCTCTCCCTCAATGGCGATCACCGCGAGCTGCGCTGCGTCCTCGATCAAGCGCACCTCCCGCATGCTGGGACTTCGCGGTGTGTCGTGGAACAGCCCGAACGTACCGAGGACTTCGTTGTCCTTCGAGAGGACCGGCTGAGACCACGCGGCTCGGAGCCCGTTGGTGAGAGCGGCCACGCGCGACGGTCTCTCCCGCACGCCCGGCGCCAGCGGATCGGCAAGATTGGCAAAAACGACCCGCTCCTTCCGGAAGGCGGCCGTGCCGCACGAGCTGGTGTTCTCGCCGATCATCAAGGGGCGAAGAGCGTCGACGAAACCGCCGGGCACGCGGGGCGCCGCGGCCGGCCACATTCGCTGGCCGTCGGGATCCATCAGCATCACCATCGACATCATGTCGGGGTTCTGCTCATCGATGGCGACGCAAAGATTTGTGAGGATATCCGTCAGACTCGCGCCGGCGGCAATCATTTCAAGGATGCGCTTCGTTGCCGCCAGAAGGGAGACTGTGCCGATCTGCGGCTCACCCTCGTCATCTTGCTGCAAATCGGCGCCAGGCAGATGGGCACTCATCCCTCCTCCTCCCCAAGATTGACCAACCGGGGCAGCACGCCAGGCCCGGCCAGCCCACCCAAGATCCCACCCCTGCGTTCACCAGATATCACGACGTCAGAACTCCAGATTGACCTTTGTGGTTACGGCGTTAGGGTCCATCCCCGTGTGTCGAGATTCTAATCCCCCCCAGCGCGCCGCTCCACCAATCCCTCCATCTCTCCCGATGCTCGGCGGTTCGGCGCGGCAGCACTTGCCTTGGTTGTCCTGGCACTCGCACGGGGGGCCTCCTTACAATCCTTGGCCCGATCCAACGTCCGGGACTGACGCTATCGCCGCGAGGCTGTCGGGCCTAGGAGTCGGCTTCTTGGTCGGCTTCGCCAGCGTGCCCGTAGTGCAATTCCTGATTACAGTTGCTACGCATGCCTTCGGCGCTCGTCGGCAGGCTGAGGAGTGACTACCTGCCACCGTTGTTGATTAGCGTCTTAGCCCTCCCGGTTTATGGAAAGGAGCGGTGACCGTCCATCCGAGTGCGGGCGGTCCGCAGTCGTTGTAGTCCTTCCGGCAAGCCTTGATCCGACGCCGGGCGTCTTCAATTGAGGTGAACTCGTTCACGTTGAGGCACTTGGCCCGGCACACGAGCAGGGATCGGTTCACTCGTCGCGTAAGCGACAGTTGATCGACTCTATCAGAGTATTCTCATTGGGCTTGCCGGGGCCGTCCAGGAATGGGGAAGTATCGCTAGCTATGTGTCCACTCGAACTGACAGCCGACTAGCACTGGGCTCCGGCCTTCGAGTGGACCGCCAAGAGGATTGCGGCCGTAAACTCCTATATTTCAACGCCACTTAGGGCGTTTTCGACTGGGGCGCATCCTCGCGTATCCCATGGGAGTCGGAAGCTTGGTGACCAGTCGGGCCGAGTGGGCACCAAGCGCGCACTTCTCTGAGCCCTGCCACTTCGCAAAGCGATAGGCCGACTGGGTTTGTTCAGGCGTCCGGTTGAACAGCGCGACGCGCGGTTACATCGCTTCGGCCGCGGTCCGCAGCTTCTTCAACGCTCCCCCCCAGGCGACCACCTGGTTCAGCACGATTTCCACAGACTTCTCGTGCTGAGGATGGGGCTTGAATGTGGTGAAATGTTCGAAGTCCGTCCACATCGAGAGCAACACTTGTGTACGGACCGTAGCCACGTGGAGCTCGGCCAGGACGAGTCGGAGCTGCTCGACCGCTCTCGCGCCGCCCGCACTTCCGTAGCTCACGAATCCCGCAGCTTTATGATTCCATTCGGCGAAGAGGAAGTCGATCGCGTTCTTCAGCGCGGCCGGAATACCGTGGTTGTACTCCGGTGAGACGAAGATGAATGCGTCCAGAGATTCAATTTTTGAGGCCCACCTAATCGTGTGTGGCTGTAGATACTTTCCCATCGAGGGCGGCATCGGCTCGTCGAGGAGCGGAAGCTCGAAATCCTTGATGTCGACGAGCTCGAACTCGGCGTCACTGCGCTTTCGCGCAGTCTCCAGCACCCACTTCGCGACCTCGAGGGATTTTCGATTCGGACGCGTACTCCCGGTAATGATTCCGACCTTGAGCATGGGACTCCTTCCGTGACTGGGGGTGAACCGATCGAGCAGTGGTCAGCGCCGCAGCGTTCCATCGGCGCGGAGCTTCTGACCGATGCGACGAATCTCCGCCTCCCCCTCGCGTAGCGCCTTGGCACTGGTGTGCACCGAGTAGTTGCCGAGGACGAGGTCATGCGGATGCTTCACCGCAGAACCGAGGACGAACCCTGTCTTGCCCTCGGCGGTGAAGTCGATCGATGCCTCAGAGGGTTCGAAGATTGCGATCTTGCCCTTGGGAATGGGCAACGTGGTCCGAAGCACGCCTTCGTGCACGGCGACCCATGCCACCGTGTGTCCTTTGGGAGGGTGGTACGTCCAACGCTCGCCGGCCCGTAAGCTCACCGACAGGTAGCTCATGGGTGGCGCCGCGATCGGGCTCTTCGACTTGCCATAGCCGCCGAGGATGACTCGGACCGGGCCCTCCTCCGGGATGTCTTTGGGCGCAACGTAGTGACTGATGTTGGGTGCGTTCTCCAACTCGGGCGGCAACGCGACCCATAGCTGAAACGCCTTGGCAGGCCCTTTCGGCTCGCCCGTGTGCCAGACACCGTTTGAGGCTCGCATCCATTCGACGCCTCCGGCCGGCAGGACACCTTCCTTGCCAATCGTGTCCGCGTAGCGGACTTCTCCGTCGAGCATCAGAGTCACAGTGGCGATACCCGAGTGTGGATGCCACATGAACTCCATCGGCGCCGGCGCAAATGGACTGCCGAAGTCGGCAAGGTCCAGGAAGACGAAGGGCTTGAGGAGCTCGCCGAGATCGGAAGGGCTCATCAACCGGGTGATGGGCCCATGCGTCTTTCCACTCGTGCGGTAAACGATGTTACGGTCAGTTTGCTGAAGCTCACGAGCCAACATGACTTACCTCCGATTGCTGTACTGAATCCACGGCGGAAGTGCCGAGCTTTTTGAGCAGATGAATGAGGGTCGCGCGCTCGGTTTTCGAGAGCCCGCTCGCTGCCAAATCCATGATCGTCTTGTGACCAACGAATACTGTGGCTGCCTGCGTTTCCCCCGGCGCGGTCAGCCGAACGATGCGGGCTCTACGATCGGTCTGGTGAGCCTCCCGGGTCACCAGGCCTCGGGCCTCGAGTCGATCCACGGCGGTGGTAATCGCTCCACTGGTGAGTGCGATCCGGCGTCCGATCTCATTGACCGGCTGCGGCCCCTTGTGAAGGAGCAGCTCCATGACCCCGAAGTCGGACAGGCCGACCTCAAGCGATTCGATGCTCTGAATCGCTAGGCGTTCGAGCGCTCGGTGCGCCTTCATCAGCACGAGCCACAGATGCGTGCCCGAGACGTCGTAGTCCTTCTTGCCGGCCAGGGTGCTTTTCATGAATATATCTTAATGTAAAGATACTTGATGTCAAGATAATTTCCTGGGCTCGACCTGTAAGGATGGTCTTGCTTCTAAATTCGGCCAGCCTAATTACATATCCCGAAAGGTCTTCTGACGTCCCCCCAGTATTTCCGCACAGATCATGACTAGAGTTCCGCTCCGAGGCCTTCGCAAGACGGACGGGAGGAACCGGATGGCAGCCATCGAAGTTCCGCCGCGAGGAGCACGAGTCGAAAACTTTCTTACTTTCTTGTTCCAGGCCGGAGGGGGGTAGCGCTTGTCATGTGCCCACTCGGAAGTGACGGCCGACTCTCCAAATCCATGATCTTCGAGTGGGGCTCAGCAAAAGTCGGTGGTCGTAAACCCTTATATTCCAACGCCACTTAGGTCGATTTCGACTGGGGTGCATCCTCGCGCATCCCATGGGAGCCGGAAGCTTGGTGACCAGTCGAGCCGAGTGGGCAACATGCGGAACCCTCAACGGTTGGCCCCATGGCTAGGGTTTGGAAGGCCCGGAATCCGAGGTCCCAAAGCCACCCACCTCTAGGAGTTTTTTGACGCTTCCGAAGGCTATGCCGGAACCAAAATGGGCTGAAACGGTGAAAGGAGAGAGTAGAACAGCCCCGTGGAGCTGAACTTGCATAAGGTGCTTCGACTCCTACTTCTGATCGGCTGCCTAATCTTCCTGGTTTCGCTTGCAGAGACGACAAGTCCGCCTCTCTGTTACACGATCCACAGATACTCACTTACCTTACAGTCGGTGACCCAAGACAGCACGGCTCTTGAAGATCTTTCCGCCTATCAGGGATTCACAGTCGAGCTGGAAACCGGGCCGCCCAACGCTTTCTATCTGGTGGTTGAACATGCGGATCCTCATAGCTGGATGGAGCAATATTTCCACAGCTCGCAATCGGGGAGGTAGCGATGAAGAATATTGGGCTCGTCGTCCCCATTTCCCTGATGTGCACTCTCGGCTGCTCGGAAGAGAAGGTTTGGAGATGCCCGAAAATTGAGGACGCCGTGCTCGTGGAAACAGAATATGTCGGATCCGGACCCATGCTTGCGGGCTATGGTCTTTCTAGTTTTCCGCACGCAATGGGGAATGAGGACAGCTTCCGCGCCCTCCCTGATACTACCAATGGAACACTGACGATTAAGTACCGTCGCGGTGACACCGACGTCACTGAGATCTGGAAGCTGGAGAAGCTTCGATGAGTCGCGTTGCCACTCGAGCCGAGTGGGCAGCAAGCGGAACCCTGGCCAGAACTGGGCGAGTTACCAGGGACGAAAGGCGCAGATTCTTCAGAAGAGCTTCGCAAAGATTGCTGGGGCGGCCCAAAATGCTAGCAGCAACCGATGCCCGTCATCCTCAGGAAGCAGATAGAAAACCCAATCTTGGGCGGAGATAGTACTTCTCTCGGGACTCCAAACTTCGATGGAATCCACATGGACCCCGACCTGAACGGTGTCGGAATTCGAATAAGTAATGTGTACCTTAGTCGAGTCAACTGCGGCAAAGAAGGCGGAGAATTTATCGACTGCTTGTTGGCGTACCCAAAAATTCGGGGGAATCTGCTGTGCTTCTGACTCGGCAAACTCGAGGATAAAGTCTGGACCGAGAAGGGCTTCGAATCCAGAGGCACTTTGGGTCTGCCAAGACCTGGCAAACTCCTCCATGAATTCAGGGACTGTCTCCAGGGGAATAGGCCGATTGACAGAAGCGGGAGTTTCGTCACATCCCGTGAGGATAAAGGCCAGGAGAAGGAAACATGGTTGCCGCATTCTGTCCTCGCCCGGTTCACCCCGAACCCAGCAAGAAGTTCCCTTCCTTTGGCTGTGATGAGGATGCTGGATGCAGAGCCGAGTGGGCAACAAGCGGAACCCTGAAGGTCTCAGGATACAACTATTCCGTAGGTGGTCCCTTAAACCATCTGGAGAGTTCGAGAACTGGCATCACCCATATATAAGAGTGAAAGCCATCCCATGATGTGAAGGCAAATTTGTCTCCATTCGGAGACCAAATGGGACCTGAATGGGAGAGCGGACCAAATGTCATTTGAGCAACAGTTCGCGTCTTCAGGTCCATAATCCAAACTTGACGCTTTCCACTTCGGTCGGAACTAAAGCCGATTTTGTCACCATCTAGGGTCCAATCTGCCGCCCCGTCGAAGGTGTATCCGTTGGTTGTGAGTCTTGTTGCTGATCCGCCTTTTGCTGGAATCACCCACATTTCCGCGGCCTTTGTAAATGCAATCCTACCACCATCTGGTGACCAAACGGGGCCAAAGGCATCGCCATCGATATCGAAGGTCAGCTGGGTCGCGTCACCACCTGAAGCGGGCACCACCCAAATTTGGAATGGCGATCCAAGACGATCCGAGGCAAAAGCGATTTTGGCTCCATCAGGAGACCATGAAGGGGCGAGATTATTTCTGCTGTTTGCGGTCAACTGCAAGGGAGTTCCGCCTTCAATGGGGGAAACCCAAATATCGTTATGACCACTTCGGGTGGAGCCGAAAGCAAGTTTGCTCCCATCGGGGGACCATTGGGGGCTATAGTCCCCGTTGTAGGAATTGGGGAATGGGGTCAGTGTGCCACCCGTCGAGGGTATGATCCAAATTCGCAAATTACGGGAAAAAGCTAGCTTCGTCCCATCAGGTGACCAAGTTGGAATGGAATCAATAACGGGTCCATCCGTTATTTGAACGGCTTCTGTGTGACCTCTGTTTGGTCCAACGGAGTCATCCTCGCATCCCGCCGGAGCTAAAAAGATCAGACCCCCAACGATCATAATCGCGCTCCGCCATAAATTCTTTTTACTCAAGCTCTCTTGAATTTGCATACATCCGAAGCCCTTCCCCGTCGGATCAAACATAACATGGATTGCGTATGCGGATCGTCTGATTTGACGGCGTTATTTTCCTGTTCTGATACCCCCATCGGATAGCGATGAATTAAGCGCGCCCCGGTGAACACCGACTGAGGTCTGGGAACCTGGAGAAGGTCCGATAAATTCGGATTACAGGTCGAGCCGAGTGGGCAACAAACGAGTCCCTGAAGGGCCTAATGCAAAAGGAGAAACCTTCTTGTGAAAGTTTTTCCTAGTAAGCGCAAGTGAACAAAATAGACACCTGCTGGCGCTGTGCCTTCGGAAGTCCGTCCAGCCCAGTTGATTTCATGACTTCCGTGGTCAACAAGCCCCTTAATAAGGCTTGCTATCTGCCGTCCGTGTACATCGATGATTGAAAGCTCCACTTCCATTGCCTCGGGCACATCGAAAGTGACCTGCACCCCACCGCGGGCAGGATTGGGAGCCAAGCGGCTAAGACCGATATGAGGAGTGGGTTTTATCGTTTCCACGCGAACGGGACCAAAGATCTTCGGCTCTCCCGTACGAGTCAAAACTGCCAGCCGATAAAAGTAATTTCGTGACGGCTCAACTGTCCTATCAAGCGTCTCCTGACCATCCCGATTTGTCCTCACGTCCAGATCCGACATGGTCGCCCAAGGACCCTCTCTATAATCTGCTCGCTCAACCTTCAGGGAAGCAATCAAGGAATCATCCGTAAACTTCCAGTGAAGTTCGACGCCATTAGATGACGAGGTTGCGCTAAAGGAAACGAGGAACGTAGGCACTAAGGGCGATTCAAGCTTAGCGAAGTTGAAGGATTCAAACTCGCCAGCACGCCGAAAGTACCCCCCGAGATAAACGTGCCCATTAAACGGTGCGATGGTATAGATCGCTCCTCCAACGCCGCTACCAAACGTTCTCCAACCGGAAGGGTTATAGACTGCCAGGCCGTCTGCAATCATGTCATTGGCATGCCGGAAAGCGCCGCCGACGTAAAGCTCCGAGTCGATCTCTGCAAACGTTAAGACAGTTCCGTCCAGAGGATTCCCTAAGTCGTCCCAGCTCTTTCCATTCCAGACCGCAACCCCTCGAGACGGAATTCCGTCTGCCTTGGTGAAGAGACCTCCAACGAATAGGCGATCCTTGAACACAGCCAATGCCCGTCCTGGGGCATCAAGCCCCTTACCAAGTGGTTTCCATGTGCTTCCATCCCAGGCTGCAATGTAGTTCACAGAATCGCTTCCTGAGACTCGGAAATCGCCTGTGGCAAAGACACTGCCCTTATACACGGCGAGGGCGTAGACGTCTAAATCAAAACCACTTCCGACATCGCTCCAAGTTGATCCGTCCCAAGACTGAATGTTGCCACGTAGGTAATCGGATATCTCTCCGGCCGCAAAAAGCTTGCCTTCATTCTCAACGACTGTGCGTATCCAACCGTCAATTCCGTTACCAAGGGTAGACCACGTGAAGCCATCCCAAAGGGCAAGGCCCAGGCCGTTCCCGGGGGCAAAGAGATTTCCAATCTTTGGCACGTTTCCACAAACTAAGAGCTTGCCCTGGTAATCGGCCATCGTGAAGATGTCGCCATAGACCGCGTGGATACCGCCTCCGGCAAAGGGCGACCATTCGGAACCACTCCATTGAGCTAAACGTTCGGTGATGCTTCGTTCACCAGCCCAAATGAAGCTGCCTCCTGCAACTAAACAACCTCCGAACACGTGAAGGTCATAGATGCCGTTCTCGACTCCTTCACCCTCTCCAAGGTTGTCCCAGGCCGTCCCATTCCAAACAGCTACATAGTCTGCGGCAACTTCACCTGCTATCTTGAACCTCCCGCCAACAATAAGGTCGCCGTTGTAAACACACATTGACTTCACGTTCTGAAAAAAGTCCCCCTGCAATCCGGTGCCGAGTGCCGACCATTGGGATCCATCCCATTTAGCTATCCCGTATGCAGGAATCCACGAAGAAGGATCATTACCGTTGTCCGCCTCCCAGAAAAAACCACCCACAATCAGCTCTCCGTTGTACTCAAGAAGGGAGGAAGCCCCAGTGCACCCAGAACGGCGTAATCCATTGTTGAGGCTATTCCATGAAAAACCGTTCCAGCGAGCCACTCCGCAGAACGGTGGTCCCAATTCTCCGGCCGCGTAAAGCTGGCCCTGGTAAACTGCCAAAGCTTTAACCCATGCACCGGAATCATAGAGTCCTTGAGCGAATCCGTTGCCAAAGGTGGTCCAAGACGAACCATCCCATGCCGCAATCTTATTCGCGGGCAAACCACCGGCTTCTGTGAAATAGCCTCCCACAACCAGTTTTTCATCATAGATCGCAAGGGAGTTAACCTCCCCATTGGTACCGCGCGCGAGCTCAGACCAATTTGAGCCATTCCAGAAGGCAAGGTGTGAGACGGGTTGATCTCCGGAAGATTGAAACCTACCTCCCGCCACGAGCGTCGAATCGTATATCTCGAGGTCCTCGACTACCCAGTCGAAACCAGCACCCATAGGTTGCCAGGCCACGCCATTCCACTTTGCGATATAGCCAATGGAGTAGCCGCCGATGGTTTCAAAATCTCCAGCAACGATTAGATCCCCATTGAAAACAATCATGTCCTCTATCCCAATGTAAAAGAACCCAGTGATACCCCCCCCAAATTCTTGCCACGAAGCCCCATCCCAAGCGGCTAAGCCTCGGGCTTGTTTTCCGCCAGCGAGTAGGAAGTCACCGCTAACCAATAACTTGTCCTCATACGGGAAAACACAAGTAACAAAATCATTTACGCTGTGCCTACCGAACTCTTCAGACCACAATCCACTTTGGGGGCTAGCCAAAGAAGGTGAGCAAATGAGGAAGAAGACAGCGGCTACCGCAATCCGAGGAAACATCGTGGGCCCCCAGACCATTCAATTATACACCTGAGGACTCAACTCTAGGCACGATACTCAGGAAGTCGCTCTTCAACAAATAAGCGAAAGCGCTCCACACTGCGGCCTGCGCCTCCCCGAAACAGGGGCACCCCGAAGCAGCGCGGCAACGGTTCTCTTTGATCTCACCGAATTAGGGAAGGAGTGGGTATCTGGAGAAAAATCCAACAAGGGGATCGTCATCAAGACCAGAGCCTTGGATGAGAATGGACTGCGAACTCAGCTGTCCCAAGCAAAATTGGTCGTTCGGTAAGCGATAACTGCACATAAGAGAACCGGGCGTGGCGAATCGGTGCGCCCGGATTGTTCCGTTCGGATTAGCGATACGTTGTCTTGAGTCGCCCCCAGGTAATGGGCTGCACTTTGACGCCGGGACCGCAACCTGGTTGCGTCCATACACCGAAGGGTTCTGGTCCGGTCAACGCCGGGGAATTGATGGAAACTGTGTAGTTGTCGGTTTCAGGGGCACAAAAAACGGGATCTGCAATTATCATCTCATTTGCCCAATCGGGGGGACAGTAATTCGGTCCGTACAAGATATCCCCACCCATATTACCCCAAAGCATATTGGGGCCTGGCCTAGTGGTAATTGCCCCCTGTGCACCATAGCAAGCAATGCCGCATTGGTTACCCAATGCGATTATGTTGTACTGTATTGTTAGACCGATTCCCGTCTTTTCAAGTAGAATTCCACCACCATTACACTGTATCTCTCCAAAGGCAGTGTTTGCGACCATTGTATTACTGGAAATGATTCCATCAAAGCCATAAACCCAGATGGCCCCTCCTCCTCCGTCCGGCGCAACTCCAATGCCCCTGGCTTCATTTCTAACCAATAAGTTAAACATAACCAGTACCTGTGTTGCGGAATAGGTGTTGGCAGCGTAGATAGCCCCTCCGTGGTCACCGGCGCTGTTGTCCCAAAATTCATTATTCTGGATTCGTGCGGACCCCCGGATCATTGAGATGGAAATCGCACCACCATCATATGAATATGAATTATTTCGAAATATATTTCCGGTAATTACCGGATTGCCACCGTCAATTTCGATTGCGCCTCCATTGTATCCATGGTTGTCTTCGAAGACATTGTCCTGTATTAGGGGTCCAAGTGCGGGATTGGAGGAACCTGGCAATGGCATATAGATGCCGCCGCCCATTTCCGCCGTTACGTTCGATCTTATGTGGTTACCCCTGATGCTTGGACAGCTATCTTGACAGTAGATCGCTCCTCCTCGGAAGAAGCCATTTGGCGGAAGGTAGTCATGCCCAGTACCTCCGGTGAGAGTGAATCCGTGAAGCAGAGCTGAGGGGCTTTCGCCACTGACAAAGAGAACTACGGAATCGTGTCTCATGCTTCCATCGATTGTTGTCGCATCTGGGCCCAGCCGCGAGGTAACCACAATGTCTTTACCAGAGAAGTCAATGTTCTCAGGATAATTACCTGGCTCTACCAGAACAGAATCCGCCAAAGATGCGCTATCAATTCCCGCCTGGATCGTAGGCGCATCACCCGATCCATCCATAAAAACATGCCATGTTCTGGCAGTGGCCGGCGAAGCCAATCCCCAGGTGAAGGCACCCATACATAGTGAAGCGCGTACAATGGTCACCTGGTTATTCTATGCCTACTGGGGCCTTACGCTGAAACTGGCAGAGACACGTAACCAATTGAGCATCAATTTCTTCACAGCAAGGATCCTGTTGTGAAATAGAGGGGGGTATCGCTAGTCATGTGCCCACTCAATAGTGACGGAGGACTCACTAAATCCGTGATCTCCGGGTGGACTTGGGAAAAAGTTTGCGCCCCTAAATCCTTATATTTCAACGCCACTTAGCCCGATTTCGACTGGGGCGCAGCCTACCGGATCGCATGGGAGCCGGAGGCTTGGTGACCAGTCGAGCCGACTGGGCAACAAGCGCTTCCCTTCGTGGCAGCGACCTGCGAAAGATTTCCGCGGCAACTATGGAGTGGTCCATGGGCTTTCCCATTCCATGTCGTAATGAGTAAACCGGTGGACCCTCGCGAGATGATTGCAGAGCGTTGATTTTCCGGTTGCCGGAATCCCTGACACTAACAGGAGCTGTTGGTCGAAAACATCACTCACAGAATTTTCTTTCCGGATCCGGGCGTAGGCGCCCCACTGGGAATAGTGCCCTGGAAATAAGTCTGGTACACAGCCTCGTCAAAGATTCTGGCTGACAGCACTTCTTTGTAACGTGATTGTCAGCTTCATTCCAAACTGTCCAGGACCAAACTAAAAGAACTCGGAAAAATCAGGTACATTTGCCGCGGCACCTGGAAAGTCGGATAGGCCCAAAGCCTGCCCCATAGTTCTCAGCGTATTTTCATGCTGTGAGCAAACGGTAGACCGGTAACCTCTCTTCACCTTTGGCCCGACCAACACAAGCGCCACGTGCCCGCCTCCATGCTTCGAGTCTGATTGATACGACTCATCGAAGACGATCACAAGTAGTCCATCTTGTTGAAATATTGGGTGGGAGATGAGGGGGCCAATATTGGATTGCAGCCAATGGTCAGCCTGGCTGAGGCTGCCATCATGTGCATCGTCCTTCACGTTTGGCACGATGAAAGAAAAATCCGGAAGCTGACCATTGGCCAGATCGGAGGCAAACTGACTGAAGGGAACCAGATTCCGCAATTGGTTTGGGCTATTCACTACATCGGTAAAGTAGGTGAACGGATTGTGGTGTTTCACGTAGGGATAAGCATCGCCGCCAGTGTAGCCGATGGAGGGCAAATTCTCAGCGTAGGACTTCCAAGTTTTGCCCGCGCTCAAGAGATGACGAACGAGATTGTCGGCACCGACCGTACCGGTGAAGCTGTCATGGTTGGTGATGATCTGGCCAGTCGTGAGCATGAAGTAGTTGCCGATGGAAGGATGAGTGTCTGCAAAGTATTGGGTAGCCAGTCCGTACTGGTTTGCCAAACCTTCGAGGTAGGGCATGGAAGAGCGGCGGATTACACTTGCGTAGCTGTGATTTTCTTCCACGACAAGGAAAACATGGCTGGCTATCGGCACATTCGATGATGCCGACGTGACGGCTTGCGGGCATGAGGCAGCTTCTGTTCCGCACCCACAGACCGCTGCGACAGCGAGACATAAAACTTGTAACCTCAAGATTGTTGAAATCATATTTGTCTCAGCTTCGCGCAATCTTGGCCAGAGGTGCGAGTGTCGCTCGTGGCTTTTCAGGAATTCCAATATCCGGGCTTTCAGCATCATTACAGGTCTCCCGACTCTAATACCCGAGAGAGAGTTTGTGGGTTCCGTTGATATCGGCCTGTTGCTAAGCGCCGATGAGCCTTGCACTCGTGTACGTGGGCGCGCACTCGAGATCGCCTTCGACCTGGCTGAGGGAGGCGACATGCCTTTTATCCCATATTTGCCCAGCTGGGATCAAGCTCAGCAGGCTACCCCCGATAGGTCACTTCGAGTGGGCCGCAGAAAAAAGAGGAGGGACCCCGTGACTCCCATTGGTCACATTTGTGCCCACTCGAAAACTTCGAAGCAGAATCTTCAATTAATCGGCAAAGAGGCCCGAGGTTCCCCTAAGCCGCCACCGGCGGAGTGCCGGGCACAAGCTCTAGCACCGTCACTTCAGCGTCGGAGTGTAAGCGCAGGGGAATCAACACGACGCCCAACCCACGATTGATATAAAGCGCGGTTTGCTTCGATCGCATCCAGCCGCGCTCGAACTCACCATGCATGAAGCGATTCACGGCGGAACTCACGATCGGCACCTTTACTTGCGCGCCATGAGTGTGGCCCGCCAAGACCAAATCAAAACCATGCTCGGACGCCGGATGCAGAAGATCCGGGCAGTGCGAGAGCAAGATCCGGACGTACTTACGATCCGTCGGCATGCCCAAAACAGCCTTCTCGAGGTCGTCGTGCTCGGTCTTGAAGTCGTCCACGCCCGCCAAAACGAGCGGGTTGTCATTTACATCGATCACGACGTGCTCGTTCCGAAGCATACGCACGCTCGCCTTCGTCAAAATGTGCGCCAGCTCTTCCGGGCCGTGCCAGAAGTCATGATTGCCTAGAACGCCATAGGTGGGTGCGATCGAAGCCAGTGCGTGTAAACCCTTCTGCGCCGGAATCGCTTCGCGATACGACCGGTTCACGAAGTCGCCGGTCATGAAGAGCAGATCGGGTTCCAGGGCACGCAGCCGGTGGGCGAGCCAGCAGAGCTGTTCGTCGCCCACATAGGTGCCAAGGTGGATGTCGGAGAGCTGGATGATCCGGAACCCGCGACCCTTCAACCGCCCGTGGTTGACCGGGAACGACATGCGATTGAGGTCGAGCTTGGGTTCGGCCAACCAACGGCGGGCATAGATACGCCGGCCATAGGGCAATCGAATGCGGGAGGTGATTTTGCGAGCCTGGTAATCGAGCGCTTTTCGAAGAAAAACTTTGGGTGCCAAGTGCCCTCTCGCTCTCTGGGTTCGCCTTCCCGGGCGCCCATAATGTAGCGCCCGGGAAGACCCCAAATCAGCGGACGCGCTTCTTGTGCCGGTTTGCCCGGCGGCGTTTCTTCAACTTGTGCTTACGGATCTTCTTGCGCCGTTTCTTGATCAGACTTCCCATGACGCCTTTCTGTGGTCCCAACGAACGGGGCGTTCCGGAATTATCGTCAACCGATCCCACAACCCTTTGTGGCAGTTTCATCCGCCACGATTTGGCTCGGGAGAAAAACCCGGCAAGTCTATGCCGGAATGGCCTGGGCGGCAAGCGCCAAGCGCGAGAAGCCGCCCTGAGAGTTCCCGGAAACGCCGAAAAAAGGCGTCAGGTCCCCAAACGACAGGGGAGCCCCCCAAGGAACTCGTCTGGAAACGAGTTACTGGGAAGGCCCCGGAACCCATTTCGGAACGAGCGGCCGGATTCGCATCCGATCACTCGTTCCGAAACGGCGGGCCGCTCGGTGAACCCGGTTATAGGTCCACCGAGGGCAAATTATTCCGGAGCCTGTTACGCGTGCTGCAGCGAGTCCAGGACGGCGGGAGTGGGAGCCTCGATCTTCACCTTGGCCTTGGCCTTGAGGGAATCCAGCTCCTTCTTGAAGTACTTCTGGGTCTCCTGCTGGGCCAGGTACTGGCGGATCTGATCCTTGAGTTGATCGTTGAAGGGTTGCCCGGTTCCCATGCGAGTGTCTTCGAGTTTAATCACATGATATCCGTACTCGGTTTGAACCACGTCACTGATTTGTCCGGGTTTCAAGCTGAACACGGCCTGGTCAAACTGAGGGACCATCTGGCCCTGGCCGAACCAGCCCAAATCGCCTCCCTGTGGGGCGGAGCCGGGGTCCTGGGAGACTTCCTTGGCAACCTTCTCGAAGGGCTCCCCGCCCTTGGCCCGGGCCAGCGCCTCCTGAGCCTTCTTGAGCGCCTCCGCTTTTTGCATGTCCGAATCCTGGGGAGTCGCCTTGATCAAGATGTGGCGGGCGTGGACCTCGGCCTTGGGGCCGAACATCTCCGGATGACCGTTATAAAACGCCTGGATGGCGGTGTCCGAGACCGCGGGCATGGACTTCTTCACGTGGTCTAGGTAACCCTTCAAGACGAGATTGTTCCGCATGTCCTTCTCGACATCGGCGCGGGTGGCGCCCTGCTGGGCGAGAAGGGTGTCCAGCTTGCCCTCGCCTCCGGCCATGGTCACGAGCTGATTCAGGTTGTCGCTGACCTCGGTGTCGCTCACCTGGATCCCGAGCTTCTTGGCCTCGTCAAGAACCAGGGCTTGCTCGACCAGCCGGTCTACCGCGGTGTAGTAGAGCTTCTCCGGAACCGTGGTGCCTTTGGCCGTGGAATCGGGGCCAATGCTTTGGTGCTGAAAGTTCCGGACCACCTTGATGACTTCCTTCGTAGTGATCGTTTGCTCGTTGACCTTGGCGGCCACGTCCCCCTTGCCGCCCCCCTTGCCGGAGGCGCAGCTCAGGACCATGAAGGCCCAAGCCAGTGGGAGAATGAAAATAGAGCGCTTTTTCATGAGAGAGAGTCCTTTCCCGGGCCGCCAAAGGGGCCTGGAACTCAAATAGCCTGACCCCTAAGACGCCGTCCTACGTCCCGCAGTCAAGGCCTCCTGGTCTCGATATTGGAGTAGATAAAGCCGGTAGTACAACCCACGCTGGCGCAGTAATTCCTGATGGGTCCCTGCTTCCCGAATGCTGCCCTTGTGGAGCAGAAGGATACGGTTTGCGTTCCGAACCGTCGAGAGGCGGTGGGCCACCACGAGCGAGGTGCGGCCCTGGAGGAGGCGCTTGAGGGCCTCCTGGATCAGCACCTCGGTCTCGGCATCCACGTTGCTCGTGGCCTCGTCCAGGATCAGGATTTCGGGATCGTTATAGAGCGCCCGGGCGAAGGAAAGCAACTGCTTCTGGCCCGTGCTGAGCGAGGCCCCCCGTTCACCGAGCTCGGTCTTGAACCCCTGCGGAAACCGGCTCACGAACCCGGCCGCATTCACGGTTTGGGCGGCCGCCTCGATCCGATCGGTATCCCGTCCCTCGCCGTCCTGCCCCATCCGGATGTTCTCGGCCACCGAACCCGAGAAGAGGAACACGTCCTGGAGCACGAGACTCATGCGCTTACGCAATTCCTCTTGTTTCCATTCGCGCACGTCTTTGCCGTCTACGAAAATGGCGCCCTTCTGCACATCGTAAAACCGCAACAAGAGGCTCATGATCGTGGTCTTGCCCGCGCCGGTAGCGCCGACGAACGCCACCGTCTCGCCTCGATTGACGCTGAACGACACATCGCGGAGCACCCAGTCCTCGTTCAAATACGCGAACCACACGTTTCGGAATTCGATGATCGGCACCGTGGGATCGAGAACCGGTGGCCGGTTTCCGTTCGGGCTGTCTTGGATGGCGGGTTTGCTATCGAGAAGTTGAAACACGCGCTCGCTGGAGGCCATGGCCGCCTGGAGAATGTTGTACTTGTCGCTCAAATCCTCGATGGGCCGATAGAACCGGCGCACGTACTGGATGAACGCGACCAGACCGCCCAACGTAAACGTTCCGGCCAGGATCGAGCCGCCGCCGACCCAGATCACGAGCGCCAAGGCCAATGACGAGATGATTTCCACGCCGGGATAGAAGGTGGCGTAGTAGAAGATGGAACGCAGGTGCACTTCGGTATGGCGGCGATTCAAGCGATCGAACTCGCGCACGCTCCGCGCCTCGTGATTCATGATCTGAAGCACGGACATTCCCGTGATCGCTTCCTGCAGATACGCATTCATGCGGGCGAGGCGAATGCGGACCTCGCGATAGGTCTCGCGAACGTTATTTCGAAACCACAGGCTGAGCCCGAACAAGAGCGGAAGCACGGCAAAGCACACCAGGGCCAGCTTCACGTTGAGCACGAGCAGCATGCCCATGATGCCGAGGAGCATGATCACGTCACCGAAGATGGCGACTACGCCGCTCGTGAACATGTCGTTCAGAGCATCGACATCGCTGGTCAATCGGGTGAGCAGGCGCCCTACCGGATTGCGGTCGAAATAAGCCACGTGCATACGCGCGAGATGACTGAAGATCTCGACTCGCATGGTGAGCATGATTTTCTGACCCACGCGCTGCGTAATGAGGGCGCTCCAGTAGCCGAGGCCCAGGCCACCCAAGAGGGTCAGTAGATAGAGGAGGCAAATGACCACGAGCCGGCCGGTGTCCTTCTGGCGAATGGCGCCGTCGATGGCCGCCTTGGTGAGAAGGGGTCCCACGAGCTCCAAGAGCGACGTGAGGATGAGAAGGGTGGTGGCGGTGATGACGGACTTGCGATGCGGCCGCAAATACTTGAGCAGCCGCCGCATGAGCCGGCCATCGTAGGCTTTGCCCAGCGCTTCTTCTTCGTGGAATTCGGCGATGCTCGACACGTTTCGCCGGCCTAGAAGGCCGCCTCCAGCTCTGCTTCGAGTTCTTGCACCCGCGCCAGATCGGCGTAGACACCATTACGCTCCAACAGCTCGAGATGGGTTCCTTCCTCGATTACGAGGCCGTCTTCGATCACCACGATCCGGTCGGCCAGCATCACCGTGCTCACGCGATGCGCAACCAGAAGCGTGGTGCGGTGGCGCATGAATTCGCGAAGGCCGCTTAAGATGCCTTCTTCGGTCTTGGTGTCCACGCTGGCCAGCGCGTCATCGAGCACCAAAATGCCGGGATTCCGCAGCAGCGCCCGCGCGATGGCGGTGCGCTGCTTCTGCCCGCCGGACAAGGTGACCCCGCGCTCGCCGACCAGGGTGGCGTAGCGATCCGGAAACTCCAGCACATCGTCGGCGAGCTTCGAAAGCTCGGCCATGCGATGGATGTCTTCTTCGGCCGCGTCCGGCCGCCCGAGGGCGATGTTCTCAGCAATGGTGCGGCTAAAAAGGAACGTTTCCTGCGGCACGTATCCCACGATGCCTCGAAGCTCCTCGAGCGGAATGTCGCGCAGGTCGCGGCCGTCCATGAGCACCTGTCCCGACGTGGGATCGAAGACCCGCAGCACCAGATGCACCAAACTCGTTTTCCCGGATCCCGTGCGCCCGACCAGAGCCACCGTTTCACCGGAACGAATGCGCAGGTTGAGCCCTTTTAGGACTTCGATCTCGGGGCGTGATGGATAGGAGAAGTGCACATTCCGGAACTCCAGTTCCGGAGCATGCCGTTCCCCGAGCACCAGATCCGCTGTGGCCGCCGGGCTCTCGATCTCCGGCGTGGCGTGCAGAATCATGTTGAGCCGCTTCATGGACGCCGCGCCGCGTTGGATCATCGAAGCCACCCAGCCCAGCGCAATCATCGGCCAGATCAGCATGCCGAGATAGGTGCTGAACGCCACGAACGTACCCAGCGTGATGCGGTCCTGCATGACCTGCCATCCTCCGAACCCCAGCACGAGCAACGTGGCCAGGCCGGCCAGAAATCCAATGGCGGGGGAGAACAAGCTGTCCACCCGCACGAGGCGGAGGTAGCTCTGGCGGTAGTCTTCGCCGCCTTGGCGCATTTGTTCAATGGCGGCGTCTTCCTGGACGTAGGCCTTCACCACCCGAATACCGGACAGATACTCCTGAGCCCGCGCAGTGATGGTGGAAAAACGTTCCTGCACTTCCTCGAAACGGTCGTGGATGACCTTGCCGTAGCGCAGCATGAAGAACGAGATGAGGGGCAGGGGAATGAGCGAGATGAGCGTAAGCCGCCACGAAAGAATGAGCATGAGGGTGAGCGCGGCGACGAGAGTCACCACGGTGTTGACCGAATACATGATCCCCGGTCCCAGAACCGCCCGCACCGCGTTGAGATCGTTGGTCGCGCGAGCCATGAGGTCGCCGGTCGGGGTGCGGTTGTAGAACGAATAGGAGAGCCGGGTGAGCTGCTTGAAGAAGTCGTCGCGGAGCTCGTACTCCACTTCCCGCGAAACGCCAATCAGCAGTTTCCGCATGGTGAATCGGGAGATGCCGCCCAGGATGGCTATACCCAGAAGCACGCCGCCGAAGGCGAGCAACCGCTCTTGGGTAATTCGCTGTCGGATTTGCGCCTCATCATTTCCCAGACCATCGATGGCGAACTTGAACACCCAGGGTGACGCGAGCTGGAACGCATCCGAGGCGAACAGGGCAAAAAAGCCCCAGGCCAGCGCGGCCCGGTGTCGCTTTAGATATGGAAAGAGAGCGGCTAGGGAGTTCATGGATGCCTTGCCAGAGCCGTGAGCCGGCCGAGCGTCAACGTTTGTCGGTACGAGGACATCGAACCGGAGAGTGTACCAATCCGCGGCGCATTTCGTTAAGGCCCTCATGGGGGGCCTCTTGTCAATCCGGAGCCCTTGCCCCAGGATTGCCCCCTCGTACTCTGGAGGCAATAATGAAACATCGAACCGTTCAGATATTCGTGACGGGGTGTTGTGCCGTGGGCCTGGTCGCCGGGTGCGCCAAGCGCGAGGAAACCACGAAGCAAACATCCAGCGAGAGCACGCACGTGGCCACCGGGACCGATTCCACCCGCATGGCCGCCACGCCGACCTTCAGCGGTTCGGACACGCTGTGGAACGACGGAAAGCCCCTCGGGCAGCCAGTAGCCAGCTTCGGCAGTGATACGCCCACCTGGACCTCCACCACCGTGGCGGCGGCCAATCGCGGCACCACCGGTAACCCGGCCACCGTCGTGGGCGAGGTCGTCGACGTGTCCTGTTACATGCAGCTCGGTAAGCGCGGGGAAAAGCACATTCCTTGCGGCACCGACTGCGTGAAGAACGGCGCCCCGATCGGCGTCGTGGACACCAAGAACGAACTCTATATCGTCATGGCCGAAGAACACGATCCGCGCCGTTATGGAAACATCGCGCTCAAGGAGGCGATGCTCCCCTTCATGGCCAAGACGGTGCAGGTGACCGGCATGCTCACCGATCGCGATGGCGTGAAGACCCTTTATGTGCAGGGTTACACGGTGGGAAGCGACCCCAATCAGCCCGGGAGCAAATAACCGGGCTCGAGCCCGGTTGGGTGCTGATGGCGGCCCGAGGCGCCAAGGCGGCGAAGAGTCGAACGGGGAAGCCATCTTCCAAACCGAGTCCGCGCGCCAAGGCCAGCCGCGGCAAGAAATCGAAGAAGGCGCCGCAGGAAGAGCTCGCGTTTCTCGACACCGACCCGAGCGAGGGTAACGGCCTCGAAACGCCCGCGCTTCCAGCGAAACGGCCTTCGCGGTCGGCCCCAGCCCCCGAAATAGAAGACATCGAGATCGTGGCCGATGATGCGCCTCCGTCACCTTCGCGCCGCGGTGCTCGCGCAGTGGCTACCGCAGCCACGATGGCCAAGGCCCAGCGAGAGATCTCGGTCAGCGATTTCTTCACCAAGAACCGGCACCTGCTTGGCTTCGACAATCCCGTCAAGGCGCTGTTGACCGCGGTCAAGGAGGCGGTCGACAACTCGCTCGACGCGTGCGAGGAAGCCGGCATTCTCCCGGATATTCAAGTGGAGATTCGCGAACTGGGCGAGGATCGCTATCGCATTGCCGTACAGGACAACGGCCCCGGCATCGTCGGCGCTCAAGTGCCCCGCGTGTTCGGCCAGCTTCTCTATGGGTCGAAGTTCCATCGCCTGCGCCAGTCGCGCGGACAGCAGGGGATCGGTATTTCGGCGGCGGGAATGTATGGACAGCTCACCACCGGCAAACCCGTGGTCATCACGAGCCGGGTTGCCCGGTCGAAGCCCGCCCACCATTTCGAAATCCAAATCGATACGCGCCGCAACGCCCCGGTGGTGGGGGTGGATAAAGAGCTGGCCTGGGAGGGGGTCGATCACGGAACGCGGGTCGAGATCGAGCTCGAGGCCACCTACCGCAAGGGCCCCAAGTCCGTGGATGCGTATCTCGATCAAACCGCGCTCGCCAACCCGCATTTGCGACTGTCGTATACGGCGCCCAAGGAAGCGGCGGTCGTGTACGAACGAGCCACCAAGGAACTACCCAAGGAGCCGCTCGAGATCCAACCGCACCCGCATGGGGTCGAGCTGGGCATGCTCATGCGCATGCTGACCGAAACGAAGGCGCGAAACATCAAGTTGTTCTTGACCGGAGAGTTTTCGCGGGTGAGCCCGCGAGTGGCCTCGGACATACTTGCAGTGGCGAAGATCGGCGAGAGCACCTCGCCCAAGAGCGTGCATCGTAACCAAGCCGAATCGTTGTATCGCGCCATCGGGAGCGCGAAGTTGATGGCGCCGCCGACCAACTGTTTGGCCCCGATCGGCGAAGATTTGCTCTTGGCCGCGCTCAAGCGCCAGTTTCCCGTGGGATTCTATGCCGCCACCACGCGAAGCCCCTCCGTATATCGCGGCAATCCGTTTCAGGTGGAAGTGGCGCTCGCCTACGGCGCGCCCTTGCCGGCCGAGGAGCCGGTCAC
>Ga0114129_10002556_pt1 | contig 25277 bp, 24 predicted proteins | sample RhiMetdeltSRZDD1_FD_80071 | JGI IMG/M metagenome (GOLD analysis project Ga0114129, IMG submission 80071) | Populus rhizosphere microbial communities from Tennessee, USA - Rhizosphere MetaG P. deltoides SRZDD1 (version 2) (version 2) | ecosystem: Host-associated > Plants > Roots > Rhizosphere >...
CGGCGTCGAGGCGCAGTTCGGCTTCGTTCGCGACAGCCCGCTGGCCGCACGGCTCCTTCCGCTCGGGTGGGCGAGGCCCCTTCTCTCCCCCGCGCGAAACCCGCTCCGATATCCGGGGGACGTCCACACGGTGGCGCAGACGCTTCTTCGCGAGAGCTTCGACGTCGTGCACTGTCACGGCTCTCACGACCACTACGTCGCGGCGGCGGCGCGGCGCTCCTTGCGAAAGGGCGGCCCCTTTCTCGCGCGCACGATCCACAGCGTCGATCACGCGCGCGCCGATCCGCTCTCCGGTCTGCTCTACCGCTCGGCGGACGCGCTGGCGTTCGCGAACCGGGCGATCGCGAAGGAATTCGGCCGCGACGGTCCGGTCCTCTCCCCCGTCGTCGATCCGCTCCGGTTTCGACCCGGTGAGAAGCCGATCGAGCTCCTCCGGTCAATGGGAGTGCCGGAGGGAGGCTTCGTCGTCGGCACCGTCGGAAAGCTCGCCGCGCGGCGCGGGCATCGGGAGGCGATCGAGGTTGCGTCGACCTTTCCGCCCGACGTCGTCCTCCTCCACGTCGGTAAAGGGGAGCTCCGTCCCGAGCTCGAGTCGCGCGCGGCCGCGCTCGGCACGGCTTCGCGCAACTTCTGGGCGGGTTACGTCGAGAGCGATCTGCCGGATCACTACCGCGCGATGGACGTCTTCCTCTTTCCCGCGTCCGGCTCGGAGCAGGGGCAGCGCGCGATCCTCGAGGCGATGGCGTGCGGCGTCCCGGTCGTCGCGCTCGACGTGCCGGGAGTGCGTGACCTCGTGACGCACGAGCGCGAGGGGCTCGTCGTCTCCCGCCCCGCGGACATGGCGTCCGCGCTCGAGCGGATGCGGAGCGGCTCGGATGAACGTCGTCGCATGGGAGAGCGGGCCCGGGCGAGGGCGGTCGAGCTCGGCCCCGGGCCCTTCGCGCACAAGGCGCGGGAATTCTACGCGCGCCTGGCCGCGAGGAAGTCCATGACTTCCCGGGCATGGGACGCGGGAGACACCGCGGGGTAGGCGATCGCGACCCTGCCCTCCTCGTCGATCACGTACGAGATGCGCCGCGCCGTTCGCGCGTCCGCCGTGTCGCACGCTCCGTAGGCGAGGCCCGCCTCGCGCTTCTCGTCGGAGAGGAGCGGAAATGGAAACTTCTCCCTGGCCGCGAACGCCGCATTCGCCTTCACGGGGTCGAAGGAGATCCCGAGGATCTGCGCATTCAGCTCGTCGAAGCGGTCGAACAGGTCGCGGAACCCGCGACCCTCGTTCGTTCAGCCCGGGGTGCGCGCCTTCGGATAGAACCAGAGCACGACCGGTCGGCCACGGAACTCGGAGAGGCGGCGGATCCGGCCGGTCGAATCCGGCAGGGCGAAGTCGGGAGCCTCGTCCCCGACCGAAAGGGGCAGCGGGCCGGCGCCCTTACCGAACACGGCCCGTCTCGGCGGTCTCGACGGGGGATCCGCGCCAGGTCTCTTCGGAGTCGTCGTACGCCGGCAGCTCGAACGTCCACCCGTTCTCTTCGAACCGACGCCACTCCCAGAGCTTGGCCCACTTGAGAAAGACGCCGTACGCCTGAAGCGTGCAGAGCACGAGGCCGTGCCGGCCGTCCAGGAAACCCGCCTGGAACACGTACATCCGCACGAACCTCCAGAGCGGCCGGAAGAACAGGAGGATCGCGCCGGGACGTTTTCCTCTCCGGTACGCGTCGGCCGCGCCCCATTCCGCGTAGCGGTGCAGCTTTTCGAGGTACTGACCGAGCGAGCGGAACGTGTAATGGAGCAGGGAGTGCTCGAGCGTCGGCGCGGGACCATCCGGACGGATGTCGGCGTGCACGCGGCGTCGGGGATAGCGCGCGGCGCCGCGCCGCATGAGCCGCACGACCTTGTCGGTCGACCACCCGGAGTGACGGATCAGGCGATCGAGAAAGAGATTCCGCCGTCGGATCGAGTAATAGGCGGCGGCAGGGCCCCGAACCATGAGATCGAGGATCTCCCGGGCGAGGCCGGGGGTCACCCGCTCGTCGGCGTCCACGATCAGGATCCAGGGGTGGATCGCCTGGTCCATCGCCCAGTTCTTCTGCGCGGCGGAGCCGAAGTATTCGCGCTGAAGGATCCGCACGCCGGGAATCTGACCCGCGATCTCGAGGGTCCGGTCGGTCGAGAACGAGTCCACGAGCAACACTTCATCGGCGAACCCGAGGCTCTCGAGGCACTCCTTGATGTTCACTTCCTCGTTGAAGGAAGTCACGATGGCCGAGAGCTTCTCGCGGGTCATACCGAATTGTCGTCCCGAGCGAAGCGAGGGACCGCGCGGGACATTCCGAATGTCATCCCGAGCGAAGCGAGGGATCTGGTAGCGACTGAGAGACCAGATTCCTCGTCGCTTCGCTCCTCGGAATGACAGGGTTGCTTCATTCCACCTTCACCTGAATCCGCTCGATCCCGGTGGCGCGTCCGGTGTCGGAATCCACCTCCACGAGCGCTCCGGACAACCGGATGTCGCGCTTCGCCGTCTCGAACGCCTTCGGGGTCTGCGCGAGGAACTTCTCGATGATCCGATCTCTCGCGAAGCCGATGACTCCCTCGTAGGCGCCGGTCATCCCGACGTCCGTCTGATAGGCGGTCCCCCCCGGGCGAACCGTCTCGTCGGCGGTCGCGACGTGGGTATGGGTACCGAGCACCGCCGAGACCCGCCCGTCGAGATACCAGCCGATCGCGACCTTCTCCGAGGTGGCCTCCGCATGCATGTCGACGACGATCACCTTCACGTCCTTCATACGGGCGAGCTCGTCGTCCGCGACACGGAACGGCGAGTCGCACTGCGCCGGCATGAACACCTGCCCCTGCAGGTTCAGCACGCCCACGGCGACGCCGGCCGCCGTGGACTGCACGGTCACGCCGCGCCCCGGGTTCCCGGGCGGGTAGTTCGCCGGCCGGAGCAGCCGGTCGGAGGAGTTCAGGACGTCGTAGATCTCCTTCTTGTCCCAGATGTGGTTGCCCGAGGAGAAGACGTCGATCGGCAGCCGGGACAGCTCCTCGTAGAGATCGATCGTGAGCCCGAATCCTCCGGCCGCGTTCTCGACGTTCACGATCGTGAAGTCGACGTTGCGCCGGTCGATGAGCGGCAGGAGCGCCCGCTCGAGCGCCCGGCGGCCGGGCTGCCCGACGACATCGCCGATGAAGAGGATGTTCATGAGACGGTGATCGGTAAGCGGCCATCGGTGATCGGTGTCCGAGCCCCGCGATTTCCCATTACCGATTTCCGATTTCCGGCCTAGCGCGCGTACTCGACCGAGCGCGTCTCGCGAATGACGGTGATCTTGATCTGCCCCGGATACTGCAGCTCGGCCTCGATCTTGCGCGCGATGTCACGCGACAGCCAGAGGGCTTCGTCGTCGGAGACCCGGTTCGCCTCGACGATGATGCGGAGTTCCCGACCCGCCTGGATCGCAAAAGCCTTCTGCACGCCCTTGAAACCGTCGGCGATGTGCTCGAGCTTCTCGAGCCGCTTGACGTAGGTTTCGAGGATCTCGCGGCGGGCTCCGGGCCGCGCCGCGGAGAGCGCGTCGGCCCCGTTGACGAGCACCGCTTCGAGAGACCGCGGCTCGTAGTCCCCGTGGTGACACTCCATCGCGTGGATGACCTCGTCGGTCTCGCCGAACTTCTTCAGAACCTCGCGGCCGAGCTCCAGGTGCGTACCTTCCATCTCGCGGTCGATCGCCTTTCCGATGTCGTGCAGCAGGCCGGCCCGCTTGGCGACCTCGGACTTCGCGCCGAGCTCTCCGGCCATGTTGGCGGCGAGCCACGCGACCTCTTTCGAGTGCTGGAGCACGTTCTGACCGTACGACGTCCGGTACTTCAGCCGTCCGAGCAGCTTGATGAGCTCGGGATGAAGGTCGGGAATCGAGAACTCGAGCGCGGTGGACTCCCCCTCCTGGCGGATCTTCTCCCAGAGCTCCGAGCGGACCTTCTCGACGATCTCCTCGATGCGCGCCGGGTGAATCCGGCCGTCGACGATCAGCTTCTCGAGAGCGATGCGTGCGACCTCCCGGCGGATCGGCTCGAAGGCGCTGATGACGATTGCCTCGGGCGTGTCGTCGATGATGAGGTCGACTCCCGTCGCCGCCTCGAGGGCCCGGATGTTGCGCCCTTCGCTGCCGATGATCCGCCCTTTCAGGTCGTCCGAGGGGAGCTCCACGACGGACACCGTCGCCTCGACGACCGTATCCGAGGCGAGTCTCTGGATCGCCATCCCGATCTGGTGCCGGGCCTTCTGCGTGGACTGCTCGATCGCCTCCTCTTCGATGCGCCGCATGAGGCCCGCCGCGTCGACGCGCGCCTCGTTCTCGATCGACCGGATGAGATCGCGCTTGGCGTCGGCGGCCGTGAGACCCGAGATCTGCTCGAGGCGCTTCTGCTGGTCTTCGATCAGCTTCTGGACGTCCGCATGCGCCCGCTCGACCCCCTTCTGAGCGTCGGCGAGGGCCTTCTCCTTCCGGGCGAACTCTTCCTCGCGCTTCTCCTGCTGGCCGAGCTTCCGGTCGAGGTTCTCCTCCTTCTGGGCGACCCGCTTTTCGAGCGCCGCGACGTCCTGACGCCGAACCTGGATCGTCCTGTCGAACTCGACCTGGGCGGCGAGGACCTTCTCCTTGGCCTCGATCGCCGCTTCCCGGAGGCGACCCTCCGCCGCCTTGTTCGCGTCGGCGAGAACCCGGTCGGCCTGGACGCGAATCTCGGCCCGCTCCCGGCGGACCTGGGCCCGCAGGAGAAAGTACGCGAACAACGCGAATACGACGGCGACGATTGCCGCCGCGATCGGGATCGCGATGGATGCATTCATTTCGGCTCCCTCACGGCCGAGGGCGCCGAAGTCGAGACGCGGCTACACGATTTCCCGGAAGGGATTCTTCCGACGAGGGTTCTGAATCGGGAAAGTGGTTCCTTTTCTCAACGGGCCGCTCGTTTCATCTCGTGTTCCCCGAGACTCTCGGGGATGCCGACGCCTTCGCCTTCAGCTTCCCAGGGCGTCGTCCAGTTTGCGAATCAGGCGCTCCGCCCGGACCCGGAAGTCCGTCGGCTCGCCGGTTCGACGCTTCTCCGCCTGGTATAGATCGTCTGTAATGTTCAGGGCAGCTAGGATCGCGATCTTGGTGGTATCGACGGTTGCGGTCCTCTCGGCCACTTCCTTCATACGCGAGTCGACGAGTCGGGCCAGGTCGTGAATGTAGGTGGAGTCGCCTTCGGCCCGGACGTTGTACGTCTGGCCGAAGATCTCGACCTGCGTCACGCTGCCCCTCTTGTCCACTGCGTGACTACGGAAAAGACTCCTTTCAAGGCGCAAGTGTAGTTTTCCGAGACCTTCGGAGTCAACGGTTTACGTCCGGTCAGGCCTTCTTTTCGGCCACTTCGAGGGTGGCGATCAGCCTCTCCACGCGCTCGCGCACCGCGTCCTGATCGCGCTCGAGCCGCTCGACGGCGTCGCGGGAATCCGCGGCGTCCTTCTCGGCGCGGCGGGCGGCCGCGAGATCGGCCTTGAGCTTTTCGACCGACGCCCGGGAGTCCGAGGCGTCCTTCTCGGCCCGGCGGGACGCCGCGAGGTCCGACTTCAGCTTGTCGTTCTCGCCCTCGAGGCTCTCGAGTCGCTCCAAGAGTTTCTCGATCTTGCGGTCGAGCGTGTCGAAGATCCGGCTGGTGTCCATCGAACTCCTCACCCGAAAGCTATCTCAGATCTCGATTCCGAACTTCTGGCTCAGGGCTCCGGCGAGCCGGTCCCGTTCCCGGTTCACCTCTTCCTGCTCGAGCGTGCGCTCGGGCGAGCGGAACGTGAGGCGCACCGTCGTCTTGACGGCGCCTTCGACGACGCCCGAACCCTCGTAGCGGTCGAGGAGCTTCAGCGACTCGAGATTCTCGAGCGCGAGGCCCCGCGCGAACTCCTCGATCGACTCCCACGCGACCGTCCGCGGCTGCGAGAACGAGAGGTCGGCCACGACCGGCGGGAACGCCGAATACGGCTGGAACCGCGCCGCCCTTCGGTCCCGGGGAATCTCTTCGACGACGATCTCGCCCGCGCAGACGCGCTCGGGAAGGGGGCGCTTTTCACGCTCGGACTCGCTCACGACTCCGACGACGCCGAGCGTTCGACCTTCCGGGGTCTCGCAGGAGGCGGCGGCTCCGGCCACGAACGCGGCGGTCCGGAGTGACTTCCAGACGAGGGTCTCCGGCGCGATCCACGGCTCGACCAGCCGCTCGAACAGCCCCTTGGCATCGAAGAAGTCCGCCGGGCGCGTCGCGACCGGCGCGCTCCAGTGCGTGCGGACGTCGCCGGCGAGCGCGAATGCGAACCGTCGCGACTCGAGCGTCTCGGGCCGCGCGGTGTCGCCGGGAAGGCCGAACGTGCGGCCGACCTCGAAGAGCCCGACCTCCCGCGCGCCGTGGCGGAAGTTGCGCGAGACGGCGTCGAGGAGTCCGGGGAGAAGGGTCGCGCGAAGGTCGCGCCGCGACGCGTCGACGGGATTTGCAACCGAGAGCGGCGCCGGCGCCGTGCCCGTCGCCTCGAGCCAGCCGGCGAAGGACGACTCGTCGGACCTCCGATCGACGAAGGGATAGGAGTACGTCTCGTGCAGGCCGGCGGCGACGGCCCCGTCGGTCAACGTCTCTTCGACGACCCGGAGGGGCTCCAGGTGCCGGCCCGCGCCAGCGGTCGCGGGGAGCCGCGAAGGGAGCCGATCGTATCCCCACACCCGCAGAACTTCCTCGATCAGGTCCTCTTCGATCGAGACGTCCGGGCGCCAGGACGGCACGTCCGCCGTCAAGCGCTTCGCGCTCCTGCGGGACACCGCGAAGCCGAGCCGCGCCAGGGCGTCTTCGGCGAAATCCACCTCGAGGCGCGGGTCTCCGGAGATCGTCCGGAGGCGCTCGACTCGCAGCACGACCCGGCGCCGGGCCCACGCGGTCCCGCGCGCGTCGATCCATCCCGGCGCGAGAGTCCCCCCGGCGGCGTCGAGCAGGATCCGCGCGGCCAGGTCGAGAGCGCCTGGAATCGCCTCGGGGTCCGCTCCCCGCTCGAACCGATGAGACGCATCGGTGTGCATCCCGAGCCGCCTCGCCGTGCGGCGGATTGCGACGGGATCCCACCAGGCCGCTTCGAGAAGCACGTTGGTCGTCTTCCCGGTCACCGCGGTGTCGAGCCCTCCCATGATCCCGGCGAGCGACACCGCGCGCTCGGAATCGGCAACGACGACGTCCGACGGCTCGAGCCGCCGCTCCACGCCGTCCAGAGTGACGAGCGTCTCGCCGCGCTTTGCCTTGCGGACGACGATGCGTCCTCCGGCGAGGCGGTCGAGATCGAACGCGTGCAGCGGCTGTCCGGAGTCCCAGAGCGCGTAGTTCGTCGCGTCGACCGCCGCGTCGATCGGCTTCGCTCCAATTGAGACGAGCCGCGCGCGAACGCGCCCGCCCGAGGGGGCGCTCTTCGTGCCGCGCACGACCCGGGCCCCGAAACGGCGGCAGAGACGCGGCACCTGGATCTCCACGGAAGCGAGCTCGGAGGCGGCCGGGCCGCTCGTCGGCAGATCGCCTTCTTCGCCCGGTTGCATCGAGCCGAACGGGATCCGCGCCATCGCGGCGGCCTCCCGCGCGAGACCGCGGTGGCTCATCGCGTCCGGGCGGTTCGGGGTGATCTCGACATCGAGCACGACGTCCTCTCCGGACCGCTCCGCGGATTCGACCGGCAGGCCGCCGCGATCGAGGAGGCGCCGCGCGCCCTCGGCTCCGCCGAGAGCTTCGAGGGAGACGTGGTCCCCCATCCAGTCGAGAGAGAACTTCACGAGAGCGGCGCGAACTGCGAGAGGAACCGCTCGTCCCCCTCGTAGAGAAGTCGCAGATCCGGGAACTCGTAGAGCATCATCGCGACGCGGTCGAGTCCGAGGCCGAACGCGAACCCGCTGTATTCCTGAGGGTCGACGCCGCACGCTTCGAGGACCCGGGGATGCACTTCGCCCGCGCCGGCGAGCTCCATCCACCCCGAGCCCTTGCAGGTGCGGCAACCGGTGCCGCGGCAGAAGATGCAGCTCACGTGGACGTCGGCGCCCGGCTCGACGAAGGGGAAGAACGTCGGGATGATGCGGACTCTCGTTCCCGCGCCGAAGAGCGCCTCGAAGAAGGTCTCGACGGTGCCCTTCAGGTCCGCCATCGCGATCCCGCGGTCGACGACCAGGGCTTCGACCTGGTGGAACACCGGCTGGTGCGTCGCGTCGACCGACTCGTTTCGGTAGACGCGGCCGGGGGCGATGATCTTCAGAGGCGCGCCGCGCTTCTTCAGCTCGCGGACCTGGACCGGAGAGGTGTGGGTCCGAAGGAGTAGCGGAGACGGAGCCTCGCGGTCGATGAAGAGCGTGTCCTGCGCGTCCCGCGCCGGGTGCTCCGGCGGGAAGTTCAACGCCTCGAAGTTGTAGAAGTCGCTCTCGATCTCGGGCCCGTCGGCGATCGAGTAGCCCATGCGCAGGAAGATCTCCTCGATGCGCCGCCGGACGAGCGTGACCGGGTGGAGCGAGCCGGCGCGGGTGCGCCTTCCGGGAAGCGTGATATCGACCGCCGCCGCGCGCTCGCGGCGCTCCGTCTCGGTCCGGGCGAGCGCCTCCGACAGGCGGGCGATCCCCTCCTCGACCTCGCGCTTGGCGGCGTTGGCGCGCGCGCCGTACGCCGCACGCTCCGACGCCGGAATCTCCCGCATCCGCGCGAACAGCGCGGTGACGAGACCCTTCTCACGGCCCAGATATCGGCCCTTGAGCGCTTCGAACTCGGATCGCGAAGAGACCCCGCGGGCGGCCTCGTCCTGAAACGAGGCGAGAACGTTCGAGATTGCTTCTTCGGCCCGGCCGGCGGGACCGGGTTCTTCCGTCACGCCCCGCCGAGCGCCTGTTTCGCCACTCCGACGAGGTGGCGGAACGCGGCGGGATCCGTCACCGCGAGATCGGCGAGCATCTTGCGGTTGATGTCGTTACCCGCCTTCTTCAGGCCGTCCATCAGGCGGCTGTACGAGATCTCGTTTTCCCGCGCGGCCGCGTTGATGCGGATGATCCACAGGCCGCGGAAGTCTCTCTTCCGCGCCTTGCGGTCCCGGTAGGCGTACAGGAGCGACTTCTCGACGGCGAGCTTCGCCATCCGATACGACTTCGACTTCGTTCCGTAGTAACCCTTGGCGAGCGCGAGGGTCTTCGCCCGCCGGTTCTTTCTTTTCGGTCCTCGTTTGACTCGAGGCATTTCGTGAAACCTCCTCCCTCCTCGTCATTCCGAATCCGCTCCTCGCGGAGCCTGTCCCGAGCAAACGCAAGGGACTCGAGATGACAGAAAGGGACTGTCTTACGCGTAGGGCAGCATTTCCTTGACGCGTTTTTGGTCCGACGGGGAGACGGACGTCGAGTGCGCGAGACCGCGCTTTCTCCCCGGCGCCTTCTTCGTCAGGATGTGGCTCTTGTAGGCCTTGGCCCGTTTGAATTTTCCCGAAGCGGTACGCCGGAAGCGCTTGGCCGCTCCGCGATGCGTTTTCAGTTTCGGCATCTGTTACTCCTCGTGAGACGCGAGGCGGTCTACGCGCCTCTGGCGGCCTTCTCGTGCACCTTCACCGGCGCCAGGATCTGGTAGAGCCGGTTCCCGAGCATTTCCGACCGCGACTCCGCGACCGCTTTCCCGGCGAGGTCGCCGAGCAGCCGATCCAGAACTTTCTGGCCGTTCTCGCGGCGCGCCATCTCGCGGCCGCGGAATTGAACGGTCGCCTTCACCTTGTCGCCGTGCGCCAGGAACTTCAGGATGTTCTTGATCTTGAAGTCGTAATCGTGGTCGTCGATGTTCGGCCGGAACTTCACTTCTTTCACCTGGGTCGTCTTCTGTTTTTTCTTCGAGTCCTGCTGTTTCTTCTTCTGCTGGTAGATGAACTTTCCGAAGTTCATGATCCGGCAGACGGGCGGGTTGGCGGTGGGTGCGATCTCGACCAGGTCGAGCGCCGCGTCCTTCGCCTTCTGGAGCGCCTCTCCCATCGGTACGATGCCGAGCGGCTCTCCCTCCGCGCCGATCAGGCGGACCTCTTTCCACCGGATCTGTTCGTTGATTCGGATCGTCTTCTTATCGATCTTTCACCTCCGTCGTGAGCTCACGACTTCTCTTTGCGATGGCTTCGCGAGCGGCCCCGAGGAACGCCTCGACCGAGAGGGTGCCCGCGTCGCCGCCGTGGCGCAGGCGCACCGACACGGTGCCGGCGGCCGCCTCCTTCTCGCCGATCACGAGCATGGCGGGAATCTTCTGCAGCTCCGCCCGGCGAATTCGGGCTCCGAGCTTCTCGTTCCGGTCGTCCGTCTCGACCCGCAGGCCGATCTGGAACAGGCGCGCCGCCGTCTCGCGGGCCGCCGCGGCGAACCGGTCCGACACGGGAAGCACGACCGCCTGGACCGGCGCGATCCAGAACGGGAAGTTGCCGGCGGTGTGCTCGATCAGAATCCCGATGAACCGCTCGAGCGAGCCGAGCAGCGCGCGGTGGAGAACGACGGGGCGGTGGGGTTTGCCGTCTTCGCCGATGTAGGTCAGGTCGAAGCGCTCCGGTTGCGCCGAGTCGTACTGGATCGTTCCGAGCTGCCAGGGCCGGCCGATCGCGTCCTTCACGCGGAAGTCGATCTTGGGCCCGTAGAAGTTGCCGTCGCCCGGCGTCACGACGTAGGGCCGGCCGATCTTCTTCAGAGCCGACTCGAGCGCCGCCTCCGAACGGTCCCAGTCCTCGTCGCTCCCCATGCGCTGCGGAGGCCTCAGGCCCACCGAGATGTCCACCTCGTCGAAGCCGAAGACCGCGTACACCGAGTCGAGGAACTCGACGAACGCGTGGACCTCGGACTCGACCTTGTCGACGGGAGTGTAGATGTGCGAATCGTCCTGGGAGAACGTGCGCACGCGCGTCAGCCCGGCAGTGACGCCCGACCGCTCGTAGCGGTGGAGTCTTCCGAAGTCCGCGAAGCGCACGGGCAGCTCGCGGTAGGACCAAAGCCGCTCCTTGAACATCAGGTGGTGTCCCGGGCAGTTCATGGGCTTCACGCCGAACTCCCGATCCTCGATCTCCGTGAAGTACATGTTGTCGTGGTAGTTCTCGTAGTGGCCGGAGATCTTGAAGAGCTCGGAGTCGTAGATCTGCGGCGTCACGACTTCGTCGTACCCGCGCCGCCGATACTCGTCGCGCATGTACGACAGGAGCTCGTTGTAGAGGACGGCTCCCTTCGGGAGGAAGAATGGAGACGCCGGGGCGAGGGGGTGAAACGTGAAGAGCTCGAGCTCGCGGCCGAGCTTGCGGTGGTCGCGGGCTCGAGCTTCCTCGATACGCTTCAGGTGCTCGTCGAGCTCCTTCTGCGTCAGGAACGACGCTCCGTAGATCCGCTGGAGCATCGGATTCTTCTCGTCCCCCTTCCAGTACGCGCCGGCGGAGTGGGTCAACTTGAAGACGCCGAGTCGGCCCGTCGAGGCGACGTGCGGCCCCCGGCAGAGGTCGATGAACTCCCCCTGGCGATAACAGGAGACGCGTTCGTCACCGAGCTCCCGCGCGATCTGGACCTTCAGAGGATCGTTCTGACTCTCGAAGATCGAGATCGCCTCCGAGACCGGCATCTCGAGGCGGGAGATCGGCAGGTCCTCTCCGATGATGCGCCGCATCTCCGCCTCGATCTTCTCGAGGTCCTCCGGCGTGAAGGGACGCTGCGGGAGGAAGTCGTAGTAGTAGCCGTTCTCGATGGGCGGGCCGATCCCGATCTGGACGTCCGGAAAGAGACGCTTGACCGCCTGGGCGGTCAGGTGCGCCGTCGAGTGCCGATAGATCGGAACGACGTCCGGCGAGCGCCACGTGACGACCTCGAGCGACGCATCGGAGTCGAGGGGCGTCACGAGGTCGACGATTCGCCCGTCGAGCTTGCCGGCGACGGCGTCCTTCGCGAGACGCGGCCCGATGCGCTCCGCGACCGCGCGGACGGTCGTTCCCTTCGGGACTTCGAGCGTCGTCCCATCGGGCAACCGGATCGCGACTTTTTCCGCCAGCGCTTCCATGTTCTCTCGATTCCGAAAAATCCGTCCCGTAAAAACGACAAAAACGCGGGTCACCCCGCGTCGTTTTCTTCCTGGTAGGCGCTAACGGGATCGAACCGTTGACCTCTACCGTGTGAAGGTAGCGCTCTCCCAGCTGAGCTAAGCGCCTCCGCTTTCGAAGAATTGGTAGGCTCGAGCGGATTTGAACCGCTGACCCCTACCGTGTCAAGGTAGTGCTCTCCCCCTGAGCTACGAGCCTGCTTCTCGTCCCGCCGGCGAACCGCCGTCGAGGGGCTACGGACCGGAAGCCCGCGGGGGCGTTTCCATCCCGGCCTTCGTCCCTGATTGATAAAGAGCGGCTCCGACGAGTCGGAGGGTCCGGCAATTTAGCAGGTCCGGGGACACGAAGCAATCGAGCCGGGAGTCGGAAAACGCAAACCGGAAACGAACCGAGGCTCTCGTTTTCCGTTTTCCGTTTCCCGTTTCCCGATTCCCCCCCGTATCATGTTCTCAACAACTCGATGTCATCGCTTCGTGCGTCCCTCTCGAGTCTGGCTCGACGCTGGACCTCGCTGCGTGAAGAGCGCGCCGAGACGGCCGCCGCCCGGCGGTTCTGGGACGCCGAGACGGCCCGCGAAGCCGAGGAGCACTACTGGGGCGCCCAACCGCTCGTCCGGCGGGCGATCAACCGACGGGTCACGGGCGACCCGAACCGGTGGCCCATGGAGTGGTTCGCGGCGACCTACGGAGAGCGGCCGTTCCCGCTCGGGCTGTCGGTCGGCTGCGGGTCCGGACTTCTCGAGCGCGACGTCCTCGCGAAGGGGATCTGCGAATCGATGGAGGGCATCGACTTCTCCGAGGAGTCCCTGGAGCAGGCGCGATTCGGGGCCGAGGAGGCTCACCTCTCGGGGCGGCTCGAGTACCGCGCCGAGGACATCAACGCACTGAAGCTCCCCCGCGCGCGGTACGACATCGTTTTCTTCCACGGGTCCCTCCACCACGTCCGCCAGATCGAGCGGGTCCTCACGGAGGTTCGACAGTCGCTGAAGCCCGGCGGCCTCGTCTACCTCGACGAGTACATGGGCCCGTCGCGATCGGAGTGGTCCGACGAGGAGTGGAGTTTCGCGCGGAGCGCGTTCGACGCCCTCCCCGAGGAGTTGAAGAACCGGCCGAGCCTGATGATTCCGCTGCCGCTCGACGACCCCTCGGAGTCCGTCCGGTCGAGCGCCATACGCCCGGCGGCGGCGCGACTCTTCGAGATCGTCGAGGAGCGTCCCTACGGCGGCAACGTCCTGTGGTTCGTCTTTCCGTGCCTCGACATGGAGCGGCTGCGCCAAGACTCCACGGGCGCCCTGTCCCGCCTGATCGCGCTCGAGGACCACCTTCTCGATCGCGGCTGGGTCGAGTCGTACTTCCGGGTGCTCATCGCCCGGAAGCGATAGTCTTTCCGCCGCCACGCTGAACGAAAGTGAGACCAGACGCTTCGGCGTCGCGACGCTCCTCGTCTTCGACCTGATCCTTTTCGCGCCGCTCCTCCTCCGCGGCCGCGTTCTCACCTCGCACGAGTTCGTCCGGGCGCATCACCCGTGGCGGGGGACGTCGCAGGGCCTCCTTCAAGCCGAGAACCCGCTGCTTTCCGACCCCGGCGCGTCGGGGGAGACGACGCTCGTCCGATATCGCGACTTCCCGCGAGGTTTCCTCTGGAACCCGTGGGTGTCTTCCGGAGCGATCGGGCCCTTTCATCTCGCACAGGGCTTTCTCTCGCCGTTCGTCGCCCTTCCCTCTCTCCTGCTTCCGGAGGCCTGGATCGAGACCGGGATCCTCTTCCTCAAGTTCAACTTCGCCTACCTTGCCGCCTACTTCTTCTTGCGAGGCCGGAAGTTTTCGGACGTCGCATCGGCCGCCGGCGCCGCGACCTGGGCCTTCTCGACCGGGCAGACGGTCTGGGGACTCTGGATGCAGACCTCCGTCTCGGTCACCTATCCGCTCCTGCTCGCCGCCGTCGACCGGGCGTTCGAAGATGAACGCCGGCGGCGCGCCCTGCTCTTCGCGGCGGCGGCGGCTCTCCTCTCTCTCGCGGGGGGCTTCCCGCACTGGATCCTGTACGGCGCTTTCGCGGCCGGTCTCTACTTTCTCTTTCGCGCCGCCCGGGATCGCGCGCCGGCCCGGGGCGCTTTCGTGACGCTCGTTTCTGCGGCCGTGATCGCCGCCGCGATCCTGACGCCCTCGATCCTCGCCTCGTCGCGCTTCGTGCAGGCCTCCGGGTTCCGCGAGGAGCGCCGCGGAATGGGGACGGCCTTCGCGCTGCCGCTGCGCCACCTCCGTCTCTTCCCGCTGCCCGAATACCAGGGCACGCCCCGCCGCGGGGACTACCGCGGCGTGGGATGGATTCCGGGCGACAACTACGTCGAGACCGCCGTCGGAATCGGCGTCGCCGCGTCCCTGCTCGCCGCGGCCGGGCTCTTCTCGAAACGGCGCCGCGCGCTCGTCGCCTGGGCGGTGACGCTCGCGGCTCTCGTCGCCGTCCCGCTCTACGCGGGCGGATGGCTTTTGCGCGCCGCGGGATCGCTTCCGTTTCTCGACATCACCCTCTTCGCACGGTCGAAGATCCTGATCGTCCTCGCGCTCGCGATCCTCGCCGCCTGTGGGACGGAAGTCCTCGAGCGAGTCGCCGAACCGAGCTTCCTCCGACGTCGCGCGCTCGAGGTCGCCCCGTTCCTGATCGCGACCCCGCTCGCGTTCCTCGCGCTCGACTTTCATTCGATCGCGCGCCCGAAAGACGCGGTGTTCCTCCGGACGCCGGGCATCGCCCGCTTGGACGAGCTCGGTCGACGAGCTCCCGGGCGGTTTGCCGCGGCGGGATGGACGCTCGTCCCCAACGTGTCCGAGGTCTTCGGGCTCGAGGACGTCCGCGGCCACCTGCTTCACGAAGCGGCCTACCGACGCCTCATCTGCGCCGCGGATCCGAACGCCTACGGACGATTCGGGACGTATCTCCTGTTTCACCCCCGGTCTTTCGACCCGGCGTCGCCGGTCCTCGACCTCCTGAACGTCCGGACGCTCGCCGCACCGCCCGGTGCGACGTCCCCCGCCGGGCGCGACGTCGAGGCGCGGGACGCCGCGGCGGTCGGAGCGATCCTTCCGGCCACGGTCCGCCCGGAGCCGGATCCCGCGAGGTTCCCGCGGATCTACGACGGGCCTGACCTCTCCCTGTTCGCGCGGCCCAGCGCGTTCCCGAGGTTCTGGCTCGTCTCGCGCGCTCTTCCCGGAGGACTCGATGAGATCGTTCACGCCGACCGGCAGACGCTCGCGACCGCGGTCTTCACGGCCCCCGACGTCTCGAGCCGGCTTTCGGCCGGCGAGCCCGCGCGCGGCTCGGGAGGCGCCGTCCGCGTCCTCCGCCTCGACCCGGAGCGATTCGAGGTCGAGACCGAGACGCCGCTGCCATCTCTCCTCGTCTCCTCGCAGAAGCGGTTCCCGCCGTACTGGCGGCTCTCCGTGGATGGCGCGCCGGTCGCCGGTTTCGAGGCGAACGGACTCTTTCTCGGGCTCGAGCTGCCGGCGGGCCGGCATCGGGTGGAGGGGAACTTCGCCATCCCGCCTCTGGAAATCGCAATCTCCGTTCTTGGCATGATCGGCCTTGCGTGGGTCATCCGAAAACCGGCGGGGCGATGAAACTGGTCATTCAGATTCCTGCTTTCAACGAGGAGGCGATGCTCCCGAGGGCGCTCCGTTCGCTCCCGCGGGACGTCCCCGGATTCGGCCAGGTGGAGATCCTCGTCGTCGACGACGGGTCGACGGATCGGACCGCCGCTCTGGCGCGCGAGGGCGGAGCGGACCGCGTCGTGCGGCTGCGGGCGCACCGCGGGCTCGCGGCGGCCTTCTCCGCGGGTCTCGCGGAAGCGCTCGAGATGGGCGCCGACGTCATCGTCAACTTCGACGCCGACCTTCAGTACGACGCCGCGGACATTCCTTCGCTCGTCGCGCCGATCCTCGAAGACCGCGCGGACCTCGTCGTGGGCGACCGCGGGCCCGGCACGCTCGAGCACTTCTCGCCGGGCAAGCGGCTGCTTCAGCGGGTGGGGAGCTGGGTCGTCCGCCAGGTGTCCGGCCTCGAGGTGTCCGACGCGGCCTCCGGATTCCGAGCCCTCTCGCGCGAGGCCGCGCGGCGCGTGAACGTCTTCTCGCGGATGACGTACACCCTCGAGACTCTCATCCAGGCGGGCTCGAAAGACCTTCGGGTCGCGTCCGTTCCGGTGCGCGCACGGCCGCCGGAGCGGCGTTCGAGACTGTTTACGTCCGTCGGCAGGTACGTCCTCGTTCAAGGCGCGAACGTCCTGCGCATCACCGCTCTCTACAAGCCGCTGAAGATTTTCTCCGCGGCGGCGGCCGTCTTCCTCCTGGCCGGTGTCGCCCTCGGCGTGCGCTACCTCGCCTATTACTTTCTGGGAAAGACCCCGGGGGGACACGTCCAGTCCCTGATTCTCGCCGCGGTCCTGATCGTCGTCGGGGCGCAGACGTTCCTGATCGCCCTCCTGGCCGATCTCGTGGCGATCAACCGAACGTTGCTCGAGGAGCTGAAGCTTCAGGGGGGACAGACCACGGTTTCCCGGGACGACGGATCAGCGTCGAGCTCGGAATTCGGTCGTCCTCCCTCGCCGGACTGAAACCGTAGTCTGTCCCCGATTTCGCTACCGACGGATCAGGCCCAGTCTCCCGGCTTCCTCTGGAGGACGGGCGCTCCCTCGAGGAACGTCAGGATCGCCTTCGTGCCGTCCGCGATCGCGTAGAGGATCCGATGCTCCGGCCGGGCGTACCCGTACCGGATCGCGTTCTCGAACTGCAGGAGGAGCGGATCGAAGTAGCCGCCGATGTTCGCGAACACGACCGGCTTTCCGTGCAGCCCGAGCTGCTTCCACGTGATCATCTCGATGACTTCTTCGAGCGTCCCGAATCCTCCGGGAAAGGCGACGAAGGCGTCCGCGAGGTCGGAGAGCAGCTGCTCGCGCTCGTGCATCGTCTCGACCACCTTCAGCTCCGTCAGACCCTTGTGGGCGGACTCGCGGCCGAGGAGCGCGCGCGGAATGACCCCGATGACTTTCCCGCCGGCAGCGAGAACCTCGTCGGCGAGCGCGCCCGTGAGCCCGAGCGACGACCCGCCGTAAACGAGATCGATGCCGCGTTCGGCGATCTCGCGCCCGAACGTTCGGATCTCGCGCTCGATGGCCGGATCCTTCGTGGTGGAGCTCGTACCGGAGTAGACGCAGACGCGCCGGACGTCCATCGAAATGGGATCTTAACCGGGATGCCGGCTGCCGGGAGTCTCCACCGCGACGCCTTTCGCGCAGAGAGGGCACTCATCCGGAGGCCAGGCCGGAATCGGCAGCGAGATCACCGAGCGCGCCGGCGCGGAGAACGCGTCTTTCGAAGCCCCGCGATCCACGATGGACCCCACGGCGACCACCCGGCCGCCGGCGGCCGCGACGGCCTCACACACCTCTCGCGTCGAACCCCCCGTCGTGAACACGTCCTCGACGACAGCGACGCGCTCGTCCCGCCCGATCGAGAACCCTCGCCGAAGCTGGAAGGCGCCGTCCTTTCGTTCGGCGAACACCGCGCGGACGCCGAGGGCCCGGGCGACCTCGTGACCGATGACGACTCCACCGAGCGCGGGAGAAACGATCACCTCCGGCGAAAACTCCGCCAGCCTGGCGGCGAGCTCACGCCCCGCCTCCTCCGCCCGCGCCGGCCACATGAGAAACCGGGCGCACTGAAGGTAGCGGTCGCTGTGCAGACCCGAGGAGAGGCGGAAGTGACCTTCGAGAAGCGCTCCGGCTTCGCGGAAGTCGTCGAGGGTCGGCATCTCTCTCGTCATTCTGAGGCCCGAAGGGCCGAAGAATCTCTCTCGAATTCGGAGAGATCCCTCGCTTCGCTCGGGATGACAGGTTAACTCTGGTCCCGGCTGATCTTGTGATGCTCGATCTTCTTGTAGAGGTTCGAGCGCGGCGTCTGGATGACTTCCGCGGTGCGGCTGATGTTCCAACCGTTCTCCCGCAGCTTCGCCATCAGAAACTGCCGCTCGGCGAACTCCTTGAACTCGGAGAGCGTCGCCATCGCGAGCCCGCGCTCCGAGATTTCCGACGGCGAGACGCGCGCCTCGGGGGGAAGGTCCTTCGCCTCGATCGGGTCGGCGTCGGTCATGATGAGCACACGTTCGATCAGGTTTCGGAGCTCCCGCACGTTTCCCGGCCACGAGCGCGCCTTGAGCAGCGCGAGGGCCGACGGCGCGAACCGCCGGGGGCGCCGATGATCGCGCTCGACGAATCGCCGTGTGAAGTGCTCGACGAGATCCGGGATGTCGTCCGCACGCTCTCGAAGCGGCGGTGTCCGAATCGGAACGACGTTCAGGCGGAAGAAGAGGTCCTCCCGAAAGCGCCCCTCGCGGATGGCTTCCGAGAGATCGCGGTTGGTCGCGGCGATCACCCGAACGTTGACCTGCCGGACGCGCGGAGCGCCGACCGGCTCGACCTCGCCCGCCTCGAGGACCCGGAGGACCTTTGCCTGGGTCCGCGCCGACATGTCTCCCACCTCGTCCAAGAAGATCGTTCCCCCGTCCGCCTCGACGAACTTCCCGGTCTGACGGCGGACCGCACCGGTGAACGAGCCCTTTTCGTGACCGAAGAGCTCGGACTCGATCAACTCCTCCGGGATCGCGGCGCAGTTGACCTGGATGAACGGTCCTCCCGCGACTCGCGAGGCGGCGTGAATCTCGCGGCCGACGAGCTCCTTTCCGGTGCCGCTCTCCCCCATGACGAGGACCGTCGCGCCGGTCGGCGCCGCGCGGGCGATCTCCTGGCGGAGCCGTTGCATCGGAGGGCTCTTGCCGACGAGAACCGACTCCTCTTCGAGGGCGACCCGCAGCCGCTCGTTCTCGGCCCGCAGCTGATTGCGGGCGAGTGCGTTCTTCAGGGATACGAGGATCCGTTCGCGCTGCGGCGGCTTCTCGAGAAAGTCGACCGCCCCGCGCCGCGTCGACTCGATCGCGGTCGCGATGTCGCCGTGACCCGAGATCATGAGCACGGGCGGCGCACCCTCGCGCGCCACGACCTTGTCGAGGACCTCGAGACCGTCCATGCCGGGCATCTTGATGTCCAGGAGGACCGCGTCGACCGGCGTCGCCTCGAGGTCGGCGAGCGCCGTCTTTCCGTCGGGAGAGGTCGCGACTTCGTAGCCCTCGTACTCGAGGATCATCCGCAGGGTGTCGCGGATCCCGGCGTCGTCGTCCACGACGAGGATTTTCTGAGCCATTCCGAGCATGTAAATGCCGCCGGCGGCTCTTCTGTTCCCGGGAGAGGTCAACCACGAGCGGGGACGAAAAAAAAGCTCGCCCGCCGGATGGCGGGCGAGCGAGAACTCTCTCGAAGCGGGTTTTCTTTACTGCTCGATCTTCACCAGCGCGAAGAACGATACCGACGCGCCGGACCGGGCGGGACGCAGGATGTAGAGCCTCAGGAAGTCCCCCTTGCGTGCGCCCGAAACGACCTTTCCGAACTCGTCGGTCGACGCGATCCGCCGGCCGTTGACCTCGGTGATCACGTCGCCCTCGCGGATTCCCGCGTCGGCGGCCGGGGAGACCTCTTTCACGTGAACCACGAGGAGCCCGTTGACGTTTGTCTGGACCCCCTGCATCTGCCGCACCTGCGGCGTCAGCTCGGTCACCGAGATCCCGATCCGCTCGCGCGAATCCTCGGACGACGCCTTACCGGTTTCCTGCGAGTCGCCCGAGCTCGCGACGTCACGTTCGGCCAGGGTGGCCGTCAGGTTCATGTCGCGCCCGTCACGAACGACGGCGAGACGCACCTTGCTGCCCGGGGCCTTGCCCGAAACGTAACCGATGAGGTCGCGGGTGTCCTTGACGGGAACGTCGTCGACGCGGACGATCGTGTCGCCGGGCTTCACTCCCGCGCGGTCCGCCGGCTTTCCCGGCTCGACCGACTGCACGAACGCGCCGTCCTGCGTCTTCAGCTTGAAGGCCGAGGCCTTGTCGCCGTCGATGTTCTCGATGTTGATCCCGAGGAATCCGCGGATGACCTTGCCCTTCTCGCGGAGCTGCGGGAGGACGTTCTTCAACGTGTTGACCGGAACCGCGAAGCCGATGTTCTGCGCCGGCCGGAACATGGCCGTGTTGATACCGATGACTTCTCCGTTGACGTTGATCAGCGGGCCGCCCGAGTTCCCGAAGTTGATCGCGGCGTCGGTCTGGATGAAGTTTTCGAAGGACCGGGTCGCGGCGTCCGCCGTCAGGCCGTAGCGGCCCTTCGCGGAAACGACGCCGACCGTTACCGTCTTGTCGAAGTTCAGGGGATCTCCGATCGCCATGACCCACTCCCCGACGCGCAGCCGGTCGGAATCGCCGAGCGGCAGCGGGGTCAGGTGCTGGCGGGTGTCGATCTTCAACAGCGCGAGATCGGTGGCCGGATCGCGGCCGACGATCCGCGCGGTCAGCCGATCCCGGTTGGAGAGCCGGACCTCGACCTTATCGGCGTTCTCGACGACGTGGTAGTTCGTCACAACGTAGCCGTCATCCGAGATGACGAAGCCGGTACCGCCCTGTTGCTCTTTGTGCTCTTCGTCGTCACCCGGGTTCTGGCGGCGCTGCTGCGGGCCGAAGAAGAACTCGAACGGATCGGCGTTGCCGTTGCCGCCGAAGGGATTGCGGCGCGGCGATCCCTTGACGATCTCCGTCGAGGTGATCGAGACCACCGACGACATGGTTTCATCGGCGATGTCCGCGAAGGACGGGACCAGCATCGAGCCCGAGCGGGCCCGAGCCGGCGCGTCACGCTGGGCCTCGGAACGCGGCGTGACGTTGACCGAGCTCGCGACCACCATGCCGAAAATGACGGCCGCGGCTATCAGGACCGAAAACGAAAGGGCTCTCTTGGTGGACTTCTCCATGGCTCTCTTCTGCTCCTATGCCCGCTTTCCCGGGGCGTGGGCGTTCCTCTTCATTGGTTCAAGGTTCAAGGTCCAAGGTTCAAGGTTCAAAGTCAAGCGTCCGGCCCGACGTCGGTCCCGATCGGGGCTCGGCGACGACCGGTCAAGGACTTAACGCGGCGCCCTCGCCTCGAAATTCCGCGGGCGGAGCCCCCGGCTCGCATGCTCGACCAGAATGCACCGATCCATCGCCACCGGTATCCCCGCGGCCTCCAGGCGGCGGGCCGACTCTCGATCGATGACTCCCTGCTGCATGAAAAAGAAGCCGACGCCTCGTGCGATCGCCGCATCGGCGGCCGCGGCGACCTGATCGGACCGGCGGAAGACGTCCACGATGTCGATTTCGACCTCCCGAGGGATGTCCGTGAGCGACCGGTAAGACGGCTCTCCGAGGATCACCCGATGCCCGGGATTGACCGGAACGACCCGATAGCCCTGCTCCATGAGATACCGCGCGATCGCGTTTGACGGCCGGTCGGGATTGGGCGAGCAGCCCACCACGGCGATCGTCCGCGCGCTCTCCAGGGCCGTTCGAATCTCCGCCGGATCGTTCATTTCGTGCCCTCCGACCGGCCCTCCTTCTCGGGACGAAGATTGTAGAAAAAGGTTACGGTCACGCCTTCGCGGGGCTCACCCAGGTCGGAAGGCAGCGGTCGGAACGGCGACGACTTGAGGATCGCCTGGAGCGCGGCAAAATCGAAGGGGGGGATCCCCGAGCCGCGAATGATCTTCGCGTCGGCGACGTGGCCGTCGGCGAGGATGAAAAAGCGGATCGTGAGCTTCCCCTTCCAGCCCAGCCGGGCGAGCTCCGGAATCTCCCAGTGGAGCTTGATCCGCCGCACCATCTCCTCGGCATAGGGGCCCCAGTCGTACCAGCTCGTGTCGAAGGAGATGGGGCCCGAGTCGACGAACCCTCCGTCGGCATTGGGGAATCCGCCGCCCCCCTGACCGGCCGCCGCCGCCGACTCGCGCGCGGCCTGCCGGATCGCCTGGTCGAGGCTCGATAGTTGACCTGTCGGCGCTCCGGACCGCGGCTGTGTGCCCGCCGCGACCGGAGAATCGGAACCGGCTCCGCTCGGACCGAAGATCGCGGGCGCCCTCTTTTCGGCCTCCGTCGCTGCCGCCTCGCCCTTCCGGGCCTCCCGCTGGCCCTGGAGCGCCTCCCGGGACGCGGCGGCCTCGCGACCCCGACGCCCGGGCGCGAGGCCTTCGATCCCCTGGCGGGGCTCGATGAACGGAGTCGAGGACTTCGGGCGTGAGCGGTCTCCCCCGCCCGCGCGCCGCTCCGCGTCGGAGAGATCCGATCGGCGCGGATTCTCGCGGGCAGGACCGGGAGCGGAGCGGAAGACGATCGGAATCTTGTCCGGGTCCGAGGGCTTCGGCATGAACGCGGCGAGGAGCCCGCGCTCCGGGTTCTTCGGCGCTCCGAGAGGAGGAGACAGAATGATGGCGATGAACAGAAGAAGGTGGGCGATGATCGAGATCAGAACCGCCCTCTCGAGCGGAAACGGCTTCTGACCTCTTTCGACGATTTCGAACACGGTGTGTTGCTTGTAGCCGAGTGGCCCTCAAGGTGTAACACCCCCTTTCGCCCCCGGATTCTCGTTTTCCGCCCATCCATGGCCCCGGGTTTGAACCTTGAACCTTGAACCTTGAACCGGTTCCTGATAAACAGGGGCGGCTCTCGATGAAATGGCGGCGGGCGCAGGCCCGCTTTTTTGTTCCCGAAGAGGGGTTTTTGACCGTCCGTGACGAGTTGATGAATGCAGCCGCTCCGACCCGAAACGACCGAGGAGATCGCCGTGATCGCCCGCGAGAAGGGATGCCGTCTGCTCGCGATCGAGCGGTCCGGGGTGGGGCGCACTTCCGTGCTCCGAATCGTCCTGGAGAAGGAGGACGGAAGTCCGGTCACGATCGAGCAGTGCGAGGCGGTCTCGCGGGAGGCATCGACGGTGCTCGACGCCGCCGACGAGATCTCGCACTCGTACGCTCTCGAGGTCTCCTCGGCCGGACTCGACCGGAAGCTCTACTCCGTCGAGGACGCGCGCAGGTTCGTCGGGCGGCGCGTGCGGGTCAAGACGGATCGACCCGTGGTCCCGGATTCGGAAGCGTCCCGCGACGCGGCCGGCAGCCGTAACCTGCGCGGAACGCTCGACAGCGTGCAGGGAGACGTCCTCCGTGTCGTTGATGAGGAGAATCGCAAAACCTATAATGTCCGTTTCGGCGATATTCGGCTGGCGCGATTGGAATTCGAGTGGCCGGAGCGCCGCGGGTAGCGGAGCCATGAGGAGTCGAACGGTCCGATGAACATCGATCCGTCGGTGATTCGACAGGTCTCGAGGGAGAAAGACATCGACGCCGAAAAGATGTTCGGCGCGCTCGAGGAAGCCATGTCCTCGGCTGCGCGAAAGTTCTACCACGACAAAGCGATGGTGACGTTGATCGACCGCCAGTCGGGAGCGATGACCGTCTATTCCCCGCGCACCGTCGTCGCCGAGCTCGACACCGTCTCGGAAGAGCCGCCGCCGGAGATGCTTCTCGACGAGGCTCAGGCGCTCGTGAAGAAGCTCGGAAGCCGTGGCGAGGTCCGGGTGCTGCGTCCGGGCGCGGAGGGCGAGGCCCCGACGGAAGTCGACGACGTCCAGCTCGGCGACGAGGTCCGCGTCTATCGCGAGACGATGGGGCTCGGCCGCATCGCCGCGCAGACCGCCAAGCAGGTCCTCTATCAGAAGGTCCGCGAGGCGGAGCGGGACAACATTTACAACGAGTACTTCCCGAAGGTCGGCGAGCTCATGAGCGGCACCGTCAAGCGGTTCGAGCGGGGCGACATGATCGTGGACCTCGGAAAGACGGAGGCGATCATCCCGCGCGACCAGCAGTCGCGCGCGGAGCGCTACGGACAGGGAGAGCGCATCCGCTCGATCCTCTACGACGTTCACAAGAATCCCAAGGGACCGCAGCTCGTTCTCTCGCGGACCGACCCGAGGCTCCTGATCCGGCTCTTCGAGATGGAAGTGCCCGAGATCTACGACGGGACCGTCGTCATCAAGGGGGCGGTCCGCCAGCCGGGCGAGCGGGCGAAGGTCGCCGTGCGCTCGCGCGAGCGGGACGTCGATCCGGTGGGGGCCTGCGTCGGGATGAGGGGAAGCCGCGTGCAGTCGATCATGCGCGAGCTTCACGGCGAGAAGATCGACGTGATCCTCTACTCCGACGACCTCATCACGTTCGCGCAGAACGCGCTCGCGCCGGCGAAGATCACGCGGGTCTCCCCGATCCATCACGACGACGGCACGATGAGCCTCGACTGCGTCGTCGAGGACGACCAGCTGTCGCTCGCGATCGGAAAGAAGGGACAGAACGTCCGTCTCGCCTCGGCGCTGATCGGTTTGAAGATCGAGATCAAGGGCGAGACCGAAGTGAAGGGCGAGGTCGCCGAGGCGCTCACCCGGATGTTGCAGGCGTCGCGCTTGAGACAGACCGCGGTCGGCGAGATTCCCGGAGTGAGCGAGAAGATGGCGGAGAAGCTCACGGGGGCGGGCGTCGCCAGCCTGGCCGACCTGCTCGAAAAGAGCGCGGCCGAGCTCGCCGAGATTCCCGGGATCGGGGCGGCGACGGCCGAGAAGATGCTCGACGCCGCGCGCGCCGCCGAAGAGGAAATCCGGAACCCGCGTCCGGTCGAAGAGGAAGCCGAAGACGAAGGCGAGATCTCGGCGGAGGACGAAGGCGAGATCTCGGCGGAAGAAGTGACGGAGGTCGCGGGCGAGGAAGAGGGCGAATCGTCCCAGCCGGCCGAAGAGACGATCGTTCAGGAGTAATCGAGGCCGATGGCGAAAATCCGGGTCGAAGAGCTTGCCGCGCAGATGGGGGTCGGGACCAAAGAGGTCATCTTCCTCCTCCAATCGATCGGAGTCGACGTCAAGTCGCCGCAGGCGGCGCTCGACGACTCGACGGTGCTCGCGATCCTCCAGGGAAAGACGCACGCTCCCAAGCAGCTCATCGTCCGCGACACCGAGTCGAAGGCGTTCCGGCCGCAGAAGAGCGCGCTCTCGCGAATCAAGATCGTCGAGAAGCCGGCCGGACCCGCGGCGTCCGCGCCCCCCGAGCCGGAGCCCGAACCGGTCGCAGCGCCCGCGGCGCGCCCCGCGCCGCCCCCGGTCGTCGCGGCGCCGCCCGTCGAGCCGAAGTCGAAGCCCGCGGAGCCGGCCCGCACGGCCGTCGTC
>Ga0114129_10002557_pt1 | contig 25266 bp, 25 predicted proteins | sample RhiMetdeltSRZDD1_FD_80071 | JGI IMG/M metagenome (GOLD analysis project Ga0114129, IMG submission 80071) | Populus rhizosphere microbial communities from Tennessee, USA - Rhizosphere MetaG P. deltoides SRZDD1 (version 2) (version 2) | ecosystem: Host-associated > Plants > Roots > Rhizosphere >...
GCGGAGCCTGCCCACTCTCCGAATGGTCTAGGGACCCGACTCCCGCTTCGTGACCTTCGGACCGTGGGCCAGGACCCACGGTCTTTTGGTTCCTAAGAAACGACGGGAGAACGAAGTGGCCACCCTGACCGCGACCAGACCAGACGTGAAACGAACGCCCGGCCGCGACGCGCTCGTGGCCGAGGCGGTCAGCAAGACGTTCAAGTCCTCCCGCGAGGGCGTCCGTCGCGCCGTCGACGGCGTCTCGCTGCGCGTCGTGCGTGGCGAGATCTACGGCCTGCTGGGCGCCAACGGCTCGGGGAAGTCGACGCTCATCCGCATGTTCTCGACGCTCCTCACACCCGACGCGGGCGAGGTGCGCGTGTTCGGACTCGACATCCGCGCGGACGAGGAGGCGGTGAAACGGCTCATCAACCGTGTGTCGGTCGAGGCGTCGTTCTTCAAGAAGCTGTCGGCGATGGAGAACCTCGTCTACGCCGGGCGCCTGTACGGCGTCGGGCCGGAGGAGTCCCGCGCCAAGGCGCTCGCGATCCTAAGTCGCCTCGGCGTCGACATCGATCGGGTCAACGAACCGCTCGAGAAGCTATCGCGTGGCATGCAGCAGAAAGTCGCGATCGCGCGGGCTTTCCTGACCGCCCCGACGCTGCTGCTGCTCGACGAGCCGACGACCGGTCTCGATATCCGCAGCAAGCGTGAGGTGCAGACGTTCGTGCGCGATCTGCGCGACGAGCACGACGCCACCATCGTGCTGACGACGCATGACCTCGACGAGGCCGAGCGGCTCTCCGATCGCATCGGCATCCTGCACGACGGACGTCTCGTGGCCGAAGGCACGGCCGACGAGCTTCGGGCGCGTCATGGCGCCACGGCGCTCGAGGACGTCTTCATGTCCGTGACCGGCCGGCGTCTGGACGAGGCCGATGCCGCGGCCGAGGACAAAGCGAAGTGATGACCCAGATGGGTGGTCAGCTCGGGCTCGCCTACGCCTTCGTCGAGCGCGAGATCGCGCTTTCGAAGCGGTACTGGGCCTGGGAGCTGGTCTGGCTCGTCTACGGCATCGTCACGTCGCTCTCGGTCGCGTACATCGGCCTCGCCGCGCCGGCGATCAGCGGCGGCGTCGTCGATCCGGCCGCCGTCTCGCGGTTCGTCCTGTACCTGCTCGTCGGCACCATCGCCTGGCGGTTCCTCGGGATCATCTTCGAGAACATCGGCGAGGTGATCGCGTGGGAGCGCTGGGAGGGGACGATCGAGTACACGTTCATGTCGCCCGTTCCGCGCTTCACGCACCTGATCGGGATGTGCGGGGCAACACTCGTACGCGCGACCGCGTTCAGCATCGCCATCCTCGGCGCGGTCACGCTGTTCGTGCCGGTCGACCTGTCGCACGCCAACGCTCTGTCCGCGATCGTTCTCCTCGCCGTCGGAGCGATGGCGTTCATCGGGCTCGGCATCGCGTCGGCGTCTTTCCCGCTCCTCTGGACGGAGAAGGGCCTGCAGATGGCGTACATCGTCCAGGCCGTCGTGCTGCTCGTCTCGGGTGTCTACTACCCGATCGAGGTGCTTCCGAGCTGGATGCAGCTCCTCTCCACGATCTCGCCGGCGACCTACGTGATACGCGGTATGCGCGCCGCCCTGCTGGACGGTGCGGATCTCGCAACGCTCTGGCCCGAGGTGTGGCCCGCGCTCGTCGTCGGCGTCCTCTCGGTGCCGCTGGGCCTGCGCCTCTTCGTCGCGGTCGAGCGCTACGCGAAGCGCACCGGTCGCCTGAAGCGGAGCGGGTGATGGGCGAGCTTTCGTTCCGCGACGCGACGCCGGATGACGCGGCCTTCAGTGCGGATGTCCAGACCGCCGTGTTCCCCGAGCGACCGACCGATCCGGTCGTGGAGCGCTACTGGTGGTCGCAGCCGGACGACACGCATGTCTCGCGTCGCTGGATCGCGGTCCGCGACGGTCGTGATGTCGGTGTCGCGTCGTTGCACCACCCAGCGTGGGATCGGCTCCAGCAGCCGCACGGCTGGATCGAGGGTGAGTTGCTGCCCGAGCAGCGCGACGCCGCGACACTCGGGACGCTCATCGCGGAAGTGGAGCGCCGGCTCGTCGCGGAGGGCGCGGCGCGTGTCGGCGTCCGCGCGAACGAGGACGACCAGGTGCGGATCGCCGCGATCCAGAGGCTCGGATTCCGCGAGGACCGGCGCAGCCGCCGCTGGACGCTCGATCTTGTCGGGAACCGCGAGCGCATCGCGACGATGACCGACCAGAGTCGTGCGCGCATGCGTGCCGAGGGGATCGAGATGGTGACGCTCGATCGCGACACCGATCCTGAGAAGTACCGCAAGATGTGGCGCATGAACGAGGACGCCGCCCAGGACGTCCCGACAACGCTGCCGAACGTCGAGGAGTCCTTCGAGGACGCGATGCGCTGGCTGCGCTCACCGGACATACACGAAGATCGTTTGTGGGTCGCGCGCGAGCGGGACGAGATCGTTGGCGTATCGGTGCTCGCCTATCCGCCCGTTCGGGGCGTCGTCGGCACGTCGTGGACGGCGACCGCCCGGCGTGTGCGCGGCCGCGGCATCGCGCGGGCGCTGAAATGCGAAACCGTGACGCAGGCGATCGCGCTCGGCGTCGACCGCGTAAACACCGGCAACGACGGCGCGAACGACCCGATTCTCCACATCAACGCGTCGATGGGCTACCGACCCTGGGTCGGCGCGGTCAAGTTCCTGAAGGACGAGCCCGCGGCCGGTTAGCGCTCCGCTTTGCGCGGCTCCGGGACACGCGACGGGTAGGGGATCGGGATGAACTCGACTCCCGGACGCCGCTGGCTCGTCTGCGGATAGAGGTCCATGAGGTCGTGCACGCCACGGGGGAGCTCGGTGCCCACGCTGATGCCCAGCTCGCGCAGCTTGTCGACATCGAGCGGATAGTCGTGCGTCCATTGCCCGCTGGCCAGCGCGGTCGCGATGCGCTCGGCGTCGGCCTCCGAGTGGTGCTCGAGCAACAGCTTGCGCACCGTCTCGTGAACCTGCCGAAGCGCCTTCAGGGCGAGGTCCCCGAGGATGAGCGTCGTGTCGTCGCGGTTCGGATTCGGCTGCTCCAGCGCCTTGAGCACCGATGCGGCCGCGAACGACGACTGCGCCGTACCGAGCTGCGGATCGACCGGGCCGAGCACCGCGTTCGGGTCCATGACGATCTCGTCGGCGGCGAGGGCGACCAGGGTACCGCCCGACATCGCGTAGTGCGGGACGAACACCGTGACCTTCCCCGCGCGCCGCTTGAGCGCGAACGCGATCTGCTCCGACGCGAGCACGAGCCCACCCGGGGTGTGCAGGATGAGATCGATCGGCATGTCCGCAGGCGTGAAGCGAATCGCCCGCAACAGGTCCTCGGAGTCCTCGATGTCGATGTAACGCGCGATGGGGAAGCCGAGGAAGCTCATCGTCTCCTGGCGGTGGATCATCGTGATCACGCGCGAATGACGGGACTGCTCGATCGCGCGGAGGGCGGCCTGGCGCCTGACCTGGAGCATCCTCTTCTGGAACAGCGGAACGAAGAACTGCGCGATGAAGAAGAGCCAGAAGAGCCAGGAGATGTCGAACACGTCCGCATCATGCTCCGAAGCGCCAGCGGACCCCTGACGACCGTGCGAGCGAGCGTTTGCCGCCGAGTCGCGCCGGTGGCGCCAGGTCCGACTGGCGCGCTGCGTCGGCTGCCGCTCCCGATCGCTCGTGGCAACAGCAGACACGGGGGTGGTCGAGGTGACTGATCTTGCCCTTGCCATCCTGCGGGCGGTCGCGGGTCTTCTGATCGCGGTCACGGCGCGATGAAGGTCTTCGGCGCCTTCCGCGGCCCGGGTCTCGCGCAGTGGACGAGCCGGCATGGGCTTCCGACCGGCATCGGTCTAGCCCCGTATCGCCGCGTGGGCGGTCGGGCTCCTGACGCCGATCGCGGCGACCGTGCGCGCGGTTAACATGCTCGCCCGCTGTGCCTTCGTCCTCAGCACCGTCGTCTGCGTGGCGTGACCGAGTACTCGTTCGACGAGGTTCTCGGTCTGGCGCAGAGCGCACCGTTCGCGTTCCTCGCTGCCCCGCTGTCGCGCGGGGCAACATGAGGTTCGGGACGGTAACCTCGTTGGTGATGCGGCTTGCTCCAGCGCCGGTGACGCCACGCGAGGACGTCACGGATACGTGGCACGGCGACCACGTCGTCGACGCGTACCGGTGGCTCGAGGATAGCGACAGCGAGCGCACGCGCGCGTGGACCGACGCGCAGAACGCGCGCACGCGCACCGTGCTCGACGAGCTTCCGCAGCGTCGCCACTTCGCCGCGCGGCTTCGCGAGCTCCTTGGCGTCGGTCTGTTGGATACCCCGCGCGCCATCGGCGGTCGGATCTTCCATACGCGTCGCTCCGGCTCGCAGCGGCAGGCCGTCCTCTACGTGCGCGACACGGTGGACGCCGAGGACCGCCCGCTCGTGGATCCGAACGCGCTGGATCCTTCGGGCCTCGTGACCATCGACTGGTATTTCCCGTCGCACGACGCGCGCTACGTCGCGTACGGGCTCTCGCGCGGCGGCGATGAGATGTCGACGCTTCAGGTGATCGAGGTCTCCACCGGCCGCGTGCTGGCCGACCGCATCCCACATACCCAGCGCTCCACCGTCGCCTGGGTCGGCGACGCGTTCTACTACTCGGCGAACCCCGCGCCCGGCACCCTCCCCGCGGGCGACGAGCACTACTACCGCCGCGTGCGGTTCCATCGGCTGGGTGACGATCCCGCGCGCGACGTGACCGTCTTCGGCGAGGGCCGCCCTAAGGAGGACATCGTCTGGGCTCGAACCTCGCCCGACGGCCGCTGGGTCCTGCTTCATGCCTTCAAGGGCTGGACGCGCAGCGACCTGTACCTCCTCGATCGCTCCGCGCCGTACCGGGGTCCGCGCGTGGTCGTCGAGGACGAGGAGGGTCTGAGCGACGGCATCGCGCGGAACGACGCGCTGTGGATCCGCACGAACATCGACGCGCCCAACTATCGCGTGGTGCGTGCCGAGCTCGACGCGCCCGAGCGCGCGCGCTGGCGGACGATCGTGCCCGAGAGCGAGAACGCACTCGAGACGTTCCACGTGACGCGCGACCACGTCGCCGTCGTCACGCTCGCGCGCGCGACGTCGCGCGTCGACCTCTGGAGCAAGGATGGGCGCCACGAGCGAAATGTCACGCTGCCCGGTCTCGGTATGGTCGAGTTCGTCTACGGCGATCACGCGGGCGATCGCGTCGGTCTCACCTATCAATCGTTCACGACACCGCCGATCGCCTTCGCGGCGGACGCGCGGACCGGCGCGGTCCGCGAGATCGCCCGTCTCGCGCCGCCGGCCGGGCTCGATCCCACATCGATCGTGATGGAGCAGACCGGCTATGCGTCGAAGGACGGCACCGACGTGTCGATGTTCCTCGTTCACCGGCGGGACGTGACGCCGAACGGCGCGGTGCCGACAGTGCTGAACGGCTACGGCGGATTCAACATCTCGCGGACGCCGCAGTACATCGCCGGCGCCGCGGCGTGGGTCGAGGCGGGCGGGCTCTTCGCGCTGCCGAACCTGCGCGGCGGCGGCGAGTACGGCGAGCGCTGGCATCGCGACGGGATGCTCGAGCGCAAGCAGAACGTGTTCGACGACTTCCACGCCGCGGCCGAGGCGCTCGTCGCTCGCGGCTGGACCCGGCCGGAGCGCATCGGCGTGTCGGGCGGTTCGAACGGCGGGCTCCTCACCGGCGCGGCGCTGACGCAGCGCCCGGAGCTCTTCGGCGCGGTCTACTGCGCCGTGCCGCTCCTCGACATGCTGCGCTACCAGAACTTCCTCATCGCGCGGCTGTGGATCTCCGAATACGGCAGCGCCGAAGACCCCGAGCAGTACCGCTGGCTCCGTGCGTACTCGCCGTATCACCACGTGCGTGCCGGCGTCCGCTATCCCGCGGTGCTCTTCACGACCGCGGTCGGCGACAGCCGGGTGGACCCGATGCACGCGCGCAAGATGGCCGCGCTGCTACAGGCGCAGTCGGCCGAAGATCCGGACGCGACGGTGCTGCTGCGCGTCGACCACGACGCCGGCCATGGCGTCGGCAAACCGCTGGACAAGCAGGTCGACGATCTCGCCGACCAGTATGCGTTCCTCGCCTGGCGGCTCGGCCTGGTGCCGTCGCCCTCGGCTATGCTCGAACGAAAGTGAACATCCTCCGACGCCTTCGCGAACAGGCCAAGGATTACGACTGCAAGATCTGCGGCGCCAACCACGCGCGCTCCGACATCCGTCTTCTGGGCCGGCTCGAAGCGGCGTGGATCGTTCGCGTCACATGCTGGCAATGCGAGACCGCGATCAAGTTGCTCGTCTACGTCGACCGCGAGCGCGCATCGCTCGCTCGGATGAGCGAACGACCCGTGCGCGCGAAGCGACCTCCCGTATCGCTCGACGAGGTCATCGACGCCCACGAGTTCCTCGAGCGCTTCGACGGCGACGCGCGCGCTCTATTCGCCGGTAAGGGAAAGGCTGTCGGCTCGACCGAGACCTAGCAAGTGGCGAAGAACGCGGTCATCACCGGTTGGGGGTTCTACGTACCCTCGCGCATCATGACCAACGCCGAGCTCGAACGGATCGTCGACACGTCGGACGAGTGGATCTCGTCGCGCACGGGCATCCGCGAGCGGCGTATCGCGTCGGGTGGCGAGACGACCTCGTCGATGTCCACGCGCGCCGCACGCATGGCGCTCGAGCGCGCACGCCTCCGGCCCCAGGACGTGCAGATGATCATCGTGGGGACGTGCTCGCCCGACTACGTATTCCCGGCGACGGCCTGCACGGTCCAGGACGAGCTCGGGGCGACGAAGGCGGGCGCCTTCGACATCGAGGCCGCGTGCACGAGCTTCGTGTCGGCGCTCGCGGTCGCGCGCGGCATGGTCGTCTCGGGCGCGATCCAGAACGCCCTCGTGATCGGCGCGGAGACCCTGTCGCGATTCCTGAACTGGAAGGACCGCACCACGTGCGTGCTCTTCGGCGATGGCGCCGGTGCGGTCGTGCTGGAGGCGAGCAACGCGTCGGTCGGGATCGAGTCGGTGATCCTACACAGCGATGGGTCGCAGGGCGACAAGCTCATGATCCCCGCCGGCGGAGCGAAGATCCCGGCGACGCAGGACACGATCGACCGAGGTCAGCACCTCATCACCATGCAGGGTGGAGACGTCTTCAAGCTCGCCGTGAAATCGATGGCCGACGCGGCCGAGGAAGCGCTGGCCGAGGCGGGCCTGGGTCTTGACGACATCGCGCTGATGGTCCCGCACCAGGCGAACATCCGGATCATCGAGCAGGTCGCGAAGCGCCTGCGCTTTCCGATGGAGCGCGTCTTCGTGAACATCCAGCGCTACGGCAACACGTCGGCCGCGTCGATCCCGATCGCGATCTGCGAGGCCGAGGCGGTCGGGCGGCTGCGTCGCGGCGACAAGGTCCTCCTCGTCGCCTTCGGCGGCGGTTTCACCTGGGGCGCGTCTGTCCTCGAATGGTTCGGAGCGCACGACGGTGTACGTCCGCCGGGAGCGCTCGAGCGGGCGCGCGAAGCGCTCGAGGATGTCGTCGAGCGGGTTCGGCCGGCCTAGCTTCGATGCCGGACCAGGTCGTCGCTCCCTTCTATGACGGCTGGCGCACATACAACGCCCGGCTTGTGGGGCGGATCCGCGCGCTGTCCGGCGAGCAGCTCGGGCTCCGCGCCGCTCCCGGCAAGTGGCCGATCTGGGCGATCGCCGCGCATACCGCGGGCGCACGGGTCTACTGGCTCTGCGGGGTCTTCAAGGAGACCGGCGCGGAGAGCACGCCGTTCGTCGATGCGGCGAGCGGCTATGGCTGGGAAGACGACGAGAACACGCCGCGCAGCGCGGACGAGCTCGTCGGGGCGCTCGAGTCGTCGTGGCGCATCGTCGAGCGCTGCCTCGGGACGTGGACCGTGTCGATGCTCGGCGACGCCTACACGCGTGAGATCCGCGGGACGACGCAGAGACACACCCGGCAATCGGTGCTCATGCGCATGCTCACGCACGACGCCTATCACACCGGCGAGATCTCCCAGATCCTCGGCGCGGCCGATCTCGAGGAGATCGACATCTGGAGGCCGGCGCCGGCGTAGCGGCCGTCTCTTCGACGCGCCGTCATCGACCCGTTGCGTGCTCGCGCGGTCTCAGCCGCGTCGCGGAGCGGATTGGCCTATTGACAGAGACACGAAGTGGTGGAGAATGCCCACGGCGTGGTGAGTAGTGGGGAAGGGTGGGGCATCCTCCCCCAGGACGATCAGGACGAGAAGGGTAGTTGGAAGGTTTCTTCGCGGGCGAATTCGCCCATTCACTCGACGAAAAGGGCCGTCTCGCCATCCCGGCGAAGTTCCGCCTGCGCTTCAAAGAGGGAGCGGTCGTGACGCGTTGGGTGAGCGGTGGGGAATGCCTCGCGGTGTTCCCGGAGTCCGAATGGGTGGCCCTCAACACCGACATCACCAAGCGCCCGCGCACCGATCCGAAAGCGACGCGCTTCCGACACTTCATCCTTGCAGGAGCACATGAAGCGGACCCGGACGCGCAAGGGCGCCTCACCATCCCGGCGCACCTCCGCGAGTACGCCGGGCTCAAGAACGAAGCCGTCGTCATCGGCAACTCCGACCACCTCGAGGTCTGGGAGCCCACGCGCTGGCGGAGCAACCTCGCGCGCGTCCAAAGCGAGATCGCGGACGACCTCGCGGACCTCGGGATCTGAGGATGATGGTGCTCGATCACCTGGGGGGTCCTCGGGGGGCGGAGCCCCCCGGTGGCGTCGTCATGAGCCGGTTCTCCTGGCCGAAGTACTCGCCCAGCTCGATCCCCGCGAAGGCGGCCGCTTTCTCGACGGCACCGTGGGAGCGGGTGGCCATGCTGAGGCCATCCTCGAGCGCACCGGCCCGAGCGGGCGCCTCATCGGTCTCGATGTCGACCCAGCGGCGCTCGCGGAAGCTCGTCGCGTCCTCACACGATTCGGCGAGCGCGCGATCCTGGTCCGCTCCAACTTCGCGCTTCTCGACGTCGTGGTCGAGCGCCACGGCCTCACGCCGCTCGACGGCGTCCTTCTGGACCTCGGCCTCTCCTCGCTCCAGCTCGCCGATGAACGGCGAGGCTTCAGCTTTCGCGCAACAGGACCACTGGACATGCGCGCCGATCCGGACCTCAGCGTCACGGCGGCGGACATCGTGAACAGCTGGGACGAGCGCGAGCTGCGCCGCTCATTCGGCGAGCTCGGCGAGGAGACCGAGGCGGGTCGTGTCGCGGCCGCCATCGTGCGACGCCGCACGCGCGAGCCATTCCTCGCGGCCGACGATCTCGGGCGCTTCGTCGCGGGAGTCAAGACCCAGCGGCGTCGCGGCATCGATCCCGCCACACGTGTGTTCCAGGCGCTGCGGATCCTCGTCAACGGTGAGCTCGAGAATCTTCAGCAGGGCCTCGAGGCCGCCGTTCGCGCGCTGCGCCCCGGCGGGCGTCTCGCGGTCATCTCCTTCCACTCGCTCGAGGACCGGATCACGAAGCAGTTCTTCGTTCGGGAATCGCGCGACTGCATCTGTCCTCCCCACCTCCCCACCTGCGTCTGCGGGCATCGCGCGGGCCTGCGTGTCCTCACTCGGCGTCCGCTTCGTGCGGACTCGGCGGAGGTCGCACGCAACCCGCGCGCCCGCAGCGCAGCTCTTCGGATCGCGGAGAAGATCTCTTGACGGTGGCGCAAGCCGTCCGGGCGGCGCCGGTGCGCCGCCCGTTTCCGACGCGCTCGCGCCACGCGCACGCGACGGCGCGGCCGCGAAGCGCCGGCACCACGTGGGAAGTGCGCACCTTCGTGATCGTGTCGACCGCGATCTGCGCGGTGTTCCTCCTGGTCGTCCTCTATCTCGTCCAGGCGACGACGGTCGCGACGCGCGGCTATGACGCGCAACGCCTCGAGAGCGTGCGCGACGAGCTGCGTCGTCAGAACGCCCTCCTCGAAGTGGAGAGCGCGCGCCTCGATTCCCCCGCGCGCATAGAAGTCGAGGCGAGACGCCTCGGTCTGGTGCGTGCAGCGGCCGTCCTCGTCGTCCAGCTGGAGCCGATCGCCGCCAAGCGCTGACGCCGCGGGAGGCGCTGCTGGGGAGCGAGCGCCTCGATCAGGAGGAAGAGTGACGGAAGGGATCTCGACGACCCGCCTGCGCGTCCTGTTCGCGCTCTTTGCCATCGCGACGCTGCTGCTGTCGCTACGCGTCGGCTACTGGCAGACGATCGGACGTTCCGCGCTCCTCGAGGGAGCGACCGACCAGCTGCGCAGCGAGGTGGTGACCCTGGCGCAGCGGGGCGTGATCCGCGACCGCACCGGCGCGATCCTGGCGACGACGGTCGACCTGCGCTCCCTCTACGCGATCCCGAAGCGGATCCCCGATCACGCGGCCGCCGCCGCGAAGCTCGCGCCGGTGCTCGCGACGCCGGCAGCCACGATCCGTGCCGCACTCGACTCCGGCGCGGAGTGGCTCTACCTCAAGCGCCGCCTCCCGGAGCCGGTGGCGAAGGCCGTGGAGGCGCTGGCGATCCCCGGTCTGGGCTTCGAGCCGGAGCCCAAGCGTCTGTACCCGAACGAGGCGCTCGCCGCGCACCTGCTCGGCTTCGTCAACGACGACGGCATCGGCCAGTACGGCGTCGAGGGCGCCTACGACAAGATCCTGCGCGGCGTTCCCGGGCGGCTCGTCGTCGAGCGCGACCCGAAGGACCGCGAGCTCGCGCTCGGGCTGAGGACCGCGGTGCCACCGAAGAACGGTGCGGACCTCGTGCTCACGATCGATCTCGTCGTGCAGACCGCGATCGAGCGCGAGCTGCGCCGCGCCGTGGAGCGTGAGAAGCTGACCAGCGGATCGATCGTCGTCGTCGACCCGCGCGACGGCGCGGTCCTCGGTCTTGCGTCCTGGCCCACGTTCGATCCCGCGCGCGTCGCCGTCGCCGATCCTGAAGCGCTGCGCGATCGCGCCGTGTCGTGGGCCTTCGAGCCGGGCTCGACGATGAAGGCGGTGACCATCGCCGCGGGCATCGACCAACACGTGGTCACCCCGACGACGACGTACGAGGACAAGGGCTACGCGGTCATCGGCGGCCGACGGCTCAACAACGCGCAGGGCAAGGTCTACGGGACGACGACCGTCACCCAGATCCTCGAGCGCTCCGCGAACGCGGGCGCGGTGTTCGTCGCCTCGAGGCTCGGCCAGGATCCGCTCTATCAATACCTGCGCGCTTTCGGATTCGGTGACGCGACGGGTGTCGATCTCGCCGCCGAGGCGTCCGGTGCGGTGCGCCCGCTCGCGCAGTGGTACCCCGTCGACGTGGGCACGATCGCGTTCGGTCAGGGGATCGCCGTCACGCCGCTCCAGGTCGCGATGGCGTACGCGGCGATCGCGAACGGCGGGACGCTCTACCGGCCCCGTGTGGTGGCGGCGACGCGCGATGCGGACGGGGAGCACCGCACCGCGCCCGTCGCCGTCCGCAGCCCGATCACGCCTGACACCGCCGATACGCTCCGGACGATGCTCGTGTCCACCGTCGATCGCGGCATCGCCCACGGCGCGAGCCTCGCCGGCTACAGCGTCGCCGGGAAGACGGGCACGGCACAGATCCCGAGTGGCGACGGTCGGTACGTCGACGACGCCTACATCTCGTCGTTCGCGGGCTTCGTGCCGGCGAACGATCCACGCTTCGTCGTGGTCATCGTGCTCGAGCGACCGCAGACGAAGCTGCTTGGGACCGTCACGGCGATGGACACGTTCCACGATCTCGCGCTCGACATGCTGCGGAACGCGCGCCTGCAGCCGGACCGGCCCTGATCGGTCGGTACCATTCGCTGGTGTTCACGCTCGAGCAATTGCTCGCCGCGACCGGCGGGCGCGTGATCCAAGGAAGCCCACGCGCGAACGAGCGATTCATCGGTGGAGCCTTCGACTCGCGCATCGTGCAGCCGGGCGAAGTGTTCTTCGCCCTCCGCGACCAGCGTGACGGTCATGACTTCGTCGCCGATGCGTTCGCCCGGGGCGCGCGCGCGGCGGTCGTCGAGCGTGCGGTGCCCGCGCCCGAGGACGCTCTGCTCGTCGAGGTCTCGCAGCCGCTCCACGCCCTGCGCCGCCTGGCCGAGGCGCTGCGCGACGCGTATCCGATCCCGGCGGTGGGCATCACCGGGAACGTCGGCAAGACGACAGCGAAGGAGGCGGCCGCCGCGGCGCTCGGCGCGCGCTACCGCGTCCTGCGCACGGCGGCGTCGTTCAACAACGAGATCGGCGTACCTCTCACGTTCCTTCGTCTCGAGCCCACGCACGAGGTCGCCGTGATCGAGCTCGGCTTCTACGTGCCCGGCGAGATCGCCGACCTGTGCCGGCTGGTGCGACCGACGATCGGCATCATCACCGAGATCCCCGCGGTCCCGGTGCACTTCGCGCGGACCCCGAGCATCGAGGCGATCGCCGCGGGCAAGGCCGAGCTCATCGAGTCGCTGCCGAACGACGGGCTCGCGCTACTCAACGCCGACAGCCCCCGGGTGCGCGCGCTCGCATCCCGCACGCCCGCCCGCGTCGTCCTGTTCGGCGAGAGCGAGGGCGCGGAGCTGCGCGCGACGGATGTGCGCGCCGAGGGGCTCACCGGCCTCCACTTCACCGCGGTCTACGACGGCGAGCGCGCCGCGGTCGCGCTCCCGATCCCCGGCCGCCAGCTGGTGCCCGCGGCCCTGGCGGCGCTTGGGGCCGCGCACGCGCTCGGCGTCCCGCTCGCGGAGGCCGCGGTCGCGCTCGGGACGCTGGAGCAGCCGGCCCACCGCATGGAGGTGCGTCGCGGCGCCGGCGTCACGGTCATCGACGACAGCTACAACGCCAGCCCCGCAGCGGTCCACGCCGCGCTCGCCGTCCTGCGCGGCGTGCGCGGACGGCGAATCGCGGTGCTCGGCGACATGCTCGAGCTCGGCGGGCTCTCGGCGGACGCGCACGAGGCGGTCGGCCGCGACGCCGCGCGCAGCACCGACGTCCTCATCGGGATCGGCGAGCTCGCGCGAACGGCCGTCGACGCCGCGCGCGCCGCCGGGCTGGCCGAGGCGTACTGGGCCGGCGAGCCGGGCGAAACGCTCGTCGTGCTGCGGCGCGTGCAGCGGCCGGGAGACACGATCCTCGTGAAGGGCTCGCATTCCCTCGCGCTCGACCGGCTCGCGGACACGCTCGTGCGCCCGGTCGTGGACTAGGTGGAGATCCTCGCGCTTGGTGTGCTCCTGTCGGCCTTCCTTCTCGGTCTCGTCCTCGGTGCGCCCTACATCCGGTCGCTGCGCCGCTTCCGGATCGGACAGAACATCCGCCCGGAGGGCCCGCAGACGCACTACGTCAAGCAGGGCATCCCGACGATGGGCGGCGTGCTGTTCATCGCGGTCACCTTCGCGCTCTGGATGTTCGTCCTGCTCCTCCTGCCCGCGGACGAACGCGATCTCTTCATCCCCCAGACGATCGTTCCGATCGGCACGCTCATCGCGGTCGGCGTTCTCGGCGCGATCGACGATCTGGTGAACGTGCGCTACGGCTTCGGCATCCGCGGACGCCACAAGCTGGTGTGGCAGATCATCGTCGGCCTCGTCGCCGCCATCTACATCCAGCGCCACTTCGGCATCACCGGGATCTACGTCCCGCTGGTGGGGGAGCTGGAGATCGGTGGGGCGCTGTTCGTCGCGCTCGCCCTGTTCACCATCGTGGCGATGTCGAACGGAGTGAACCTCACCGACGGGATGGACGGGCTCGCGGGCGGGACGGCCGTGTTCGCCTTCCTCTCGGTCGCGTTCATCGCCGCCGCCCGCGGGTTCCCGTGGCTCGTGGTGTTCTGCGCCGCGATCGTCGGCGCGATCCTGGCGTTCCTCTGGTTCAACGTGCACCCGGCGGAAGTGATCATGGGCGACACCGGCGCGCTCGCGCTCGGGGCGACGCTCGCCACCATCGCGCTGACCACGGGTTTCGTCCTGCTGCTGCCCGTGCTCGGAGTCATCTTCGTCGCGGAGACCGTCTCCGTCGTCATCCAGGTCGGCAGCTTCAAGCTCCGCGGCAAGCGCATCTTCCGCATGTCGCCGCTGCACAACCACTTCGAGCTGATCGGCTGGGCCGAGGAGAAGGTCACCATCCGCTTCTGGCTGATCAGCGCGCTCGCCGGGATCGTCGCGGCGATCCTCGCGTACGCGACTCCGAAATGACACGACACCGGGGGGCTTCGCCCCCCGAGGACCCCCCCAGGGGATCGCGCCGGACGTGGCGCGGCACCTGGCTGGAGCGCGACGGCCTGCTCTGGTCGCCGCTCCTCGGCGCTCTTGGTCTGGTCGCCGGCTTCACCACCCGCGCGCAGGGCAGCATGGCCGGGTCGCGCCATCCACTGGAGGAGCAGGCGCGCAATCGGGCGGCGCTCGCAAGAGCGCTCGGCTTCAGCGCTGTCGCGCGGGCGAAGCAGGTGCATGGAGCCGACGTCGTGCGGCTGGACGCGGCGGTCGAGCCGTGGCCGACGGCGGACGCGCTGTGGAGCGATCGCGCGGGCGTGCTGCTCGCGGTCGCGGCGGCCGACTGCGTACCGGTGCTCGTCGCCGACCCGCAGGGAGCGCTCGGCGTCGCGCATGCCGGCTGGCAGGGGACGACGCTCCGCGTCGCAGCGGCGCTGGTCGAGGCGATGGTCGCGGGGGGCGCGGCGCGCGAGCGGCTGGTGGCATCGCTGGGCCCGGCGATCGGACCGTGCTGCTATGTCATCGACATGGAGCGCGCGTCGATCGTCAACGACCGGATCGGCGAGGGCTGTCTGCGCAAGGTGGACGGCCGGATCGTGATGGACCTCTGGGCGGCGAACACCGCGCAGCTGCGCGCGGCCGGCGTGGCGCGCATCGAGATGTCCGGCGTGTGCACGCTCTCGGGCGGCGCGGACCTCTGGTCGTACCGCGGCCGCGGCCCCGACGGCGTGTACGGCACACAGCTCGGCTTCCTCGGGAGACGGGCGTGAGCCTCCTGTTCGACGCCGAGGTCGGCCGCGAGGACTTCCGCGGGCGGCGGGTCACGATCGTCGGGCTCGGGAAGGGCCGCACGACCGCGGGGCTCGCGAAGTTCCTCGTCTCCTGTGGCGCGCTCGTCACGATCACCGACGCGAAGCCGCGCTCGGAGCTGGCGGAAGGGCTCGCGCGCCTGGGCGACACCGACGTGGAGCTCAACCTCGGTCCATCGAGCGACGACGCCGCGCTAGCCGATCCCGAGTTCGTCTTCGTCATACCCGGTGTCCGTCCGCGGTCCGCGACGATCCTGCGCGCGCTGCAGCGCGGTTTCCCCGTGCTCACGGAGATCGGCCTGTTCTTCCGCCTCTGCCCCGCGCAGATCGTCGGCATCACGGGCACCAAGGGAAAGACCACGACGACGACGATGATCCAGCGCATCCTGGCGCGCCAGGCGCGGCGCGTCGTCGTCGGTGGGAACATCGGCCTCTCCGTCGTGCAGCAGCTCGACACATTGAAGAAGGACGACATCGTCGTCCTCGAGCTCTCCAGCTTCCAGCTCGAGACGCTCGCGCGCAGCCCACACGTCGCGGTCGTGACGAACATCAGCGAAGACCACCTCGATCATCACGGCACGCGCGAGAACTACATCGCCGCCAAGCGGAACATCGTCGCGTGGCAAGGCACGCACGACGTCGCGGTCCTGAACCTCGACGATGCCGCCGTGATCGCGATGCACACCGGGGCGGCGTCGGCGGTGCGCGGCTTCTCGCTCACGCAGCGGCCCCGCCACGGCGCATTCCTCGACAGCGAGGGCCGTCTGGTGCTCACCAACGGCGACCACCGCATGCCGCTGCTGGCGGCGAGCGAGATGCGCGTTCCCGGACGACACAACGTCGCGGACGCTCTGGCCGCGGCGATCGTAGGGAACGTGTTCGACGTCGCGCCCGAGGCCATCGCGACCGTCCTGCGCGATTTCGAGGGCGTGCCGCGGCGCCTCGAGACGGTGCGCGAGCTCGACGGCGTGCTGTGGGTGAACGACTCCGCCTCGACGACGCCGGCCGCGACGCTCAGCGCGCTCGCCGCGTACGAGCGCCGGCCCGTCGTGATCCTCGGCGGCATCGCGAAGGGCGCCGACTACACGGCTCTGGCGCGCGAGGTCGTGCAGCGCGCGCGCGGCGCGGTCTTGATCGGTGCCGCGACTGAGGAGATCGCGGGGGCCCTCGACGCCGCCATGAGCGGCGGCGCACGCCCGATCAGCGTGGAACGCGCAAAGACGCTCGAGGAAGCGGTCACGGCCGCGCGTGCCATGGCGCGACCCGGCGATGTCGTGCTGCTCTCGCCCGCGGGTGCGGCGCGCGAGGACCTCCTCGACGCGAGTCAGCGCTCGTCCGACTTCTTCCAATCCGCGGACGACCGCGGCGATCGCTTCGCGGCGCTCGTGCGCTCGCTCGAGCCGGCGCGCACGTGAGACTGCTTCAGCGTCTGCCCCGGACGACGTCGTACGACCTGGTTCTCGTCAGCGTCGTCCTCGCGCTCACGCTCCTCGGGATCGCGATGGTCTACAGCGCGAGCGGGATCAAGGCGCTCGACGCGCTCGACGATCCGCGCTACTTCCTCGGATGGCAGTCGCTGTGGGCGGCACTCGGTCTGGTCGGCATGCTCGCGGCCACGCGCATCGACTACCACCGTTACCGGCCGCTCGCGCTGCCGCTTCTGGTCGCCGCGGTCGCGCTGCTGGCGGCCGTGCTCGTTCCCGGTGTCGGCACGAGCGTGAACGGCGCGGCCCGCTGGCTGCGTGCGGGTCCGGTCGGCGTGCAGCCCGCGGAGATCGCGAAGCTCGCGCTGATCCTGTATCTCGCCGCCTGGCTCGGTGCGCGTCGCGAACGGATCGCGTCGCCGGGCGTGATGGTCGGCGTGACGATCGTCACCGCGATGCTCACGGCTCTGGTCTTCCTCGAGCCCGACCTCGGAACGGCGATCGTCATCGGCGTCGTCGCGCTCGTCATGTACTTCGCCGCCGGGGCGCGCCTCCGCGTGTTCGCGGCGCTCGGCTCGCTCGCGGTCGTTGTCGCGCTCGCCGGCGCGCTTACGAGCGATTACCGCCTCCAACGGATCGTGACCTTCCTCGACCCCTGGAGCGATCCGCAGAACAAGGGCTATCAGGCCATCCAGGCTTTGTATGGGCTCGCGCTTGGCGGTCTGTTCGGCGAGGGACTGGGCGCCGGCCGCGAGAAGTTCGGGTACCTCCCCTTCCCCTACACCGACTCGATCTTCGCGATCCTCGGCGACGAGCTCGGTCTGGCGGGGACCCTCGCGGTCATCGCGCTGTTCCTGGTCCTCGGCTATCGCGGCGTGGGCATCGCGCTGCGCGCGCCGGATGCGATGGGCGCCCTCGTCGCGACCGGCATCACGACCTGGCTGGTGTTCCAGGCGTGGGTGAACATGGCGGTCGTCGCGAGCCTCGTCCCGATGACCGGCATCACGCTGCCGTTCATCTCGTACGGGGGCTCGTCCCTCTGCGTCGGGCTCATCGCGGTCGGTATCCTCCTCAACGTTGGACGACAGGCCGCGCCGGCGCCAGCGACCGTGCCGCGTGCTCCTCGTCGGAGGCGGGACGGGCGGGCACGTCAGCCCGCTTCTCGCGATCGCGGAGGCGCTGCGCGAGATCGATCCAGAGGTGGGATTCCTCTTCCTCGGTGGTCGTCGCGGGCGCGAGACTGAGCTCGTGCCGGCCGCCGGCATCCCGTTCCACCCGACACCGATGCCATCGCTGCGGGATCCCGACTCGCGTCTCGCGCTGCTGCGCACGATCGGGAGCGTTCCGCTCGCGTTCTTCGACGCTCTCGCCCGGCTCGTTCGTTTCCGTCCCGACGTGTGCTGCACGACCGGCGGTGTCGTCGCGATACCGGTCACCCTGGCCGCGCGCCTCCTGCGCGTCCCGGTGTATCTCTGGGACGGCAACGCGCTCCCCGGTCGCGCGACGCGTCTGCTCGCGTCGATCAGCGCGCGCATCGGTGTCACCCACGAGCAGGCGCGGCGCGCGCTGCCGCGCGGGCGCACGGTGCTCGCGGGAACGCCGATCCGTGCCTCCCTGCTGACCTGGACGCGCGAGACCGGTCGTGAGGCCTTCGCGGTCCCGGCCGACGCGACCCTCGTGGTCGTGAGCGGGGGGAGCCAGGGCTCCGAGCGCGTCAACGACGCGTTGTGGTCGGCCCTCGGCCGCATCGTCCGTCGGTCGTATGTCCTGCACATCACGGGCGAGAAGCACGCCGCGCGCGCCGAATCGCGCCGCGCGAATCTCCCGGACGACGTGCGCGACCACTACATCGTCCGTCCGTACCTCGGCGACGACATGGGCGGCGCCCTCGCCGCCGCGGATCTCGCCATCGGTCGCGCCGGCGCCTCGTCGATCGCCGAGCCGCTGGCCTTCGGCGTGCCGCTCCTGCTGATCCCGTTCGAGGCGGCGATGGAGGGACACCAGGAGGCGAACGCGCGCGCGACGGTCGAGACCGGCGCCGCGATGAGCATGCGCGAAGGCGAGCTCGACGGCGATCGCTTCACCGCGCAGGTGACGGGCCTGCTGCAGAACCCGGATCGCCTACGCCGGATGGCGAACGCCGCTCGCGCCGCGGGTCGTCCGCACGCCGCGCGGGAGATCGCGCGCGAGCTGCTCTCGCTCGGTCGCTGCTCGTGAGGATCCACGTCGTCGGCATCGGCGGCGCGGGGATGTCCGCGATCGCGCGGCTCCTGGTCGCGGCGGGACACGACGTCACCGGCTCGGACAACGGCCGCTGGCCGCTGGCCGAGGCGCTCGCGCGGCAGGGTGCCGCGGTGCACGAGCGCTTCGCCGCAGAGAACGTCCCCGGCACCGATGTCGTCCTTCGCTCGAGCGCCTACAAGGAGGACAACGTCGAGGTCGCGGAGGCGCTCCGGCGCGGCATACCGGTGTGGAAGCGCGAGGACGGCCTGCGCTATCTCGCCCAGGGCAAGCGCGTCATCGCCGTCGCCGGCACGCACGGGAAGTCGACGACGACCGCGTTGGTCTGGTCGGCGCTGGGCGCCGGGAACGTCGACGCCTCGCTCATCTGCGGCGCGGTCGTGCGCGGCCTCGGCTCGAACGCCCACGCCGGCAACAGCGACGTCCTGGTCGTCGAGGCCGACGAGTACGACAACACGTTCCACGCGCTCCGGCCGCTCATCGCAGTGGTGACGACCGTCGATCACGATCACGTCGACGTGTTCCCGACACGGGAGTCGTACCGCGAGGCATTCCGCGTCTTCGCGCGGGGCATCGCCGCGCGCGGCACCCTGGTGGCCTGCATCGACGACGAGGGTGCTCGCGACCTCGCCGCTTGGGCCAAGACCGAGCTCGAGCGCGACGTGCTCACCTATGGGACGCGCGCAGGCGCGGACCTGAGCGTCACGGCCGACACGGACCGGGTCTATTCGCTCGGGGGCGACCTCCACATCGCGCTCCAGATCCCCGGGCGCCACAACGCGTTGAATGCCGCGGGTGCCGTCCTGGCCGCGCACACCTTCGGCATCCGGAAGGACGAGGCGGCTCTCGGAGTGTCCGAGTTCATGGGTGTCGAGCGGCGTCTCGAGCCACTCGGCGACGCCGCGGGCGTCCGCGTCTACGACGACTACGCGCATCACCCGGCGGAGATCGCTGTCGGACTCGATGCCTTTCCGAACGCGGTCGTCGTCTTCCAGCCCCATACGACGAGCCGCCTGGTCAAGTTCTTCGGCGAGTTCGTCGCCGTCCTGCGCCGAGCGCGCGCCGTCGTGATCGTGGAGACGTTCTCGTCGGCACGCGAAGCCGCCGACACGACATCGCGGGCCCGTGCGCTTGCCGATGCCGTCGACGGGCGCTACGCGCGCGACGGTGAGGAGGCCGCCCGCATCGCCGCGGATCTGGTGGGACGCGGTGATGTCGTGCTCGTCATGGGCGCAGGCGACGTGCGCCCGGTCGGGGAGCGTCTGCTGGAGCTGCTCCGGACGCCGGTGTGAAGGTCCTCCCGTTCGGCGTCCGCAACGAGCCGATGGCGAACCACACCTCATTGCACATCGGCGGACCCGCGGACTACTTCGTGCGCGTCACGACCGAGCGCGATCTCGTGGGCGCGATCGCCGTGGCGCGCGAGCACGAGCTGCCGGTGTTGATGCTCGGCGGTGGGACCAACATGCTCGTCTCGGACCGCGGCGTCCGTGGGGTCGTGCTGCAGAACGACTGGAGCGAGACCTCCGTCGACGGGGTGACGATCACCGCGTCATCGGGCACGCCACTCGCGTCGGTGGCCGCGGTCGCCGCGCGCAACGGTATCGTCGGCCTGGAGTGGATGGCGACGGTCCCGGGCACGGTGGGCGGTGCCGTGCACGGCAACGCCGGCGCGTTCGGGAGCGAGACGAAGGACGTACTGGTCGGCGCCACGTTGATGGACCTCAACGGCGACAGCTGGACGGTGTCGAACTCCGACCTCGGCTTCGCGTATCGCACCTCGACCCTGCAGAAGACGCCGATCGTGGTCGTGAGCGCACGCTTCCGCGGCAGGCCCGGAGATCGCGCGACCGCGGTCAAGCGCATCAAAGAGATCGCGAACGAGCGCATCGCGAAGCAGCCTCTGGCGCAGCCGAACACCGGCTCGATCTTCCGCAATCCGCCCGGCGACCATGCCGGGCGTCTGATCGAGGCGGCCGGCCTGAAGGGCGTCACGGAGGGCGGCGCGATGGTGAGCACGAAGCACGCGAACTTCATCGTCAACGTCGGCGACGCGAGCGCGAATGATGTGAAGGCGCTGATGGAGCGATGCCAGCGCGAGGTCAAGGAGAAGCTCGGCATCGACCTCGTGCCGGAAGTCGAGTTGGTCGGCGAGTGGTGATCTTCCGCGCGCGCGCCGCGAGTCCTGCCGCGGCGCGGCTTGCCCGTGACTGATCCCTCGCGCTCGAAGCGCATTCGTGTCGGAATCCTCACGGGCGGTGCGTCCGCGGAGCGCGACATCTCCCTCGCGACGGGCGCCCAGATCGCCGCCAGTCTGCCCGCTGATCGCTTCGAGACGGTGCTCCTCGACCCCCTCGCGCTCATGGTCCGCAACCCCGCGATCAGCGACGCGCAGCGCGAGCAGGCCCGCGCGCTCCACGAGACTGGCGGACTCATGCGGCAGCCCCGTGCGCTGCCAAAAGGGCTTGAGGGCCACATCGCCGATGCGGAGAAGGCGATCGTCCCGGCGTCGACGGCGATGTCGAACAGCGCGGCGCCGGTGGACGTCGTCGTCCTCGCGCTCCACGGGACCTGGGGCGAGGATGGAAGGATCCAGGGTTTGCTCGACACCGTCGGCATCCCGTACACGGGCTCGGGTGTCCTCGCGTCGGCCCTCGCGATGGATAAGGTCATGGCCAAGCGCGTCCTGGCGTCCGAGGGCATCGATGTCCCGCGCGGCGCCGTCGTGACGTCCGCGAGCGATGACGATCTCGAGCCGGCGCGCTCCATCGGCCTCCCGGTGTTCGTGAAACCGGTCGCGAGCGGCTCCAGCATGGGCGCGGCGATCGTCACGTCCGCCGCGCAGCTCGCGCCGGCGATCGTGGACGCTCTGAGATACGACGAGCGCGCGCTGGTGGAGGAGCTCGTCGGCGGCCGGGAGCTCACCGTCGCCGTCATCGGGAACGATGAGCTCACGGCCCTCCCGGTGATCGAGATCGTCACCAAGCGCGAATTCTTCGACTACACGGCGAAGTACAGCGCCGGCGAGAGCGAGGAGATCGTGCCGGCGCACATCCCCGAGGACGTCGCGCGCCGCGCGCAAGACATCGCTGTTCGCGCGCACAGGGCGCTGGGCTGCCGGGGGATGTCCCGAACGGACCTGGTGTGGTCCGGCGACCGCATGGTCACGCTCGAGGTGAACACGATCCCCGGCATGACCGCGAACAGCCTGCTGCCGAAGGCGGCGCGCGCCGCGGGGATCGAGTTCGGCGACCTCATCGCACGCTTCGTCGACTGGGCGCTCGAGGACGCGCGCCGGCGCGCGCGCTGACTCGCTCCCGCCGCTCCACCCGGACCGCGGCGCGCCGCCGGCGGTCCACCTTCCGTATCAAGGATCCCGTCCGTGCGGCTGCGGCGCTGATCGCGCTCGCCTGCGCGGCGGCGCTGCTCGTCGTCGGACTCGCCGACCTCGCTCGGGTGGACGACGTCGTGGTCGTCGGCGCGAAACACGTCTCGCGCGACGCGGCGCGGTCGCAGAGCGGCCTCGAGGGCGTGCCCACTTTCCTTGCGAGCGCGGCCGACGCGCGAGCACAGCTGCGGACGCTCCCGGCCGTCCGTGACGCGAGGGTGGAGATCCTGCTCCCGTCCACCGCGCGGATCACGCTCGTCGAGCGCGAGGCGGTGGGCCGCTGGGTCGCCAGCGACAACGTGGAGTGGTTCGTCGACGCGAGCGGTGTCCTGTTCCCCTCGATCGACCGGAACGGCGCGCCGGACCTGCGGATCTTCGACGAACGCGGACGCCGCAGCGCGGGCGAGCGCGTCGATCCTCCCGCCCTTGTCGAGGCCGCTCTGCGCCTCGCCGCGCTGGCGCCGGGGGAGCTCCGCGGCGATGCCACCGATCTGCGCGTCGTGATGACCGCCGGCCCGAACGGCCTCGTGCTGCGCACCGGAGCGAAGTGGGAGATCCGCTTCGGCACGGCGGATCGGTTCGACGAGAAGCTCTCGCTCGCGAGGCGCTTCCTCAGGGACAATCCGACGCGGCGCTTAGACTACGTCGACGTGCGCAGCCCCGACCGCATCGTCTTCAGCCCAAATCCATAACGCGTGTGGCTTCCGCTCCTCGGCCTGGTCGCCGGGGTGCTGCTCGGACTCGCGCTGCGCTTCAACCTTCCGATCGAATGGGCGCGCTATACCGCGGTCGGCATACTCGCCGCACTCGACTCGCTGCTCGGTGCCTTTCGCGCGGAGCTCGAGGGGCACTTCGACACGCGGATCTTCCTCTCGGGCTTCTATACCAACGCGCTGCTCGCGGCCGCGCTCACGTTCCTGGGCGACAGGCTGGGGATCGACCTATACCTCGTCGCCCTCTTCGCGTTCGGCTGGCGGATCTTCCAGAACGTGGCTGTCATCAGGCGACATTTCCTTTAGTCTCGGGCGGGCGGTCGCGCGGACGCGGGTGGGGAGCAGAAGGAGAGTCAAGGAAGGCGGACGCCCGTGACTGACCAGACCGTGCTCGTCGCGATCGACATCGGGACCACCAAGGTCTGCGTGCTCATCGGCGAGGTGGGCGGCCGCAGCGGTGGTGTCGACGTCATCGGCATCGGGCAGGCCCCCTCAGACGGCCTCCGGAAGGGCGTCGTCATCGACATCGACCGCACCGTGCAGTCGGTGGCCGCCGCCGTGGACGCGGCCGAGCGCCTCTCCGGACTCAAGGTGCGGTCGGCCTTCGTCGGCATCTCCGGCATGCACGTCGGCTCGCAGAACTCGCGGGGCATGATCGCCGTGTCGGGCCGCCAGCACGACGTCACGCGGGAGGACACCCTGCGCGCGATCGAGGCCGCGCGGGCCGTGTCCATCCCGAATACGCGCGAGATCCTTCACGTCATCCCCCGCGGCTACGTCGTCGACGGGCAGGAGGGCGTGCGCGATCCGATCGGCATGAGCGCGGTGCGCCTGGAGGTCGAGGCGCACATCGTCACCGCCTCGTCGTCGAGCGTCACGAACCTCACCAAGTGCGTGCAAAAGGCCGGCGTGGAGATCGACGAGCTGGTGCTGACGCCGCTGGCCACGGCCGAGGTCGTCCTGAGCGACGAAGAGCGCGAGCTTGGCGTCGTCCTGTGCGACATCGGCGGAGACACGACCGACGTCGCGGTGTTCCAGGACGGGTCGATCTGCCACTGCGCGACCATCCAGATGGGCGCGCGGAGCGTCACCAGTGACCTGGGGCTCCTGCTGCGGGTCACGCCGGACGTGGCCGAGAGCCTCAAGGTGAAGCAGGGGACCGCCCTTCCGCTCGAGGTCGACCCTGACGAGGTCATGCAGATCACCTCGATCGGCGAAGAGGTGCCGCGTCCGATCACCCGGCGGCACATGGCGCAGATCATCGAGGCGCGGACCGCCGAGCTGTTCGACCACGTGGCCCGGGAGATCGAGGCCGCGGGAGCCACGAACCGCCTACAGGCGGGGGTCGTCCTCACCGGCGGCGGTGCCTTGCTCACCGGGATCGCGCGTGCGGCTCGCGATCAGCTCGGCATGGCCGCGCGCGTCATGGCGCCCACGGGCGTTGGCGGTCTGACCGACTCGATCTCCTCCCCGCCCTACTCCGCGTCCTCCGGACTGCTGGTCTGGGGCGCCAAGAACTGGTCCGCGGACGGGGACCGTGTGGCTGCCCGCTCCCTCGACGGGGTCGGCGGCCGCCTCTCGCGACTCTTCCGGTCGCTCATCCCGTGAGCGAGGCGCGGAGCGGCGTCATCGTTCACCGCTAACACTCGACCGACCACTGCGTTCGGGTATAGAGTTCACGTCAACAACTTAAGAACTTCGTGCAGCGGCCGTCAGGGGAGGGGCAGCGGCATGGAAGTGGTTTGGAGACTGCCCATGCCCCTCCGGAGCGATATAGAGAACTTCGCTCTCATCAAGGTCGTCGGTGTCGGCGGCGGCGGATCGAACGCCGTCAACCGCATGATCCGCGCGGAGCTCATGGGCGTCGAGTTCATCGCGGTGAACACCGACGCTCAGGCGCTGCTCCTCTCGGACGCACCGCACAAGATCCGTATCGGCGACAAGGTCACCAAGGGCCTCGGCGCGGGCGCCGATCCCAGTATCGGGCGCAAGGCCGCCGAGGACGACAGCGAGAAGCTCTACGAGGCATTGAAGGAAGCCGACATGATCTTCGTCACCGCCGGCATGGGTGGCGGCACGGGGACCGGCGGCGCTCCGGTCATCGCCGAGATCGCCAAGGACATCGGCGCGCTCACCGTCGCCGTGGTCACGAAGCCATTCGGCTTCGAGGGCGCGAAGCGGAAGCTCCTCGCGGAGCAGGGGATCAGCGATCTTGTCGACAAAGTCGACACGCTCATCACGATCCCGAACGATCGCCTGCTCCAGGTCGTCGAGAAGCGCACGAGCATGGTCGACGCGTTCCGCATCGTCGACGATGTGCTGCGACAGGGCGTCCAGGGCATCAGCGATCTCATCACCGTGCCCGGCCTGATCAACCTCGACTTCGCCGACGTGAAGACGATCATGACCAACGC
>Ga0114129_10002558_pt1 | contig 25261 bp, 22 predicted proteins | sample RhiMetdeltSRZDD1_FD_80071 | JGI IMG/M metagenome (GOLD analysis project Ga0114129, IMG submission 80071) | Populus rhizosphere microbial communities from Tennessee, USA - Rhizosphere MetaG P. deltoides SRZDD1 (version 2) (version 2) | ecosystem: Host-associated > Plants > Roots > Rhizosphere >...
ATCGGCGACAACGGGATGGTGTGGTGTTCCTCCTGTGTCGCCTGGATCGGCCCGATGTCCAGAACCTTCTCACGCGTCGTATAGCGGATCCCACCGACCGCCAGCGCCACGACGCCGAACACGATTAGCAAAATACCGATGAGCTTCACCACGTGGCCTCCGCGCAATCAAAATGCACGGAGCGCGCCAGTTGAGGTCAGAGCAGCGTTGTCGCGATGCGCGCCCATTCGGCATCGAGCGAATCGGTGGCGACGGGTTGGCGGGCGCGCTGATACCAATACCCGGCGTTCCCGAGGTCGCCTTCCTTCCGGTGGAGATACGCGTGTATCCACGCGCCGGTCGCATCGTCGATATCCTGCGCGACGGAGTGCGCGGCATCCCACTCACCCCGCGCGTCGTGCCACAGCGCGCGCAGCGGCGCGCCCACGTCGGGCGGCGACGACTGCGCGATCGTCGCTTTGAAATCGGCAAGCGTCATCGTGAACGCGATCCGCTACTTGATGACCACGTCGGTCGGCAGCGGCGGCGCGCTCGCCGGCTGGAACCGATAATGAGTCACCTGCTCGAACGCGTAGGCGAGGGCGATCAGCCGCGGTTCGCTGAACGCGCGACCCGAGAACGTCACGCCGGCCGGGCCGTCCTTCGCGTTGAAGCCGGCAGGGAACGGCGGGTTGACGACGTTCTGAAACGTCCCACCCGGCACGACGATGCTCGGAAATCCGGCCTTGGCCGGCGGGCCGGCGAGGTTGTTGCCGGACGCGAGGAAGGCGACGTAGTCGTCGGCCGTGCCGGCGATGCCGTCGGGTCCGTTCAAGAGCGCGAGGATCGCACCGCGCGAGCGCACGATGTCTTCGGCGCGATCTCGCTTGTAGCGGCCGGTGTCGGCGCTGTCGGGCGCCGTGTCGAACATCTGCGAGAAGATCGCGAGGTCCTGATCGTACTTCGTCGCACCCGGTCCGAACGCGATGTTGAACGCGACGACGTCGGCGAGCGACTTGATCGGGAAGGCCTGTCGCACGTGATCGGCAATGTACTGGTTCAGGTCGCGCTTGAAGCCGTAATTCAGGACGGTCGAGCAGCGCAGCGTCTGTCCAGGTTGCGGTGTTTCCGGCGGCGGGTAGTTGGCGGCCGGAGGTCGAGACACGCAGCCGGGCAGCTGCCCGGCGGCAAGATTGACCGAGACGACGTCGACGATCGCACCGTGCGCCCGGAGAACGTTGATCGCGTTGTTCATGACGGCCGCGCGGTTCGCGGGGAAAATCGGCACGATGATGCGCGCGCCGAGCAGGGCGTTCGGATCGAGGAACTGCGTGTAGTCGCTGTAGCAGTTGCCCGGCGTCAGGCACGCGTCCGTCGCCGGGTCGTTCGGATCGAAGCCGGCAATCGCGCCGAGCACGATCGCGGCGTCGGTGACCGATCGCGCGAGCGGTCCTGCAGTGTCCTGATCGGCCGTGATCGGGATGATCCCATCGCGGCTGATGAGCCCAACTGTCGGCTTGATGCCGACCAGACCGTTGGCGGTGCCTGGGCTGAGAATCGATCCTGAGGTCTCGGTGCCGATGCCGACGGCGGCGAGATTCGCGGCGACTGCGATGCCGGGCCCGGAGCTCGAGCCGCCGGGCGTCAGTGCGGGACGACCGTCATCGAAGAAGCGGCCGAGCCCGTCCCGCGCGTGACGCGGATCGGGCCGCGGATCGTACGGGTTGAAGCCGTAGCCGGCCATCGAGTTGTAGCCGGCGGGCATTCCGTTGGTCAGGAAGTTGGCGAACTCGGTCATCGTCGCCTTGCCGATGATCGTCGCGCCCGCCTCGCGCAGCTTGCGCGTGACGAATGCGTCCGACTGCGGCATCGATCCGTTGAACGCCACCGATCCGGCGGTCGTCGGCATGTCCTTCGTGTCGACGTTGTCCTTGAGGATCACGGGAATACCGAACAACGCCCGTTTCTGATAGCCGGGCGCGCGTCCCTGATCGCTCTCGCGGGCGTCGTGCAGCGCGCGCTCGCTCACGTGCATGTACGAATTGAGGTGCGTGGTGGTGTTCTTTCCATCGTACGCGGCGATGCGATTCAGGTACATCTGCACGAGCTGTTCGCCGGTGATGAGGTGGTTTTGAATCGCCTGCTGGATGGCGGGAATCGATGTTTCGACGAGATCGAACCTCCCCGATCCGCTTTTGTTGTCGGCCGTGAGCGGAACGGCGAACGCGATGATCGCGAGCATGGCGGCGGCGATCACCGGTCGAATGAACAGACGTGCTCGGTTCATGCTGCCCTCTCGGAATTGTGAGTGAATTCGTGGGACGTGCCGCGCGGATGATTGAGCGAACGGAATGCGTTGTCAATAACAATCGGGTCAAGAGATCCGTTATCATCCCGTTACACATCCGGGCGTGAACCTCGTGCTGGAGGTCCTATGCGTCATTCGCTTCTCGCAGCCACTCTCGTTCTTGCGTTTACCGCCGGCGCCCTCGCGCAAGACGACGAGTCGTCGTCGGCGACGATGCGGCCGGTGATCCGCGGCCGCCAGGCGGCGGTGACGTCGATGAAGCCGGAAGCCACCGAAGCGGCCCGGCGGATTCTGCAGGCCGGCGGCAACGCCTTCGACGCCGCGGTCGCCGGCCAGGCGGCGCTGGCGGTCACCGACTTTCCGTCCAACGGCGTCGGCAGCGATGCCGTGATCCTGCTCTACGACGCGAAGTCGAAGAAGGTCGTATCGATCAACGCCGAGCCGCGCGCGCCGAAGCTCGCGACGATCGAGTGGTATCAGAAGAACAACGGCGGCAAGCTGCCGAACAGCGACGACCTCCTCGCCGGCGGCATTCCCGGCGTCGTCGACGCGTGGTATCTGCTGCTCGACAACTGGGGCACGATGACGCTCGAGCAGGTGCTGCAGCCGGCCATCGAGCTCGCGGGGCAGGGATTCCCGCTCAGCGAGAAGCTCGCGCGCGGGATCGCCGGCACGAAAAAGATTCGCCAGTACCCGTCGACCATGCGCGTCTACATGCCGGGCGCGCCGCCGAAGGCGGGCGACATCTTCAAGAACGTCGATCTCGCCAACACGCTGAAGAAGCTCGTGGAGTCCGAGAAGGCCGCGAAGTCGAAAGGACGGCATGAAGCGCTGAAAGCGGCGCGCGATCGCTTCTACAAAGGCGACATCGCGCGTGAGATGGCGAAGTTCTCGGAGGAGAACGGTGGACTCTTCCGCTACGAGGACTTCGCGGACTACACCGCGAAGATCGAGACGCCGATCTCGGTCGACTACCGCGGCTATCAGGTCTACAAGAATCCGTCGGCGAGTCAGGGGCCGGCGGAGCTGATCGCATTGAATCTGCTCGAAGGCTACGACGTGAAGAAGATGGGGCTGAACAGCGCCGACTACATTCACACGAGCATCGAAGCGATCAAGCTCGCGATGGCGGACCGCGAGAAATTCATGGGCGACACGGACTTCATCAAGATTCCGTACGACGCGCTGCTGTCGAAGGATTACGCGCGCGAGCGCCGCAAGCTGATCGCGCCGCAGCAGGCGTCGCTGGAGCTTCGGCCGGGATCGCCGCTGCCGAGGACGAGCGATCAACCGGAGCGCGAGGTCCACGTCAATCTCGACGGCGAGAGCGATCACGAAGGCGACACGAGCTATCTCGCGCTCGTCGACAAGGATCGCAACATGGTGAGCTTCGAGCCGAGTCTGCACAGCGGCTTCGGCACCGGCGTGGTCATGGGCAACACCGGCATCATCTTCAACTGTCGCGGCGACTACTACTCGCTCGTTCCCGGCGAGCCGAACGCGCTCGAGCCGGGCAAGCGTCCGCGCAGCACGCTGCAGAGCACGCTCGTGATGAAGGACGGCCAGCCGTTCATGATCACCGGCAGCCCGGGCGGCGACGATCAGGTGATGCGCACGATCCAGACCCTGATGAACGTGGTCGACTTCGGCATGAACGTGCAGGCGGCAATCGAAGCGCCGCGCTGGTCGACGCGCAGCTTCCCGGCGTCGCCGTTCCCGCACACGATGTACCCCGGCGAGAGCTCCGTCGAATCGCGGATTCCGGAAGCGACGCGCCAGGCGCTGACCTCGCGCGGCCACAAACTCCGCGTCACCGGTGCGTGGTCGCAGGGCTCGAACGGCGCGATCGTCGTCGGCACGAACGGCGTGCTGAGCGCCGGCGCCGACCCGCGCGTCGAAGCGTACGCGTGGGCGTGGTGATCGACTAGGGATTAGGGATTAGGGATTAGGGATTAGGGGTTGGGGTTTAGGGATTAGGTTTGTTCCGTGACGCCCGGTTCGCGCTCCGATTGTTCGCGAGGCGACCGGGCGTCGTCTTCAGCGTCGCCGACGCCATCCTCTGGCATCCGGTTCCGTTCCGCGATCCAACCGAGGCATTGCGGTACGAGTAGCGGCTTTCGTACAATCACGGCCCGATCGCGCCATCCTTCTTGTAGGGAGGTTCCCATGGAATTGCTGCTCGGGTCTCACGTTCGCGAGCACGGCCATCGCGTGGGACGCCTGGCGGGATTCGAGCTCGAGCCCGCCGGTCTTCGGATTCGACGCATCATCTTCAGCCCGGACGGCGAGCTCGGACCGCAGGCGATGACGCGGCCGATCGCCAACATCGATCTCACGCACGACGACGGGGAAGTGGAGCTCCGGCCGAGCGCGGAGGTGGCGCCGCTGCCGGCGGTGTCCGACGTCGTGCTGCTGAGCCGCGCCGTGCGGATGCGGCGCGCCGGACGCGAGGTGGGCCGCTTCGTCGGCGTCGATCTGAATCCGACCGATCGCAGCGTGAAGGCGATCTTCGGGCGGCCGCACTGGTGGTCGCGGCGGTTCTCGGTGACCGCGGACGGCCTCGACTGCTCGACGCCCGGCGAGATCCGCAGCGGAATGTCCGGCGCCACTCAAACGACCTAACGAAGGAGCATCTCGATGAAACGCGTCACGTGTCTTCTATCGGCCATCGTCGTCATAATCCTTGCGATCACCACGTTCGCGCAGCCGCCGGGCGGCGGTCAGGGCGGACAGAAAATCGGCCTCGCCACGAGCCTGCAGCGCGGCTACAACGCGTTCAAGACGAACTTCACGCAGGCTGCCGCGAAGATGCCCGACGCGGACTACACCTTCAAGCCCGGGTCGACCCCAGAGGCGCGCACGTATACGCAAGTAATCGCGCACATCGCGCAGGCGCAGTTCGGCCAGTGCTCCGGCATGAAGGGCGTGCCCAATCCGATGCAGGGCAAGAACCTCGAGCAGGAGCTCAAGACCAAGGCCGAAGTGGCGAAAGCGCTCGCCGATTCGTTTGCGCTCTGCGACGACCTGTTCTCCCAGGTCACCGATGCGAACGCGACCGACATGGTCAAGGCGGGGATGAACGAAGTCACGCGCGCCGCCGCGCTGTACGGCGTCATCGTCCACGGCAACGAGATGTATGGAACGGCCGCCGTCTATCTCCGGTCGAAGAACATCGTGCCGCCCTCGACGGAGAACGCGGGGCGTGGGATGAGGGGGCGCGGAAACAACTGAACTTAGAACTTAGAACTTAGAACTTAGAACTCGGAACTCGGAACTCGGAACGCCGCGGTGCAGATGTGTGCCGCGGCGTTTTTTTTGACTCGATTTGCTTACTATGTCAGCATTTGAACTTCATGGCCGTGACCGACGTCTCTGCGTTGGGTGAATTCGAGCAGGTCGTGCTGCTGGCGGTGCTGCGGCTGGACGACGAAGCGTACGCGGTGTCGATCGCGGAGGAAATTCTGCGCTGCACTGGACGCTCGGTTTCGCGCGGGTCGATCTACATCACGCTCGATCGTCTCGAGACGAAGGGGTATCTGAAATCCCGCCTCGCCGATCCGACGCCGGAGCGCGGCGGGCGCGCGAAGCGGTACTACGCGCTGCGGCCGCGCGCGATCGAGGCGCTGAGGGAGGCGCGGCGCCAGCTCGTGGCGCTGTGGCGCGGCCTCGAGGCGAAGCTCGCATGAGCCTTCCTCGCGGCGTCGACTGGCTGCTGCGGCTCGGGCTTCCGTCGGATCAGCGCGAACCGATCGCCGGCGATCTGGAAGAGGAGTACGCGGCGCGTGCGCGGCGCGACGGAGTCGTCCGCGCGACGCTGACCGTGTGGTGGCAGGCAGTACATCTCGCTCTGACGTTTCGATGGGAGCGAACGGCGCACGGCCGGCCGCTGCCGCCAATTGCGGATGAAGCGCGGAGGAGATTCACGTTGCTCGAATCGATGATACAGGACACTGCGTTCGCCGCGCGGCTGCTCCGGCGTCAACCGGGATTCACGCTGGTCGTCGTGCTGATGCTCGCGCTCGGCATCGGCGCCAACACGGCGATCCTCGGCGTCGTCGACGCCGTGTTGTGGCGGCCGCTGCCGTATCCCGATGCGCCCCGCGTGATGACATTGGCCGAGCAGCGTCCGCGCGAAGGCCGATTCTTCGGACCCGTCTCGCCGGCTGACTTCTTCGACTGGCGGCGCGACGCGCAATCGTTCTCGTCGATGGCCGCGTACGACGAGATCGCGATGAACCTCACCGGCACCGGCGAACCCGAACGCCTGCGCGTGCTGAGGGTCTCGCGCGGTTTTCTCGACGTTCTCGCGACGCCGCCTGCACTGGGACGTGACGTCCGTCTCGAAGAAGAGACTGTCGGCCTGCATCACGTCGTGCTGCTGACCGACGGGCTGTGGCGGCGCCGGTTCGGCGCGGACCCGACCGTCGTCGGCCGAACCGTGACGTTCGACGGCGTCGCGTACGAAGTGGTGAGCATCCTGCCTCCAGCGTTCTGGTGGCGCACGCATCCCGACGTCGTCGTGCCGCTGGCGCTCACCGATCACGATCGCGCGTTGCGTGCCGCGCACTTTCTCGAGGTCGTCGCTCGCCTTCGACCCGGCGTGTCGGAGTTGCAGGCGCGCGAGGAATTGACCGTCATCGGCGCGCGTTTGTCCCAGGAGTACCCAGCCGAAAACCGGTACCACAGTCCGAGCATCCGATCGATCCGCGAGTCATTGGTCGGCGACGTGCGGACGCCATTGCTGGTGCTCCTCGCCGCGGTCGGCTTCGTCCTGCTGATCGCGTGCGCAAACGTGGCGACGCTGCTCCTGGCGCGCGCGGCGGCCAGACAGAAGGAGCTCTCGGTGCGGCGCGCCGTCGGCGCGACGCGTGGCCGACTCGTCCAGCAGATGCTCATCGAGAGCGTCGTCGCCTCGCTGGCAGGCGGAGCGGTCGGTGTGCTGATCGCCACGTGGAGTCTCAGCGCTTTCAGAGCAATCCTGCCGGCGCCGTTCCTGAACCTTCCCGGGATCGACGCGATGGCCATCGATATGAGGGTGCTGCTGGCGGCATTCGGCGTCGCGCTCGCCACCGGTCTGGCGTTCGGAATCGTGCCGGCGCTGGTCGCCTCCGATCAGCGCCTGGCGACGACGCTGAACGAAGAGTCGCGCGGCGGCAGCGGCGGCGCGAGAGCACAGCGCGTGCGGACCGCGCTCGTCGTCTCCGAGCTCGCGCTGTCGCTCGTGCTGCTCACCGGCGCCGCGCTCTTGATCGTCAGCTTCAACAAGCTCACGGATGTCGCGCCCGGCTTCCGCGCCGATCAACTCGTCACGGTGAGGATCTCGCTGCCGGGGAATCGATATGGCGATCACGCGCGAGTGGTCGCGTTCTTCGACCAGGTCGTCGAACGACTTCGAAGTGCGGCGTCGATCGAGCGGGTGGCGACGACCACCTCGCCCCCATTCAGCGGACCGGACTCGCGGCTGGACCTCGAAATCGAGCACCGCACCTCCGAATCGCCGGTGCCGGTCCGTGCACATCCCCGGCTCGTGTCGCCGATTACTTCGCGACGATGGGGATTCCGCTGATGCGGGGCCGTGTCTTCACCGATCGAGACAGCGACTTGGCGCCGGCCGTCGTCATCATCAACGACGCGGCGGCGCGGCGCTACTGGCCCGACGGCAATCCGATCGGTCAGCGCATCAGTCTCGGCACACCGGCGGCGTGGAGAGAAATCGTCGGCGTCGTCGGCGACATCAAGCAGCTGGCGCTCGACTCGGACGCGGAGCCCGAAGCGTTCATCCCGCACCGGCAGAAGTTCACGGCGCTTGGCACAGGATTCGAGCGGGCGACGACGACGCTCGTCGTTCGCAGCAGCGCTGACGCGGTTGCCGTCGCACCGCGCGTGCGCGCCGCAGTCGCGGAGGTGGATCCGCAGCAGCCGCTTGGCGCGATCCGATCGATGGACGCGCTGATTGCCGATTCGGTCGCGCCGCGCCGGTTGAACTTCGTGCTGGTCTCGACATTTGCGTCGCTCGCGCTCGTGTTGAGCGCGACCGGCCTGTACGGCGTGATGGCGTATCTGGTCGCACAACGGACGCGTGAAATCGGCGTGCGCATGGCGCTCGGCGCCACGCCGCAGCACGTGCTTCGCATGGTGATGCGTCAGGCCGGTGCGATGACGGCGGCGGGCATCGCCGCCGGCATTGTCGGCGCGCTCCTGATGACGCGCTCGATGACGTCGATGTTGTTCGGTATCAGTCCCGCCGATCCGCGTGTCTACGCCGGCGTCTCGATGCTGCTCGCCCTCGTCGCGCTCGTGGCGTCCGCCATCCCCTCGTCGCGCGCGACGCGCGTCGATCCCATTACGGCACTCCGCAGCTGAACTTAGAACTGAGAACTTAGAACTTAGAACTCGAACTTTCGAACTCGAGTTCCGCGGTTCCGAAGTTCCAGTTCTGAGTTCTAAGTTCTCAGTTCTAAGTTCTAAGTTCTCAGTTCGTAGGGTCCTACGAAAAGGTTCGTATTGACACTACGAAGAACGTCGTAGATAATTCCGCCCTCATGAAAGCTTTGCGCCGAAAACCGACCGATGCCGAGCTCGCCATCCTGCGCGTGCTCTGGACGCGCGGGCCGAGCACGGTGCGCCAGGTCGCCGAGGTCATGGGCCGCGAGACCGGATACACGACGGTCCTCAAGCTCATGCAGATCATGACGGAGAAGCGCCTCGTCCGTCGCGACGAAGCCGAGCGAACGCACGTCTACGAGGCTGCGTATACCGAGGATCAAACACAGCGGCACATCGTGAGCGATCTCCTCGATCGCGTCTTCGACGGATCGGCGGCGAAGCTGGTCCTTCAGGCGCTGGCGGCCGGCAAGGCGTCACCGGAGGAGCTCGCCGAGATCCGCCGGCTGCTCGACTCAGGCGAGAAGGCCCCGCGAGCGGGGCGTCACGAGCGCGGAGGCCCGCGATGAACAGCGCGATGCAAACCGTCGGGTGGACCTTGATTCATTTCGTCTGGCAGGGCGCCGCCGTCGCGCTCGTCGTCGCCGCGGCGCTGCGCCTCACCGAGCGGCGATCGCCGAACGTGCGATACCTCATCGCGTGTGCGGGTTTGGTCGCGATGCTCGCCGCACCGGCGGCGACGGCGCGGCTGCTGTGGACCGCTGCTGGATCGCCAGGCTTTGATGCAGCGCGAGCGTTCGATGGAGCGCGAGGCTTTAGCCGAGCGATTGGATCGGCGGATCGTTCCAAAGCGGCCAACGATCTCGACGCTCGGCTAAAGCCTCGCGCTCCATCAACGCCGCGCGCTCCATCGATCACCCCGCTCGATGCGTTTCAACTCGACCAACTGGACCGATTCGTCCGGGGCGTGACGTTCGTCTGGCTCGCCGGCGTCGTGCTGCTGCTCGCGCGGATGGCCGGCGGCTGGTGGCAGGTGCGCCGTCTGCATCATCACGCGCTCGCCACCGCCTCATCCCGATGGTAGACCACGTGTCGGCGGCTGGCGTACCGTCTCGGCTTGCCCGCGGCGGCGCACGTCGTCGAATCGGCGCGCGTCGACGTCCCCACGCTCGTCGGCTGGCTACGGCCGGCGATTCTGCTGCCGGTCGCCGCGATCGCCACGTTGACGCCTGCGCAAGTCGAAGCGATTCTCGCGCACGAGCTTGCTCATGTTCGGCGTCACGATTATCTCGTCAACCTCCTGCAGACGATCATCGAGACGCTGTTCTTCTATCACCCCGCGGTGTGGTGGCTGTCGAAGCGGATTCGCGCCGAGCGCGAGCATTGCTGCGATGACGTCGCCGTGAAGCTGTGCGGCGACCCCGTGGCGTACGCGAAGGCGCTCGCGGAGCTCGAAGCGCGGCGGTCGCTGCCGATGCGATTCGCCGTCGCCGCGACGGGTGGATCGCTGCTCGATCGCATCAGACGGATCCTTCACGTGCCGATCGCCGACGAGCCGCGATCGCCGAGCTGGGCGGCCACCCTCGCGCTGACGATCATGTTCACTGCCGGCGCCGGCGCGATCCAGCATCTGCCGTGGTCGCCATCCAAGGACGAGACGCGTGCCGCGGCGCAGAGCGTTGCGCACGGCGATTACGAGTTGCCGCAGCCTGCGCGTCCACCGCAGCCACCAGAGCCGCCGCAGCCGCCCGGTCCGCCAGACCCGCCGGCTCCGCCCGACCCGCCGGACTGGATCGACATCGACGTGCCGCCGGTTCCTCCAGTGCCGCCGATGCCGCCGATGTCACCGATCGCGCCAATGCCACCAGTGCCACCGATGCCGCCGATGACCGCCGCGCCGCCGGCGCCGCCCGCACCGCCATCGCCACCGGCGCCACCAGCGCCGCCTGCGCCGCCGGCACCGCCGGCGGCCGATGGATTCCACTTCCGCATCGAGAACGGCGACAGCCAGATGCGGATGTCGTGGCGCGACGGGAGCTCACGCCTCGACGTGGCGCTGCACGGCAACGTGACGTTCACCGACGATCTCTCCGACGTGCGAACGCTCTCGGACGGCGGAACGCTCACGATTCGCGACTGGAGCAGCCTGATTCCGCGCACGATTGAAATCCGATCGTCAGGCGGCACGCTCACGCACAAGTACTACGTCGCCGGCGTCGAGCGGCCGTGGAACGACGAAGCGCGACAGAAGCTCGCCGAGGAAATCACCGCGCTCGTCCGCCACTCGGGCCTCGGCGCCGAGTCGCGCGTGCGATCGATTTTCGAGAAGAAGGGCCTGAGCGGCGTGCTCGACGAGATCGACCTGCTCGGCGGCGACTATGCGCGGCGGCGGTATTTCGTCGCGCTCATCGACACCGCCCGGCTCGACGCGACGTCGATTCTTCCGGTCCTGCTGCGCGTCGGGTCGACGATGAATTCCGATTACGATCGCGGCCAGATCCTGCTGGCGGTCGCCTCGAAGGTGAAGCTCGATCAGCGCGCTGCGCAGGCGTACGTGCAGGTGTTGTCGCACACCAACTCCGACTACGAGCGGCGCCGCGCGCTGACGGCGTTGCTGGCCGTTCGTCCTTCCGTGCCGGGAGTCCCCGATCTCGCCCTGCGATCGGTCGCGGACATGCACTCGGACTACGACCGCAGCGAGGTGCTGCGCACGGCGCTCACGAGCGGCGCGGTCGATCAAGCCGACGCCCTGTTTGCCGCCGTCGGCAAGATGTCGTCGAGCTACGAGAAGCGTCGCGTGTTGATGGAGCTCGTCGCGCGCGGCTCGCTCAGCACCGAGATGAAGAAAGGCCTGCTCACCACGGCGGCCGGCATCCAATCGGATTACGATCGCGCGCAGGTGCTGTCGGCGTACGTCAAGGCCTTTGGCATCGAGCCGTCGGTCCGGGAAGAGTTCTTCACCGCCGCGAAGCGGCTGACGTCGGACTACGAGCGGCGGCGCGTGCTCACCGAGGTCGCGAAAGGCGTCGCCAGCCGGGACGTGCAGCAGTCGGCGTTCGACGTTGTGTCGGCGATGCACTCCGACTACGATCGCGCGGAAGTGCTCCTCGCGTTCCTGCGGGCGAACGCGGTCGACGCGTCCAATCGGCAGGCGTTCGTGAGTGCCGCCGAGCGGATCCAATCGACGCACGAACAGAATCGTGTGCTCGCAGCGCTGGTGAAATCAGAGCGCCGCTGAACTGAGAACTTAGAACTCAGAACTCAGAACTCAGAACTTAGAACTCAGAACTCAGAACTCAGAACTCGGCGATGAACGACATCAAATTCGGCGTGCGGATGCTGGCGCGCGAGCCGGCGTTCACGCTCGTGGCGGCGATCACGCTGGCGCTCGGCATCGGCGCCAACACGGCCATCTTCACGCTCTTCAACGCCATCCTGCTGCAGTCGCTGCCCGTACGCGAGCCCGCGCGGCTCGTGTTGTTCAGTGAAGGCGCGGGCGAGGGCACGTCGACCGGGAATCCGCCGCCCGGGCGCTGGCCGCTCTTCTCGATGGAGTCGTACGACTTCCTCCGCCGGCAGCCGCTGCCGTTCGAATCGCTCGCGGCGGTGCGCAGTGGAGAATCGCCGGTGGCGGCGCGCTTCGCCGGCGCGAGTCAGGCGGAACGCGCGCAGGCGCATCTCGTCTCCGGCAACTACTTCACGACGATGGGCGTCGATGCAGCGCTCGGCCGCACGTTGACGCCCGATGACGATCGCCCGGGCGCGTCGCCCGCGGCGGTCCTGAATTACGGGTTCTGGAGCGATCGGCTGCACGCCGATCCATCCGTCGTCGGCCGCGTCGCCACCGTCAACGGCACCGCGTTCACCATCGTCGGCATCACGCCGCGCGAGTTCTACGGCGAGCGCGTGCGCCGTCCGCCCGACTTCTGGATTCCGCTCGTCTTCCAGCCGCAGATCGAGCTGCGCCCCTCGTATTGGAATCGGCCCGACGCGTATTGGCTCGCGTTGATCGGACGGCTTCCCGCCGGCGAGACGCGCGCCCGGGCGCAGATGGCGACGACGCTCGCGCTGCAACAGTTTCTGACGAGCAAGGAAGGCGCGGCGCTCGACGACGAGGGACGCCGGCGCATCCAGGAATCGCGCGTCGAGCTCGTCAGCGGCGCGGCAGGTATTTCGGGACTCCGTCTTCGCTATTCCGAGCCGCTGCAGGTCCTGATGGCGGTCGTCGCGCTCGTGCTGCTCATCGCCTGCGCGAACGTCGGCAACCTGCTCCTCGCGCGCGCGGCGGCGCGCGAAGGCGAGATCACGGTCCGACTCGCGCTCGGCGCGACGCGTGGCCGGCTGATGCGCCAGTTGCTCACCGAGAGCCTTCTGCTCGCCGCGCTCGGCGCGGCCGGCGGCGTGCTGCTCGCGCGCTGGGTCGTCAGCGCGCTGGCGGCGGTCATCGTGGCGAAAGGCTCGCCGGTTCACGCGACAACGCTCGATGCGCGGGTGCTGGCGTTCACGATCGGCATCGCGTGTCTCGCCGGCATCGCGTTCGGACTCATGCCGGCGCTCACGGCGGGACGGACGGATCTCGCCGGCGCGCTGAAGTCGCGCGGCGGCGCCGCGGCCTCGCGGGCCGGACGCCGATACACGCGCATGCTCGTCGTGGCGCAGATCGCGATTTCGCTGGTGCTGCTGGTCGGCGCGAATCTTTTCGCGCGCACCCTGCTCAACCTCGAACGTCAACCGCTCGGCTTCGATCGCGAGCACGTGCTGCTGACGCGCATCAACCCGCGCCTGGCCGGATACACGCCCGCGAGCGTCGCGGTGATGTACCGGCGGCTGTTCGATCGCGTGAGCGCCCTGCCTGGGGTCACCAGCGCGACGATCGCGCGCTACAGTCCGCTCAGCGGGACGCGCAGCTCGAACAGCGGCGTCGTCGAGGGCTACACGCCGGGACCGAAAGAAAACGTGGAGTTCGAGACGCTCCACGTGGGACCGTCGTACGCCGCGACGCTCGGCATCCCCGTGATCCACGGACGCGACATCGGCGTCCAGGACGCCGCCGGCGCGACGCTCGCCGGTCTCGTGAACGAGGCATTCGTCCGCAAGTACTTCCCGAATCAGAATCCGCTCGGGCGCCACTTCGGCGTGAACGGATCCCCGGCCGAGGCCAACATCGAGATCGTCGGCGTGTTGAAAAACGCGTGGTTCCGCGACTCGAAGGAAGAGATCAAGCCGATCGTGTTTCCGGCGCTGTTGCAGGACCGGACCCAGTTCGCCCTCGATGGCGAGATCGCGTTGCGGACGGCGGGCGATCCCACGGCCGCGGCCGCGGGGCTGCGTCGCGTGGCTACCGAGATCGATCCGAACCTGCCCGTCAACGATCCGCGGACGCTCAGCGAGCAGGTCGCGTCGAACTTCGACAGCGAGCGCCTGGCCGCGCGCCTCGTCGGTTTGTTCGGCGCGCTCGCGCTGCTGCTGGCATCGGTCGGACTCTACGGCGTGATCACGCAGGGCGTCGTGCAGCGGACGGGGGAAATCGGCCTGCGCATGGCGCTCGGCGCGCAGCGGCAGGCGGTGCTCTGGATGATTCTTCGCGACGTGCTCGTGCTGCTCGGCGTCGGACTCGCGGTCGGCACGGCGTCGGCGCTCGGCGCCGCGCGGCTCGTGGCGCACCAACTGTACGGATTACAGCCCGCCGCCCCCGCCCCGTTTGCCGTGGCCATTGCGATCCTCGTCGTCGTCGCGGTCGGGACCGGGTGGCTGCCCGCGCGGCGCGCCGCTCGCGTCGATCCGATGCATGCGCTCCGACGTGAGTGAGAAAGTCTGAAGTCTGAAGTCTGAAGTGAAGCTTGAAGCGGAAAGCCGGAAGCGAAGCTGGAAGTGTGGAAGTCAAGCCGGAAGCCGCTTCCAGCCTCGCTTCAGACTTTAGACTTCAGACTTGCGGCGTGCGCGAGCGCCACGAGCATCACGGCGAGAACCGCACGTCCGATCTGCGGCGCGAGGCCCGCACGAAGATGCGCCGCATTGTGCACGGCCAGCGCCTGAAGCCCGAGTAGCGCGCCGATCGCGAACGCCAGTCCGCCCGGCAGCCGGACGCGCACGAACGCCGCCGCCAGGACGAGCAGCAGTCCGAACGCGGTCAGACCCAACTCAGCCCACAGCTCGAGCCGCGCGCCGCGGACCAGATCGACGACGGCCCAACCGATCTCGTACATGCCGTAGGTGAACATTCCAAGCGCGGCAACGGTCAGCAGCATCGCTTTTGCTCTGCTCCAGCCCCGTGAATCGCGATCGCCGCGTAACCGGCCGCAAATCGGCTCATGAGCTTGTATCGCGCGGCATGAATCACGAGGGGCATTGTATGCAGCCACGACACAGGCTTGCCATCGCGCTCTGCGCCGCGATGACGATTTCCGGACTCATGTATGCCGCCGCGCCTTCGAGCGGGACGCTCAGCGCGACGAGCGGTCCGATTGCGTGGGATGGATTCGGCGCCGTCGCCGCCGCGTCGCCCGATGGCGAGTCGACCTGCGTCGAGAACACGACGTGCGACACGTTCACGCTGACGCTCGCCGCCGGCGACTACCGCGGCAAGCGCGTCCGCTACAGGGCGGAGTGGACCAATCAATTGAACGACTACGACGTGTACGTCCATCAGGGCGCGATCGATGGCCCGGTGTTGTCGCCGCCCAACGGCGGACCGCCGGCGGTCGCCGAAGAAGGCACGTTCGACGTCAATGCCATCGTCACCGCCGGCGTGAACGACGCCTACACGATTCACGTCGTCTACTACGCCGTCGTGGCTCTCGATCCCTATCACGGCGTCGTCAGCCTCGAGGCGATTCCGCCGGTGACCACGACGACGCGAACCGCGACGATCGTCACGAGCTCGAAGAGCGGCATCGGCTTCAGCCACAGCCGCGCGTTGTATGCGTTCGGCGCGGGCCAGGACGTCGAGCCGAGCGTGCGCGTCGATTATCAGGGGAATGCGTATGTTGGTGGCATCAGGGGATTGACCGGCGGCAACGATCTTTGGCGCTTCGATCTGAATCCGAAAAGTGCGACGTTCGATCCGTTCCTGCTGGCGGCCAATCCGGTGTGGAGCGCGGACGGCAGCGTACGGAATCCGGCATGGAAAGGGCAGCCGGACGCGCTCGCGCCGAACAACGAGAGCGAGCTTGGCGGTGATGGCGGCGGCGACATGGACCTCGCGGTCGGCTTCAAGCCTGCCGTCGCGTCCACGGCGCCGCCAATCCTGGCGACGACGAGCCTCGTTGCGGCGAACGTCTCCGCTCAGAAGTCCACGGATCGCGGCGAGACGCTGACGAACAATCCCGCCGGCAACACGACGGTGCAGGTCGACGATCGTCAGTGGATGGAATTTCTCGGAGACCACAGCGTGTATCTCGGTTATCGCGAATTCACCGGTCTGCAGTCGACGTCGAAGTACTACCTGAATCGATCCGACGATGGCGGACTGACGTACGGACCGGCCGTCGTCGCGGCCGTCGGCGGCAATACGACCGGCAACATCGACGTCGATCAACGCGACGGCACCGTGTACTTCTGCCATCAGGGGCCGGGCGCCGACGGCAACAAGGAAGTCCGCGTCGCAGTCGGGCATCCGTTGAATCTGACGACCACGCCGGTCGTGTTCAACACGGTCGTTGCCGCGCGGGGACAGAATCAAATCGCGAATCTGTTTCCGGTGTGCAAGGTTGCGAGCGACGGAACGGTGTACGTCGCGTACTCGGATGGCGGACAGGGCATCTACGTCGCCCATTCATTCGATCAGGGTCAGACCTGGGCGCTGCCGGTGCGCGTCAGCGAGATGGGAACCAACGGCGCCGCGCTGTTCCCGTGGATCGAAACCGGCGAGCGTCCCGGCAGCCTCGCGATCGTGTGGTACGGCGCGACGGCGGCCGACAGCGAGGATCAGAAGGGCGGCAACACCGACAACGCGAACTGGAAGGTGTACTTCGCGCAGACGCTGAATGCGACCTCGACGGCGCCGACGATTCTTCAGTCGGTCGCGAGCGATCACGTCATTCACGGATCGAACATCAGCCTGGCCGGCTTCACGACCGGTACGAGTCCCAACCGCAATCTCGCCGATTTCTTCCAGGTCGCCGTCGATCCGCAGGGCCTGGCGTTCATCGCATGGACAGATGATTCGGCTGATTTCGCCGGGCACACGTACGTCACGCATCAAACCGCGGGATACAACCTGAACACTGGTAAATCGATCCGCATCGGCGGGACGAATAACCGGGGGGAAGGGGCCCCCGGAGTAAACGAAGAAACGTCGATGCCGACGCAGGCGCCGCAGGTGTTCGACTTCCGCCACGACGCGCGCGCCATCAGCCCGCCGCCGGTGCTGCCCGATGTCGACACGCCCGCGGACATCCTCACGATCGGGTACGGCTGTCAGCAGGTGAACGGCGCCACCTGGATTACCGCGACGATGGCGCTGTCCGGATTGGACACGGTACCGCCGCTCGGCGTGTGGCGAATGAATTTCGCGACGAATCCCGCCAAGCCAGGCGTCGTCGACCGCGCGGACCAGTGGTACGTGGCGGCGGCCACCGACGACACCGGCGCGCGGACGTACACCTACGGCGTCGCCACGCGCAACAGCGATGGATCGATCACCTACACCGCGAAGGGCAGCGCCGATGCGGGCGGCTTCGACCTCACGAAGCGGAGCGTGACGGTGAAGGTCGACGTCGCGAAGCTGAACGCGCTGGCATCGCGCGGGTCAATCAAAACCGGTACGGTGCTGATGGGACTCCGCGGATCGGCGAGCGTCGATCGCTTCACGGCCGCGGGACTGGTCGGCGTCGGCTTCTCGGACTCGACGCGCGCTGGTGGAACGTTCACGGTGGGATCCTGTCAAGTCTGAAGTCTGAAGTCTGAAGTTTGAAAAGCTTCGAAGCTTTTCAGACTTCAGACTTTAGACTTCAGACTTATGCGAGTCACACAGCTCGGCCGCTTTCGCTACATCGAAGCGCAGCCTTCCTCCTCCGTCAGGCGGCGAGGCGCTCTGCTGCTCATCCACGCCTTCCCGCTCAACGCGCGCATGTTCGAGCCGCAGCTCGCCATGGCCGAGCGCGGCTGGCACGTCGTCGCGCCGCACCTGCGTCGATTCGACGGCGGTGACGGCGATCCGCCGGCGTCGACCATCGACGACTTCGCCGCCGACGTGATCGATCTCGCCGACGCATTGCATCTGCAGGACGCGGTCATCGGCGGCGTGTCGATGGGCGGCTACGTCGCGTTCGCGATGTTCCGCCACGCGCCTCGGTATTTTCAAGGCATCGTCCTCGCCGATACGAAGGCGCCTGGCGACACGCCGGAGGCGGTCGACGGACGGAAGAAGATGCTCGACCTCGTGCATCAGAAAGGATCCGCGGCCGTCGCCGACGAAATGATTCCCAAGCTGCTCGGCGAGACGACGCGCCGTACGCGTCCCGATGTGGTCGAACGCGTACGGGCGCTCGTGCTGTCGAATTCACCCGAGGCCATCGCCGGCGCGATCCGCGCGCTGATGACACGTCCCGATTCGACGCCGCTGCTGTCGACGATTCATTGCCCCGCGCTCATCCTCGTCGGCGACGAAGATCTCGTCACGCCGAAAGCCGCCGCCGACGAGATGCACCACGGCATCGCGGGGTCGCAGCTCGCCGTCATTTCGGGCGCCGGCCATCTGTCGAATCTCGAACGGCCGGACGCGTTCAACGACGCCCTCGCGCGCTTTCTCGAGCATCAGGTATAGTCCGCCTATGCGCTCATTTGTTGTGTTCGTGCTCGCGTGCGTCGCCGTCGCGACGCCGCGCGCACAGGAATCGCTCACAGACGCGGCTCGGCGCAAAACGTACGACACGATTCTGGACCTGAACGTCCGCGACGGCTTCGTGTACTACCGGGCGCTGAGAGCCGACCGGGCGAAGCTCGACGGTTATGTGAACCTGCTCGCGAACGCGGCCGTCGACAAATTACCGCGGGAGGGGCAGCTCGCGTTCTGGCTCAATGCGTACAACGCGCTGGTCCTCAAGACCGTGGTGGATCACTATCCAATCCCGAAGCGAACGTCAGAGTATCCCGATCGCAGCATCCGGCAGATTCCGGGCGCGTTCGAGCGGCTGCCGCACAAAGTGGCGGGGCGGACGCTGACGCTCGATCAGATCGAGCAAACGATCCTGCCCGAGTTCAAGGATCCACGCGTCTACCTGGCGCTCGGACGCGGCGCCGCCGGGAGCGGGCGGCTTCGCAGCGAGGCCTTCACCCCGGCTCAGGTGGAGCAACAGCTCGCCGAAGTCGCGAACGAGTGCGTCACACGGCCGCAGTGCGTGCACATCGATCGCGACAACAACAAGGTGAACATCAGCGCCATCTTCTCGTGGCGCGAGAAGGATTTCGTCCCGGCGTTTGCCGACAAAGCGCCGCCGCCATTCTCGAATCGAAGCGCCATGGAACGCGCCGTCATCGGCTTCATTCAGCCCAAGCTCCTCACGACAGAAAAGGATTTTCTCGCCAAGAACACGTTCCAGGTTGCCTACATGCCGTTCGACTGGACGCTCAACGACCTGACCGGCCGCGGCGGCCGCTGACCGCCGCTTCATGGACTTACAACTGACAGGCAAGATCGCGATCGTCACCGGCTCCACCAAAGGCCTTGGCCTCGCCTGTGCGACCGCCCTCGTCGAAGAAGGGTGCAACGTGACGATCTGCGCCCGCGGCGAAGATGGACTGGTCGACGCGGTGACGAAGCTTCGGACGATCCCCGGCGGCGAACAGCGCGTCCTGGCCGTTCAGGCCGATCTGGCGACCGACAAGGGTGTGGCGGACGTCATCATCCGGACCGTCGACACGTTCGGAGGCGTCGACATCCTCATTAATAATGTTGGGCTCGGGAAGGGGGCCGGCATCGTCGACACCAGCGACGCCGAGTGGCACGAAGCCCTCGACCAAACGCTCTTTCCGGCCATCCGCGCCTCGCGAATGGCGGTTCCGCACATGCGGCGGCGCGGCGGCGGGTCAATCGTGATGATCGCGTCGATCTGGGGACGCGAATCGGGCGGCCGCATGACGTACAACGCCGTCAAAGCGGCCGAGATCAGCCTCGCGAAGGCGATGGCCCAGCAACTGGCGGGCGACAACATCCGCGTCAACAGCGTGGCGCCGGGATCGATTCGTTTTCCTGGGGGTTCCTGGGATCGCCGGGTTCAGGACGATCCCGACGGGATGGCGGAGTTCGTGAAGCGGGAACTGCCGTTCGGGCGGTTCGGCCGCCCCGAAGAGGTCGGGGCGGTCGTCGCGTTCCTCGTTTCGCCTCGTGCGAGCTGGATCAGCGGGGCAAGTGTGCCCGTTGACGGCTGCCAGTCACGCTCCCTGATCTGATCTGCGGGCGGGTGTCTTCGACCGGCGCTCGACTGTCGTCTCGCGAGCGACCGCCGCTGGCCATCTGACGGGGAACTGCTTTCCGCGAAACTCGGACGCGGACCACAAAACCTTCCGGATTCTCGTGCTCGTGGGTCTCGGACTCGCTGCCGTCGGACGAGTGTAGGAAGAATCCTCTGCGGCGCACTCGCGCCTCGCGTGCATCCATCTCCATCGCCTCCTTCACCGATCTATCGGTCACAAAAAAAAGAGTAACAGTACCGCGCAGTCGGTCAAGGAAAAAGAACAGAAAGATGAAAAAAGATCGCACGCGCGCGCGTCAGACGCGGCGCGCGCGCCGTGCGAAGACGACCTCGTAGACGGGAAGACCCGCGAGGATCAGTGCAAACGTGATCACCGAATTCGTCGTGTCGTTGACGAGCGCGTTGATCACGAACGCGGCGACGGAGAGGATGAAGATCGCCGGCACGACCGGATAGCCGATCGCGCGATACGGTCGCGGCAGGTCGGGACGATCGCGCCGCAGCCGGTAGATGGCAGCGACGCCGAACGCGTAGAACGGCCAGATCGCAAGAACAAAAGTGTCAGTGAGCCGCTCGAAGCTGCGGCTCATCACGAGCGCCATGCCCAGCAGCGCGGCCAGAACGATCGCGACGTACGGCGTCTTGTAGCGTGGATGTACCTTCGCAATCGCCTGGAAGAGCAATCCGTCGTCGGCCATCGCGAAAAAGACGCGCGGCGACGCCAGCATGCTGCCGTTCAGCGAGCTGAACGATGAAATCATCACGAACACCGAGACGAGGACGACGCCGGCGTGTCCAAAGAGCGCCATCATCGTATCGGCCGCGACGAGTCGCGACTGCCGAATCGTCTCGATTGGGAGGACATAAAGGTACGCGAGGTTCGTCAGGACGTAGATAGCGATCAGCGCCAGCGTCCCGAAAATGATCGCGCGCGGAAGATTGCGCTGCGGATCTTTCACCTCGCCCGCGGCAAACGACAGGTCGGCCCAGCCGTCGTACGCCCACAGGACGCTGACCAGCGCGAGGCCGGCGCTCCCCAGCACGAGCGGACCGGCAGATGGCGCCGAGAAATGAGCCGCGGTGGCGCCGTGGCCGCCGCCAACCGCGAACGAGGCGAGCACCAGCAGCGCAAGCGCGGCGAACTTCGCCCACGTTGCGACGCCGACGATGAGCGCCCCGACGTTGGCGCCGCGGATGTTTGCCGCTGCCGCAAAGGCGATCGCCCCGGCCGACAGGCCTCGCGCGGCCAGCACATGCGCCGCGGGATCGATCCCGAAGCTGCGCAACAGGTATTCGCCGAAGACGACCGCGATTCCGCCGAGGGCCGATGCGCGGATCAGAACGAGCTCGGCCCAGCCGAACAGGAACGCTGAACGGCGTCCCCACGATTCGCGCAGATACGCGTAGATGCCGCCCGTCGCCGGCAGGACCGCCGCTACTTCGGCCAGCGAGAGCGCGCCGCACAGCGTGATGAATCCTCCGGCAACCCAGAGTCCGATCATCAGCAGCGGGTTCGGCGCCTGGTTCGCGATGCCCGCCGGCGATCGAAAAATCCCCGACCCGATCGTGATGCCGACGACGAGGGCGATCGAGCTCCACAACCCGAGCGTTCGCGGGAGGCGATCTGGTGTCGGCGCAACCGTGCTCATCGTGTCGCGGAGCGTACATCACGCAATGGCTGATGGCTAATCGCTAATGGTTATGGCCGGATGGGCTCCCAGCCCGCCATAGTCCATGACCATCAGCCATCAGCCATGGGCGGAGATCACAGAGGAGCGGCACGGATGATGAACACGCCGCGATGAAAAGGAGCCAAGTCATGACCTCTGCAGTGAATGTTGCCGCCGCGGAGCGGTGGGCCTCGGCGCTGGGCGGTGCCGCGCTAACCGCCTATGCGATCAAACAACTGAAGGATCGATCGCCGGCCGGCGCCGCGCTCGCGGCGGCGGGCACGGCGCTGATGTATCGCGGGGCGACCGGCCATTGCCCCATGTATTCGGCGGCGGGGATCAATACAGCGCATGATGACAGCGAGACGACGCAGGCGCTCGCAGGGCCGCGCGGCGTGAACGTCGAGGAAGTCGTCACGATCAACGCGGCGCCAGATGATTTGTATGCGTTCTGGCGGAACTTCGAGATCTTGCCGAGGTTCATGACTCATCTCGTCGAGGTACGGCAGCTCGACCAATGCCGATCGCACTGGTGCGCCAAAGCGCCGGCGGGACGCACGGTCGAGTGGGACGCCGAGATCATCAACGAGATTCCAGGCGAGCTGATCGGGTGGCGCACGCTGCCGGGTTCCGACGTCGTGAGCGCCGGATCGGTGCGCTTCAAGTGCGCGACCGGCGCACGCGGCACCGAGGTGCGTGTCCGGCTTCAGTACGAGCCGCCGGCCGGCAAGGTCGGCGCGACGATCGCGTGGCTCCTGGGCCACGACCCGGCGCACACCATTCGCGAAGATCTGCGCCGCTTCAAGCAGCTCGTGGAGACCGGCGAGATTCCGACGACCAATCGACAGCCGCGAGGCCGATCATGAAGGCGCTCGTCTGGCACGGGACCAACGACGTTCGCGTGGAGCGCGTTCCCGACCCGACGATCGTCAATCCGCGTGACGCCATCATCAAAGTCACGACGACCGCAATTTGCGGATCCGATCTTCATTTGCTCAACGGCTACATCCCGACGATGCAGGCGGGCGACATTCTCGGGCACGAGTTCATGGGCGAGGTCGTCGAGGTCGGCAAAGAGAACACGCGGCTGAAGGTCGGCGATCGCGTCGTCGTCCCGTTCACGATCGCGTGCGGCCGCTGCTTCTTCTGCGAGCGCCACCTCTGGTCGCTGTGCGACAACTCGAATCCGAATGCGTGGATGGCGGAGGAGTTGTACGGCTACACCACATCCGGACTGTTCGGCTATTCGCACCTGACGGGCGGCTACGCCGGCGGTCAGGCGCAGTACGTGCGTGTGCCGTTCGCGGATGTCGGTCCGCTGAAAGTCCCCGACAGCCTCACCGACGAGCAAGTGCTGTTTCTGTCGGACATCTTTCCAACCGGCTACATGGCCGCCGAGAACTGCGAGATCAAATCCGGTGACGTCATCGCGGTGTGGGGATGCGGACCCGTCGGTCAGATGGCGATCCGCAGCGCCTTCCTGCTGGGCGCCGAGAAGGTGATCGCGATCGACGACGTGCCGGAACGCTTGCGGCTCGCGGTCGATGGAGGCGCCGAAGTGATCGACATGCAGGAGCAGCCGGTGTTCGAAAAGCTGAAAGCGCTGACGGGCGGACGCGGCCCCGACGCTTGCATCGACGCCGTCGGTCTCGAAGCGCACGGCGCCACGCTCGACGCCTACATCGACAGGGTGAAAACGTCCGCGTATCTCGCCACCGATCGGCCCAGCGCGTTACGCCAGGCGATTCACGCGTGCCGCAAGGGCGGGATCGTTTCCATTCCGGGCGTGTACGGTGGATTCCTCGACAAGATTCCGTTCGGCGCCGCGTTTCAAAAAGGTCTGACGTTCAAGATGGGTCAGACGCACATGATGCGTTATATGCGTCCCCTGCTGGAGCTCATCGCGGGCGGTCTGATCGATCCGTCATTCGTCATCACCCACCGCCTGCCCCTCGATCAGGCGCCGGAGGCGTACAAAACATTCCGCGACAGGAAAGATGGCTGTATCAAGGTCGTGCTCAAACCGCATGGTGCGACGGTGCACTAGTTGGTGAATTGGTGAGTTGGTGATTTGGTGAATTGATTTTTGAATTAATTCACCAAGTCACCAATTCACCAACTCACCAATTACCGCGGCACCTCATTATTCTGAGCGGCTGCTCGATCGCTGAGCCGCGTGGCCAACGATGGTGCCCATTTTGATTGGCTTTGCCAGCCGCTGCGGGCGTGATCGCCGGCCTCGCCGGTCGCCCCGGGCAACACGCGGTTGGCGAGGCCCAAGATCAGCGCGATCGATTCGGGCATCACCGCATTCGCCACCACAGCGAGTTTGGCCGGCCAGGTAATTACGAGCTCGGCATCGCCGTGGCGGCACGCGTCGACGATTTGCGAGGCGGCGCGCTCGCCGGCAATCGACAGCAGCGGCGCTGAATCGGAGATCGCGAACCATGTGAACTCGTCGCGGTGCCGTCCCTTGAACCATGCATTGAACGGCGATCCGGTCCGCATCATCCCCGGACATACCGTCGTCACGTAGATGCAATCCTTGGCGAGCTCGGCATTCAGCGACACCGACAATGCGGTGAGCGCGAACTTGCTCGCGCAGTACGGCGCGAGATGCGGCACGCCGATCTTGCCGCCGATCGACGAGATGTTGACGATGCGGCCGCCGCCGTGGTGGCGCATCGACGGGATTGCCGCCCGCATCGTGTGCAGCGGCCCCCAGAAGTGCACCTTCATCGCCTCTTCGAAATCGGCCACATCCATGTGATCGATCGGACCCACCTGAATGACGCCGGCGTTGTTGATCAGGACATCGATCGTGCTCGTGCGCGTGACGACCTGCTGCACGAGCTGCTCGGCTTCGTCGCGATGGCGGATGTCGCAGGGGACGATGTCGACCTCGACGCCGCGCGCGACGAGATCGTCCCGCGCGCGCTCGAGCTCGGCGCGGTCCCGCGCCGCAATCGTCACCCGCGCGCCCTGACGCCCGAGCTCGCGGGCGATCAGCAATCCGAGTCCGCGCGATCCGCCGGTGATGAGCACCGAACGGCCGCGGAAGTCGATCGCCCGAGCCGCGCGCAGACCGCGCGCCAGCAGAGCCGCGCCAATCGTCAATGCGCTCGCGGCCAGAGCCGTTTGCTGTTTGGAAGTCATAAACGATCGAGCGAGCAAACCGCACGCCCATTGAGCTCTGAGGCGACTTTCACCTCTTGATCGCCTGCGTGGGGGCTGGTACGATCCGCCCCCATGCTGCCCGCGCGACGCGCTCCCGTTGAGAACGATCTCGACGCGGCGCTGCAGCGCCTCGCCGGCCCTCCGCTTCCCGAACGTCCCGATACGCCGGACCTGCCCGTGACCGCCGTCCGCCGATTGCCGGCAGTCACCGCGCAGTACGCGCCGTTCCCCCAGGGGCTCGATGCGCGGCTCACGCGTGCGCTGGCGGCGCGCGGCGTCACGCAGCTTTACACGCACCAGGCCGAGGCGATCGAGCACGCGCTGGCGGG
>Ga0114129_10002559_pt1 | contig 25258 bp, 19 predicted proteins | sample RhiMetdeltSRZDD1_FD_80071 | JGI IMG/M metagenome (GOLD analysis project Ga0114129, IMG submission 80071) | Populus rhizosphere microbial communities from Tennessee, USA - Rhizosphere MetaG P. deltoides SRZDD1 (version 2) (version 2) | ecosystem: Host-associated > Plants > Roots > Rhizosphere >...
CCGCCAGCCCCACTCCTGGAAGGCCTCGAGGCCCAGATACTGCCGGATACCGATGATCACGGCCAGTGAGACGACGATGCCCAGCGTCGGTGACGTCTGCAGCCAGCCGGTGTAGTAGCCGCGTTTTTCGTCCTCGATGTGCTCGGCCACGTACGTGATCGCGCCGCCGTACTCGCCACCGAGGCAGAGTCCCTGAATCAGGCGAAGCGCGAAGAGGATGAACGCGGCGGACAGCCCGATCGACTGATACGTCGGGACAAAGCCGATGAGCGCCGTTGCCACGCCCATGCCGGTCAACGTGACGATGAACGTGTACTTGCGGCCGACCTTGTCACCGAGCCAGCCGAAAACGAATGCGCCCAGCGGCCGGATCAGGAAGCCGACCGAGAAGATGGCCACCGTGCTGAGGAAGGCCGCCACCGGGTGAGTCTTGTCGAAGAACTTCACGGCGAGGATCGCGGCGAGGCTGCCGAAGATGTAGAAGTCGTACCACTCGATGATGTTGCCGACGGATGCAGCGATGACGACACGCCGGAGCTCGTTGAGCGGAACTTTAGCGGCTCTAGCCATGGGCCTCCCCTCGTGTAGAGCGCTCCGATTTCATCCTCTGAATGTTCTCGTTACGCTTTGCCCGGGCACAGGCCCAGGCCGAGTTGCGGCACAACATACCGGATTTCCGCCTTCTACGGAAGCATTCCGGACGCGGCTGCGGCGGAGGCGCGAGGCGCTGACGCGGCGCGTGACGCGTGACGCCGCCGCGGACCCGGGCCTCGGGCCGTCACCGGCGCTGCTTGCGCGCGACCCCCGACTTGACCGCGGCCTCCGCCACCGCCGCCGCCACCGTCGGCACCACGCGCGCGTCGAACATCGAGGGCGTGATGTATTCCTCGCTCAGCTCCCCCTTGGCGACGATCGACGCCAGGGCGTGGGCCGCGGCCAGCTTCATCTGATCGTTGACGCGCTTGGCGCGCACGTCGAGCATGCCGCGGAAGAAGCCGGGGAAGCAGCACGAGTTGTTGATCTGGTTGGGGTAATCCGAGCGGCCGGTGGCCATCACGCGCACGAACGGCCCCGCCTCCTCCGGTTGGATCTCCGGCACGGGGTTGGCCATGGCGAACACGATGGGATTGCGGTTCATCGCCTTGATGTCCTTGAGCGAGACCACGCCCGGCCCCGAGAGGCCGATGAAGACGTCCGCGCCGGCGAGCGCCTCGCCGGCGGTGCCGCGCGCCTTGCGCGGATTGGTGTGCTTGGCGAACCACTCCTTCATCGAGTTCATGTTCTCGGTGCGGCCGGCGTAGATCGCGCCCGCGCGGTCGCAGCCGATGATGTGCTTCGCGCCTTCCTTCATCAGCAGCTTGGCGGTGGCGATGCCGGAAGCACCGGCGCCGGTGATGACGATGCGCGCGTCGCCGAGCCGCTTCTTCACGACCTTCAGCGCGTTGAGCAGCGCGGCGAGCACGACCACCGCCGTGCCGTGCTGATCGTCGTGGAACACCGGGATGTCGAGCGCTTTCTGCAGCCGCTCTTCGATCTCGAAGCAGCGCGGCGCCGAGATGTCCTCGAGATTGATACCGCCGAACACCGGCGAGATCGCCTTGACGATCGTCACGATCTCGTCCACGTCTTTGGTCGCCAGGCAGATCGGCCACGCGTCGACGCCCGCGAACTCCTTGAAGATGAGCGCCTTGCCCTCCATGACGGGTGCGGCGCCGTTGGGGCCGATGTCGCCCAAGCCGAGCACGGCCGTGCCGTCGCTGACCACGGCCACGGTGTTGCCTTTGGTCGTGAGGGTGTAGGCCTTGTCCGGCTCGTGATGGATGGCCATGCACACGCGCGCGACGCCCGGCGTGTACGCCATCGAAAGATCGTCGCGCGTCTTGACCGGGATCTTGCCCTTGATCTCGATCTTGCCGCCGAGATGCATGAGGAATGTGCGATCGGAGACGTGCACGACCTTGATGCCGTCGGTCGCCTTGAGGCGGTCGACGACCTGCTGCCCGTGCCGCTCGTCGCTCGCCTTGAACGTCAGATCGCGAATCAGTGTCTTCTTGCGAACCTCGACCAGGTCGATCGCGCCGATGTCGCCGCCCGCGCGCCCGATCGCAGAGGTGACCTTGCCGAGCATGCCCGGGCGGTTGTCGATCTCGAGCCTGATCGTGAGGGAATAACTCGCCGTTGGAGCGTTGGCCATCTACCGCCTCCCTGCGTCTGATGCGCGGCGGGCGACGGCCCGCCGAGGTAGGCGCGTATTCTACTCCAACGCGCGGTCGGCACGAGTACTTGGGAGACGGCAGAACGCCGAGTTATTCGGTCGTGCGGACGGAGGCGGCGCCCACCGGGACCGGGCCGAGCGCGCGCAGAACGAGCTGTCGCCCGTCCGTATCGAGCGTCACCCGGTAGTGGGCCAGGAACGTGTTGCCGAGGATGCCGTCCACGCCCGGGCCGGGATCGTGGAGCACGACCGGCACGTCATGAAGCACCGCCTCGCCGACTTCGAGCCGTGCCACTGTCGCCGACGGCCCACGCGTGCGCCCGCCGAGCGTATGAAGCTCGATGGCTTCACGACCGGTGACTGGCTTCACACCCGACGCCGCAGCAAGCGTGGGCCCGATTACGATGACACTCGAGCCGGTATCGAGCAGAAATCGTCCACGCTGCCCGTTCACCATCGCGGGTACGATCCAGACGCCCAGGCCCGACTCGATCGGGACGAGCACCTCGCGCTCGCGCTCGCCGGCTGTCGGCTGCAGTTTTGCCAGCCCGTCCATGGCGTCGCGCGCCACCCGCGACTCGGGCTCGAGCAGCAGCGTGATCTGGAACGCATCAGCGGCCGAGGAGCGCAGTCCGAGAGCAGCCAGCGCCCGACCGCGCAAGTATTGCAGTTCAGCGTTGGCGGGCTGCAAATTGACCGCTTGGCTCCAGAGTCGAAGAGCTTCGGGGTAATCGCCGCGCTCCCACGCTGTGGATGCGCGAATATGAAGATCGGCCGGCGAAAGTGCGCCCCCGAAGACCAGCCACTGGCCCACGAGGACGCCCGCAACGAAGCTCAGCACGCGACGCATTGACCTCTCTCATCGCAAATGTCGTACCGGGCGCACGGCACCGGGCTGCACGACGTTGCGACCCTTCCGGGCGCCGTAGTAGGCTCGGCCGAGTCCATACCCGGGAGGGCGCATGATAGATGTGAAAACGGCGGATCGCGAGCTTCAAACGTACATCCGGCCGCAGACGTTTCCGGTGGCCATCCGGATGCTGCGTCCCGACGAGCCGATCCCCGACCGCGCCCGTCGCCCGGCGAGAGATTTCAAGAAATTGTCCATGAACTGCCAGGTCATCGACATGGCGCGCCGGTACGGCTGGACGCTGGCGCTCACGCGCGAGGACTCGATCTGCTCGCTGGGCATCGCGGCACTGGGGTTCGAGAAGCCGACTCACCTGCACAACTCCGGGACCCTGTGCGAGGGCATGTATACGGAAACGAAGGAGGCGGGACAGCGCTCGGAGGCTGCCATCGACCGCTTCAAGCAGGGGGAGTATACCGGGCTCTTGGTGGCTCCCCTGGACCGCGCGACCTTCGAGCCTGATCTCGTATGCATCTACGCCAACCCGGCCCAGGTCATGCGGCTGACTCAGGCGGCCCTCTGGAAGCGCGGCGGCAAGCTGACATCCTCCTTCGGTGGCCGCGTCGACTGCGCCGAGATCATCGTCACCACGATGCGGACGGACCGCCCTCAAGTGATCCTGCCCTGCTCGGGCGACCGGATCTTCGGCCAGACCCAGGACCACGAGATGGCCTTCACGATCCCCTGGTCGCAGATGGAGGAGATCATCGAGGGCCTTCGAGGCACCCACACGGGCGGCATCCGTTACCCGATCACCCAGTTCATGGAGTACGAGGCCAAGCTGCCCCCGCGTTACATGGAGGCGAACCGGGTGTGGGACGCAGAGAAGGGCAAGGCCGCCTACACCAATCGCGATCGGGTGGTGGCCGCCTACAAACGGTCCTTCGCCGACCGCGTCCCGGTCTACCCGATCGTCGCGTCGTTTGCCGGCACGCTCGACGGGCTGTCGATCGAGGAGTACTGCACCAACGTGCCGAAAGCCATCACGGCGATGCTGAACTACTACGAGCGCTACCAACCGGACGTGGTCCTCGCCTACAACGACCTCGCCAAGGAGGCGGAGGCGTTCGGCTGCCGCGTGAAGTACTCGGATTACGTGGTGCCGTCCATCGATCAGCACGTGCTCCAGGAGGACAAGACGGCGCTGGCCCGGCTGCCGATGCCCGACCCGTACAAGACGGCGCGGCTCCCCGGCTTTCTGGAGCAGTGCGAGGCGCTCGTGAAGGCCAAGCCGCCGACGGCCATCGGCGCCGTCGCCGTCGGGCCGTGGACGATCGCGATGCTGCTGCGCAACCCCGAGACGATGCTGCTCGACACGTTCGAGGACCCGCAGTTCATCCACGACGTGATGCGCGTGGCCACGGAGTTCTGCAAGGCGTGGGGCGACGCCATCGCGAAGACCGGCATCGGGCTGTCGTTCTCCGAGCCGACGGCGTCCATCAGCCTCGTGTCGCCCGACAACTACCGCGACTTCATCGCGCCGTACCACAAGGAGCTCGTCGAGTACTTCAAGGCCAAGAAGGTCGGCGTCACCACGCACATCTGCGGCACGACCTATCCGATCTTCGAGGATCTGCTGAACGTCGGCTTCACCACCGTGTCGTTCGACCTCGACCAGCAGGCCGACCCCAAGCTCTACGTCGATCAGCTGCAGCGGTTCGTGGACGTCGCGCGCGGGCGCGCCGTCGCCATCGGCAACGTCGACGCGACCAAGTTCGAGAAGACATCGAAGGACGCGATGTACGCCGACGTGAAGCGCTGCATCGACACTGCGGCCCGGCACTCCGGCTTCATCCTGTCGACGTCGTGCGAGATTCCGCCGAAGTCCGACCCCGAGATCGTGAAGTGGTTCATGGACGCCGCCCACGAGTACGGGCGCTACGACCGGATCTTTTAGTTGGGGGTCGATGACCGGTGAGCATGCTCGCCGAGGTCATCCGGTCTCTGTACCGCTACAACGACTGGGCGAACCAGCGGATCCTTGAGGCGAGCGCGCGGCTGACGCCGGCCCAGCTGCTCGAGGGCGGCGGCGCCAGCTTCGACTCGATCCGTGACACGCTCGTGCACACGATGGGCGCGCAGTGGCTGTACCTCGAGCGCTGGCACGGCCGCTCGCCGCGTGAGCTTCCCGCCGCCGTCGACTTCCCGGATCTCGCCGCCATTCGGGCGCGCTGGGAACGCATCGAGCGCGACACGCAGGCGTTCGTCGCCGCCGTCACGGACGTCGAGCTCACGCGGGTCGTCGAGTACACGAACACCAGGGGCGAGCGCTGGGCGTATCCGCTGTGGCAGCAGATGATTCACCAGGTGAACCACGCCACCCAGCACAGGAGCGAGGCGGCCGTGATGCTGACGAAGCTCGGAAGCTCGCCCGGCCTGCTCGATCTTCTCTATTTCGTGGATATGGAGGCTGCGGCGGGGAGCACGCGATGATCGGCCAAGCGCACGCGAGGCTCGGCGGCGATCGTCTCGTCGCCGGTAGCGGTCGCTTCGTCGAGGATGTCCGCGTTCCCGGCATGCTGCACGCGGCGGTGCTGCGCTCGCCGCACGCCCACGCGCGACTGGTGAGCATCGACGGCAAGCGCGCGAGTGAGCTGCCGGGTGTGCGCCTCGTCATCACCGCCGATGACGTGCCGGCCGCGGCCATCATCCCCAATCGCGTGCCGGCGCCGACGGGTGCCGATCGTTACCTGCAGCCAGCCATCGCGCGCGGCGTCGTGCGCTATGTCGGCGAGCCGGTGGCGCTCGTCGTCGCCGACGATGCGTATGTCGCCCGCGACGCGCTCGAACTGATCGACGTCGGCTACGAGACGCTACCCGCCTGTCCCTCGGTGGCGGCCGCCCTCGCGCCGACCGCGCCGCGGCTCTTCGCGGGCACCGACACGAACAACGTCGCGACGATCACGATGCGCGTCGGCGACGCCGATGCGGGGCTCGCAGGCGCCTCGGTCGTCGTCCGTGACCATTTCCGCTATCCGCGGCAGACGGCTGCGGCGCTGGAGACACGCGGCCTCGTCGCCGTGCCGCCGGATCCCCGCGGGGGCGAACTGCACCTGATCGGCTCGACGAAGTGCATTCACATCAATCGCACGATCCTCGCGCCGATCTTCGGCATCCCGCTCGGGGCGCTGCGGCTGACCGAAGTCGACACGGGCGGCGGCTTCGGCGTGCGCGGCGAGCTCTACCCCGAGGACATCCTGGTGCCGCTCGCGGCCATGAAGCTCGGCCGGCCCGTCAAGTGGATCGAGACGCGCCGCGAGAACCTCATGGCGGCCAACCACGCTCGCGAGGTCGAGTACGACGTCGAGATGGGCTTCGACGCCGAGGGCCACATCGTCGGCGTACGCGCCCTGATCCGCGCCGACATCGGCGCCTACGTGCGCACCGCCGCGCTCGTCCCTGCGGAGTTCGGCGCGGCGCTGCTGCCCGGTCCCTATCGGATGCCGAACTACGCCTGCGATCTCTGGTCCGTCGTGACGAACAAGACGCCGGCCGGCACGCTGCGCTCCCCGGGACGTCCGGAGTGCAACTTCGTGCGCGAGCGGCTGCTCGACGCCGGCGCGGCGCGACTCGGGATCGATCCCGCCGAGCTCCGCCGCCGCAACCTGGTCCGCGCCGACGAGATGCCGTACGACTGCGGCACGAAGTCGTTCGGCGTGACGACCGTCTATGACTCCGGGGATTTTCCTGCGCTGTTCGACGAGCTGCTGCGCCGGCTGGACTATTCCCGCGAGCGCGCCGAGCAGGAGCACATCAATACGCGCGCGTCGGGACCACGCCGCGGGATCGGTCTCGCCATCTACGTCGAGAAGACCGGCCTTGGCCCCTTCGAGACGACGCACGTCGAGGTGCGGCCGGACGGGCGGCTCGTGGTCGACACCGGCGCCGCGTCGATGGGACCGGGACTCGAGACCGTGCTGGCGCAAATCCTCGGCGACGCGCTCGGCTTGCCCGCCAGCCGCTTCGACGTCCGGCACGCCGACACGGCGGCCGTGGAGAGCGGCGTCGGCACCTACGGCTCGCGCGGCACGGTGACGGCCGGCAACGCCGCGCACCTGGCCGCGCAGAAGCTCATCGACGAGGCGAAACGGCGCGCCGCCGCGCGCTTCGCAGTGGCTGAGACCGACGTCGCGTACGCCCGCGGTGTGCTGGAAACGCGCGCCGGTCGCGTGACGCTCGCGGAGCTGACGTCGGAGCGCCGCCTGGCCGCCGGCGCCTCGTTCGAGGTGAAGAAGCTGACGTACGCGGGCTGCGCGGCCGCGGTGGTCGTCGACGTCGATCGCGAGACGGGCGCCGTGCGCCTGCGCCGCGTCGTCGTCGGCGCGGACGTGGGCCGCGCGGTCAACCCGGCGCTCGTCGACGCGCAGCTCGTCGGCGGTGTGGCGTTCGGCATCGGCAACACGCTGCACGAGAGCCTGGAGTACGACGCGCTCGGGCAGCTCGTGGTGGGCACGTTCATGGATTACGCGCTGCCCTACGCCGCCGACGTGCCGCCGGTCGACGGCTTCTATCAGGAAGTGCGAGCAACCACGAATCCGCTTGGCCTGCGCGGCCTCGGCGAATGCGGCAATCCCGGACTCGGCGGCGCCATCGCCAACGCCGTGTGTGACGCGCTCGGCGTGCGCGACGCGTCGTTCACCGCGCTGCCGGTGACGCCCGAGCGGGTGTTCGCGCTGCTGCGCGAGTCCGCCGCGCGCTGAGCGACACGCCGAAAATCAAAAGGCCGACCCGCGTGGGGTCGGCCTTTGATCGCTTCGTGAGTCGCGACGCTACACTCGTCCTCGCACGCCTTTCATAGGCTCGCCTCGGACGGTGGGGCCCCAGCCCCACGACGTCCTCCGGCTCGCACCTGCGAAATTTCTAGGCTACCACTTCACCGGCTTGCTGGGGCGATGCGCGTAGCCGCTCTCGCGACCGCCGCCGCCCGGACGCCCGCCGCCGGGTCGACCGCCCCCGGGGCGACCGCCGCCGCCGCCTCCGCCCGTGCGCGGCGCCTGCGGGTTAGACACCTCGACGGTGATGCGCCGCCCATCGAGTTCGCGACCGTTGAGCTGCGAGATCGCGTTCTGCGCCTCCTCCGCCGTTCCCATCTCCACGAACCCGAACCCCCGCGACTGCCCCGAGAACCGGTCCGTGATGACGGTGGCTGACAGCACGTTACCGCTCTGCGCGAAGAACTCGCGCAACCCCTCGCTGGTCGTGGAATAGGCGAGACCGCCGACGTACAGCTTGGACGCCATAGGATTCCCCCGAACTCTCTTCCGCTGTCGTGCCCGCCCCGCGAACCGGAAGAGTCCATTCTCGTCGGGGGCGAGGCCGGCCGATCGCGGCCGACAGTCAAAATTTTACACGTGCATTCAGACGACGCAACCATGCGGAGTGCTTACAGCGAAGAACGTCAACGATCACGCAACACTACGCGCCTTTTCGAGTAGCTCTTCGACGGTCACCGGCTTGGTGAGCAGCCGGAAACCCGCGAGCTCGAGGGCGACCCGCCGCTCGAGCGACGTCTCGGGGCGCACCGCGACGACCAGCGGAACGCCCGGGGCGACGCGCTCGAACACCGTAGCCATCTCGCGCGGGGTCAACCGCAGCGCCTCGACGTCGACGAGGACCAGATCCACTACCATGTCGAGCAGCAGCCGGACGCCGTCGCAGAAGTTGTAGGCGAAGGCCACCCCGATTCCCCGCTGCAGGCAGGCCAGTCCGAGCGTGCGTGTCGGCGTCGAGTCCTGGTCGATCACGAGTACTCGATTCATCACTACCCTCTTTCGATTGATGTGAGGCGCGACCCACGGCCCGATCGAGCAAGGGGGGTGCCACGCCGAGTGCACGCCAACCGACTGATTTCGCGCGCCGGCGTTGCGGGCGCGCGCGGCGCCGTCGGGCGTCGCGCCCGAGGCGGGCGCCCGAGCTATCGGAATTCTTCGGGTTTGATCTCGTAGCCGAGAATCTTGCGGTAGAGCGTCTTGGGATCGATCGCGAGCAGCGCGGCCGCTTTGCCGCGGTGACCGCTGACCTGTCGAAGCGTTGCCACGATGTGGTGCCGTTCCATCGTCTCGAGGCTGACGCTGCCGCCGGCCACGCTGGCGGTGGGAGCGGGCGCGGCCGAGCCCAGCACCTCGGGCGGCAGATCGGTCGGCTGGATCTCCTCACCACGCGACAGGATCACCGCGCGCTCGACGGCGTGCAGCAACTCCCGGACGTTGCCGGGCCAGCGGTACGCCTCGAGCGCCGCCAGCGCCGTGGGGCTCAGGCGCTTGGCGCCGTACGCGGCATTGCTTTCGACGAAATAGTGCGCAAGCAGCGCGATGTCCTCGGGCCGCTCCCGCAGCGGCGGTAGTGTGACCGTGATCGTGTTGATGCGGTAGTAGAGGTCCTGCCGGAACTCGCCCGTCTTCATCGCCTCGGCGAGATCGCGGTTGGTTGCGGCCACGATGCGTACGTCGACGGTGCGCGACCGCGTGGAGCCGACGCGGAAGAACATGCCCGTCTCGAGCGCGCGCAGGAGCTTGACCTGACTGTCCGGCTCCATCTCGCCGATCTCGTCGAGCAGGAGCGTACCGCCGTCGGCCAGGTCGATCAGTCCGGGCTTGGCAGCGATGGCGCCGGTGAAGGCACCTTTCTCGTGGCCGAATAGCTCGGACTCGAGCACCTCGCGCGGCAGCGCGCCGCAGTGGATCGGCACGAAGGGGCGTTGCGCGCGTGCCGAGCGTTCGTGGATGGCGCGGGCCACCAGCTCCTTGCCGGTGCCGCTCTCACCGAGCACGAGCACGGCGGACTCCGTCGGCGCCACGCGCTCGATCACCCGCATGACGTCGTGCATGCGCGGGCTCTTCGTCAGGATGCCGGCGAACGGCACCGCCCCGGGCGCGTGCGCGCGGAGCGCCTGGTTGTCGCGCAGGAGCTGACCCTTCTCCGCGGCCTTGCGCACGACGACGTCGAGCTCCTCGATCTTCGTCGGCTTCGTGAGGTAGTCGTAGGCGCCCAGCTTCATCGCCTCCACCGCGGTCGCGACTTCCTGGAAGCCGGTCATCACGATCACTTGCGGGTGCTCGGGGAACGCACTCAGCTCGCGCAGGACGTCGATGCCCTCCTTGCGCGGCATCTTCATGTCGAGGATCACGACGTCGTACGCGGCGTCGCGCAGCCGCCCCAGCGCGGCCTCGCCGTCGCCGACACCCTCGACCTCGTGGCCCTTGCGCCCGAGCTCGCGGACGAGCAGCTCGCGCAGCTTCGTCTCGTCGTCGGCGACCAGGACACGAATCGGTCGGCTCATTGCACCGGCATCACGATGCGGAACACGCTACCCTTCCCCGGCCGACTCTGCACCTCGATTCGCCCGCCATGGTCGGCGACGATGCCCTGCGCGATCGCGAGGCCCAGGCCCGTGCCCTGTCCGGGCGGCTTCGTCGTGAAGAACGGATCGAAGATCCGGCCGAGGATCTCCTCCGGGATGCCAGGGCCCTCGTCTTCGAACTCGACCTCGACCTCGTTGCGAAGGTCTCGCGTGCGGATGGTCAGACGACCGCGACCCTCCATGGCCTCGAGCGCGTTCGACGCGATCCCGAGGCAGACCTGGCGCAGCTGCCCCTCGTTCACGACGGCCGCAGGGAGTTGCTCGGCGAGCTCGGTGACGAACCGGCTGTCGGCGAACCGCGACTGGTGCGACAAGAGGTCGATGGTCTTGTGCACGACGCCGTTGAGGTCAGTCGGTACGCGGAGATCGCCGGGCTCGCGCACGAACTGCAGCAGGCTGCCCGTGATCTCTTTGCAACGGAACGCCTCTTCCTCGATGAGCGTCAGATAGCTGCGGAAGTCGGTGAGCTCCGGCCGATCGGGCGCCCCGCTCTCGGAGAGCCGTGTGGAGAGCGCCTCCGCGCAGCCGGCGATCGTCGCGAGCGGGTTGTTGAGCTCGTGCGCGACGCCGGAGGCCAGTCGTCCGGCCGTGGTGAGCCGCTCCGTCAGCAGCATCTGGCGCTCCAGCTGTTTGGCGCGCGTGACGTCGGCGACGAGCAGCACGATGTGCGCGGCGGTGCCCGCCAGTGGCGCGGCCGTCAGCCGCAGCACGCGAACCTCGCCGCCCGTCACCATCTCGTACTCCGCCGTGTCCACGCGCCGTCTCGCCAGGGCGCCACGTAGAAACGTCTCAACCTCACCCGCGCGTCCGGGCGGCAGCAGCGCGGGGAACGACTTGCCCGGTGGCGCCTCGCCGAGCGTGCCGGCGCCGGCGCGATTGGCGCGCACGATCGTCAGCTCCTCGTCGAGGACGAAGACCCCGAGCGGCAGCGTCTCGAGCACGACCTCGACGAAGCGCTTCTGCTGATCGAGCTCGCGCGTGCGATCGGCGACGCGCGCCTCCAGGCGCTCGTAGAGCCGCGCGTGCTCGACGGCGATGGCGGCCTGGTCGGCAAGCGCCATCAGCAGCTCCTGTTCGGCCCTCGAGAACTCGTGGACGTCGCGGCGAAACACGAGGATGGCGCCGATGGCGCGATCGCCGATGCAGAGCGGCGCGACCAGCAGCGAGCGCAGGCCCTGTGCGCGCGAGAGGTCCGGGTAGACATGGCGCGGGTCGTCCCAGAGGTCGGCGCTCTGCATGATCCGGCGCTCGGCGACCGCCATGCCGGTGATGCCTTCGCCCTCGCGCACACGAACACTCGAGACGACCTCGTCAGGAAGGTCCAGGCTCGCCACGGACGACAGGATGCCGTGCTCGTCGCGCATCATGATCCCGCCGGACGAGGCGCCGAGCACGGCGCGCGCCTGCTCCATGATGACGCGAATCGTCTCGTTGAGCTCGAGGCTGGCGCTCACGGCGCGGCCCGCCTCGAACAGCGCGCGTGTCTCGCGCGCGCCGCGTACGCTCTGCTCGAAGAGCTGGGCGTTGTGGATCGCGATGCCGGCCTGCTCGGCGAATGCCTCGAGCAGCCGCTGATGATGCGCCGAGAAGGCGGCCGGACGCGTCGAAAACGCGGAGATCACACCGAGCAGCGTGCCGGCCACGCGCAGCGGCACGCAGAGCATGGAGCGGATGCCCTCGAGCTCATCGACCTCGCGCCGCGCCGAGCGCGTGTCGCGCCGTACGTCGTCGGCGCGGATCGCCTCGCCCGTCTCCGCACAGCGGCCCATGAGCCCGTCACCGATCGGCAGCGCCAGCGCGCGCCAGTCCTCGCTGCGGTAGCCGTGCGCCGCCGCGTGCACGAGGCGGGTGCGGGTGGCGTCCAGCAGTCCGATGCCGCAGCCCGTGCTGCCGATGAGATCGGTGACCGAGCGGCTGATGCGGTCGAGCACGGAGGCGACGTCGAGCCGCGACGTGATCAGCTGGCTCGTCGCGTAGAGCGCGGCCAGCTCCTCGGCGCGGCGCCGGCTCTCATCGAGCAGCCGGCGCTGCTCGATGGCGGAGGCGAGCGGCCGTGCCAGCTCGGCCGCGCCCTCGACGTCGTCGTCGTCGAACGCCGCCGCACGGGCGTCGGCGAGGCCGACGGCGCCGAACACGCCGCCCTGGGTCACGAGCGGAACGACCATGGCCGACTGCCAGCCGCGCTCGGCGAACCTGGCGCGGCTCGCCGCAGGCACCCCGGTATCGTCCAGGTTATCGATCCGGACGGGCGCGCCGGTGGCCACCACGCGCTCCAGCAGCGTGTCCGCCACCGGATATCGCACGTCGCGCACGATCCCGCCCGGCGCCGTGCGCGCGGTGACGTCGAGCGCCTCGAATTCACCGCGCTCGGGGTCGCGCAGCAATACCGCGATCGCGTCGAAGTCGACCAGCCGCGCCAGCCCATCGGCGAACGCGCTCAGGATGTCGTCGAGTGAGTCGCTCGAGCCGAGCATGCGCGTGAGCTCGGTGAGGAGCGTCATGCGCAGCTGATGGCGCTGCTCGCGCCAGCGCTGCTCGATGGCGCGTCCCAGGTCGCGTCCCAGGCTCGGCGGCAGGGTCGCGCGTCGGGGCGGCCGGCCGCCGCGCCCCAGCAGCGTGAGCCGGCCGATCGGGTGCTGGGCCGTGCCGAGCCGCACGCGCAGCGCGTGATGCGGCATCGGGGCGGCGTCGCGCGGCTCGTCGCCGGCGTCGCGCAGCCGCGCCACCGCGCGGCGCGGTCCCGCGGTGACGACGATCGGCGCCGCCCGCCCGGGGGTGAATTCCAGGACGCCGCCCGTGGCGCCTGTGAGCGCGACGAGTCGGCGCAGCACACGCGCCAGCCCGTGCTCGAGGCGCGCGGCGTCCGCGAGCGAGCCGACGACGGCCGCGACAGCGCTTCGGGTCATGGCGGCGTGAGGACTTTCCCCGGAAGGCTACCGGTGTGCTCGCCGTGTTTCACGACGAAGCGGCCGTTCACGACGACGTGCTCGATGCCGTCGGGATAGCGATGCGGATCCTCGTACGTCGCGCGGTCGGTCACGCGCCGGGCGTCGAAGACGACGAGGTCGGCGCGCGCGCCGGCGCGCAGGATGCCGCGGTCGCGCAGCCCCAGCCGCGCGGCGGGCAGGCCCGTCATCTTGTGCACGGCGCTCGCCAGCGGCAGCGTGCGCTGCTCGCGCGCGTACTCGCCGAGCACGCGCGGAAACGTGCCGTATGAGCGCGGGTGCGGCTTGCCCTCGCCAAGCGGACCGTACGGCGCCAGCGAGCTGCCGTCGGAGCCGATCATCACGTGCGGGTGCACGAGCGCCGCGCGCAGATCGGCCTCGTCCAGCTGGAAGAGGATCATGTACGCCTTGCCCGACTCGTCGACGATCAGATCGATGGCCGCGTCGATGGGATCGATGCCGCGGGCGGCGGCGATCTGCGACAGGCGCTTGCCCTCCGCGTCCTTACGCTTGGCGCAGTAGGAGATCATCACGTTCTCCCAGCCGACACGGCTCACGATGCTCTCCGCTGGCGGCGACGCCACGGCGGCATGCACGCGCGCGCGCTCGGCCGGATCGGTGAGGCGCTTGAGCATCGCGTCGATGCCGCCCTCGAGCGCCCAGTCGGGCAGCAGCGTGCGCAGCGTCGTGCTCGACGCCGTGTACGGATAGACGTCGGCGCGGACGTCGAGGCCCTCGTCGCGGGCGGCGTCGATCAGCGACAGCGCGCGCGGGACGTTGCCCCAGTTCGGCCGCCCGGCGGCCTTCACGTGACTGATCTGGACCGGCAGCTCGCCTTCGCGGCCGACGCGAATAGCCTCGGTGACCGCGGCGAGCAGCGTGGCCCCCTCGCCGCGGATGTGGCTGGCATAGAAGCCGCGCTGTCGTGCCGCCACGCGCGCAATCGCGACGATCTCGTCGGTCTCCGCATAGGACCCGGGCGCGTAGATGAGCCCCGTCGACAGCCCCCACGCACCGTCCTCCATCGCCGCCGCCATCAGCCGCTGCATGCGTGTCAGCTCGCTCGCCGTGGGCGCGCGGCGCGCGAAGCCCATGGCGGCGATCCGCAGTGTGCCGTGGCCTACCAGATGAACGACGTTGAGCGCCGTGCCCTCAGTATCGAACGCGCTCAAGTAGTCTCCGAAGCTCGGCCACTCGAACGTCATTCCTTTGGGGACGTAGAGGGCGAAGCCGCGCAGGTCCTCGCGAAACTCCGGCGACACCGGCGCGGGCGAAAACCCGCAGTTGCCGACGACCTCCGTGGTCACGCCCTGACGGATCTTCGATTCGGCGCGGCGATTGGCCCAGAGCCGCCAGTCGGAGTGCGAGTGCATGTCGATGAAGCCGGGCGTGAGGACCTTGCCAGTGGCGTTGAGCGTGGTGCTGGCACGCTCGCGGCTGAGATCGCCGACGGCGGTGATCGTCTCACCGGTGACACCGACGTCCGCGCGCGAGCCGGACTTGCCCGTCCCGTCGATGACCGTCGCGCCCTCGATCTTGAGGTCCAGCATTACCTTATCGCTCTCAAGCTACTGATCATGTTGGGCGCGGCGGTGCTGGCGCCGGGTCGAGCACCCGCTCGCACCAGAGTGCGGCGCCGAGTAGCCGCGTATCCGCAGTAGGCGCCTGAACGAGCTGCAGCGCGAACGGCAGCCCTGCCGTCGACAGTCCCGTCGGCAACGAGATCGACGGCGCTCCGAGCGTCGACCATGGTTGGCACAGCGATGCGTCCCCAGTCCACTCGAGGCCCGCTGGTGCCGGCGCGGGCGCCGTGGGCGACAGCAGCGCGTCGTGCTGCGCCAGCAGCGGCGCCACGTCGTTGCCCACCCGCGCGCGCGTGCGACTGGCAGCCACGTACTCGGTCCCAGGACGCTTCAGGCCGCGTGCGACCATCTCGGCCGTGCCGCGGCCATAGTCGGCAGCGTGCTTGGCGAACGCGGGCGCGTGATAGGTCGCGGCCTCGATCTCGAGAATCGAGAGCGCAGCGTCGGCGAGCTCGGCGAACGACGGTGGCATGCGCACGTCCTCGACGCGAGCTCCCGCCTTCGCGAGCCGCTCGACAATCGCCTCCAGATGCTTGCGGAGCTCGGGCTCCGCGCGCGTAAACAGCTCGCGCGCGATCGCCAGCCGCGGCGCCTCGACCGCCTCCGGGGTCAGCGTGCGCCCGGCCATGACGCCGAGCACGAGCGCGGCGTCCTCCACCGAGCGCGCGAGCGGGCCGATGTGGTCCAGCGAGTATCCGAGCGGCACGACGCCGTCGAGCGGCACCAGCCCGTTCGTGCCCTTGAGACCGACGACGCCGTTGTAGGCCGCCGGCCGCAGGATGGAGCCGACGGTCTGCGAGCCGAGCGCCACGGGCACCTCGCGCGCCGCCACCGCCGCCGCGGAGCCCGACGATGAGCCGCCGGGCGTATGCGCGGGGTTCCACGCGTTGGTCGTCGGCGCGGGATCACGATACGCGAACTGCGTCGTGTGCGTCTTGCCCAGGACGATCGCGCCGGCCGCGCGCAGCCGAGCGACGCACGTCGCGTCACGGCTCGGGCGCGTGTGCGCGAAGGCTCGCGCGCCCGCCGTCGTCGGCATCTCGGCGACGTCGATGATGTCCTTCACGCCGATCGGCACGCCGTGCAATGCGCCCAGCGTGGCGCCGGGGCGCACCGCGGCGTCGGCAGCGCGGGCCGCCGCGCGCGCGCCCGCCTCGTCGACGTGGATCCACGCCTTGAGGACGGGATCGACGGCGCGGATGCGGTCCAAGCAGGCGTCCACCAGCGCCGCCGACGTCACCTGCCCGCCGCGAATGGCCGCGGCCGCCTCGCGTACGCCGAGCTCAGTGAAGGGCATCGAGGACCTCCGCGACCACCTCGAAGCGTCCGAACGAGGGCATGAGATAGGCGCCGGCGTGACGGCGGCGCACGTCGGCGACGAGTGCCTGGGCCATGGCGATGCCGGCGCGCAGCGCTCCGTCGCCGGCATCGCGCAGCCGCGCACGCGCCGCCGCGGGCACGGTGATGCCGGGCACCTCGTTGTGCAGGAACTCCGCGTGCCGGAACGAATGCAACGGCAGAATCCCCACGAGCACCGGCACGGGAATGCGCCCGGCGCGCGCCAGGAACGCCTCCAGCGCGTCGAGGTCGTAGACGGGCTGGGTCTGCAGCCAGCGCGCGCCGCCCTCGATCTTGCGATGCATGCGCTCGATCTCGCGCTCGGGATCCTCGGCGGCCGGGTTCAGCGCGGCGCCGACGCAGAAGGCCGTGGGGTCGCCGATGGAGCTGCCGGTCGCGTCGCGGCCCTCGTTCATGTTCTTCAGGATGCCGATCAGGCCGACGCCGTCGACGTCGAACACGGCCGTGGCGTTGGCGTAGTCGCCAGTCCGCGGCGGATCGCCGGTCATCGCGAGGATGTTGCGGATGTCGAGCGCGTGCGCGCCGAGCAGGTCCGCCTGGATCCCCATGAGATTCCGGTCGCGACACGTGAAGTGCATGTTGACGTCGAGTCCGGTGTGATCGCGGATCAGCAGCGCCGTGGCGAGCACCGACATCCGTACGCGGCCGAGCGAGCCGTCGTTGATGTCGACGATCTCGACGCCTTTCTCCTTCAGCAGCTTGGCCCCTTGCACGAGCTTGTCGACGGTGTGGCCGCGCGGCGGGTCGAGCTCCACCGTGACGACGAACTCTCGCGCGTCGAGCTTGCGCTGCAGCAGCGTGGGCGGCAGCGTGCGCGCGATCCCGATCGGCTCGGCGGCGGCCGGCCGTGGCGCCGGGGCGCGGACGACGACGCGTCGCTCCGCGGGAATGATGCGATCCACCGCCTCGCGCATCGCCGCCGTGTGCGCCGGCGTCGTGCCGCAGCAGCCGCCGACGAGCCGCGCCCCCGATTCCACCATGCGGGCCGCGTAGCCGGCCATGTAGGCCGGCGACGACAAATAGATGAGACGCTCGCCGATGCGACTGGGCAGTCCGGCGTTGGGCTGGATCGACAACGGCAGCCCGCCGGCCTCCGAGACCATGCGCTCGAGCACGTCGTACAGCGTCGAGGAGCCGACCGAGCAGTTGGCGCCGAGCGCGTGCACGCCGAGCGCGCGCAGCTCGCGCGCGACTTCGGCCGGTGAGCGGCCCATGAACGTCACGCCCTCGTCGGTGAACGCCATCTGCGCGATCACCGGCAGATCGGTGATGCCGCGGATGGCCTCGACGGCCAGCGCGATCTCGGCCAGGTCGGAGAACGTCTCGACGACGAACGCATCGACGCCGCCCTCGAGGAGCGCTTCCGTCTGCTCGGCGAACGCCTCGCGCGCCTCGTCGGCGGTGACCGTCCCGAGCGGCTCGAGGTACTTGCCGAGCGGCCCGATCGAGCCCAGCACCCAGACGTCGCGTCCGGCGGACTCGCGCACGTCGCGCGCCAGGCGCGCCCCGCGGCGATTGATGTCGCGCACCTGGCTCTCCAGGCCGTGGATCGCCAGCTTGAAACGGTTGGCGCCGAACGTGTTCGTCTCGATGGCGTCGGCGCCGGCGGCGATGTAGTCGGCGTGCACGGCCTGCACGATGCGCGGGCTGTTGAGGTTCAGGACGTCGAAGCAGGCGTCCAGCGGCACCCCGCGCGCGTAGAGCACGGTGCCCATCGCGCCGTCGCAGAGCAGCACGCCCTGCGTGAGACGCTCGCTAAACGCGTGCGGCATGCGTCTGCCTCAACGCGGCGACGATCCGCCCGACGACCTGGTCGACGCCGAGCCCGGCGGTGTCGATGGTGACGTGGGCGCGCGCGTAGTAGGGCTCGCGCGCGCGATAGAGCGCCTCGATCTCCTCCGGGGCGCGCTCGAGCATCGGGCGGCCGCCCAGCCGCCGCGCGCGTGCGAGCAGGTCCGGCAGCGCCCCGCGCAGCCAGACGACGGTGCCGAGCTCACGCAGCGCCTCCATGCGACCGTCGCGGCACGGCGTTCCGCCGCCGGTCGCGATGACGTCGCCGGACTTCAGCGCAAGCTCCTCGAGGACCTCGCCCTCCAGACGGCGAAAGGAGTCCTCGCCGTCCTGGCGGAAGATCTCGGGGATTGAGCGGCCGTCGCGCGAGACGACCATGTCGTCGGTCTCGACGAAGCAGCGGCCGAGACGCCGCGCGAGCAGACGCCCGCACACAGATTTTCCGGCGCCCATGAATCCGACGATCACGACGTTGTCGCGCGGCATGCCCCCGCCATCCTATCACCGCGGACGCGGGGCCTATTGCAGCCGGCCGAGCCGCCGACTGCGGACCCGGCCACCCGCCACGCGCGCGGCGGGCGGCCGGGGTTGGGTTCAGGCGCGAGCGCGCAGCGCGGCCAGCACGCGGTCGGGCAGCAGCGGGACCTGCCGCACGCGGGCGCCCGTGGCCGCGAAGATCGCGTTACTGAGCGCGGGCGCGATCGTCGTGGTGCCGGGCTCGCCGAGGCCCGTCGGGAACTCCGTAGACGGCACGATGTGGACCTCGACCTCCGGGACCTCGTCCATTCTGAGGACCTGGTAGTCGTGGAAGTTCGACTGCACGAGGTTACCGTTGGCGACGGTCCCCCGCTCCTTGAGCGCGTTGCTGATGCCGAAGAGCAGCGAGCCCTCGACCTGTGAGCGCGCGCCGTCGGGGTTGACCACGATGCCGCAGTCCACCGCGCAGACGACCTTTTGGATGTGGACCTTGCCGCTGCTCGGATCGACGTGGGCCTGGACCACCGAAGCGGTCCACGTCGGCGTCTTCTTCTCCTGGGCGCTGACGCAGGCGATCCCCCGGCCCGTGTTGGCCGGGAGCGGCGTGCCCCACCCTGCCTTCTCCGCTACTAGCTTCACCACCCGCGCCAGCCGCGGAGCGCCGTTGAGCATCGACAGGCGGTACTGCACCGGGTCGACGCCGGCGAGCTTTGCGAGCTCGTCCATGAACGTCTCGACCGCGAAGAACGTGTAGTTCGGCGCGACGGCGCGCACGTAGCCGACCGGGATGCCGGTCTCGACCGCCACCGCGCGAACGATTTGATTCGGGACGTCGTAGACGTGATCGGCGCCGTTGAGCGCGAACTGGTCCAGCCCCGTTTTCTTGTCGACGAAGTCGGGGCCCCAGCGCTTGCCCGGATGCGACGCGATGACCGTCTTTTCCCAGGCGGCGATCTTGCCGTCGCTGCCGAGTCCGGCGCGGACCACCTGAAGCGTTGCCGAGCGGTAGAAGTCGCGCTTGAGGTCTTCCTCGCGCGAACGGATCAGCTTCACGGGACGCTTGACCTCGCGCGCGATGAGCGCCGTCTCTACCATGATGTCGGGCTCGAGGCGCCGCCCGAACCCGCCGCCGAGGTAGTGCTGGTGGATGCGGATCTTGGAGGCGTCGACGCCCAGCGTGGCCGCCAGCGTGCCGACCGCGAACGTCTGGAACTGGCTGCCCGTGTAGATGTCGTAGGCGCCGTCGGCGAAGCGCACCACGCAGTTCATCGGCTCCATCTGCATGTGCGCGACGTAGTCGGTCGTGTAGGTCGCCTCGTGCCGCCGCGCGGCCCCGCTCATGGCGCCCTTGGCGTCGCCCTGCTCGTGCCACGCCGCGGCGTTCGGATCCTTCGCGGCCTCGGCGAACTTCGCGAAGATCGACTCGGTGCTGACGTTGGCGTTCGGTCCAGGCTCCCAGCTGACCTTCAGCGCGTCGCGTGCCTTGACGGCGGCCTCGTACGACGTGGCGACCACCGCGACCAGCTGCGGCAGCGTGACCGTCGCGACGTAGCCCTTCACCCGCTTGGCTGCGCTGTCGTCGACGGCAGTGCGCTTGGCGCCCTCGCGCACCGGCGGGTAGACGACCTTCGCGTAAACCATGTTCGGCAGGAACGTGTCCATGCCGAACTTCGCCTTGCCGTTGACCTTGTCGGGGATGTCGAGCCTCGGAATCCACTGACCGACGACGCGGTACTCCGACGGCTTCTTCAGCGTGAGCGCCTTGACCTCGTCTTCGGTGAACGTCTTGGTGATCGGCAGGCGCGCCACGATGTCGCCGTACCGGAGCGAGCGCCCGGTCGGCAGATGCCGCACGACGCCGCGCTCGGCCACGCAGTCCGCCGCGCTCACGTTCCACGACTTCGCGGCGGCGTCGATGAGCGCCAGCCGCGCGGCCGCGCCGGCGCGCGAGAGCGTGTCGAACGTCCAGTTCACCGACCAGCTGCCACCGGTGAGCATGAGCCCGAACTTCGGGTCGTTCGTCGGGTAGTCGATGCGGACGTCCTTCCACTCCACTTCGAGCTCTTCCGCCACGATCTGCGCCAGCGCGGTGCCGACGCCCTGGCCCATCTCGGCCTTGGTGATGTGGACGGTGACGATGCCGTCACGGGTCAGCGTGAACGCCGGGTTCGGGTCCCACGCGTCCGCGGCCTCGGCCGTGCCCGGGCCGACGAGCGGCAAGCGCACCGTCAGCGCAGCACCGGCGGCGCCGGCTGAAACGAGGAACGCGCGTCGCGTAACAGGCGCGCTCATGACCGTCCTCCCTGCGCCGCGCGCTTGATCGCGCGCTTGATCCTCGGATACGTCGCGCAGCGGCAGATGTTGCCGGACATCGCCGTGACGATGTCCTGATCGCTGGGGTTCGGGTTGCGTGCGAGCAACGCCGCCGCCGACATGATCTGTCCCGACTGGCAGTATCCGCACTGGGGAACCTGCTCGGCGATCCACGCGACCTGCAGCGGGTGTCGGCCGTTGGGATCGAGCCCTTCGATGGTCGTGATCTTCTTACCCGCGGCCTGGGCCACGGTCGTCTGACACGAGCGAACCGCCTGGCCGTCGAGGTGGACCGTGCACGCGCCGCACTGGGCGACGCCGCAGCCGAATTTCGTGCCGGTGAGCTGGAGCCGCTCGCGGATCACCCAGAGCAGCGGGGTACCGGGATCGACGTCGACCGTCTGAGACTTGCCATTGATGAGCAGAGTCGCCATGGCGCCTCCTGCGCGTTGGAGGTAGGGAAATAGTCGGCGGCGAGCCTAGCATGAAACGACGGGTCCGACGCAAGCATCACGTCAGTCGCGGCGGCCCCGGGCTGCGGACACCGCCGCGACCGGCGTCACGCGGCTTACGTCTGTTCGGCTCGGCGCGGGTCGACCCAGAGCGTCCGCACGACCTCCCACGCCCCCGCCACGAACGGCACCGCGACGAGGCCGCCGACGAGCCCGCCCAGGCGGAAGCCGGCCAGCAGCGCGACGAGCACGGCGAGCGCGTGCAGCCCGGTGGCGCGGCCGACGAAGTAAGGCGCGAGGAGCTTGCCCTCCACCGTCTGGCACGCAACCATGACCGGCACCGTGATCGCGGCGCGGACGACGCCGTCGTTGAGCGCGGACAGCACGGCGAGCACGGTGGCGATGGTCGCCCCGACGAACGGCACGATGTTCAAGACGGCGGCGAGCGCGCCGATGAGCAGCGCGTACTTCACGCCGACGACGGACAGCGCGACGGCGATGAGCACGCCGACGAAGAAGCTCGAGACGAGCTGGCCGCGCACGTAGCCACCGATGCGGTTGAGCACCGCCGGCGCCAGACGCGTGGCCGTCGCGCGGTACTCGACGGGCAGTAGCGCCACCAGCGTGTGGCCGATCTCCCGCGCGTCGATCACCAGATAGGCGGCGACCACGAGGACGCCGAGCACCTCCAGCACGGCCCCGACGGCGCCGGTGGTGATCCGAAACGCATTGCCGAGCAGAACGGAGGCAATGCCGGCAAGACCCTCGACCTGATCGGGCTTCGGCGCGGGCAGCGAGGCGCCCCACTGCCCGAGCCAGAAGTCGACGATGCCGAGCCAGCCGCGCACGTTCGCGATCAGCTTGGGTAGCTGGTCCATGAACTGGATCCACTGCTCGCTGAGCGCCGGCCAGACCAGGCGTCCCATCAGCGTGAAGACGCCGGCCACGGCGGCGTAGACGATCAGCACGACGATGCCACGCGGTACCCGCCAGCGCTCACTCAGGCGCGCGGCAGGCAGGATCGCCGCGGCGATGACGAGCGCGGTGAAGACGAGCATCCACACCTGCCACGTCGCGATCAGCAGCCACACCGCCGCCGCGACCCCCAGCACTTGGAAGATCATGGGCCACGGCAGGCGCGACGACAGGGTGGTCACGCCGCCATCATACGTGGGCTGCGCGCGAGGCGGCTCAGCGATGGACGCTGCGGCTGGCGGTCACGCGCCGATACGCGCAGTCGCGCATCCAGCAGCGCGCGCACTGGCTGAAGTAGTGATCCACGCGCGCGCGTACGCCGGCGCCGACGAGCAACGAGATCGACTTGCCGGGGGTCATGAAGCACGCGGCGTTCAGGGTTACGCCCGCCGGCGCGCCTGAGCACAGCCGGAACAGCGCGTGCTGCTCCGCGACGTCCCAGTCGGCGTACCCGGGGCTGATGCGGTTCGTCACGGCCAGGCCGGCCGCGAGTCCCTGCTGGCAGAGGACATCGTTGACGTACTCCGCCAGGCTCTCCACCGCTCCCGAGCCGACGCTGTCGAGCATCGACGCGAGCGGCAGCTCACGCGACTCCCAGAGGTCCGCGACGCGACGCTCGAGCGCGTCGCCGATGGTGACCACGCCTGCCGCGACGTAGTCGACCTCGCCCCAGCGCTCACCCGTCGCCGGAATCGTGAGGCGCTCGCCGCCGGCCGTGATCGTGTTCGCGTCGTGTGCATCGACGCGCAGCCAGCAGAGGACGGCACGCGGCGCCATCAGTCGCGTGCCCTCGGCCAGCGCCTCGTCGAATAGCTGGCGCACGGCCGCGGTCGGGACGTCGACGCCTTTCTTGTAACCCTGAAAGCGGAGGACTTCGTCGGGATCGATCGCCAGCGGCAGTTCGGTCAGGACCTGCACGTCCTGCGACAGCGCTACCTCTTGTGCCGTCACACGGTCCACAGGGCTCGCCTCCGGCGGGCGTGCCTACGGCAACGCCGAGCGCCGTCGGCTTCGCACGACTTCGGCGATGAGCTTGATGTGCTCGGGGTTGGAGCCGCAGCACGCGCCGACGATGTTGCAGCCGGCGTCGAGGAGCGCCGGATAGTCCTGCGCCATCGCCTCGGGTCCGAGCTCGTACGTCACCGTGTCGCCCTTGGTGATCGGCAGCCCGGCGTTCGGATACGCGATCAGCGGCGCGTCGGTCACCTGGCGCATCTCGCGGATGATGACGATCGCGCGGTCGGGACCGCGCCCGCAGTTCATGCCGACGATGTCGGCGCCGGCGGCAAGCAGGTTTTTCGCGACCTCGGCGGGGCTCTCGCCCCACATCGTGCGGTCGCGGTCGTGCATCTCCTCGAACTGGAAGAACATGGTCGCCATGACCGGCAGGTCGGTCACCGCCTTGCACGCACGAATCGCCGCGGTCGCCTCTTGGGGGAACATCATCGTCTCGACGGCGAAGAGATCGACGCCGCCCTCCGCGAGCGCGGCCGCCTGCTCGCGAAACGTCTCTTCGTACGCCTCGTCGGTCACGCCCTCATCGAGCGCGTAGTCTTGGGGCAGTCGGCTCGTGGGTCCGATCGAGCCCGCCACGTAGCCGTGCGGCGGCGCGACCTTCCGCGCCAGGCGCGCGCCCTTGACGTTGAGCTCGCGCGTGCGGTCGCCGAGCGCGTACTCGTTGAGCTTCAGCCGCGCGCCACCGAACGTGTTGGTCTCGACGATGTGGCTGCCGGCGTCGAAGTATCCCTTGTGGATGCCCGCGACGACGTCGGCGTGGGTGTCGTTCCACAGCTCGGGGCAGGCACCGTTGAGGAGTCCCGCCGCAAACAGCATCGTGCCGTACCCGCCGTCGAAGACCAGCGTCTGGCCGAGCTTGACGCGCTCGACGACCTCCCAGCCGCGTGGCTTCATGCCGACACCGCCACACCGAGCAGGCTTTTTGCCTTGACGACGGCAAGCGTGGAATCCCTGGCGTAGCCGTCGGCGCCGATCTCGTCACAGAACGCCTGGCTCACCGGCGCGCCGCCCACCATCACCTTGACGCGCTCGCGGATGCCGGCCTTGACCAGCGCGTCGATGGTGCGCTTCATCCCCGGCATCGTCGTCGTCATGAGCGCCGAGATGCCGACGATGTTCGCGTTGTGCTCCTGCACCGCGGCCACGAACTTCTCCGGCGCCACGTCGCGGCCGAGATTGACGACCTTGAAGCCGGCGCCCTCGAGCATCATCGCGACCAGGTTCTTGCCGATGTCGTGCAGGTCACCCTGCGCGGTGCCGATGACCACTACGCCGTGGTAATCGCTGCCGGTGGCGGCGGCGGTGATGAGGGGCTTGAGCAGATCGAGGCCGGCGTACATCGCGCGCGCCGAGAGCAGGACCTGGGGGACGTAGTACTCGTTGCGGCGGAACTTCTCGCCGACGACGTCCATGCCCGGGATGAGCCCCTTGAAGATGAGGTCCTTGGGATCCATCGAGAGGTCGAGGCCTTCACGGGTCTTGGCGGCGACGGTGTCCTTGTCACCCACAATCAACGCCCGAGCCATCTTCGGATAGTCGAACGGCTCGCTCATGCCCCTCCCGCGCGTGTCGACGCGCTCAGCCGAGTTCTAACACGGCGCCGCGGACGCGGCAATCACTTGAGACGGTTGGACAGGTATTCGACGAGCGTCGGCACCGAATCCGGATCCATGGACGTGAACGTCACCCCGACCTCGTCGCCGCTGCGCCACGCGATCACGGCCTCGGCCACAATCGCCTTCGGCAGCGCACCACCCTCGCAGCGCAGCTGGACGACCTGGCCCTTCACCCACTCCTCGGGGACGCCGACGAGGGCCATCCCACCCTCGCTGATGTCGCGCGTGCGCACACGGCACATCCG
>Ga0114129_10002560_pt1 | contig 25251 bp, 18 predicted proteins | sample RhiMetdeltSRZDD1_FD_80071 | JGI IMG/M metagenome (GOLD analysis project Ga0114129, IMG submission 80071) | Populus rhizosphere microbial communities from Tennessee, USA - Rhizosphere MetaG P. deltoides SRZDD1 (version 2) (version 2) | ecosystem: Host-associated > Plants > Roots > Rhizosphere >...
AAGAGCCGATTTACGTTGTTCGGCCGTCATTAGTATTCGGGCAGACGACTGCCGACGGTGAGTTCACCCAGAGCGCGACGCGGTGGGTGTTTGATAGGAAGTAAACGAGAGCGAGTAGCTCCTAGAAACCGCACAGGAAGCCAAAGCGCCGCCAGAACCTTTCAGAAACGCGGGATCGGCGGCGCACTCGAAATTATGGGCGGCAGCCGCGACGTTTTGGGCCAAGCTCTGAAGGTAGAATCTCGTAAGCCGTCTCAACCCACTCACACAACAGCGGCCGCGTGTCGCGAGGGTCGATGATCTCCTCGACTCCAAACGCTTCGGCGGTGCGAAACGGCGAACGCAGCTCGTTCAACATTTCTTCGATCTCGCGCCGTCGCGCATCGGGGTCGGGAGAGGCTTCAATCTCGCGGCGATAAGCGGCCATCACTCCGCCTTCGATCGGCAGCGAACCCCAATCACCAGAAGGCCACGCATAGCGGAGGTTCAAGCCCTGCGCGTTGCCGTGCGCCGCGCCGGCTACTCCAAACACGCGACGCAAGATAATCGAGACCCACGGCACCGTCGCCTGATAAACCGCGGCCATCGCTCGGACTCCATATCGCGCCGTGCCCGCGCGCTCGGCGGCCGTTCCGATCAAGAAGCCGGGTTGATCGACCAAGTTGACGACCGGCAAGTGGAACGTATCGCAGAAGTCGACGAAGCGAGTCATTTTCTCGCAGCCGGGAGCGTTGAGCGCTCCGCCTCCCTGTTGCGGATCACCAGCCAACACGCCAACCGGATAACCGTTCAAGCGAGCGAGCCCGGCGACCAGCGGACGACCGTAGTAACGACCGATCTCGAAAAACGAGTCTCGATCCAACACCATGCTCAACAGGCTCCGCACGTCGTAAGCACGGCGGCGATCTCGCGGGATGATCGAGAGCAAGTCTTCATCGCGGCGTTCGCGATCATCGTGGTTTTCGGATCGAGGCGGAACCTGCCAGACGCTCGATGGCAAGTAAGAGAGGAGCCGGCGAATCTGATCGAAGGCTTCCTCTTCGCTGTCAACTTCATTGTCCACTGCCCCGCTTCCGCGAGCGTGGATGTGCGCGCCGCCGAGCTGCTCTTTGGATACGTTTTCGCCGACACCTCGAACGACGACCGGCGGACCCGCGACGAAAAGTTGGCTCGTTCCTCTCACCATCAGCGAGAAGTGCGAATGTACAACGCGCACCGCTCCGAGTCCCGCCACCGATCCCATGCACGCGCCGATGACCGGCACTTCGGACATCAACGCAACGACGAGGTCCCAAGAAGGGTTCGCAGGAACGTAGGTACGTCCCATCGTCTCGAGCGTCTTCACGCTTCCGCCACCTCCGGTTCCATCGACCAACCGAATGATCGGCAGTCGAAGCTCTCTCGCAAGCCGTTCACCGTAGCCGGCCTTGTCGCCAACTCTGGCATCCGCGGCTCCGCCTCGCACGGTGAAATCGTCGCCGCCTACGACCACTCGGCGGCCATCGATACGAGCGGTGCCAACGACGTAGTTTGAAGGGGTGAACGACGCGAGCTTGCCGTCTTCGTAAGTGGCCTTTCCGGCAAGCGCTCCGATTTCGTGGAAGGAATCCGGATCCACGAGTCGGTCGATGCGTTCGCGGACGGTTAGTTTCCCGCTCGCGTGCTGGCGTTCGATGTTGGCCGGTCCGCCCATCTGTTTCGCCAACTCGATGCGGCGTTTGATCTCGTCAACTTCGTCTTGCCAGCTCACGGAAGTTGCTCCTTGAGAGATTGGAAGGCTTGCACGGTACTACTTTTCGCGCGTGGATTTCAAGCGCGTACCTGTATCAAGTGTACTGACTGTGTGGAAGCGAGTGTGGCCTTGACGTACGTGCCAATGGATCACGCTCGGAGCTCTTCGGCGATAGCTTTCGCAGTCTCGCGCGCAAGCTCGATTTGGTCGGGGCGGTATGAAATCGCACCGACCACGGCGTGTCCCCCGCCGTCGTATCGCTCGCAGATCGAAGCCAGGTTGTGGCGTCGAGGCTGAGTGCTCCACGGATTGAATCCCACCGACACCTTCGAGCGGCTCGACGACAAACTTACGCCAACTGAGTAGACGCAATCAGGAAACAGATAGTAGGGGATGAACTTGCTGTAGCCTTCGGCGTCGTGGGCGCTGAGGTCGAAATAAACTGCGCCTCTACGCGACTCGGCCGCCTCGCGGATCAAGTCGATCATTTTCAAATGACGCTCATACAGCGGCCGGAACTCGCGATCGATCATCGGCTCGCTCATGATTTCGGAAAGCGATTGGGACTGCATACCCTGAATGATCCTTTGCATCGCCGCGGGCTCGCGGCTTGCCTCGATAACCAGCATCAACTGTAGCGCAGGAGCCTTTAGCTCGACGGCAGTCTGGGCATTGTCGTATTGAGCACCGTCTATGATGTCCGCCCAGTGAATCAACTCGGTCAAGCCGCGGAGATCAAACCCATACCTGCCGGCGACCACGTCAGCGATGAACTTCGTGCAAGACTTATAAGTCGGGTCGTAGTATTTGGTCGGCCAGGTCCCGGTAAGAAAGTGCTTCTCGTCCTCGCGCGAGAGGAACGCGCTTTGGTGATGATCGAACCACCAGGTGAGCCTGGCCGACGGGCTGTACTTGAAGTCTACGATTGCGTTCTCGTCGCCGTCGAACAGTTCTTCCTCGATGAGCTTCTGATTGGGCTTGTGGGCGAGACCGGTGTAGGAAATCTCGGCATCCGGTTGAATCTTGTCCGCAAAGAAACGAGAGAAGACTGCGGCGGATGCAAATCCATCGAAGCAGTGATCGTGATGCAGGATTCGGAGTTTCATTCTGTGGAAGTATTCTTCTCTTTGCCGCTTTCGTAAGTCAATCAATGTACCATCCGCAACGATGAATCGTGAAGGGCGTTAGTGAAAGAGATTAATTTGGACTGCGGCGGCAAGTCTTCGCGACGCCGCTTTCTTCTTTGGTGATTCCAAGAGGCGTCAAAACGAAAGCGGCGTCGCGAAGACTTGCCGCCGCAGTCCAAAATGCGATGAGGCATGATAGAATCTCATTTGATCGTTGGTAAACGATCGCTCACATCATGGCAGCACAAACTTTGAAACAGGTCCTTAAAGCTTACACCGCCGAGGGCGAGCTATGTGAGAAACTCGAAGGCGATCGCGTGCGGTGCTACGCGTGCGGGCACCGTTGTGTGATACTGCCGGGGCTCGATGGGATTTGCCGTGTGCGCTATAACGAAGGTGGCAAGCTGATGGTCCCGAGCGGCTATGCCGGCGCGATTCAATGCGATCCGACTGAGAAGAAGCCGTTTTTTCACGCGTACCCGGGGTCGCTGTCGCTGACGTTCGGCATGCTCGGGTGCGACTTTCATTGCAGCTACTGTCAGAATTGGGTCACGTCGCAAGCGCTGCGTGATCCGAACGCAGTTTCTGCCCCGCTGGAAGTGACCCCTCGCGAGATGGTGGAAATAGCGCGGCGATCCGGAGCGCGTCTCGTAGTGTCAAGCTACAACGAGCCGTTGATCACCAGCGAGTGGGCGGTTGAGATCTTCAAGCAAGCAAAACCTGCGGGGTTTGTCTGCGCCTATGTTTCGAACGGCAACGCGACCCCTGAGGTGTTGGACTACATCAGGCCGTGGGTTGATCTATACAAGATCGATCTGAAAGGCTTCAACGATCGCAACTACCGAAAGCTCGGAGGCTTACTATCCAATGTGCTTGACACGATCAAGATGGTTCACGAGCGAGGATTCTGGCTGGAGATTGTTACGCTTTTGATTCCCGGCTTCAATGATTCGGACGACGAGATTCGAGCAGCGGCCGATTTCATCGCAAGCGTCTCGCCGGACATTCCGTGGCACGTGACCGCGTTTCATCAGGACTACAAGATGACCGGCCCCGACAACACGTCGATTGAGACGCTGATTCGCGCTGCTGAGATCGGTTACGGCGCGGGACTGAACTACGTTTACGCGGGCAATCTGCCGGGGCGAGTCGGAAGGTACGAGAACACCTTTTGTCCTGACTGCAAATCGGTATTAGTTGAGCGTTACGGGTTCCGGGTGTTGAAGAATCGGATAGATGCGGGCAAGTGTGCGAAGTGCGGGACGAGCATCCCCGGCCGATGGAACGACGCGAAGAGTCCATCGAAGTTCACGCTTAATCTGAACTGAGCTTACTCACTAGTTGTCTCGGCAGCCTGGTTCCCTCCCCTATAGAACACCTGAACGATCGACTGGCGCGGGACCTCCGCCAACGCGTCTTCATTCCGCACAGCCGAGACTGCTCCGCCTTCCTCCGCGATCAGTTGCTCGATGAATTGATCTTGAAGGCGCCGGTAAGCGTTGACGTTTCCGCCGGTGTTGAACACTGCAAACAACACCGGTCCTTGCGATCTGGTGTAAGCGATCCCGACAAGCGTGCTGACTCCATTGTCAATTGAAACGAGCGTGCCTGTCTTAGCTACGACTGCGCCACGCACATCTTCGCGGCCCATTCTGCTTCGCAGCGTGCCTGAATCGATCCCCGCGACAGCCATCACGTCTTCAGCCTTGAGCGAATGATCGGCGAGAACTTTTATGAGCGCGCGAAGAACCTTCAACGACGCTCGGGGCGTGATCCGATTGAAGTCCAATCCGGAGGCGCGGCCGACGAAGACTTCGCTTTCCGACAGGCCAAAATGTTTGATGAGATGTTCCTGGATCGCCTGCGGGCCGCCTAACGACACACCGACGACTTCGGCTACGGCATTGCTGCTATGCGCGTTCTGATAGAGCAGAATTGAGACGAGCGGGTCGGAGTAGTGTGAGAGCAGCAGAGTCCCTGACTTCTCACCGAAGGTTGTTTCACCTTCGATTCTGATGCCTGCCCTTTGCAGCGCCGCTCGAAGCCTCGCCGCCGAGGTTTCAGGCGAGAGATTCGAGTGATAGCCGGTCGCGAAATAATAGAACTGGCCGGCAACCCTCATCGTTCCGGTCACTCGCGAAATGCCTAGTCGCGAAAGATAAAGGGCAACCTCCTGAGCGTCATATAGAGAGAACATCGGGTCGGCGCTGCCTTCGACGACAAGATCGCCTTCGAGTGTACGCGACACGCCATCGATCGCACCGTCCGCTAGAAAGTTCGTGCGATAGCGATAGTCCGGGCCGAACCTCGCGAGCGCTACAAGCGAAGTGGCGAGCTTCATAACCGAAGCCGGATTGAATGTTACGTCTGCGTTGTGCTCTGCGATCGCCTGCTGATGCTCTAGTCGTTCTATAAGGACTCCCTGGTCATCAAGGCTCTGGCCACGGGATTGAATGACGTCAATATAGTCTGTCAGCGCTTGAGTCGGTTTCAACTCCAGCGCGCCGGCACTGAGGGTTTTTACATCGGCCGCAATTTCCCGCTCCCGGACATGGGCGGGAAGTAAGAGGATTACGAGCGGAAGGACGATCAGTTTTTTCACTGCCCAGCAAACCTCTGCTGTTCGATAGTGGCTCCTGCGCCCACAGGTTCAACCCCGATTATACAAGTCACCTCGTCACTAATCCACGCGAATCGCGGAAGTAGCGTAGACTGTCGAGTCTGCGCGTGGGTTCATAATCAAACTGACTCAGACATGCGCAGACTGGACAGTCTACGGTACTAAAGAGAGTGACTAATACTTTGCTAGCTCCAGGGCCTTCCGGGCAACGTCTTCGACCTGCGGCAGGACTTCACGCTCGAGGATTTTCGCGAAAGGAACCGGCGTGTACTCGGAACCAACTCGGAATACGGGCGCGTCGAGACAATCAAAACATTTCTCGGTTATCTGCGCAGCTATCTCGCCGCCAAATCCGGAGAACACTTTGTCTTCGTGCACGACAAGCGCCTTCGAAGTCTTGCGCACGGAGTTGACAACGGCATCCATGTCCAGCGGAACAAGCGATCGCAAATCCAAGACCTCCGCTTCAATGCCATGCTCGTCCTTCAACTGAGTAGCCGCTCGCAGGCACCAGTGGACCGTAGTCCCGTAAGTCACCATCGTCAGATCGCTGCCTTCGCGCCGCACGCGCGCTTTTCCAAAGGGAATCTCGAAACTGACTCCGGGGTTCGGGCCTTTGGCGAACACCTGGTTATAGAGATACTTCGGCTCGAGAAAGAACGTTATGCCTCGGCTTCGCATAGCGTGCCGCAACAGACCAACAGCGTCATCGGCAAAGGCAGGAATCACCACGCGCAGTCCGGGAAGCGCGCTGAAAATCGCTTCGAGGTTTTGCGAGTGATAGAGCCCGCCTGTTATGTATCCGCCGGAGGCCAGCCGCGCTACGATGTTAGGAACGAACTGCCCGTTCGAACGATAGTAGTCGTGTGAGGTGTCGACGACTTGTTCCATCGCCGGCCACAAGTAGTCGGCAAACTGCGCGGCCTCGATCACGACCCATATGTCGTCGCGAAAACGGCAGAAACCATTTGCGGTTCCGACTATGTGATCTTCTGCGATCGGCGCGTTGAAGACCCGGCTGGGTCCGAACTCTTGCTGCATCCCTTTCGTCACGTTGAACACGCCGCCTTTTTCCTTCGAGGCTACGTCCTGACCCCAGAGGAAGGTGTTCGGGTTACGACGAAACTCGTGCTTGAGCGTTTCGTTAATCGCTTCGCGCAAGGTGACCGGCGAACCGCCCTCGGCCGGAATCAATGCTTCCGGCGCCACCGGCGATTCTTCCGGAAGGACGAACAGTGTAGCTGTCTTTGGATCGGGATCGCTCGCGGCCTCGGCCTTTTCCGCCGCCTCGGAAACTTGCGCTTTGTTCTCTTCCTCGATTGCGAGCAGCGTCACTTCTTCCACGTCTTCGACGTTCAGCAGGTGCAATCGCAGCCGCTCGTACGGGTCGTAGGTGCGTACTTCGCCGAGTTCTTCATCGCTGCGATACAGCTCGTGCCGATCGGAGTTAGAGTGCGCGTTTATCCTTTCGCAGAAGGCGTGAACTAACACGGGTCCATCGCCATTGTGCACCGCGTCAGTCGCGCGTCGTATAGCCTTCACCGAGTCGAAGGGATTCGTGCCATCGCAGTTGATGATTGTCAGACCGCGGAGTCCCCGGAAATTCTCAGACACGATCGGGTTCGCGGTCTGCTCGGCAACCGGGACCGAGATGCCGTAGCCGTTGTTTTGGATCACAAAGATGACGGGAAGCCGCTCGCGGCTGGCGCCGTTGAACGCTTCGAAGACATAGCCTTCTGAGCATGACGACTCGCCCTGGCTGCTGAACACGATGGAGTCAGCGTCGTAGTATTTCACCGCGCGCGCAAGACCGGCTGCATGTTGTGTTTGATTTCCGGTTGCCGATGAAACGTTCCAGATGCCAATCGAGATCTTCGCAAAGTGATTGCTCATGTGACGACCGCCGGAAGCGACATCGTCAGCCTTCGACAGACCGTTCAAGATGATCTCGTATGGAGTTATCCCCGCCGCCAGGCAGGTCAGCATGTCGCGATAGTAGGGAAACAAGTGATCCTTGTTAGGCCTGAACGCTCCGCCAACGGCGATCTGGATACCGTCGTGACCGGCGTGCGAGGCGTGGTATGACCACCCCTTTGCCTGTCTCAGGTAGTTCCTCGCTTTGTCGTCCAGCAATCGGCCCAAATGAATGAGCCGGTACCACTCGATTTGCTGCTCAATCTCAACAGTGCCCGGCGCGTCGGCCAGGGGCTTGTATGCAAACTCTCCCACTTGTTCTGCGCTCATCAGTCCGTTCCTCTCGGTAGTCTTTCCGCTTGATCTCGCGTTGTAAGGATCCAGGTTGGACACCGCAATTCTTCGCATGCGGCGAATCTTAGCGGGGCACCCCATTGTCGGCTTTTTTTCAATGACTGCAACTTTTCAACATAACAAAAAAGGAATTAGAGGACAACTTAACCTTGATGCACCAATCAGTGCTCACCGTATGCTGACAATGATGCGAAGAAACGGAAAGACCCTTGGTCTCAAGACAGAGAGTTCCGCAGACGATGTTGCGGTAGAGTGCTTGGCGGTGGGTTTCCTTGACAGGCCGAAAGTTGATCTCGTACCATTTCAGGGCACATCGGATACGGGGCTGTAGCTCAGTTGGCAGAGCGCGTGGCTCGCATTCACGAGGCCAGGGGTTCGAATCCCCTCAGCTCCACCAAACCAGACTAGGATTTTTGGGGCCACTCACGCGGTGGCCCTTGGTTGTTTTTGGAAGGCTTGACGGTGGGCCTCTCCGAGTAACAAAGAGTTTCAAGTCAGGAGGAAAGGGTATGCGTATTGGCTTTATTGGTTTGGGGATCATGGGAAAGCCGATGGCCATGAATCTGATGAAGGCTGGTTTTACCCTGACCGTCTACAATCGCACCGCTACGAAGTGCGAACCACTTGTTGACGCGGGTGCGGCTGCTGTCAGCTCTCCGCGCAAGGTGGCCGAGTGCTCAGATGCGATTATTACCGTTGTTTCAGATAGCCCCGATTTTGAAGCTGTGCTGTTCGGAGAAGATGGAGTCTGGTATGGTCTGAAAGAGGATCAGATCGTTATCGATATGAGTTCCATTTCGCCGGCGGCGACTCAACGCCAAGCCGCGAGGTTGAGAGACCGGAAAGTAGAGATGCTAGACGCCCCGGTGACTGGAGGAGAGAAAGGCGCCATTGAAGGCACGCTCACAATCATGGTTGGCGGTAAGAGAGAGATCTTCGATAGATGCCTCCCGATATTTCAGGCAATGGGAAAGACAATCGAATATGCAGGCCAAAGCGGAAGCGGACAAAAGACGAAGCTCGTCAATCAAATTCTGTGCGCGCAGCACATCGTCGCGATGTCCGAAGGTTTGCGCTTCGCCCGCCTGTCAGGGCTCGATATGGAAACGACACTCAAGGTTGTCTCAGGTGGCGCGGCAGGCTCGTGGATGCTCTCAAATCTCGCGCCCAGAATACTCCAGAACGATTTCGCGCCTGGCTTCACGATCAAGCTGCAGCAAAAAGACCTGCGGCTTGTGCGCGAAGCCTCGCAGGATATGAGAGGGACGTATCCCGCGACGGAGCTTGCTTATGAGTTGTTCACCGAAGCCGTCGCAAATGGACTCGGAGAACTGGGAACGCAGGGTCTTATCAAGCTGTTCAAGGACGAGGACGGCACCGCCTGACGCTACCCACGTTCTCTTTGCGGCGTCGATCACGACGTTATACAGGCAGGGCTGAAGAGTTCTCGCCGTGCTTTCGGTCCGCATCTGCCAGACCGATCATTACCCAGACGTGCCTGAAGTCTTCGATGTCCTGGCCGAGACCGTCCAGCGCAAGTCCCGCGAGGCCTCCCCAGATTGCGAGTTCAGTCGGACGACGCCGTCCTCGCCAGAGCAAAGCAATCAGGAATGAGATTGCTGTAAGAGCAGGCAGCCCTAAGCTAGCGGCTATGTTGAGCGGCGTGAGATGTGAGTCGAACGGAGCGCCGCGATACTGCCCGGGACTCGTGCCCAGCCCGCTTCCAAGCAGAGGGTGCGCCACCAAGGTCATGATAGAAGAAGTGGCCGCTTGATAGCGGCTTGGGGAAGTAGTTTCAAAGTGGGTTGCGAGAGGATGAATCGGATTGATTGAGGGCTTCCAAATCGTCAGTGAGAGCATAAGCGCCGCGAAGCCGGCAATGCACATCGCCGCAAAAGCCCGGCGGCGTCCGGTGTCGGCTCTACGTAGAATCAAAGCCAGCACAAAACCAAGTATTCCGCGTGAGAACGTGAGAAAGACGGTAGTCGATAGCGCTACGAGTGTGAGACGCCGCAGCCATCCCGGCAACTCTCCATTCTGTCGAGCGACAATCGCCCACGCGAAAATACAAAAGCTCGCTAGAAGGCTCGGGTTATATGTGCCTGACTGTACGCGCGCATACCACCCCGAGGGCTCAAGCTCGCCGTATATTCCAATCAGTCGTGAATAGATCCCGGCGTAAAAAAGCGCCAGACCTGCAACCGCCGCCGCTGCCGTCACCAGCGAGGTGACCGCAACCACTCGCGTAATGTAGCGCGATACGCCGGGTCTCGATGCAAGGTCGGACGTAATGACGGCTAGAGTGCAGAGCTCGGCGACTCCCAGAAGCTTGGGAAGGCCGGCTTCAGGATTTGGGGACGCGAGGAGAAGAGAAAGGCAGGAGAATGTGAAGTAGAGCCCTAACGCTGCGTGAACGGGCCGAAACCGAGGCCAAGTGCCGAGTCGCCACCGTTCGAAAAGCCACGCGGTCGCTGTTACGGCAAAGACCGCATCGCTCCACTGCGCGTGTTCATGTAGCCAGGGGAAGGGTGGAATCCAACTCCACGGCAGAAGGATCAGCGTGGCGAGGTAAGAAGCCAGCACGGCACGCGACAAGATGACAGTCATAGGCGGCGCCTTTGACTGCCTGCGAGCTGTGTGGCTCATATTCAAAGCGGCTCATCTTACTGGCAGTAGCAGATATTTCATTCGGCGGATTTCGGCTGGAAGTAGATTTTCCAATAATCAGACAGGTTCTGGGCCAGTCTTGCTCTCATATTCTCGATGATCGCCGAATCGGCGATGTCCATCAAGTTATGCTTCTCATGCGGATCACTCATGAGTTCATACAATTCCTCTCCCCATCCATAGGATCGGAGATACTTGTAGATCGCCCCGTTTGCTCGGTAAATGACTGCATAACTGGGGCGCGAAGTTCCGGTCTGATGAAAACTATATTGTCTAGTGTTGGATCTGAGCAGCGACTGTCCTTGCCAGGAAGAGGGGATTGAGAGTCCCAGGCGGTCGAGAACAGTCGGCGCCACGTCGATTTGAGAAGCATATTCCAGATTCTCGTACTTTGTGTCCGGATCATCATAAATCAGGAGCGGGATCCTAATCGCTTCTTGATAGAGATAGCTGACGTGGCCATAGATGGAGTGGTCGACTTGACCGAGTCCTTCACCGTGATCGGAAAGAACTACTACCAGACTTTTGTCCAGGTAGCCTTTTTGCTTCAAGCTATCGAATATTCTCTCGATCATCCCATCTGCCTGCGTAACTCCGTTATCGTAATCGTTGATCACCGATGAGGCATTATATTCCCGATTATTGGATTCGAATTCACCCCAGTTCTTGGCCGGGAGATACTTGACGTACTCCTCTTGCTTCACTCCCACGGAATGAGTTGACACCAGATGAAAGTAAAAGAACGCCGGAGTGTCGCTGAAGTCCGGCACCTTCTCTAAACCCTCGAGGATAACCCGATCGTCGCTCCACCCATACCTTGCGGAATTGGTGCCATCAAAGAAATAGGTAATGCTAGTGCCATATGATTCTTTGAGCCCATACCAGCTATGATTTGAAGCGAGTATGAAATAGGTGTTGTAGCCCAGATCATGCAGCAGATCTTGAAGCTTGAAATTCTCTGAGGTCTGTCTTTCGAAGGTGTGCGATGAAAGCGTGCCATGGACACCGCAGTTTGTATCAGCACAAACGGCCGTCGCGAGCTCTACTTTTCTGAGATGGCCTGTCTTGAGCAGACTGTCCAGAAAAGGCGTGGTGGGACGTTCATAGCCATATACTTGCATATGATCGGGACGAAGCGCATCAACCATTATGATAACGACATTTCTCTTCTTAAAGGATTGCCCGGATGGATAGCTCGTTCGGACGCGCCGCTCCTCAGCGGCGACCATAGTTTGAATGCCAGTATAATCGACAAACCCGTCAGGGTTCAGAAAAAGGCCAATAATTGGTTCACGGAAGAGAGTTCTGTTCCGATATGGAGGCTTCACTCTTGCGGACTGGAAACCTAGGAGGCCAACCAGGAGCAACCCCATGACTAAACCTACGGCAGATCTTCGCGCACGCTGGCGGTCCCGGAACATGCTCATCTCTCTCCCAGGTAAGAAGAGCTCCTCCAAGCTTCTAAATAACGGGCCGATCAACCTGAGATGAATTGAAAGTATGACAACTAGACCACCGGCCACTGAGAGATAAGTCTTTAAAGGCAGCAGGCGCAGTTCTTTCTGAAAGATACCGCCCTTAAACACGTACTGTGATACGAGCTCGTAAGTAATGTTATTCCCCCACATGCTATTCGAAACATAGTCGGCAAAGTAAAGAAGCACCAAGACCGAGAATCCTGTTGCGGGAATAAGCCCCAGTGCGAATTTTGCGAGGCTCCATTCTCTAATTCGCCTGAAGAGCAGTAGTGATCCCAGGCATAGCGTCGTGGCAGCAATCAATCCGGAAACAACTGAGAGGTGGAGCAGAACGACGCGCTTGCCGAAGCCAAAATACCATGAGAAAAAAATGATAAACCCAAGGCTGATAGAGAGGTCAAAAGTTACAACAAAGATCAGGGCCCGCAAGGGCGCGAGCTTGCGCCAAACGTAAGTTATTGCCCCCAGGCGCTTGACGCTGGGCTTAGAGTACTGGATTGCGGATTTATGAGTTGATTCCATGAATTCATGCTACCGGTAGCTGACCCGTTTTCATTTTTGTGCTCCCTGCTTTCTGTTTCGCTTTCTGCGGCTTAAAGCCTGGGTCAGTCTCGGCGACCAACGTCAAATTGTCACGGCTTATCTTGCCGCGCATTGCCATTGGTGAATCGAGAAAGATTGATCCAAAAAGCATGGAATTACGGATCGTATTGTATAAGCCTTCCGCTTTGTCCCGTAGCTCTGCGTTTTCTACTGAGAACTCTTGCTCAAACGCCGTCTTGGTTTGCTCTATTGTAAGACCCTCGAGCATGCACTGAAAGACGAATAGATAATCGTCGTCAAAACCATCGATTCCCAGCACGTTCGACTCTGATGACCCTGCCACTCTGGTATTCCCGAGTTCCTCAAGCCAATCCATAACAGTATTGACCGGGTTCTGTTCTGGAAAGCGGTGTTTTACTAGATCGAGAAACTTCGCTCTATCCGGCACATTCAACAGCAGAGCCAGGAAGAACCTGTGCTCGTTGCTGGTAATCTGTCCTCGCCGATGAATAAGGTTTTGTTGTCTGCGGGCCTCTTCGATGACCGGCAATATCAGGTTTACTAGATCTCCATGCCGACGACGAGCTACTTCGAGGAGAGCCTCAAACCGCTCTTCGCCTTCCGAAAGCCCGAAGGCCTTCTCCAGCCGGTCATTGGTAAGGTGATTGAAGGTAAGGTCGATGATTGCGAAGGCCGTCTGAAAGTCTGAGCAGGAAAGTAGTTCGCCAATTAGATCATCGGCCTCCGGATGTTTGATGCTCAGAAGGAGCGAGGCGCTTTGAGCCTTTTTGATAACCGCCGCTGATTTAAAGAAGGGATCGATCGCAAAGTAAGGCTTAAGATAACTATACTGCGGCAAGGCGCTCACGGTATTCCGCGTCCTGATGATGATAGTGGCAGAGGGGCGATCAAGGTGAAATAGGGAATGTATGTACTGACGTCCAGGCAATATCTGGCGGATTTCTTGTTCTTCCAACAACTCCACGCTGTTTAGAGTTATCTGGCCAGCCGAAAAGTGAGCATTAATTCTTCGTTCCTCTTCAAAGCCATATTCACTTAGGATGCTCGAGCCAAGGAGAACTTGAAAGGCCCCGCAAAAACCGTGTTGGTGTATGGTAGTCGTTCCGTCCAGCCAGTAATAGACGTCAATATAGAACCCTGGTCCATCAAATAAAGTGATCGGAGGATTACCGAACTTCCCGTCAACATCCCGCTGCTCGGGCAACTGTGTAGTTTTGTTGAGCCACCGGATGATATCCCAGGGGTTGACGTGCTTGCTTGGATTCGTTTCGGCCAGCGCCTCTGCTGCGATTTCGGGAAAGACTTCTTCGTTATAATTCCGGTCTCTCCAACGGTGCTCTACTAATGAACCAAGGTCCTGGAAGAATTGCATGACTTTACCTCATAATCTCGCTTCGCTATGCTTATGCCCGACCTTAGGGCGGATTGCAACGCGAGTGCTGACAAGCATCAACACAGGTTCAGACGTGAAGGGGTTTTCCTGAAGTCCACGGTGAAATCTAACGCCTAGAATGCTCAGAGGTTAGGAACTTGGCCGAGAGATGCTTCAAGCGATCCTCACTCATCGGGCAAGTCTCACCGGTCAAATTAGGAGAGGAGCTCGAATTCCCTCGGAGCACAGCGGCAGCCAGCCGTTTGGTATTTCAGTCGACCCGATGCCTTAGCGAAGGAAGGAAATGCGAAGAAGTCTGCGATGGGAGCAAGTCCGAAATCGCCTTCGTGAAAGCCTGAATAGGGGCCTCGTGCCAACTCCGGCAGGTCGTGCGTTAATCCGCTTTATGCTGCTAGACGGAGACATAGTAGAAGTCGGAGTGACGCGTCAGAGGCTCGATCCCTCATCACGACTTGGGCGGCATAGCTAACTCGAACCTCTACCTGGCGCCTAGCCTCGGCCTGGCAAGCTGCCTCACAAAAAGCTTCTTCTGACCTGCCGGTCCAAAGAGTACCTGACCCTACCGCAAAACCCCGGGCGTGGATGACGTATTGCAAACAGCGGAGCTATCAGTAAACGTGCATGGGGTAACGCCACACTCAGAAGGCTCGGGGGATCCGGGAGGTGATGCTTGACATAGCGTGTAGCCGCCGCCTCCTCCGGTGCAGCAAGAGTTGTTTATGCACACCGGGTTGATTACGCCTCCTCCGGGATCGCATGTAGCGTTAGAAACTTTGAATTGCACGGTGACACCTGTTACTGCCTGGGCTACCGTCGGAGCAACGAGCGATACGACCGTGGGGATAGCAACCAGGGCCCCCACACCTAACCGTCGTAGCACTTGCCGTCTTGACAGCCCAGCCTTGGCAGCCGGCATCAACGTCTCCTCAAGCAAATCGGCCTTCCCGAGATTATCCAAGCCATACCAGATCACTTCTTCATCGATCGGTGAGCCGACCTCCTGCTGAAGCAGCCTGGCCATTTGCGTGACGGTTGTTTGCCCATCGCAGTGCTGCCAGATGAAAGCCGCTGTCTTGTTCAGGCAATGGGCTTTGTGTCGCTTCAGGTCGTATACCATTACCTCTTCCGGCAGCTCCCGGACGACCAAATCTTCCTGGCGAGCAAGAGCTACCTGATGATTATTGTTCTCCATCTTATTCTCCTTCCTGTGACACGAAATGTTTTGGTCTAAAAGGGCACGTCGAGTTACCGGCGTCGCTTCTTGCCTCTACCTTTCAAGGATAAATCTCGCTGTCTCGTTGGCCTCTCCGCGCACACCCTTCAAGACAAGCGCTTCCGAGACCACCTTTTGCAAGGTTGTCATGACGACTTCGGGCTTCCGCCGCGCCGGCACGGTGTTGTCCAACAACTCCAGCATTGCCTGGCCCGCAGACAGTCGACGGTGACGCTGGCGTCCACCGGGCTTGTAATGACTCACAACTACCAACCCAACAGGTAAAGGCCTAACGCCGGTGTTTCCTCCGAATTCTTCTACAGGGCATCTCTTCTGTCTTAACGAACCTGGGTCTCTGACCGCCAACGGAGATGGATAAGGATGGACGCGCCCATACTTGTCCAGCACTGCATATTCGTCAGAGTAGTAAGTGGCTCCGGCTCGCACCAGTTCCGCAACCAGGCTCGTCTTACCGCTATAACTGCGGCCGGGAACGATGATTGCCTTGCCCTGCCAGCCGACAGCACCGGCATGCACAAACACCCGGTGTGGCGCCATCTCAGCTAGATACATCTTAACTTGCCTCTCAAAGGCTTCCAGAACCCAATCCAGATCCTCCGAATTCGCCACTACCTGACCATCTTCATACAACTGATGAGATGAGCGCCCATTCCTTCGTAGTCCCGTTGTACCGACCCATAAAGAAAACAAACGCTCGACAACTGGCGTCGAAGAGGATTTCCAGACAGGCGGGATCAAGGCAAGGAGCCTGTCAAGAAACGCCGACTTATTTGTTCGGATTCCGATCCGAATTCCATACGCCACGATTGATCTTCCAGCCACCCAGCCGGGGTGGCCGTTTTCTTCTAGGCTGGCGCTCGTATCTCGGTTATGAGGCAACAATCTCGTAGTTCCTAATATATTTTCAATTACCACTGAAGGACTGCGAATGAAGTGGATATATTTCCACCGCATCCTGCTGTCTCGCTCCTGGAAAGGGAAACAAGGCGCGGACGTTATGGTCTCCTATTGCCAGGCTCGACGCAATTCTACCTTCGCTATCAATCAGTATTGCCGAGGGTGTGTACCGGGTGCCCAACAGGGTGGCAACCTCGAATGGCCCGTCGAAAAGCGTAGGTGATTTGACATCCCTGTTTAATGCTGTCACGTCTTCGAATTTGCCGGAAGCTATCAACACCAGCTTAGGCGCACCGATTGGAGGATGCTTTTCCCAGCTCTTAATATCGGCCAACATAGCCTGGCAGAACTTACATTCCGGATGCCAGATCAATAACAGCGTAGGGCTGCCAATCAGTTCTTCCATATTAACCACCCTGCCGGACAAGTCCGGGAGTGAGAAGCTGGGTGCCGGGTCGCCTATCTTCCTGACAGAGTAGTTGAGCGCTACCTGAGGTATGAGTTGAGTCCTGCCGTTTCCGTTATTCGACACAGGCTGCGCTTGACCCGATGCAACAAAATCTCTGACCAATTTCCGAACGGCGTGATCGCCGAAGGTCAAATGCGTGGCGATTTTACCGTCAGGATTGATCACGACGGCAGCGGGCGTCCAAGCAGATTGGTAATCTTTGGCTACCTCCGAGTCTTCATCAAGTAGCAGGAAGTTGATTTCGTACTTAGCCATACTGGCCTGGATCTGCTTGAGAGAGCCGTCGCTCAGAACAGCGATGTTCAGCCGATCAGCATAGTCGCGCTGCCAGGCCATGACGGCAGGCAACAGGCTTTTGCAGCCCCAACAGTTTGGGCCGACAAAAAGCAGCAGCAGGTACTTGCTTTGTGCAAGCAGGTTTTCAAGCGACATTTCATCGCCGCCCACCGTAGAGAGAGAGAACCTCGGCGCCAGCGCCCCGATCGGCAATCCCTCTTCCACGGGAACGGACTCTTTGCGTTGAACCGGCATGAGGTCGAACTCTTCGTCAAGCGAGATCTTTATCGCCTCAATTCTATTGAGGAGCCTTGCCTGTTGACCGAGCATGCGCTTTAGCAAAAAAACAGCGGCAACTAGCAAGCCGATTCCTGCAAAGCCGACTAATAGGTTTACCGCCTCGCCGGTCGTCAGACCCGATATCCAATTCAACGCGCTCGGACCCGGATTATCCCTACCCGCAACGACGACCAATCCGGCTAAGCCCGACAGGACAAGATTGCGCGCAAGTGTGAACCTGGTCACTGGCTCGGAGTGAAGTTGTCCGAAGCAACGACAGTCCGGGGATTGCCCGCGCGCGAGACTTACTCCTATCCCGGCAGTAAAGATCAAAAACAGCGCCAGAGCTCCAACTGCGGCCCACCACGCGGAAGCTAGTGGCAGCAGTGCAAGGGCGACGAGTATCTCGGCAATGGGTAACGCCCAACCTAACGGAACGGCTAACTTCTCCGGCACGCCGAATGCAATTAACGAGCGGCGTGAACCGCCCATATCGGCGGCTTTCGTAGTTCCAGCAACACCGAAGACTAAAGCTAGAAAGAGTCTGGCAATCAGCAGAGCAATCTCCATAGCAACTCCCTAATCACCTCTCATTACGAACCACCTCTGGTGACGCCGACAGTTGCCCAACCACCGCCGTTGTACGTGAAAACACATGGCCGACCTGGAAAGGCAACCGGGGCAGCTCATTGAATGGGCCTTTCAATGTTATGGTCGCTTCAATTGGGTTCGGCCAGTGGCGAGGTAGTTCATTTAGCAATCCTCTCAGCACTCTTACCGGGTGGCGCAGGTAGGCCACGACTTGCCCTCGGGTCACAGTTTGAATCCCCCATGTCTTTAATACTGCAGGCACCAACCAACTAGGAAGCTTCTTGGCTCGGCGCGCGATCGGCGTACCTTCCACGTCCGCTCCGAGCAACTGATGCGCAAGCCCCAAAGCACATGCAATCCAGTCCAACTGCCTACGTGAGCCACTCAGACACCGGTCCCAATCGAAATCCGCGGGCCGATCCTCCAACAACACGGCAAGGTCGCATAGCCAGAGTGGGCGAGCCGCCCCGTGACGTAGCAAATGCATGCACAGGAAGCGGAGATGATCCTCCGCGCTCGGAACCCGCACATCCACATCGTCAAGGCTGACCAACTGCGAGCGCCCAAAAATATCGCTGGCCTGCCGCTCATAGAACTTGCCGAACCCCGGGTGCAAATCGACATTCCAAGCAGGGCTCTTTGAATTCTTCAGCGCGGCCGTGGCATCATCGAACTGCCCTGGCAATACGCACAGATCAAAGTCGCAGTAAGGTCGCAAACCAGGATCCGGGTAGTGGCGGGCGATCGCCCAGCCTTTCAACAGCAGAGGCTCAACGCCGTAGCTACGAAACATCCTGATGACCTGTTTGAGGCTGCGCTCGTGTAGCGCCACTTGAAGGAAATAGAAGCGATAAGCCTGCTCGAGTTGCTGTGCGATGGGAGCGAAACGCAAACCGGAGTGGCGGATTCTCCACCACGCTAACGCTCCAGCTTGTGACCTCATGAGCAATATGGCAATCTCGTCCAATTCCCGCTCAGAGTGGGCTGGCAGAGGCGGCAAAACCTTCCAGGCCCCGGCAAGCAGTTTTGCTACCAGCCTGCCTAGAGCAGTCCTCGACCGCCCCTTTGGAATCTGTTTAGTGAATGATGTTAGCGCTGTCACTTCCAATTTCCGTGGACGTAGGTCACGATCAACGCCGCGTCATGCGGACGCCGAGCCCGACGTAGAGAAACTATCTGCTGCGGCGATTTGTTTCCTAGAACGTTTCACACTTATAGGGTCAAGTTGAGATCCCAACTGAACAAGCAACGCTGAACGATCAGGAATCGTCATTGCCGGCCTTATCGCGCTTTCAAGCGCTACAAGCACGCCCCTTCCAGCGCCGACGTTTCGCAATACCTTGAACGCCGCAAATGACATCCCCGGATCGCCGAACGGCGGAGATTTAAGACTTGCCTTTCCGGCTAAGTCGATTGTCTCATCGCCCCGCGCAAGCAGCCGGATCGCTGGTCCAGTGTTGTTCAATATGCTGTTTACCGCCTGCAGAGTAAGCTGGTCGCTCTGCAGTGACATCACTTGCCGAAGCACTAACTCGCCAATCGCAAGCGCCCGCAAGATGGCTTCAGACGACATCCGTAAAAGCGAGAGACGATGCGAAGGAGCAAGAGCCAGCAACATATCGTCAACGCTATCGCGCTCTTTGGGCGTGGAATCCAATTCCAGCCCCATGAGCCGTGCCGCTCTTTTGGTGACGTCATCTAGCGCGCCAGGCTCGGACGATTCCTCCCTCACTGTATCGGAGAACCTTCGCTGCCCGAGTGATCGAGAACAGGAGTCACGGAACGATACCTCTCGGTTCACAACCGCGATCGCGTCGAGTGAGGGATGAAGACCTACGGAAGGCATATAAGCGTGTACGTATTCAGCGTCGAGAAATCCGCTTTCTCGAGCGGCAGCCTCCACGGCGGAGTAAGTCCCTTCAACATTGCCCGGTTGCGCCGGGACCTGCAAACGAATCGGACACATGAAGTGCGGTGAGATGGCGACGATCTTCCCGATGCGCGTAAATCTATTAAAAGGAAAGAGAGAACAAACGCCGGGCTTGAGGTTCTTTCCGTGGTCCTTCTCAATACGACACAGATTGTCCTCATCGAGGAAGAAGCAGCGGCCAGCCGGTGTGCCGAATGCGAGCATACTACCCTGTCGTGAGAGTAGGGCGCTGCCGAGCGGCGGATACAGTGACAGCAACGACTGCATTTCCCTTTTGAGGCTTCCACCGAACCCCTGCCCACGACAACACAACGCTGTACACTCGGCGCAGACATAGTGAAAAACGCCATCGGGAAACGCCATGTAGAGTGGAATCTCTTCAGGTGGTTTGTTTATGGCTTTGCGTGCCATTGATCACCTTCTAATCCGCAAGCACTGACACTCATTTCTTGATTTGACCTTCGCTGTCACTCAACCTTCAATCAACAAATCCCGCTTAGAATGGCGTCAACTACCTCCGAGGCCTCGCCACGCACTCCCTTCAGAACCGTGGCTCCTGACAACACCTGCCCAAGCATAGGCAGCATGACCTCTGGGGTGTGGCGCATCGATTTAAGATTAGCCAGCATTGCCAGCGCTGCGTGTCCTTGTGAGACCCGCTGGGGCCGCCACTTCGCTCCTTCGCGATACTGACTGAGGAGCACTAAGCCGACTGGCAAAGGCTTGTCTCCGGCTTGCGACCCCAACCTCTCAACCGGGCACTCCCTTGGCGGCGCAGCCCCTTCGCGTGTGTCTAGCGGCCACGGATACGGATGGACACGGCCGCGCGAATCAAACACCGCGAACTCATCAGAGTAATAGGTTGCACCCGCGCGTAACAGAGCCGTCACCAGGTTAGTCTTGCCGCTAAAGTTCTTTCCAGGGATCACAATCGCCTTCCCACGCCAGCCGACCACGCCTGCGTGCAGAAACATTCTCTGGCGAGATGCCGACGCTACATACGAATGCATGTCGATTTCAAGCTCGCTCAGCGCGTCATCGAGGTCCGTCGTCCGGGCCAGTCTAGCAATGCCTTCGTACAGAAGGTTATAACGCCTCACGTTCGCTCGACCCGTGGCGCGAGGGGCCACGATCGAGTACAGGTTATCCACCACGGGTGACTTAGTCGGCTTCCAACCAGCCGGGAGACGACGCTCGACCTGCTCGAGGATCTCCGCGTTATTCACACGGATACCTATCCGAACCCCGTAAGCTCTAAAGGAAATTCCAGCCGCCCAACCTAGGCGGTCAAGTTTCTCCATTCAAGCGGAAGTCCGGCTTAAACGGGGCAAGGTTATTCGTACTGAGTGTGCTTCTCTGTCTGCCATCCGAAAGGCTTTCCTCTCGTTCCTCTAATCCGCGCCCAAAAGAAACCAAAGAGTCTACGCTCACGATTCACTGGATACCGCTTTACCGTCAGATGAACCTCGCGAAAGCGCCGTCGCGCGCACGAATTGTTCCTCAAAGCCAGGGCTAATAACACAGCACCCCGGCACTGCTCTCAACCGGGGTGCAGATAAGTCTTCTTTCGGCGGCCGTCGCCCGACGCAATCGCCGTCTATCTATGGTTTAATCGGGCTGAGCGACGGAGGAGTCTCTCCGCCTCCGATTGCCTCACGGACTGGAATGGCGATGGCTGCCAACAAGGCCCATAGCAGCAAGGGATAATGATCCTCAATGCAGTAGACCTTGACCACCGCGTCGCCAGTGGCAGTCACGTCAGTGGCATTGTCAAACTCTTTGTGCTCACCCGCCTTGACGATCTTTTCTTTACCCTGGCCATATTTCACCAGAGCCTCGCCCTTGAACACCTTGACGTCGACCTGTCGTTCCTTGTTTAGCACTCCAACATCGCTGATGTTGAGGATCTTCACCAGTCCCGACACGCCCGCCGGCAATACCAGAGTCACGCCCTGACCGCACTTGTCGAGCGTCGCTTGAATCGAATTGGTGGTCCACGACAAGGTAATGGCCGTGATGGGGTCCAACTCGACTCGACCTGTTGCTCCGAGCTCGATCGTCGCATGGCCTCCCGTTCGAGTTTGTATCACATTCCCATCAACGATCGTCGCCCCGGTCTTAGCCTCATTGCCGTTAACAAGGACAGGTCCTCTTGCTGTGAGCGTCCCAGTCAGCGCTTGAGAAACAAGAAGACTGTCCGTGATACTCACCTCATCTGCGTCACGCGCTCCAGAAGCTGCCAGTGAGCTCAACGAGAAAGTGGGCGCCAGCGTAAGCGACAACAAAACGCTGAGCCAGACTCTGTAGTTCATCCTGCATGTCTTCATAGTGCCTCCAGTCTTTCTGCCGTGAAGCTGCCGGAAGAAAACCCAAACTCCTCACTACAAGCGAGCCGTGATTCCTTCAGGGCCTCTAGGTTACGAAATCTGTTTGAGAAAGTCAACTGCAATCTTGCTTGGAATGTCAATGGAATGACCTATTTAGGTAGTATGGCCGTCCGACCGTTCTTTCACGAAATACCCCGTCGATCCTACTGGATATTCAAGCGGGCGATTTCGGCGTTGTCCTCACCGCGGACGTACAGCGTGAGTTTATCTTCAGCTCCGATCTCCTTCGGGTCAAACACGATTATGCCCATTATGGCTTCGCCTGGCTTGAGTTTATTTTCAACGCGTCCTTGAATCACTTTGGCAGGAATGACGAACGTCTCCTTGCCCGACCGGCGTTCAAGAGAGAGCCCGGTGAAACTAAATTCTTTTTCGCCGTTGTTTCTTATCGTGTATCGCAAGTACGATTGATCGTCAAAAGTAAGAACCCTCGGGTCCAGCACCAGACTTACCTTCTTCGCAACGACGTGAGAATCAGTGCTCTTGACTTCCTTTACTCCCTGTATCATCGCTCGCACGAATCTCTGCTCAACTTCTTGTTGAGCGCGATTTGTTGACTGCCGATCAAGCTCTTCGACGCGCTGGAGTGCCTTGGCATAAACCTCGGACGACAATTGGTTTCCCTGGGTCGTGATACGATCGGCCTGCTGGCGAGCATTGCGGATAATCTCGTCAGCTTGAAGCTGCGCTGCGTTCAGAATCTTCTTTGATTCTTCATAGGGATTCGCGGTCGGATCTACCATCCCAGAGCCTCCGCCCGATGCGTTGGCCACACTGACTACTCGGTGAGCCTGCTCAACCGATACCACAACCAAATCCAAGCTGTAGGTATGTTCGCCCTTTTCACCGGTCTTAACGAACAGGTTGCTCATTCCTTTTGCCACAACCGGCTTAAGGAACACGTCATTATCGATTCGCTGCACTACGAAGCTTCCTTTACCAGTAGTGGCATCATATAGGTCGCCGCAAATGATGTCCCTGACCGGCTCTGGAAATATTATCCTGGTGGTTATTCCCTGCGTCGTCTTCACCTGGCCTATCTGATTTGGCCCTAACGCAATCGTTACGATCAGCGACTGCGCCTTAACGGCCGACGCGGCAACCAGAAGTGCAACACTCAGCATGATTGTTACTGCTCTGAATTTCATTTCATCCTCCTAATTCTTGTTCCCAATGCTTCCGCCCTAAGCCGGACTCACTCGATTCGGATCGACATCTTCTTAAAACCAACCCCCATCCTTCGCAAGATATCGAGTTTGGCGTCGGGTACTTTGAAGCTGGATATGAGCACCTCACTGATCCCGTAGGTCCGGATCAAACCGGGAAGGTCATTGCTGTCGAAGATCCGATAGCCATGAATTAGCTTACCTGCTTTTCGGTCGTCATCGTCGACGAATCCAACAGGCGCGTAACGATGTTCGGGATTGTTCAGTATCTCGCGAATCAACAACTCACCGCCGTCTCCCGCGCCGTAGATCAGCACCGGCTTGGCGTCAGGATCGACGTTGGCGCGCCCAACGATCAGGGCCTTGAGCATCCTGAATGACGCGCGGCTCACGCTTACGAAGACCAGCAAAAGAAGCATGTACAACAGCGACACTGCTCGCGAGGGGCCCCGGAACCAGTACATCAGGAACACTACGATCGTGCTTACTGTCGCACCGGCAACGACAGCTCTTGCGATCACCAGCAAATCATTTATCCCGACATAACGCCAAAGCCCGCGATATACCCCACCGAACAAGAAGAACGCCATCTGAACGATGATCACCAGTGGCAACGTCCGCAGGAATATCTGAAGCTGCTCGTTTGGGAGGTTGCCGTCCCAACGCAGCACGAACGCTCCATAATAGGCGAGCGCAACCAGTGCGACATCGAGCAGCACTTCGAACACGCGGCGCTTATACGAGAAGTCCGCGATTACGTTGATTATTCTCAACCCTTCGGGCTGCGCGCCCTCTTCATAGACTCGAACCTTGCCCAAATACAAACCAAGAAACAGAACCAATAGAGAGAACAGCGGGATGAGCGCCAACACAACCGTGGTCTCGAGCCACCTCACCGCCAGCGCAAGCACACCGGAGCACGTCGCAAAAAGATAGAGCATCATTACGGCGCGACGTTCTGAGATCCCCAACGCGACCAGCCGATGAGACGTGTGGTCGCGACCGCCGCGTGAGATCGGTCTGCCAGATAGCTTTCGCGCGAGCGTTACGAAGCAGGTGTCAAAGATCGGAATCATCAGAATCAAAACAGGAGTAAGCAAGACCGATGTCAGACTGCGAAAGCGCGCCGTGTCGGCCAACAGTGCCGTGCCCGCGAGCACGAAACCGAGAAACATCGAACCACTGTCACCCATGAAAATCGAAGCCGGGTTGAAGTTGAATACCAGGAACCCAAGCACTGCTCCTCCAAGGAGCGCAGGCAGTATCGCCGCCGACGACTGCCCGTTTAACAAGAAGGTGATCGCAAGAAACACACTCGAGATCAGCGATACTCCACCCGCGAGCCCGTCCATGTTGTCCAGTAAGTTGATCGCGTTGGTTATCCCAACCAACCAGAAGATTGTCAGGACGTCATTGATCCACTGGTAGTCCACCCACGGCAGGTGAAGTCCGAAAAAGACGATTGTTGCAGACGCAATCATCTGAAGGACAAGCTTTGCATACGGCTTGATGTGTACGATGTCATCGACCAGACCAGTCAGAAACAGCAGCGTCCCAGCCGCCAAGATCGCGTAAGCGCCAGCGAGCTTGGGCGCGAAGGTCAAGTACCCGATCACAAATGCGACGTAGATGGCTGCGCCGCCGAGCATGGCGGTCGGCTTCTGATGCCAGCGGTCCTGCCTCGGCGCAGCAACAAAACCGACTCGGGGTGACGCAGCCCGCGCAATAAGCGTGAGGATCAGGCTGAGCATCAGAGTGAAAACGCTAGCTAAAAGAATTCTCATATCACTTCACCGCTGACAATCCTTAAAGGCCGTTCGACGTTGAGTCTCAACTAGGTAGAGACTCCCTTGACTGGAACACCAGGGACCTCGCGGGAATCCCGAGTTCGCCCAACATCTTCTCGCGGTGGTAGTCGATGATGCTTGCAAGCATCGAGTCCAGATCAACCTTGGGTTTGTACCCGATCAGCGCACGAATCTTCGCGATGTCCGGAACTCGCCTCATCATGTCCTCGAACCCCTCCTCATACGCTTCGTCATAAGGCAGAAAAACGATGTCTGACGCTGACTCCGTCTGTTGCTTGAGTCTCTCGGCAAGCTCCACGATCGAAAGCTCGTGATCGATTCCGATGTTGTCGTCCTCGCCAACTGCCCGCGGGTGCCCGGCAACT